>Ga0116230_10001282_pt1 | contig 23602 bp, 23 predicted proteins | sample S1TSphfallax_3_FD_88678 | JGI IMG/M metagenome (GOLD analysis project Ga0116230, IMG submission 88678) | Host-associated microbial communities from peat moss isolated from Minnesota, USA - S1T2_Fd - Sphagnum fallax MG | ecosystem: Host-associated > Plants > Peat moss > Unclassified | place... | reverse complement strand
TCAAGCAGCACGATATCGCCATTCCTGATTTCGACAGCGTAGCGCGGCAAATCATCAACCGCCGGCGGAAAGGCAAGGGCGCCGGTGCGGACGCAGAACGCGGCTTTGTGCCAGGGGCAGATCACCTGCCCGCCGGCCAGCACACCTTCAACCAACGGGGCGCCGGCATGCGGGCAGGTGGCCCCGCTCGCGGTGAGCCTGTCGCCTTCCCGCACCAGCAGGATCTTTTTCCCCAGAATCTCGACCGAGCGCATGCCGCCTGGGGCAAGATCATCGAATCGGCCGAGGATCGGGGTGGGAGCATTCTCCATCCAAAACATCTACGCCGCGTCCGCTTGCATTCAACGCGAGCGCAAGATCTCGCAGAAAATTCATCGCTTACCCATGAACCGATTGAGACTGATTTCTGGCAAAACGGCGCCGGATAGCCCGTTGCATTCTGGAGCGGGCGAAGGGATTCGAACCCTCGACCCCAACCTTGGCAAGGTTGTGCTCTACCCCTGAGCTACGCCCGCGCTCCGATGGAGCGGTCTTTAAGCACCCTGAAACAGGATTGCAAGCCGCTTGGCTCGCAAGCCACAGGCGCAAGCCGCTGGTCCGCGCGCCGGGAGCGCGCTATATCCAGAGCATAGGGCTGTGAGTGGCCCTGCCGATACCATATACTGCTGCAATAGGTTGGATGGCCATATGAGTAGTTTACTGAGCGAAGGCGCCGATACGGCGAACGCGAAACCGAATGCCGGCGCTGCGATGATCATCGATGGCGATCAGGCGACGTTCATGGATGACGTGATCGAGGCCTCGCGCAGCATTCCCGTGCTGGTCGATTTCTGGGCGACCTGGTGCGGCCCCTGCAAAACCCTCACTCCCATCCTTGAGAAGGTTACCCGTGCCGCCGGCGGCCGCCTGAAACTGGTCAAAATCGATGTCGATAAAAATCGCGCCTTGGTGCAGCAGCTCAGCCAGATGGGCCTGCCGTTGCAATCGATCCCGACCGTGGTGGCGTTCTGGCAAGGCCAGATTGCCAGCGAACCGTTCCAGGGCGCCTTGCCGGAGAGCGAGGTGAAACGTTTCACCGATGCCCTGCTGAAAATTGCCGGCTCATCCGCGCCGGCGGCGGATTACGTGGTCGAGGGCAAGGCGTTGCTCGAGGCCGGCCAGCCGGAAGAGGCCGCCAAATTTTTCGCCGCCGCCTTGCAGGAAGACCGGCAAAAGCCGGATGCCTGGGGCGGCCTGATTCGGGCTTTGCTGGCATTGGGCGATGAGGAACAGGCCGGGGATGTTTTAGCCGACGTGCCGCCTGAGCTGCTTGAACACGCGGAAGTCTCCGGCGCCAAATCAGCTTTGGCTCTGGCCTCGGAAGGCCGCAAGGCGCAAGCCGCGCGCGCCGGCTTGGAGGCCAGGCTGGCCGCTGATCCCGCCGATTTCGAAGCCCGCTACGCGCTGGCGACGGCCCTCAATGCAAGCGGCGATCGGGAAGCCGCGGCGGAAGCCCTGCTGCACATTATCCGGGTGAAGCGGGACTGGAATGAAGACGCCGCCCGTCTGCAATTGTTGAAATTTTTTGAAGCCTGGGGATTCGAAGACCCGGCGACGATGGCGGCCCGGCGCAAGCTTTCCGCCATTCTGTTCGCCTAGGCCGCAATCGTGCCCGCATCCTCCTTAGATTTGGAAGACTTGCCGGAAGAATTCCCGGTGTTTCCGCTCAGCGGCGCCCTGCTGCTGCCGGGTGGCCGCCTGCCGCTGAACATTTTCGAACCGCGCTACCTGGCGCTGGTCGATGACAGCCTGGCCCTGGGGCGGCTGTTCGGCATGGTGCAGCCGGATAAGCGCCTGGCGAATGGCGATACCGGGCCCGGCCTGTACCGCACCGGCTGCCTCGGCCGGCTCTCCGCCTTCAGCGAAACCGAGGACGGCAGGTATCTGATCACGCTGAACGGCCTGATCCGCTTTTCGATCGTCGAAGAGGTGGAACAATGCCGCGGCTACCGGCGGGTGCGCGGCGCCTTTGCCGGCTTTGCCGCCGATCTGTTGCCGCCGCCGAAATCCGGCCTTGGCCCTGACCGCCAGCTTTTGCTGGACGCCTCAAAGCGCTACTTCGCCCATGCCGGGGTCGATGCCAATTGGGAAGCCATCGGCGCCATGTCGGATAACGTGCTGGTGGTTACCTTGAGCATGGCCTGTCCGTTCGATCCGGAGGAGAAGCAGGCCTTGCTTGAAGCCCCCACCCTGCTGGAACGGGCCCGCGTTTTGCTGGCCTTGCTCGAAATCAACGCCTTCGACGACAACCGCGGCAACGATCCGAAAGCCAGCTGAACCATGTCTCTGCCCGCATCCGAAAACACCACGCCGGTCGATCCGCGCTTGCTGGAAATCCTGGTCTGCCCGGTCACCAAGGGGCCGCTGACCTATGACCGGGAAAATAACGAGCTGATCAGCCCAAAGGCCGGGCTGGCTTACCCGATCCGCGACGGCATCCCGATCATGCTGGCCGACGAAGCCCGCGCCATCGAGGCCAGCAACGGCTGACACCGCCAGACCAGTCCGGGATTACGGATGGATAAGCTAACCGCAGCACTGCCGGCGGAATTGGAGCCGGTGACGACCGCCCGGCGCATGCGGATCACCGCGCTGATCGTCGCCACGGCCTTGTTCATGCAGAACGTCGATTCCACCGTCATCGCCACAGCGCTGCCGGCCATGGCGAAAAGCTTCCATGCCGACCCGTTGCATATGAGCGTCACCCTCACCTCCTACCTCATCAGCCTGTCGGTCTTCATTCCGGCCAGCGGCTGGGTAGCTGACCATTTCGGCAGCCGGCAGGTCTTCCGCGCCGCCATTGTCATCTTCACCCTTGCCTCGGTGCTCTGCGGCCTGGCGCCTTCGCTCTGGTTTCTGGTCGGCGCCCGCATCCTGCAAGGCCTCGGCGGTGCGATGATGGTCCCGGTCGGCAGACTTGTCCTGCTACGCTCGGTTTCCAAAAAGCAGATGATCGCGGCGATGTCCTGGCTCACCGTACCGGCACTCGTCGGTCCGATCCTGGGGCCGCCTTTAGGCGGTTTCATCGTAACCTATTTATCGTGGCACTGGGTGTTCGACATCAACGTGCCCATCGGCATCATCGGCGCCGTCGCCGTTACCCTGTTCATCCCTGATCTGCGCGAGCCCGATCGCGGCGGCAAGCTCGATTTTTCCGGCTTGCTCCTCACCGGCTTCGCCATGGCCGCCTTGATGTCCGGGTTCGAGACCGTGGGCCGCGGCCTGGTGCCACTCGCCTGGACACTCGCCGCCTTCGCGCTGGGCGCCGGCGCCGGCATCATCTATACCTTGCATGCCCGCCGGCATCCGCACCCGGCACTAGATTTCTCCCTGATGCAAATTCCCACTTTTGCGAATTCCATCCTCGCCGGCAGCCTGTTCCGCATCGCCGTCGGCGCCATGCCGTTCCTGCTGCCAATGATGCTGCAGATCGGCTTTGGTAAAACGCCGCTGCAAAGCGGGCTGGTGACCTTTGCCTCGGCCATCGGCGCGATCGGCATGAAACCCGCCGCCCAGCCTTTGCTTCGCCGCTTCGGCTTTCGCAAAACCATGATGATCAACGGCGCGCTGGCTGCCGCCTTCATTGCAATGGGCGCGCTGTTCACCCCGGCCTGGCCCTCCCTGCTGATGAGCGCCCTGCTGCTGAGCGGCGGCTTCTTCCGCTCCCTGCAATTCACCGCCTTCAACACCATTGCCTATAGCGACATTCCGCGCGCCCGCATGTCGGCGGCCACCAGCCTGTATTCAACGGTGCAGCAGCTAACGTTGACCTTGGGCATCGTTATCGGCGCCGCATCGCTGGAAATCTCTACCGCGCTGCATCACCATCATCACGCCACAACCTCGGATTTTTCGATCGCCTTCATTCTGGTCGGCCTGATCGGCGCAATGGCGGTGCCGGTTTGCGCCAGCCTGTCCCCAGAGGCCGGTGAGAACGTCAGCGGGCATCAGAGTGAAGGGTAGGAAGCAAGTCCTTCTTTTTCTGAAGAAAAAGAAGCAAAAAGACTTTTTTATTCCGGGCCTGGGGCGGTGGCGGCATCGCCGCCCTGGCTCAGCGTACGCTTAATCACCGGTCGCCATTTTAACTGCGGCCGTAACGCCGTCTCTGTTTTTTAACGCCTCGCCGATCAGGACCAGGGTTGGCGCGTTGGCGCGGCGATCGTGAACACTGCGCGGCAAGGATGCGATGGTGCCGCGCAGAATATGTTCATTTGGCAGGCTGGCATTTTCAATCGCCACGGCCGGCATGTTCGGCGGCATGCCGGCTTCGATAAAATGCGAGGCCAGACCGGCAACGGACTCGCGGCCCATGTAAATCACCAGCGTGCCGCCGGCGCGGGTCAGCGCCACCCAGTCATGCGCCGGCAGCCCGCCTTCGGCGCCATGTCCGGTTAAAAAATGCACCGCGCGGGCAACTTTACGCTGGGTGAGAGAGCGCCCCAGCGAAGCCGCGGCGGCGGTTGCAGCGGTGATGCCAGGGATCACCTCATAGGCAATATGATGCGCCTCCAGCGCTTGCAATTCTTCCGTGGCGCGGCCGAAGATCATCGGGTCCCCGCCCTTCAAACGCACGACGATATTTCCCGCCAGCGCGTAGTCAACCAATAACCGGTTGATCTCCTGTTGCGCAACCGAATGCAGGCCGCAGCGCTTGCCGACATCGATGCATTTGGCGTCCGGCCGCGCCAGCGCGATAATGCGTGCATCGACCAGGCTGTCATGCAGGATCACATCGGCCGAGTTGATGACGCGCCAGGCTTTCAGCGTCAGCAGTTCAGGATCACCCGGCCCAGCGCCGGTCAGAAAAACCCGTGTCGCCATCAGATGATTTTTTTTCGGGTGACGAAATCGCCAAAGCTTTCGCCGGCATCCCGGCTCTTTGCATAATCCGCGAACATCGGCGCCAGTGTTTTCAGAATCTCCGCCTCATCCGCATCTTCCTTGAAAATGCGATTCAGCCGCGAGCCGTCGGCCGCACCGCCCAGATGCAGATTATACTTGCCGGGATTGCGCCCCACAAAACCGATCTCCGAAATATAGGGCCGGGCGCAGCCATTCGGGCAACCGGTCATCCGCACGGTGATCGGCTGTTTATCCAGGCCGTGCTCGGCCAGCAGCGTACCCAGCTTGGTGATCAGGCTGGGCAGATAGCGCTCGCTCTCCGCCAAGGCCAGGCCGCAGGTTGGCAGCGCCACGCAGGCCATCGCCGCCTCGCGCAATACCGAGCCGCGCAGCCGAACGCCATGCGCTGCCAGAACCGCTTCGATGTTTTTAACCGCCTTCGCATCGGCGCGCGCGATAATCAGGTTCTGGTTGGGCGAGATAATGAAGGATACGTCATGCGATTCCGCGATGATCTTCAATGCCGATTTCAACCGCCAGTCCCCAACATCGGCGACCCGGCCGTTTTCGATGAAAAGGGCCAGATGGGCGAGCTTATCCGGACCTTTCTGCCATCCCATCCTGTCGCCATTGCCGGTGAACACGAACGGCCGCGCCGGTTCCAGCTTCACCGCCAGCCGCGCATGCACCTGTTCGACGAACCATTCGAGCCCGCGATCGACAATCGTATATTTCAATCTCGCCCGGCGCCGATTCGCCCGGTTGCCAAAATCGCGCTGCGCCGTCACCACCGCTTCGGCCACCGCGACCGCATTCTCAACGCTGCAATACCCGATCACATCGCCGACGCGCGGGAAGGTTTCGGCATCGCCATGGGTCGCCCCCATGCCGCCGCCGATGACAACGTTATAGCCGATCAAAACATCTTTTTCGACAATCGCGATATAGGACAGATCATGCGCGAACACGTCGACATCATTTTGCGGCGGCACGGCAATCGCGATCTTGAATTTTCGCGGCAGATAGGTGGCGCCATAAATCGGCTCGGCTTCCGGCTCGGCCGTCACCTTCTCGCCATCAATGAACACTTCCCGCCAGGCGCCGGTACGCGGCAATAAATGCGCGCTGATTTCACGCGCCGTGCGTTCCGCCTGCGCGTAAACCGGCCCGGCAAATTCATTCGGCGTACACATCACATTACGGTTCACGTCACCGCACGCGGCGATCGTATCCAGCAACACGCTATCAATCTGCCGCAGAGCCGGCTTCAGATTGGTCTTGATGACACCATGAAACTGGATCGACTGGCGCGTCGTCAGCCGCAGGCTGTGATTGCCCCGCTCATCGGCCAATTTATCCATCGCCAGATATTGCGCCGCCGAAAGCACCCCGCCCGGCACCCGCAGCCGCGCCATGAAACTATACGCCTTGTCCAGTTTGCGCTTGGCCCGCTCCGGACGCAGATCGCGGTCATCCTGTAAATAAATCCCATGAAACTTGATCAGCTGCTGATCATCTTCCGAAATCGCCCCCGTCGCGATCTCAGCCAGCCCCTCTTCCAATGTCCCGCGCAAAAACCGGCTTTTGGTTTTTATCGTCTCGTTATGGGAAAGTTTCGGCGTATCCGTCATGTCGAAGTCCTAAAGCAATTAAAAAAAGCAGCCGCTTTTTTGAAAAAAAGCGGCGCAAAAAACTTTTATTTACCCTGGGCCATGGGCTATGGCGCCGCCAACGCCCATGACCCAGATTAAAAAAGTCTTTTTGCTTCTTTTTCTTCAGAAAAAGAAGTCCTTCCTTATTTACTGATCTAAGCCCGAGCCGCCGCGGCCGGCCTCGGCATGTGAATGCCGCATTCGGTTTTATCCAGCCCGGCCCAGCGGCCCGCGCGTTTATCCTCGCCGGCCTGGACCCGCTGCGTGCAGGTGGCGCAGCCGATGGAAGCGTAGCCTTGCGACTGCAGAGGATGGCGGGGCAGATCGTGCTGCTCGAAATATCCGTTCAGCTGCGCGTCGTCCCAGAATGCCAGCGGGTTGACGGTGACCCGGCCATCGGGGCCGGCCTCGACCATGTTCATATGGGTGCGGGTTCCGCCCTGGCTGCGCTTGCGTCCGGTGATCCAGGCTTCAAACCCTTCCAGCGCGCCGTCCAGCGGATTGGTTTTGCGGATCGCGCAGCACAGATCCGGGTCGCGCTGCCATAGCCGGCCATCCGGGTCATACGCCGCCAATTGCTGGCCGCTCGGCTTGATGACGCGGACATCGGTCAGCCCGAGCCGCGCGATCAGATCGTCGCGATAGGCCAAGGTTTCCGGAAAAAGCTTTCCAGTATCCAGAAACACCACCGGCGTCGATTTATCGATTTGCGCGATCATGTGCAGCAGGATCGCGGATTCAGTGCCAAACGATGAAACCAGCGCGATCTTGCCGGCGAAGCGATCACGAATCATCGCCGCCAGCACGGTCTCGGCCGAGGCTTGCTCAACCACATCCAACATCAGTAGACATCCTTTTTATAGCGTCCGGCGGTAATCAAGGCGTCCAGGGCAGCCTGACCTTCGGTCGCGTCCTTGCCTTCGCTCAGAATTCTTATCAGCGTCGTATCCACGTCATGCGCCATGCGCTTGGCGTCGCCGCACAGATATAACGTGGCGCCTTCGGCAAGCTGGCCGCGCAACCGGTCGCGCTGTTCCCACAACACATGCTGCACATATCTTTTCTCCGGTTGGTCGCGGGATGAGGCAAGGTCCAGCCGCGACAACACGCCGCTCGACAGCCATTCCTGAATCTCCAGCTGGTACAAGAAATCGTAGAGAAAATGCCGGTGTCCGAATATCAGCCATGAGGCGCCCTTGGCACCGCTTGCTTCGCGCTCCTGCAGATAGCCGCGATAGGGCGCGAGCCCGGTGCCGGCCCCGATCATCACAATCGGCGCCGCATCATCTTTCGGCAGCCGGAAATGCGGGTTCGGCCGGACAAACACATTCAGGTTGCCGCCGGTTCTGCGATGATCGGTGACCATCGTGGAGGCAACGCCCAGACGCTGCCGCCCCGCACTCTCATAGGCTAGGCGTGCGATCGTCAAATGTGCCTCGTCGCCGACCAGTTTCTGCGATGAGGCGATGGAATAATAACGCGGCGCCAGCGGCCGCAGCAGGGCGGTAAATTTCTCCGCGTCTAGCCGGTGCGGAAACTGCTCCAGCAGATCGATCATTTGCCGGCCGGCGATAAAATCCGCACGGCTGCCGGCGTCATCGGCCAAGGCGGCGAGGCCGCTATCACCGGTGACGGCCGCAAAGTCTTTCATCTGCTTGGCGGTCAGCGTGCTGATATCGTAACGGGTTTTCAGCGCCTCAGCCAGCTGCGTATCGCCATCAAGTCCAACCGCCCGCAGCACTTCGGCCACGGTTGCGGCGCCGTTCTCCGGCACAATCGCCAGCGCGTCGCCGGGCTCGTATTTCAGGCCGGATCCCGCCAGCGCCAGCTCCACATGCACCGTCTCGCTATCCGCCCGGTCCGATGTCAGCTTGTGATGCGCGGTGATTTCCGCCGCGAACGGCGCCAGCTTCGAGGCGGTCGCGGCAACCGGCTTCTGGAAATCGACATGAATGACCGAGCCCGCATCCTTCGGCGCCAGCAATTCCAGCGTCTCGTTCAGCCAGGTCTTTGCCCCGGCCTCGTAATCCAGGTCCAGATCGACCCGGGCTGCGGCGCGGCTGCCGCCGAGGGCGGCAAACCGCTCATCGACCAGCCGCCCGGTTTCGCAGAATTGCGCGTATGAGCTGTCGCCCAGCGCCAGCACGGCGAATTTCACCCCAGACAGCGACGGCGCATTCTCGCCCATCAGCGTCCGGTAAAACGGTGCGGCCCGCTGCGGCGGCTCGCCATCGCCCCAGGTCGATACGATCGCCAAAATCGTGCCGGCATTCTGCAGCTGCTCAGGCGAGGCATCGGCCATATCCAGAACCTTCGCGGCAAAACCGCGCTTGGCCGCGTCCTGCCTGGCCTTGCCGGCCAGCGCCTCGGAATTTCCGGATTCGGTCGCATACAGGATCAATAGTTTTGGTCTATCCGCCGGCGCTGCCGCCGGAACTGACGCCTCGCTTTTCCCCTCGGCCGCATCAAGCCCGGCCAGAAAGCCGGAAAGCCAGGCGCGCTGAACCACCGAAGCGGCGCCGATCACCTGGTCCAGTGCGGCGATATGCTCAGGCGCGAATGGCGCCGAATTTGGAAGCGTCGTCAATTTAGACATCATCAAACCTTGAATTTCTAAAAATTTCAGTGCGCCGTCTGGCAGGAGAGCCAACAGCGCTCGGCAACCAGTGCGTCGATCCGCGAAGCTGCTTCCGCCATGGGAACGCCGGCGGCGCGCCAGGCGGCACGCAGACTGGCCACCTCCTCCACCCGCGCATCCCATTCCGGGCCAAAGCACTGTTCCAGGCTACGGCGGATGCTTGAGGCCAATCCGGGCGCCTTGCCGTTGGTTGAAACCGTGAGTGTCAGGTCTTTCCGCCGCACCGCAGCCACTGAGTGGAAGTCGCAATGCGCCGGCTGATCTTCGACATTGACCAGCACCCGGTTCGCACGGGCGGCAGAGGCGAGACTCTCCGCCTGGTCCAGGCCGGCAATCCAAAGCACATGCAGCGCCTGCAGGTCCGCCTCAGCCGGCAGCCGCCTCCGCAGGAATGTCCCCGCGGCCAAGACCAGAGCCGGCGCCGGCGCATCGGCGAACACCAACGTCTCCTCAGCGCCGGAAGCACGCAAAGCGCGCAACCGCCGCAGCGCCAATTCACCGTTTCCGGCAATCGCCAAACGGGCATTTCGAGGGTCTAGCGCGATCGGAACCATGACCCTTAGAAGAGGATTTTTCTAATGGGATCAATGATTTGCGGAAAATAAAGATTTTCTACTCTGCACCGGCCCGCGTAGCGAAATATTTTGTCTTTTGGCCCCGGTTTATGCAAAGTCAGTCTAGCAAAAACAGCCTACAAAACCGGTCGGATTTCTTCGACGGCAGCGCGGAGTCAGCTTTGGACAGTTTCGGCAGCCGGCAAACGCATCACGAATTCGGTTCCGGCGGACCCGGTCTTGCGCAGCAGCAGGTCACCGCCATGGGCCCGAACCAGGTCGCGTGCAATCGCCAGGCCAAGCCCGGTGCCGCCATTCCGGCCGGACCCGACGAAAGGCCGGAACAATCCCGCCAAGGCCTTACGCGGCAATCCCGGGCCGTTATCCGCCACCACCATCTGCGTCACCCCGGCTTCTTCTTCAATCGACAGCGTGGCGCGGCTGGCCCCCGCCTCCGCGGCGTTTCGCAGCAGGTTCACCAGCACCCGGTAGATCTGGTTCCGGTCGAGCGGCAAGACCAGACTCCCGGGCACCATATTCTCGATCGCCATGCGGCTTTCACCGCCCCCGCGTTCGCCCTCCCGCATGAATTCCGCGACCTCATCAACCAGTTCGCGCAACACCACGGACGAGCGATTAACCGGTGGCGGCTGGCCGCCGGCCTCAACCGCGGTCCGGCTGACCAGTTCCACCGCCCGTTCGATCGATGCGAGCAGAGTCGTCGCAGAATGTTTGATCACCGGGTCGCTGTTTTCCTCGAAGCGCCCGGCAATCAGCAATGCCGAGGCCAGAATATTCCGCAAATCATGGCTGATTTTGGCAACCGCCGTGCCCAATGCGGCCAATTGCGCATTGCGCCACAAGGCGGTGCGCAGCTCGTCCTGCATGATCACCAATTCCTGCGCCGCCCGCGAGACTTCATCATCGCCCTTGCCGCTCAGCCATTTCAGACCGCTCAGCCGCGCGTATTCCGGATCACGCCCGAAGGCGACGATACTGGCGGTCAAAATCCGCATCGGCTTTACCAGCAGCCGATCCAGCGCGGCATAGACCAGACCGCCGGTGATCAGGGCGACGAACACGGCAAATGTCATCATCTCCGCCGCATAGCTTCGCAAGCGCGCGATCACCGGCGCCTGGGTCAGGATGATCTTGATCCGCATATTCGGTTTCAGCGGGAAGCTTGCCGTAACGGGCACATAGGGCGCGCAGAGACCCATGACCTCGCGATCGGCGCGCAACGCGCTATACTGCAGATCCGCATGATCGAGATCGACATTGGGATCCTCCCGCAGGTTGGTATCATCCGGGAGCACGGCAATTTCGCCGCCGGCGCCGATCAGGGTAATCGCGACCGTGCCCGACAGCGCCGACAAGGCATTGCGGGCCTGCGCGTTCGCCAGCGTGTTGGCGCCTTCGCCCGGGACCAAGGTTACCGCCAACTCCGCCTGCATCACCTTGGTTTTAAGGCAGTTCCGCCATTCCCATCCCAAAGCCGGCGCCAGGACAAGAATATTCATCACGAAAATAATGCTGACCGTAAGCCAGAACACCCGTCCCGAAAGGCTGCGTGGCCCCCAATGAAATGGCATCCGCATCATGCCGGCATGGATACTCCCGCCGCCTCCCGGCCGGCATTGAACAAGGTGTTTAAGAACTCACGCTCGGTATTCATTTTGGAAACCAATGGATGCACGGCAAGGGCGGTATCGGCTAAAATATCCTGCAATCGTATCGATTTCGGCAACGCCGCCAGCTCGGCGTCCAGCGGCGCCTGGAAGGCAATCTCATGCAGCCGGTGCACAATGTCGGCCGTGCTGGTCGGCACCCCCTTGCGGATGCGTGGCTGCGCGCGGATCAACACCAGCCGGTCCGGCTTTGGCGACAGCACCGGATGCAGCGCCGGATTGCAGGAATAGCCGCCATCCCAATAATGCCGGCCGTCGATAGTCACCGCCGGAAACATCATCGGGATGCAGCTCGACGCCAGCAGAACATCGACGCTGATTTCCGCATTCGTAAAAATTCTGGCGGTGCCGGTTTCCACATCGGTCGCGGCAACAAAAAGTCTGGGCGCGGATGGGTCGCGGATGGCCTCCACGTCGAGCAAATGCTCCAGCAGCGGCGCCAGGGGATTCTGCCCGAACGGGTTCAACTGGCCGGGGCTGAAAAGCCGCATGACATTCGTCAGTCCCTGCCAGGCCATTTCATTGCCGATCTCGAAGCCCTTATCCCAGCCCCATAGCCAGTCCATCGAGGCGTTGGCCGGGCCAAAGATATGCGCGGCGGCGACACTCTCCCACAACTCCCGCACCGCGGCGCGCGCGCCATCCGGCCCGGCATGCACGAAACCCTGTACCGCCATCGCCGCAATCATGGCGCCCGACGACACCCCGGTAACGGCGCTGAATACCAGCCCGTCCTCGATCAACCGGTCGAGCGCGCCCCAGGCGAAAGCGCCATGCGCGCCGCCGCCCTGAATGGCCAGTACGGTACGGTTTCGAATCGTATTGGCGTGAGACATGCGCCTAAGCTGCACGCGAAGCGGCGTCGCGGCAAGCGCCGGAGGAATCCCGGCTTACCTCCAAACGCGGTAAAACGGCTTTTCTTGAATGCCAGTCATACCGTCCGCGGTTGACCGGCAGCCCTAACCAAGGCTTAGGATTCCCGGGCAACAGCTTCAAGGGCATAAGCATGACGGATACGGAAATAGTAACGCCGGTCATCGGCATTATCGGCGGCTCCGGCCTTTATGACATCGAGGGCCTCTCGGATACCGTCTGGGAAAAGATCGAGACCCCCTGGGGCGATCCCTCGGACTCTTTGCTGATCGGCCAATTCCAGGGCATCAAGGCGGTTTTCCTGCCGCGCCACGGCCGCGGCCATAAAATCTCCCCCTCCGGTCTTAATTACCGCGCCAATATCCACGCCTTGAAAAGCGCCGGCGTTACCGACCTCATCTCCCTCTCCGCCGTCGGCAGCCTGAAAGAGGAATTGCCACCCGGCCATTTCGTCATCGTCGACCAATTCATCGACCGCAGCTTCGCCCGGGAAAAATCCTTCTTCACCAATGGCTGCGTCGCGCATGTGTCGATGGCGCACCCGGTTTGCCCGCGCATCGGTGACGCATTGGAGGACGCAGCCAACGAACTCGGCCTGCCGGTCACCCGCGGGGGCACCTACCTCGTCATGGAAGGCCCGCAATTCTCCACACTCGCCGAGAGCAATCTATACCGCAGCTGGGGCTGCTCGGTCATCGGCATGACCAACATGCCGGAAGCCAAGCTCGCCCGCGAAGCGGAAATCAACTACGCCAGCGTCGCCATGGTCACCGATTACGATTGCTGGCACGAGGACCACGACGCGGTCACCGTCGACGCCGTGGTGAAAGTTCTGCTGAACAACGCCGACAAGGCCCGCAACCTGGTCAAAACCCTGATCCCCAAGCTCGGGGCCCCGCGCCCAGCTTGCGCCGCCGGCTGCGACCACGCACTGGAATACGCGCTGATCACGGCGCCGGAAGCCCGAGATCCGGAGCTTTTGAAAAAGCTAAAGGTCGTAGCAGGAAGAGTGCTGAAGTAAAGAACTTCTTTTTTGAAAAAAAGAAGCAAAAAACTTCTATGACTCTGAGGCATGGGGGTGATGCCGCCAACGCCCTAGGCCCAGCGTAAAAAAGTCTTTTTGCTTCTTTTTCTTCAGAAAAAGAAGGGCTTCCTCGCTACCGCTTCGGAACCCGCACCATGCGTTGCTGGTTTTCGTCCCAGAGTGAAAAGCTGGGCGCCCGCAAGGCTTCGCCGATGGTCAGGATGGTTACCCCCGCCATCGTCTGCTGGCAGGCTTCGTGGCATTCCACCAGCCGGTAGCTCGGGACGGCTGGACGCAGGTGATGCACATGGTGGGTGCCGATATCGGCGCTGAACCATCGCAGCAGCCGCGGCAGCTTGAAATAGGACGTGCCGTGCAACGCCGCGGCATCGCGGGTCCAGTCAGATTTTTCCAGCCATTTCGATTCCTCGAACCGGTGCTGCACCGAGAACAGCCAGACGCCGATAATCGCGGCGAGCACCATTGAAGGCAGGTGCACGAGCAGCACCGTTTTGATCCCGAAAAAATAGATCAGGCTGCCATAAACCAGCAGCAGAACCAGGTCCAATGCGTAGACGCTGCGGCGCTCCGCCTGGCGTGACGCCGGCAGATCATAGGGCGTGCGGTAGATGATTAAAAAAAGCACCGGCGGCAGCAGCACGTGGATCAGCAAAGGGTGGTGGCCAAGCCGGTACAGCAACCGCTTGAAGCCGCTCAACTGCTGATATTCCGCCAGCGTAAGGCAGTCGGTATAAAATTCGGACGGAATACCCCGGAGCCCAAGGTTGTTCCAGACGCCGTGATGCTGGGCATGGATCCAGCGCCAATAGGCAAACGGCGTCATCGTCGCAAAGCTGCTCAGGCGCCCAAAAATCCGGTTCTGCAAAGGGGTGGCGAAAAACGAGTTATGCCCAAAATCATGCTGAAACACAAAAATCCGGACGATCAGCCCGGCCAATGGAATGCCCAGCAGCAAGGTCAGCAACACCGAAATTTTCGCCGTCACGTACATCATTGCCGTCAACAAAAAATAGGCTCCGAAGGTGGACGCGGCCAGCCAGATGGCGCGGCCCTGCTGCGGCGCCTGAAAGCTGCGCAAGCGCGCCTGTTCGGTCGAATTCACGGCCTCCGATGCCGCCGGCGAGATATGTGACAAGCGCGAAGTCCCTTAAAATTCCGGATCGAGCCATCCTTGACCGGAAGATGGACCAAAACCATCCGAAAGTCGATTTTCAACCGGGTTGGGCGCCGTGCCGCTGCCTGCGTCTAATCCTGCAACTTGACCGGCTGCAGCAAGTCCCAGGCGTTGATTGCATCCGGGTTGGCCGGCGCGCCGATGCCGCCCTGGTGCCGGATGGTCACGGCGACCGCGTTCAATGCCGTGGTAACCGCGCCCTCGGCCCAGCCGGCGGTCCAGGAGATGTCGTCGCCGGCCAGAAAAATGCCGCGTTGATGCGGCGGCAGCTTGTCCTGCACGAAATGGCTGAACAGCCGGCGCTGATAGCGGTAATGCCCCGGCAGGTTGGCCTTGAACGCCCCCATGAAATTCGGATCCGATTCCCAGGAAACGGTAATCGGCGCGCCGATGATGTGTTTGGAAATATTAAGCTTCGGGTAGATCTGTTTCAGCGAATGCAGCATCAGCCGCAGCCGCTCGTCCACGGCCAGGGAACTCCATTTCATCGCGTCGTCGTTCCAGGTGTAGGAAAGGCAGATCACGCCGCGTTTGCCGGGGCCGTTATCCATCAGATAGGTGCCGCGGGTCATCCGGTCGGAGAGCGTCATGCTCATCACGTCGCGGCCGGTCACCGGATCGACATCATGCCAGAAAGGCCGGTCGACCATGACGAAGGTTTTCGAGGACTGCGTGTAATGGCTGCGCTCCATCGCCATCCACAGCTCGTGGTCAAACAGCGATTCCGCGCAATCAATCTGCGCCGAGAGCAGCCAGACCTGACAGGTGACGATGGCCGCGGCGAATTCCTCGGTATTGCCGTAGCGATCGGTAATGGCGATCTTGTGGTCCGCACCCGGGGCGATATGCCTGACCCCGGGCCGCGGCGTATTGCCGTGCAGCGATGCGAGGCTAGTGCCGGCCGGCCAGTGTACGCAGCCCTCCGGGGCGTGTTCCCATAGCCGGCGCGGTAATTGTTCGATACCGCCGACCACCAATTGCTGATTATCCTCTGCCCCGGTGGCGACGACGCGCAGGATTTCGAGAATGCTGTGCGGATAATCAGTATCCCAGCCGCCAGTGCCAAAGCCGACCTGACCGAAAATTTCCCGGGCCCGGAAGCCGAGCCGCTTGAAAGCCGTCGATTTGGCAATGAAGGCGTAAAAGCTTTCCTCATCGAGTTTTGCGACCAGCGGATTCCAGATCGATTTTATCGCGCTCGGATTGCGCGCCAGGATCGCCGCCTGCAATGCCGCGAAATGCGCGCCTTCATCCAGGGCCGCCTGCCAGGCCAGCTCAACGTCCTGGAACACCACCGGCAGATCGGTATTGCGGCGGGCGTAATATTCCTGACCGCCGAGCTCGATGATCGTGGAATGTGCAGCACTTGACAGCGGATTTGGAAAATCTGCGGTCTGCAGACCGGTTTTATCAAGGTAATGAAACAAAGCGGTCGAAGACGGCGGAAAGCGCATGGCGCCGAGTTCCGCGAATGCCCCGTCCCCGTCCTTGAACGGCTCGGAGCGCATTCTGCCGCCGATGCGGTCCGCCTCGTAGATTTGCGGCCGCAGGCCAAGCTTCATCAGCTCATAGGCGGCGACGATGCCGGCAATGCCGGCGCCGATAACCGCGACCTCGGTGCCGTGCATCGCCGCCGGGATGCTGCCCAGCCCGGCGGGATTTTTCAGAAAATCGTCATAGGCGAACGGAAAGTCCGGCCCGAACATGGTAACCTTGCGCATCACCCAGAAATGGGCGCGTAAAGCTCGGGGCGGCGGTCACTGATCAGCGGGTCCACTTGCCGGACCGATCCGTGATGGGCTTTATCGACGGTCGCGTAGATGATTTCCTCACCCAGACCGGCGGCGGCCAGGACCGCGCCATCCGGGCCGCAAATGGAGGACAGGCCGACATAATTCAATCCATCCTCCGCGCCCGAATGATTGGCGTAGGCCACATAGAGCTGGTTTTCATAGGCTCGGGTCGGGATCAGCAATTTCGCCACCTGGGTATAGGGTTCCATCTGCGCCGTCGGGATCAGCAGGATATCGGCGCCGGCCAGCGCCAGGACGCGGGCGGGCTCGGGAAATTCAATATCGTAGCAAATCAGCAGGCCGATTTTATAGCCGTTGAAGTCGATCACCGATAAGCGGTCACCCACCGATTTGAACATCTCGCGGTCGAGATCGCCGAACAGATGGGTTTTCCGGTAATTGAGCAAAATGCCGCCATCCGGCCCGATCATGACCGCGGCATTGGCAACCAGGCCGCCCGTCAGTTCCGGATAGCCGAAGACCAGCGCGATGTTGTTCGCCTTGGCGATGTTCTGCGCCGGCGTCAGCGATTCCGGCGTCATCGCCTGCGCAAGCGCGGCTTGCGGGCCGATATTATAGCCAGACAGGTACATTTCCGGCAGGAGCAGGATCGTTGCGCCATTGGCGGCGGCCTCGGCGGCTTTTTCGGCCATCAATTCGAAGGCTGCTGGAATATTATTGATCCGGCCGGGACCCTGGTAAAGCGCGATCTTCATATGCCGAACCTAGAGCAGCCGATCTGAAAACACTACTCAAACGGCGCGGGGGGTGCTTTTTTGCCCAAAAACGCCCAGATGAGGGGCACGCGCCTAAAAGCGCCAGCGGGAGAGCTTGAATGAGTACGGATACGGAAGACGCGCCAGCCGGAACTTGGGTGCGGGACGAGGCGTCTGGCATATCGCGCCAGCAAAAATACACCAATCTGGTCGCCGCTGTGCTGCTGTTCCTGGCCGGACTGTTCACGCTGAGGGAGTTTTTGCCGGCTCTGGCCTGGGCGGCAGTGTTCGGCATCGCCTTGCTGCCCTGGTTCCGGCGGCTGGCGCAACGCTGGCCGCAGCATAAGCGGGAGCTTCTGCCCAGCCTGTTCGTCCTGGGTGTGGTGCTGGTCTTCGTGCTGCCTTTGGTCATGATCGCGGTGCCGCTGGCCGAGGATTGGCACGACGCCAGTCAGTGGCTCGGCCAGGCCGAGCAGAACGGCGTCACCCCACCGGCCTTTCTGAACAATCTGCCCGACGGGTCCAAATTGGTGGAAATCTGGCAGGACAAGATCGGCCAGCCCGGACAGATCTCCACCATTACCCATGGCGCAATCCATGGCGGCGGCGCCAAGGTTGCACGCAGGATCGGCTTTGAAACCATCCACCGGATCGTGCTGCTTGGCTTCATGCTGCTGGGACTGTTTTTTTTGCTGCGCGATGCCGACAGCGTGGTCGAGCAGCTACAGGTCGGCAGCCGGCGGGCCTTTGGCGAGTCGGGTGAGGATATCTGCCGGCAGATCATCAGCTCCGTCCATGGCACCGTCAACGGCCTCGTCCTGGTTGGGCTGGGCGAAGGGCTGCTGCTGGGCATCGCCTATGTGGTAGCGGGCGTGCCGGATTCCGCATTGTTCGGATTGTTGACCGCGATTTTGGCCATGGTTCCCTATGGCGCCACCCTCGCCGTATTGGTGGTGGGCGGCGTATTGATGATCAGCGGCAAAGCCCTCGCCGCGTTGGTCATCGTGGTGGCAGGCGCCTTCGTGGCGTTCATCGCCGACCATTTTGTCCGGCCGACCTTGATCGGCGGCGCGACAAGGTTGCCGTTCATCTGGGTGCTGCTGGGGATATTGGGCGGCATCACCGCCTGGGGGCTGGTCGGGCTATTCATCGGCCCTGCCATCATGGCGGCGTTGATCCTGCTCTGGCGGGAATGGATCGGCTCGCAAAAAGGCCCGATCAATCCAGAGCCCGAGGAGATTGAGGGGGCGATGGAAGGGTGATGGCGGGGATGGATTTTCTGCTTTCGCGCAACCATCGCGCCAGCGCGTAGATCGCAAACGCAAGGGCGATCCAGGCGACCCCCTTTGCCAGCACCATGACGCCGAAAAGCATCCAGAACCCGCCGAAAAACCGCAGCAGAAAATCCAGCCCGCGCGTGGTAATTGAAGGATAGCGCTCAAAGAAGCCGAAATAGCTGGCAAAGATAATGTAGGTGCGCAGGCTGATGAAGAGCAGATAGATCAGCGAGGCCAGGCAAAGCAGCTTACGGAAACGCCTGCCGGAATCAAAAAGACCATGAACCAGGAAGATGGCTGTCAGCAAGTCGATGAGGAGGCAAACATGCATCGATCAGGCGGGGATGCCGGCCTGCGCCAGCATGACGGGGGGACTTGGGAAGGTTGATCGAAGGGCGGCTTCAATCAGCTGGCGAGATTTCAATCGTGGAAATTTTCCCATCAACAAATTCGTACCGCCCAATCAGCTCCAGAACCAGCGTCTGGCCCGCGTCCAGTTTGTGCCCCATGAAGTCCGCTATGTCAGCCCGCGCGGTCAGCCTGTCCTGGATACGGACCGTCACAACATCGCCCTCCACCGTGATGTTCAGCGGCGCCATCCGATCGATGAATAAGCCGATCATATAATGATAGGTTGCGAGATAAGCCGCCTTGCCGTTTTGCGTCCCCGCCGCGGAGCTCAGAACGACATTATCCGCCAGCAATGCGGCAACCGCATCGGCATCCTCCGAATTATAGGCATCGTAATAGCCACGCATGGCCGCATCCAGTGCCATCGAACGCCCTCCTTGGATCATTCGAGGCAGCCTACGCTCGGACAAACCCAGGCTTCAACTAAACATTGAAGCGGAACAGCAGCACGTCGCCATCCTTGACGACATAATCGCGGCCTTCGATCCGCAGCTTGCCGGCCTCGCGCGCCCCGGCCTCGCCTTTATAGGTGACATAATCGTCGTAGGCGGTGGTCTCAACGGCGATGAAGCCGCGTTCGAAATCGCCATGAATGACGCCGGCCGCACCCGGTGCCTTGGTGCCCTTCACGATAGTCCAGGCGCGGGTTTCCTTCGGCCCAACGGTGAAATAGGTGATCAGACCGAGCAAGTCGTAGCCGGCGCGGATAACGCGATCCAGGCCGCTATCCTCAAGGCCAAGATCGGCGAGGAAAACCAGCCGGTCATCCTCCGGCAGCTGGCTGACCTCGGCTTCGATCGCGGCAGAGACCACCACATGCGCCGCACCCTCGGCTTTCGCCATGGCCGCCACCCGCGCGCTCTGCGCATTGCCGGTCGCCGCGGCGGCTTCCTCGACATTGCAGACATAGAGCACGGGTTTGGCGGTCAGCAGATTAAGGCGCGAGGCTGCCTCCACATCCTCGGCGGCGATCGCGCTGCGCGCCGGTTTGCCGGCTTCCAGCGCGGCCAGGATCGGCTCCATCAAGGCCACCTCGGCAAGCGCAAGCTTATCGTTGTTTTTGGCCTTTTTCTGCAATTGCGGCAGGCGTTTCTGCAGGCTTTCGAGATCGGCCAGCATCAGCTCGGTCTCAACCGTCTCTGCATCGCGGATCGGATCGATGCTGCCTTCGACATGGGTGATATCCCCATCCTCGAAGCAGCGCAGCACATGCACGATCGCATCGACCTCCCGGATATTGGCCAGGAACTGATTGCCAAGCCCCTCGCCTTTCGAGGCGCCGCGGACCAGGCCGGCGATATCGACGAATTCCAGGCTGGTGGGAACGATTTTGACGGATTTGCCGATCAGCGCCAGCGCGTCCATGCGCTTATCCGGCACCGCAACCCGGCCGATATTCGGCTCGATGGTGCAAAACGGATAATTCGCGGCCTGCGCGGCAACCGTCGCCGTCAGCGCGTTGAAGAGGGTCGATTTGCCGACATTCGGCAGGCCGACAATGCCGCAGTTAAAGCCCATTTATCGCTCCTCCGGACCCTGTCTGCCCGCCCCGGCGGGGGCCGCCAGCGCAACCCGGGTCATGAATTCTTCCGCTTTTTGGTCGGCCAGCAGCGCGGCCTCGTTAGCCACCGCATCCAGGCAAGGCAGCAGCCAGCCCAGATCCTCCTTGCCAAAATCGCTCAGCACATAGCCGGTAACGCGGTTCTTATCGCCGGGATGACCAATCCCCAGCCGCACGCGCCAGTAATCGGGCGAGGCCAGATGCTGGTCCATGCTGCGCAAACCGTTATGGCCGGCGGCACCGCCGCCACGCTTGACCCGCACTTTGCCGGGAACCAGGTCGAGCTCGTCATGGAACACGGTAATCGCCTCCGGCTCGAGCTTGAAAAACCCGGCGGCGGCCTGCACGGATTCTCCCGAGAGATTCATATAGGTCATGGGTTTCAAGGCCAGAATTTTATGGCCGGCGATCAAGCCGTCGGCGGTAAGCCCCTTGAATCGCTGCCGCCACGGCGAAAAACCGTGGCGGCGCGCAATCACATCCAGGGCCATGAAACCGATATTATGCCGCTGCCTTGCCATGCCCGGCTCGGGATTCCCGAGCCCAACCCATAACAACATCGGCGTAATACCGTGAAACGGCTACTTCTTCTTGGCGGCCGGTTTGGCGGGTGCGGCTGCCGCCGGTGCCTTGCCCGGTGCCTTGGCGCCGCCTTTGGCCGGCGCCGCTGCCGCCGGCGCATTCGGGTCCGCCGCAACTTCGGCAATCACGGTCGGCGGGGCCACCGTGGCGATCACGAAGTCACGGTCGGCAATGGTCGGCTTGGCATCTCCAACGCCGAGCAGATTATGCCAGCGAATGTTGTCGTTGATGTCCAACCCGCCCAGATCCGCCTCGAACTTCTCCGGGATGGCGTCCGGGTCGCAGGCAACTTCGACGGTGTGGCGAACCACGTTCAGCACGCCGCCGCGCTTCAGACCGGGCGACGTACCCTCGTTCAGGAATACCACCTGAACCGAGACGCGAACCCGCTCACCGGCAGCCAGACGCTGAAAATCGACATGCTCGGGCACATCGGTCACCGGATGCAGCTGCACATCGCGCATCAGGGCGCGCGTGGTCTCAGCGCCGGTCTTGATTTCGTACAAACGCGAGCGCCAGCCGCCGCGCTTCAGCTCCCGCATCACCGCCCGCGGATCAAGCGCGATCAGCGACGGCTCCTGCTTGGCGCCATAAATCACCGCGGGTACCTTACCCGCCCGCCTCGTCGCCCGCGCCACCCCCTTGCCGGCCCGCGAGCGCGACTCAGCCTCGATCAATTCGAAATTGGCCATCATTCGCTCCTATAAAACAACAAAAGCCGGCCTCCAGGGGTGCCGGCAGGGCGGCGTTTAGAACAGGACAGGCGAAAGTTCAAGGAAGCGGTCACTTAAGCAAGCGGTCGCTTTTTGAAAAAAGCTCCGCAAAAACTTTTTTTTATGCCGGGCCTGGGGCTTTGGCGGTCTCTACGCCCATGGCCGAGGGTCAAAAAGTCTTTTTGCTTCTTTTTCTTCAGAAAAAGAAGTGCTTCCTATTCATCCTTTAACGCCCGGCTCATGAGTGACTTAACGGTTTCTGATACCGTCATCTTGCTGGCCAATAATTCGGTCACCACCTGGGTGATCGGCATCTCCACAGCTGCCACCTTAGCGCGTGCAAGCAAAGCCGGCGCGGTGGACACACCTTCGGTCACGCTTATGCGGTTCGATAATATGCTTGACAGCGACAGACCTTTTCCCAATTCAAAGCCGAGCGAGAAATTGCGGCTGGCGGCGCCGGTGCAGGTCAGCAGCAGGTCGCCCATGCCCGAAAGGCCGGAAACCGTTTCGGCGCGGCCGCCAAGCGCGGCGGCGAGGCGGGCGATTTCAACGATCCCGCGGGTGATCAAGGCGGCGCGGGCATTCTCGCCGAGGCCAGCACCCATCACCACGCCGGCGGCAATCGCGATGACGTTTTTGGCCGCACCGCCAAGGGCGGCGCCGATCATATCGGCGCTGCCGTAAAGCCGCAGCGTATCGGTACGGAGCCCATGGGTAAGCGTGGCGCGCAATGCTGCATCCTCCGCCGCGAGCACACTGGCGGCGGGCAGGCCGGCGGCGATCTCATGGGCGAAATTCGGCCCGGTGAGCATCGCCACTGGCATTTCCGGATGCAGGCTGGCCGCGAGTTCCGGCGGCAGCAACAGACTGCCGGCTTCCAGGCCCTTGCAGCACAGCACCAATGGCGTGTCTTGCGCCGGCAGTGCGCTCAGCGCCGCCCTTGCATATTGCATCGGCACGGCCAGCAGCAGGATTTTCGCAGCCGGAATTTCCGTCGCGATGGTCAGGTTTGCCGGCAGTCTTACGCCGGGCAGCCGCGGGTTCTCGGCGATGTCGCGCAGCCGCGCCGCCTTATCGGCATCGCGCGCCCATAAAGCGACGCTTTTGCCGGCATTCGACAGCAGCACGGCCAGGGCCGTGCCCCAGCCGCCGGCGCCAAGCACGCCGATTTCAAAGGCCTCACTCATCGATCAATCTTTCAATCGCGGCACTGCAGCCCGCCTCCCCTAAGGTATTTTTGAAGGCGCGCAAAATCGGCTCGGCCAGCGCCTCAAATCCATAAGGCGGGTTGATGATCAACAGGCCGCAGCCATTGAGGCTGGCGGGGTTGACCGGTTCGCGCCGACAGAATTCGGCGGCAATAACGTCTCTGATCGATGTCAGCTTCAAGGTTTCGAAGAAATTCCTGACCGGCGCCCGATGCTTTACCGGGTACCAGACGGCATAGCTGCCGGATTTGAATTTGTCATAGGCCGATGCAAGGTTTTTCGTCAGGGTTTCGAACTCGTCCGGCTGCTCGAATGGCGGGTCGATCAGAATCAGCGCGCGTTTCTCCGGCGGCGGCAGGAAGGCGCGCAGCGCAGCATAGCCGTCACGCAAATGCACCGCGATGTTTTTACTTGCCGACAGCCCGGCCTTCAGCGTTGCCGCGTCTTCCGGGTGCAATTCGCAGGCGATCAACCGGTCGGCGGGTCGCAGCATTGCTTGGGCGATGACGGGAGAACCCGGATAAAGCCCCAGATTTTCGATCAGCGCCAGATAATCGGCCAGCGCCGGCGGCCTGGCTTCCAGCAATTTGCCGATGCCACTGCGCCATTCGCCGGTTTTTCCCGCCGGGCCGGACCGCAAGTCGTAACGCCCGGCGCCGGCATGGGTGTCGAAAACCAGCAGCGGTTTGTCCTTGCGCTGCATGGCGCGCAGCAGCAGCACCAGCAGCGCGTGCTTGAAGCAATCCGCGAAATTGCCGGCGTGATAAATATGCCGGTAATTCACAAGCTATCCAGCGGCCAGCGCGGCCGGCAGGGGGTGGAAAGCGGATCGG
>Ga0116230_10001281_pt1 | contig 23602 bp, 22 predicted proteins | sample S1TSphfallax_3_FD_88678 | JGI IMG/M metagenome (GOLD analysis project Ga0116230, IMG submission 88678) | Host-associated microbial communities from peat moss isolated from Minnesota, USA - S1T2_Fd - Sphagnum fallax MG | ecosystem: Host-associated > Plants > Peat moss > Unclassified | place... | reverse complement strand
GTCATCCGCCTCATCGGGACGGTGAGCGAAGCGCGCGAGTTGCAAGGAGCTTCAGCGCCGGCATCCATTGTCAGATAATAGGAAATCCCGACTGAAACTAATACAAATCAATGCATTAATAATAATATCTAATACGATTTCGAGGTAGCATCCTGCGGCGAATTCGGCATGCTAGGGTTCATGCCCAGCAATGCCCGCTCCATCGCTTCGCTCACCATTTCTTTCGGGCTGGTCGCCATTCCGGTCAAGCTATACTCGGCCACCGTGTCCAATGAGCGAATCTCGTTCAACCTGTTGCGCCAGAAGGACGGCTCACGCGTCAAGCAACAATACGTCGCCGTGAACGATGGCAAGCTGGTCGAGCGGTCAGAGATGACCAAGGGCTACGAGTTCGCCAAGGATCAGTATGTGCTGTTTTCCGCGGACGAACTCAAGGCGCTCGAGGACACCACGACCCACACGATCGACATCAGCCAATTCGTGCCCTTGGAGTCGGTCGACCCGATCTATTTCGATGGAACCTATTATCTGGCGCCCGACAAGGGCGGGGCGAAGCCGTACTCGCTGCTCGCGACGGCACTCAAACAATCGAAGCAATGCGCGATCGGCCGCTGGACATCCCGCGGCAAGGAACACATCATCATCCTTCGACCGATCGACGACGGGCTCGCCATGCACCAGCTGCATTTCAAGGCCGAAGTGCGCACGATCAAAGAGTTGGGCATCGAAGCCGCGCCGGTGTCGGAGGCAGAGTTGAAATTGGCCAACCAGCTGATCGAACAACTGGCGGCGAAGAAATTCGATCCAAATGAGTTCGCGGACGAACACCGGGCACGCGTCGAAGCCGCCATCCAGCGGAAAGTGGATGGAAAAGAGGTTTCCTTGACCGAATCTCCGGTCAAGAATTCCGGTGGCAATGTGGTTGATCTGATGGAAGCATTGAAGGCCAGTCTGAATGCCCGAGGAACCTCCAAAACGCGGGAAGTCAAAGAGCGTAAGACGCCGAAGCGTGCTCCCGCGCCGCAAAGCGTCGCCCCCACCAAGAAGTCTGCTCGGCGATGAAATGCATGAGTACTCCCAAGCCGATCTGAAGCGCCTTTTACGACTGCCCGCCTCGCTCGTCGGGGCGTTGGCGCGCGCCCGCTATATCACACCGACCGCCCCCGGCGGCACCACGAGTTACACCTTTCAAGACCTGCTGATCTTGCGCACCGCCAGCGCCTTGAAAGCCGCCAAGATTTCCACGGCGAAGATCATCGCTGCGCTGGGGAACATTCGCGCGACCTTGCCGCCCGGCGCCGTGCTCACCACCTTGGCATTGGCGGCCTCCGGGAAGGATCTGGTGATCCGCGACGGGGATCGGATTTGGGAAGCGAATTCCCGGCAATATCCCCTGCCCTTGAATCAGTCCCGGGGCGCCACGGTTACCCGCCTCGGCGCCGCGAACTCGCGACCCCGGGCAGAACTCCAAGCCGAAGCACATTACGCGAGAGCGCATGCACTGGAGGAATCTGATGTCGTCGCCGCCCGCGCGGCCTATGTAGAGGCGTTGCATCTGCATGGTGAGCATCTCGAGGCGCGCATCAATTTGGGCCGACTGCTCCATCTCGATGGCAAACTCCGGGAGGCCGAAAACGTCTATCGGGCCGCCAAGCAATCGAGCGCCCTGCTGTCGTTCAATCTGGCCATCCTCCTCGAGGATCTGCAGCGTGAGAGCGAGGCCATCGCCGCCTATCGCGAGGCGCTGGCGCAAGATCCCACCCTGCACGATGCTCACTTCAACCTGTCACGTCTGCACGAACGCGCCCGGCAGCCCAGAGAGGCACTTCGCCACTTGCTCGCGTATCGGCGCCACATCGCCCGACATGGCGATGGCTAGCTACATGGCGATGGCTAGCTTAAGACTCTGATGACCCAGCTTCAACCGATCGTCTGTATTCCCGGACTCGCCTGCTCGGCCAGGCTGTACGCGGCGCAAATCCCCCACCTCTGGACTGTCGGTCCGGTGACCATCGCCCAGCATGCTCACGAGGCCAGCATGACGGAGATCGCGCGCTCCATTTTGGCGGTGGCGCCGCCGCGATTCGCACTGATCGGATTGTCCATGGGCGGCTATATCAGCTTCGAGATCATCCGCCAGGCGCCGGAGCGCGTCACCAAGCTGGCCCTGCTCGACACGAGCGCACGACCGGACACGCCCGCGCAAACCGACTACCGACGAGCGCAAATCGACGTCACCCGCAAGGTGTCGATCGGTGATCTCGCGGAGGCGGGATTCCCACGGCTCGTTCGACCCTCACGTCGTCAGGATCCGCAGCTCCGGGCCACCATCCGGCTCATGGCCGAGGAAACCGGCTTGGCGGGATTCATTCGCCAGCAGACGGCCATCATCGGCCGGGCCGATTCGCTGCCGACACTCGCGACCATCCGCTGCCCCACGCTCGTCCTCGTCGGCGATAATGACGAATTGACGCCACCTGACATCGCGGCGGAAATCGCCGGCGGGATCACCGGCGCGCGGCTCGTGACGGTGCCCGACTGCGGACATATCGCCACACTCGAGCAGCCGGACAACGTCACCGCCGCACTCATGCAACTGCTACAGGCTGACCAATATGTACGCTAACAGACAGTGTTGATTGAACCGGTCTCGCCTATGTCTGCTAGCGCACAGTGCAAATTGAATTCGGTACGTAGGATTCGGGTGGTTCTGCCCGCCGTTCGGGCTTTAAGCCGAAAGGTCGCCGAATGTCCGTCACGCCCTCGATGCGGCAAAACCATATCCTCAATGCGCTCTCCGCAGAGGTACTCTCACGCCTTGCCCCTCATTTGGAACTGATACCTCTGCCGCTCGGCACGGTGGTCTATGAGTCGGGCGCCGCAATGACTCACGTCTTTTTTCCGACCGACTCCATCGTATCGCTCCTTTACGTGATGGAGAATGGTGCGTCCGCCGAGATATCCGTGGTGGGTAATGAGGGCTTGGTTGGTGTCTCATTGTTTCTAGGCGGCGAAAGCACCCCCAGCCGGGCGGTGGTACAGAGCCAAGGTAGCGCGTTCCGGCTTACTCGCAGTCGCTTGAAGGAGGAGTTCAATCGCCACGGGGAACTTCTGACCGTGATACTTCGTTATACCCAATGCCTGATCACTCAGATGGCGCAAACCGCGGTCTGCAATCGCCATCACAGCTTGGACGAGCAACTCTGCCGGTGGCTGCTGTTGTCGCTCGACCGATTGCCGTCGAATACGGTGACGATGACCCACGAGCTGATCGCCAACATGCTGGGCGTGCGGCGTGAGGGTGTGACGGAGGCAGCGGGTAAACTGCAAAAGGCAGGGATCGTCCAGTATGCACGCGGCAAGATCACCGTCTTGAACAGACTCGCTCTCGAAGAAAGGTGCTGCGAGTGTTACAGAGTGGTGAAAGCGGAAACCGATCGCTTGTTGCCTTATTTCGCAACGGCCAAGGGAATGGCTGCACATCCGCCGCGCTCGGCGAAGACAAGTGAGCGATCGGCTGGACGAAGTAGCCCTGACGTAGAACCCGGCTAGGAAGCCCCGACGCCGTTCCAGCGGCGCGACAGTCGAATAATGAGCGGCAGGATGACAGCCCAACCAACCGCCAGTGCGCTCAACGAGACGACGGGATCGACGAAGCGAAGGGCTCCCAATGACACCCCCGCACGGAACGATAGCGGCCCGGCGATCGCTCCCAACAAAGACGCCAGCCAGAGACGCTTCTTCAGCCATTCATACGTGGTATTCACCTGCGCGGCAAACAGCAGCCAAAGCGCCGGTATCCAATAGGGGGCGAATCCGGGCACCACCATGCCACTGGGATATTCGAGCAGATCAACGCGCACCAAGAAACTGTCCCACAAGCCGCCCATGACGAGCACGGTCAGCAGCAGCTTGCACTCATCGAGCGGCCGTTCGACTCGCCACAGATGCACGGCGACGAGCACGAGAACGACCAGCACTCCAAGCCACGGTCCGCCACGCGCAGCGCTCAGCACACAGGCAAACCATCCCACTTGCCCAAACAGAAAGTAGACCGTGGGCGCCCACTTTTGCATCGCGGTTTTGATGGCGGGGACTTAAGCCGACACGTTGACGCCCTTCCAAAAAGCAACGCGGCCTCTGATCTGGCTCGCCGCCTCCTTGGGCTCGGCGTAATACCAAACGGCATTTGGGTTGCGGGCCTCGCCGACTTTCAACGTGTAATAGTTTGCGGTGCCTTTCCACGGACAGACAGTGGTATGGCTGCTCGGTTCGAGCAGCGCCTCGTCTACCGAGCCCAAGGGAAAGTAATGATTCCCTTCGACGATCACGGTATCGTTGGATTCCGCGATCACGGTGCCGTTCCAGGTTGCCTTCACGTTGATTCTCCGCCTGCGATGTGGTTCAGGCTGCCATTCTGTCACACTGGGTCGGTGAATTGCCCTGCTAGCTTTTGGTAATCGACGTTTAATCGTTCGGACGACTCATCGATGGAAAGTTCATGACCACCACGTATTCAGCGAACAATGTCTTCAACCAATGCGCCACGTGCGAATTCTGGGCGGCGCCCCGCAAGTTGCTGAACGGATACTTTCGCAAGGCCGTCAAGGTCGACGGCGACATCGACGGCGAATGTCGGAACGAGGCGAGCGTATTCAGCCTGCATCAGCAACCCGGCGGCTCGGGCTGCTCGAAATGGATCAAATGGAGCGAGCTCGGCTGAGTTCGTTGGCAACGGCAGAGCGGCGGACTCACGGTCAACGAAGGGCCGAGGTCGCGCGATCGAGATCACGGCGTCAAGGTCGCGGCGCCAAGATGTCATCGAGACGTGCCGGTGTCGCCTCGTCCCGCACCAGGTGCGGATAGCGCAGCCCACCGTGATAGTCGATGCTGACGACGCGGTAGCGATCGCCGGTCTTGACGATCAGCGTCATCGGCTCCTTCTGCCCCTTGGCCGCGCTGATCGCGTCCGTGAGCACTTCTTTTGAGTAGGCGCTGCCGTTCACCGCGAGAATCTGCGTACTCTCGGTGAGCTGAGCTGCAAACGCGGGGCTCCCCCACATCACCTGCTTTACGGTGCCGGTCGGTTCGTCGATGATGACACCCAAAGAATCGCTCAAGGAAACCAATTTCCGCTGCTCATCGGCGTTCTTGAGAAGTTCGCTGGGAGTCTCGGTGTAGACGAGTTGGTAGCCGCCGCGACGAAATCCCTCGAGGGGCGCAGGCAGCGCGCTGCCATCCACCCGCTCATGCAGAAAACCAGCCCAGTCGTAGGGCTCGACCTTGGTGAGTGCCTGCACCACATCGGCGAAGGTGTAAGTGACGGTTGAGTAGCTACCGTCGTTGATGCCGAAGAAAGCCTTCGCGAAATCGTCGAGTGACCGCGCGCCTTGCGAGCGTTCGCGGATCAAGGTGTCGGCCTCGAGCCAAATGAGCGCCCCCTCTTCGTAGTAGTCCTCGAAACGCTGCCAATTTCGCCAGGGCATGGGACGCCGTGGATTGATGATCTCGTCATTCGTCGTATCTTGCACGCTGCGCCATTGTCGACCCGGTTCGTTGGCGTAGTAGGCCGCTGTTTGCGCCAGCCCGTCGAGCACCTGTTGGCGGGTCTCGAGACCCGAGCGGGCGGCAAGCACATGACCCCAGTATTCCGTTTGACCTTCGTATACCCACAACAGCGAGTCGCGCATCGGGACGTTGAAGTTCGGCGTCCAAAGATCCGCCGGCCGGCGAAATTTGCCGTTCCAAGAGTGGGTGAACTCATGCGGCAGAAGATCGCGATCAAAAGCCGTCTTGGTCCACTCGGTGAACGCCTCGGGGTCGCTGCCGTCCTCGCTCGACTGATGATGTTCCAATCCCTGTTGCTGCACCTGATCGCTGAGCGAATACAGAAAATCGTAATGCGAATAATGATGGGAGCCGAAGAGCTTGTAAGCCTGTTGCACCAAGGCCCGGTGTGCAGCCACTTGGTCATCGGTGATCGCGAGCAGCGGTTCCCGATCAGCGAACACGTTCAGCCGCACCGGCACGGGGGCACCTGGATCGAGATCCACCCGGATGGAGTGGCTGCCTGCATAGACGGGACTGTCGACAAGGGTTTCCAAGCTCGTGCGTTTGAATGTCGTCAGCGCGCCGTTGGCCAAATCGGACTCGAGCGCCGAACCGAATTTCCATCCTGTCGGCAAGGTCAGGCTGGCGATCACCGGAATCTGTCGGGCAAAATACCCCGCCGGATAGAGCACCACTTCGTTCCATTCAACCATCAAGATATTGGCGCTCATCTCCAGAGGCCCCACGTTGCCGCTGGTGGGCGACAGGTATTGAAACTCGATGTCGATCGATTTGACCTGGGCGGGCACGGCCACGTGCAACGCGAAGACGTCCACCACATCGCGCGTCCACGCGACGGGCTTGCCGTTCGCCGTGATCTTCAAGCCCGCGAATCGGTCGATCGGTCCCTGCGGCGCATGCGTGCCGGGCAGCCACTGCGGAAACAGCAGAACAGTCTGGGGATTCACGCCGCTGAGGGTTTCGTGCACACGAACGATGCGGCGCTCGACATCGGACGCATCGACACCCAGCCGGATTTCGCCGGGGTAGGCGATGTCCTTCGGCGCGACGATCGGCGCCGTGGGTGCCGCGGGGCTCGGACCCGGGCTGGCCATGACCCCGGCACCCGGCATCGACAGGCACAATGATGCGGCCAGAATGCCTGGAGCGGCGCGGCGCGCGATCACTGCGCAAGACTCGGGTAGTCGGTGTAGCCTTCGGCGCCGCCGCCATACAACCCTTCCATGCGCAGCGGGTTCAACGGCGCGTCGCCGAGTTCGAAGCGCTTTACCAGATCTGGATTGGCGATGAAAAGGCGACCGTAGACGATGGCATCCGCCACACCGCTGGTGACCGCCCGTTCACCGGTGGTGAGGTCGAATCCGCCATTTAACATGAGCACTCCGGCGAAATTCTCACGCGCCAACTTGGCGAGCGCCACTTCAGCGGGCCGATCGAACAGGTCGTGGCGCAGTTCAAAGAAGGCGATCCGACGTGCCGACATTTGCCTGGCCACATAAGTCACCAGCGCGGTGGGATTCGAGTCCGCCATGTCATTGAAGGGCACCAACGGCGAGATGCGGATCGCCACGCGGCCGGCGCCGAAAACCGAAATCGCCGCATCGGTCACCTCGAGGAGCAGGCGGGCGCGGTTCTCGAGTGAACCACCGTAGGCGTCCGTGCGATCGTTGACGCTGTCGCGCAGAAACTGATCGATCAGATAGCCATGGGCCCCGTGAATTTGCACGCCATCGAAGCCGGCGGATTTCGCCCGCGCCACCGCCAGACGAAATTCTTCGACGATTCCCGGTAGTTCGTCCGTGCGTAGCGGCCGAGGCGCTTCATAGGGAAGTTTCCCGCGCGGCGTATGGGTCGATTCATTGCGGATGGGCTTGTTCGACGAGGAAATCGGCTGCACACCGTTGATCGCCGAATGCGACGCACGGCCGGGATGCCACACTTGCATGATGATGGCACCGCCCGCGGCGTGCACCGCATCGGTGACCAGGCGCCAGCCCGTCGCAGTGGCTTCATTGAAGATACCCCCCTCGGCGAGAAAGGCGCTGGCGTCAGCCGCCACCATCGAGCATTCGGTGATGATGAGCCCCGCACCGGCACGCTGGGCGTAATAGTCGGCCATCATCGCATTGGGAACATGGCTGCCGCCCGCGCGGGCGCGGGTGAGTGGTGCCATCACCAAGCGATTCTTCAGTTTAAGATCGCCGGCATCGAGGGGGCTCAAAAGAGTGGTGGTCATCGCGACAGCGTACCGGCCGGCAACGCTCGCAGCAAGTCTCCCCAGCCTCAGCCGGTGATAGCTCCTTGCGCACCTTTGGCCGCTGCGTCGCCCGCTTCACGCGCCTTGGCATCATTCAGCACCTGCGTGAGGACCGCAAGGTAATCGACGTATTTCTTGCGCCCCAACGCGGTGATCCGACAGCATGTCTGCCGGCGGTGTCGATCGGCGATCTTGGCCGTCACCACCAATTTTGCTTCCTCCAACACCTGCAGATGGCGGTTGAGGTTACCGTCGGTGAGCGCGCACAGATTTTTCAGTTCATTGAAAGTCAGGCCGTGCGAATGAGTCACGAGCGCGGTCATCAGGCTCAAACGCGCACGCTCGTGGATGACCCGATCCAGGCCATCGTAGGCAAAACGAGGAATGCTGCGCTGAGCCGCTTTTCGGATGTCATTCCCCTTCGGGGATTTTTTCGACGCCAATCTGCAATACGGCGGCAACCAGCAATTGGCCTATCCCGAACGGCACTCCCATCGTCCATGGCAGAAACACTTTCGGTCCGCTGCAGACGATGACGCTGCACAAGCCCGCCGCCAGATACCAGAAGCCCACCGCGAACATCAGTCGCGGCAGAAAACGACAGGAGGCAAAAATCCCCAGGCTGAAAATGATCTGCCAAAGTCCGGGCAGCAGCCAGCCGTCATCCGGTATGACCCGCAATAAGACGACGGTCAACAAGGCCCCGACGGCAAGCGAAGGTATGAACTGCTCCGCGGCCGATTGCAGCATCTCCTCCGCCAGGTCGACATGAACTCGCCGCGCCCGGCGAACGGTGTCGACGGCGGATAGGAGCAACGAGATCGCGGCGGTCGCCAGCCAAATCATCACGCTGACCGTCAGCCCATGCCGAACGTGGGTCGACCAGAGGCTCTCGCCGTACGCCACAGACAGGGCGAGCAAGCCGGTAAAAGCGATGCAGCGGGGGCCATAACCTCGGAACTGGGTGCCGCGCGCAACCTGATTGCGTATGAGATGAATTTCGGCCAATGCTTGCTGCAGGTCTTCCATCCCATACCTCGTCATGCTTGCGTCCCCAGCCTATGAGAGCCCATGCACAATTTCAAGTGCGTCGCGCGGCGCCGGCGCGGGTGCGGACGGCTCGCTGAAATGCCTCGACGGCCATGCGCCCCGCGGGACCTAGGAGCACGGGTGTGGGTATCACGATTTGCAGCGCCACCTGGCGTGATGCCCCCAGCAGCAGCGGCAGCCGCCGCAGTTTGCCCTCACGCAGCGCCTCGCTCACCACGTGCTCGGGAAGCCACGCATAGCTCAATCCGGCCATGACGGTCGCTAGTGAAGCATCCATGCTGCTCACGGTGAAGCGGCGTGCCGCGCCGAGCCAACCCTCGTCTCGCGGTTGCAAGGTACCCGAGTCCCGAATCACGGCCTGCACATGCGGAACCAGATCCTCCGGCGACAGTTCACGATCCAATGCGAACAGCGGATGCCCGGGGTGCGCCACCGCCTGAAACTCGACATCGAGCAACCAATCGCCGAGAAAACCGGCTGGCACCTTGCTCGTGATGACGACATCCGCGGAACCCTCGGCGATGGCCTCCTCGGCGCCGGAGAGAACCACATCCGCCAATTGCACTTGGGTACCCGGGCAGCTGACTTGCAACTCGGCGATGATCTTGAGCAGCCTCACGCGTGGAAAGGCGGCATCGACGACGATCTTCAGTTCCGGCTCCCAGCCCTTCGCGAGTGTCGCGGACAGCGCCTCCAGCGTAGTCAATTCCTTGAGCAGCGATCGGGCGCGAGTGAGTAGCGTCCTGCCATGCGCCGTGAGGACGCTCTTTCTACCTTCGATCACCAGAAGCGGCAGCCCGAGCGCTCGCTGCAAGCCGGCCACGGAGTAGCTGACGGCTGATTGGCTGCGGTTGAGCGCCGCGGCGGCTTGCGCGAAGCCGCCACGGTCCACCACAGCCGCGAGCAGCGCCCATTGCTCCAAAGTCGTTTTCGGGAGCCTCGATATATTCACTTTATCGATCATTCTACCCGATAAATTGCGCTTTTCTTATCTGTTTTTCAAGTCTATCCTGCGCTTCAACATTTTCCCCATCCAACCGGCTATCGGAGGTCCCCATGAACACGATTCGACGCAGTGCGGAACGAGGCTATGCCGATCACGGCTGGTTGAAATCCTTTCACACCTTTTCATTTGCGGACTACTTCGATCCGCAGCACGTTGAGTTCGGTCCGCTGCGGGTCATCAATGAGGACCGGGTTGCGGCCGGCGCGGGTTTCGGCACCCATCCGCACCGCGACATGGAAATCATCAGTTATGTACTGGAGGGTGAGCTGGCTCATAAGGATTCCATGGGCAACGGCTCGATCATCCGGCCGGGCGACGTCCAGCGCATGAGCGCGGGAACCGGCGTGCGCCACAGTGAGTTCAATCCATCGACGGATGCCGGCGTGCATTTCCTGCAAATTTGGATACAACCAAACGTGCGCGGGATCGAGCCCAGTTATGAAGAAAAGGCCTTCCCGGCGGCGGAGAAGCGCGGTCGGCTGCGGCTCCTGGCATCACCGGACGCAGTCGACGGATCGCTCCTGCTGCATCAGGATGCGCGCCTATATGCCGGACTGTTCGATGGCATCGAACACGCACGGCTGAACGTCGAGCGTGGCCGACGGCTCTATGTGCACGTCGCCCGCGGCCAGGTGAAGGCGAATGGCGTCGCGCTCGGCGTGGGTGATGCGCTCAAGATCACCGACCAGACCGAACTCGCCTTGGCCGAGGGACAGGGCGCCGAAGTCTTGGTTTTCGACCTGCCGGGCACATGAAATTCACCCCCCTGCACCGCAATAGTTGACCGAGTCGCCCCAAACCGCCTGAAGCGGGTAGGTGAAAACCCGTATAACCGGCAACGTCACGCTCAAGCATCCTCACAGCCTGCCAATAACTTGGGCTGCCAGGAAGGCTTTGCAATCGAAGGAGCGAACAATGCTGCACTACAACCCTCCCGCTGCGAGGTCAACCAGGATCATCACCAGGCCGCCACGCTAGGCTTCGAGCCGCGCGACGCCATGATGAAATCTCTCACCCTGAGCTTGACTCTGGCAGCCACGCTTTGCAGCGGCACCTCGGCGTGGGCACAGAATGTTCCCGTGCTCAGCGGATCCTCGTCGACGAGGAGCGGCTCGGCCGTGACGGCCCTCACGCTCACCGCTCCTTCAGGCCTCTCTCCCGGCAATGTCATGCTCGCAAATTTGTCGCAGAGCTACGGCACCGGAGCGACCGTCGTCAGCTTGAGCGCGGTGGCCAACGTCGAGGCCCTGCAGAATGAAGGCACGAACCCCGTGGGCGGGGGCATCGACAATGCTGGTTATGCCTTCGACGCGAATCTCGTCGGCAGCAACGTCGTGTGGAACGGGGTGAGTTATCCCCTGGGCAGCGGCGGCTGCTACTGCGCCGCGGCGAACGCCACCGTGGCTCTGCCGTCCGGTAATTACAGCGTCCTCTATATGATCGCGACCGGCCTCAACAGCGCCGGCGCCAACCAGACGATCACCGTCACCTATACCGACGGCTCGACCACCAGCTTTGCGCAGAGCTTCAGCGACTGGGGAGCTTCGGCTTCGTACAGTGGCGAAACCATCGTCTCGAGCACGCAATACCGAGTCAGCCCAGCAGCCGGCGCGCCGGCGGCGAACTCCAACGCCGCCGCCGGCTGGGATATCTATGGGTATTCCTTCTCGCTCGATTCCACGAAAACCGTGCAGAGCGTGACCCTGCCCGCGACCCGTAATGTCGTGGTGTTCGGCATCAGTATGGGTCAACCGAGTTCCGGCGCGGTTGCCCCGTCCGGCTGGACGGAATTGACGGAGAGCAGTACCGGCGCCGTCAGCCAGGCGGTGTGGTATCGCATCGCCACCTCGGCCGATGTCGCCGGTGCCTCCACTTACGCCTTCACCTTTCCCTCATCCGGTCTCGCTGCCGGCTCCATCATGGCCTTCGGAGGCGTATCGACCACCAATCCCGTCTCGAGCAGCGGTTCTGAGGTCAATGGAGGGAGCACCAGCTATACGGCTCCAGCAAGTTACTACATGAACACCGACACCTGGGTGGGGCTGTACACGATTGCCAACGGCACGACATCAGGATCGGATTTCCAGACCATTCCCGCCAGCGCAATCGCCGTCATCGATACGGGCACTGGCTCAGGGACCAGCGGCGTGCTCATCGGCGGCTTGGATGAACCGCTCGGGGGTTATTGCTTCAACGGTGGGAATTGTCTTTCGGGCACCTGGATCGCGACGTCCAATGCCGGCATTTCGGCGGCGAGCATCGGCACGAGCGTGATATTGGCTGGCGCCACTCCCGCGCCCTCGGCTCTCTGGCACATGGACGAATCTTCCTGGTCGGGCGCAGCCGGCGAAGTCATCGACTCGAGCAGCAATGGTTACAACGGCGTGGCAGTGCATGGCGCCACGACCGCCAGCAACTCGCCGGCGCTGTCCGGCTCTCCAGGCACTTGCTCTTACGGTTCGTATGATGGCTCGACGCAGTACGTGCAATTGCCGTCGACACTGCCGCACATCGGCAACAATGCGACCATCACCGCTTGGATCAGGCCCACGTCGAACGCCGGCGCCGGCAACACGGGCCGAATCCTCTCGGACGACTACGCTTACAACGGTTACGCGTTCAGTTTCGGCGACCCCGGGAACAACAGACTTCGCATCTATCTCCGCCAGTCGGGCAGCATCGTCGATTCCGCTTACTCGTTGAGTGTGAATACCTGGTACTTCGTTGTCGCTGATTTCTACACATCCGGCGGCAGCTACAGCGTGGTCCTCTACGTCTTCGGCGAGTCGGGCAGCTTGCTCGACAGACAATCCATGTCGGCAAGCGGAACGTGGTCGCCCGGAAGCGGAGCCTATGCGACGATCGGCGGCAATGCTGACAGTTCCGTCGAAGGTCCGTCGAGTCACTTTCCCGGCAACATTGATGAAGTAACAATGTACGCTACAGGGCTGAACCAATCTCAGCTCGCCGGTCTGGCGCTGGCCACGCACCCATGCACAGCCTACACCCCGGACCACTATGCCGTGAGCGCCGCCGGCACCGCCGTCAACTGTCAGGCCACGCCGGTGACCATCGCCGCTCATTCCAGCGCCCACGCAGCATTCGCGACCACCGCCACCATCACCGCGACCACCAGCACGGGCCATGGCGACTGGACGCTCACCGCCGGCGGAGGCACCTTCACGGCAGGCGGGTCGAACAGCGGTTCAGCCAGCTATACCTATGCCCAAAGCGACAACGGCAGCGTCGTCCTGTCGCTGCGCGACACGTATCCTGAGAGCTTGACCGTCAACGTCACGGACGGCACCGCGACCGCGCAGTCCGGTTCAGCCCTCGCCGCCGAAGACTCACCCATCACCTTTGCGGCGTCCGGCTTTCGCATCACGAATGGCAACAACGCCGCGACCCCGATCGGCACGCAGCAGGCCGGAGTCAGCTCGACGCAAAGCCTCGCCCTGCAAGCCGTGCGCACCGATACCAGCACCGGCGCCTGCACCAATGTATTCGCCGGCGGCACGTCGGTGAACGTGAGTATGGGATTCCAATGCAACAATCCGACCAGCTGCGTTGCCGGGCAAACGCTGTCGCTGACGAATGGCAGCAACACCGTCAGCCTGCCCGGCAATCCGAACTCCGCCGTATCGAGCTACGTCACGGTGCCGCTCAAATTCACCACTGCCAATGGCGAGGCGCCGTTCACGCTGAACTACACTGATTCCGGACAGATCAAGCTGACCGCGAACTACAACATTCCGTTGCCCAACGGCGCCCCGTCCGCGACCACCATGACCGGCGCCAGCCAGTTCGTGGTGCAGCCCTACACTCTGGTGCTCGCCAACATCAACGTCACGACTACCGGCACTGGCAATCCTGCGGCGAGCACGGCCTCGGGGGCGGTCTTCACCGCAGCCGGGCAGGCGTTCACGGCATCTGTGACGGCGATGAACTATCAGGGCACCGCGACGCCCAACTTCGGCCAAGAGATCTCCCCACCGACCGTGACACTTACGCCGAACCTCATCCTGCCGACCAGCGGCCATAACCCCGCCGTCAGCGGCGGTTTTGGCCCCTACTCCAGCGGCACCGCCACCGGAACCACGTTCTCCTGGCCGGAAGTCGGCATCATCACGCTGACGCCGGCGGTGGCGGTGACGCCAACGGCCGCGGGCTACCTCGGCAGCGGCGCGATCACCGGCACGACATCGGGTAATGTCGGTCGCTTCATTCCCAATGCGTTGTCGACGACGAAGAATACCCCGGTCTTCGCCACCGCCTGCGCGGCGGGCAGCTTCGGCTACGTCGGGCAACCCTTCACCTACATCGTTGCGCCGATGATCACCACCACGGCGCTGGCGGTCGGCGGAGCGACGACGCAGAACTACACGGGCTCCCTCATGCGTCTCAGCAACTCATCGCTGACGGGGCGCAGCTACATTGCGACCCCGTCGACTCCGAGCCTGAACCTCACCGGGTTACCGGCGAGCTCAGCCGATCCCGCCATCGTCGATCTGGGGACGGGCCAAAGCACGCTGACCTTCAGTGCCGGCAGCGGCCTCCTCTTCAATCGGGGTGGTGTCATCGAACCCTTCAACGCCAACATCGCGCTCGCCATCAACGTCATCGATCTGGACGGCGTGACGGCAGCAAATCCCTCGAATCCCGTGACTTTTGGCGCTGGCGACGGCATCGCCTTCAATGCCGGTGCCCGCCAATACTATGGCCGGCTATTGCTGGGAAATGCACTCGGTTCGGAGCTCCTGGACCTGCCGATGCCGTTGACGACGCAATATTACAAGAGCGTCACTCAGGGGTTCGTCACCAACACCACCGATGGTTGTACGACCGCGCCCCCGATCGGCTTCGGGAGCTACCAAGCCAATCTCGTCTCCGGCGAAACCTGCGTCCGCGACTCCGGCAGCCCCGGCTCATCGGGCCAGGGCTGCGCCGTCGCGGCGTCGAACCGATACTCACCGGTCGCCTCCGCAGGCACCTTCAATCTTATTCTCGCAGCACCGGGTGCCGGAAATTCAGGCGCCCTGACGGTGACAGCCGCCGCACCTTCCTGGTTGCAATATATCTGGAATACCGGTTCTGCCACGCCCTCGAGCCCCGCGGGTATCGCCAGCTTCGGCTTGTTCCCCGGCTCAGCGACCCGCATCTATCAGCGTGAGACGTACTGACCAAACTTCAGCCGGCACCCACGAAGAGGCCAAGCGAGCGGCCGGTCATCTGGTACACCTCGCCGGCGTCGCCGCGATACGCCGGTTTCGCCTCTTCGAGATTCGTATCGATCAGCAGTTCCCAGGCACTTCCGCCCGAGCATTCGGGCAGGGTGAATTCGACCAGGTCGTGGTATGCATTGAACACGAGCAACATGGTCGCCTCGGTACCGCGCTGACGCAGGCCGGTGGGCCGGGCTCGGCCGTCGATCAGCATGCCGAAGCACCGCATATTCTCATTGCCCCATTCACCCTCGGGCATCTCCGTGCCCGAGGTATGGATCCAGGTCAAATCCTTGATGTCGAGTTCGCTGTCCATCTCGCCGGTGAAAAAACGATTCCGTCGTAAGATCGGATACTTATGCCGGAGCGCGCAGAGCGTGCGCACGAACTGGGTCAGCTGTTCGCCGCGGGAGTCGATGTCCCAGTTGAACCAGCTGATTTCGTTGTCCTGACAATAGGCGTTGTTGTTGCCCTGTTGCGTACGCGCGAATTCGTCGCCCGCGAGCAGCATCGGCGTACCTTGGGACAGCAGCAGCGTGGCCAGCAAGTTTCGCCGCTGTCGATCACGCAATGCGTTGATGGCCGCATCGTCGGTCAAACCTTCGGCGCCGCAGTTCCAAGAGCGGTTATCGCTGCTGCCGTCCCGATTGTCCTCACCGTTCGCCGCATTGTGTTTATCGTTGTAGGTCACGAGATCATTCAAGGTGAAGCCGTCATGCGCCGTGAGGAAATTCACCGAGGCGGAAGGTCGGCGACCGTATCGATTGAAGATATCTCCCGAGGCGCACAGCCGCGGCGCAATTTGCGAAGGGGAGGCCGCACCCTTCCAAAAGTCGCGGGCAATGTCGCGGAACCGGTCATTCCATTCCGCCCACCCCGGCGGGAATCCGCCGACCTGATAGCCTCCCGGACCGCAGTCCCACGGCTCCGCGATCAGCTTCACGGTCCGCAACAGCGGGTCCTGACCGCAGGCCTTGAGAAAGCCGCTTTGGTTGTCGAACCCATTGGGCTCACGCGCGAGAATCGTGCCCAAGTCGAAGCGAAATCCGTCGACGTGTAATTCGCTCACCCAGTAACGCAGGCTGTCGGTGACCATTTCGAGCACGTTCGGATGTGACAGATTCAGCGTGTTCCCCGTGCCCGTGTCATTGATGTAATAACGCTTCTCGGGCAGCAAGCGATAATACGACGCATTGTCGATGCCTTTGAACGACAGGGTCGCTCCCTTCTCGTTGCCCTCGGCGGTATGGTTGTAAACCACATCGAGAATCACCTCGAGTCCGGCATCGTGAAAACTCGCCACCATTTCCTTGAACTCGCGTAAAGACTGCTCCGGCCGAGACGCATAGCGGGGATCCGGGGCGAAAAAGCCGATGCTGTTGTAGCCCCAATAATTGGTCAGCCCCTTCTCGAGCAAATGACTGTCATTGACGAAGGTGTGCACCGGCAGCAGCTCGATCGAGGTGATCCCGAGCGACTTCACGTAGGCGATGACCTCCTTGGTGGCCAGTCCCGCGTAGGTTCCCTGGCGGTCGGGCGGCACGGCCGGATGCAGCTTGGTAAAGCCCTTGACATGCGCTTCGTAGATGATCGTGTTGTCCCAAGACACCTGGCGACGGGTCGGTTGACCCTGCCAGTCGAAGTTCGGATCAACCACCACACACTTGGGGACGAACGGTGCGCTGTCGCGTTCATCGAAGGTGAGATCGTCACCTTCCGCACCCAAGGTGTAGCCGAAACACTCCGGCGCCCAGCGGATTTCGCCGATGTGGGCCCGGGCGTACGGATCGAGCAGCAGTTTGTGCGGATTGAATCGATGCCCTTCCAGTGGCTCGTAGGGACCATGCACGCGGTAGCCGTAGACCGTTCCCGGAGTCACATCGGTGACGTAGCCGTGCCAGACCTGGTCGGTGTACTCCGGCAGAGTAATGCGCTCCAATTCGCGCTCCCCCGCCGCGTCGAAGAGACAGAGCTCCACGCGGGTGGCGTGCGAGGAGAACAGCGTGAAATTCGTGCCCTTGCCGTCCCAGATCGCGCCGTGTGCTACATGACTGCCCTCGCGTAACCGACCCTGTATCACTGCCACTCCATTCTCCTTCCTGCCTTGGGGGGTCAGACCCTAGCGGTACACTCGCTTCATACCAAGGCCAACGGCGCCGGGAGGTCGCGTGAGAATACGCCTACAGCGAAGGCCGCGCATCGCGCACAGACTCGGGCTGTAGGACAACACGATCAGCGAATCACGGCTGAAGATCCTAGCCGGTAACCGGAGGACTTGGCGACAATCCGTCCAACACAACTCGTTGCAGGGAAGATGCTGCATGAAAACTTTCCATTGCTCCGCCTGCCAGGCCTTGGTGTTTTTCGAGAACACCCGATGCCTGTCATGCGGCCATACGCTCGCGTTCGACGCCGGGCGAATGACCCTCCTCAGTCTGTCGCAAGCGGCGGACGGCACCTGGGTGACGGCCGAGGATGCACCCAGCCACGACGCCAATTACCGCCTCTGCGTCAACTACACCGAGCACGGCGTGTGCAACTGGGCCATACGCGCCGACGCCCCCGCGCAGCTATGCCTGGCGTGCGGCCTGTCTCACACCATTCCCGACCTGGGCGTAGCCGGCAACCTGGAAGCGTGGCGCCGTCTGGAAACCGCGAAACGCCGGTTGTTATTCGATCTGCTGAGTCTCGAGTTGCCGGTTCTGAGCAAACAGCAGGATCCGGCGCGCGGTCTGGAATTTCAGTTTCTCAGCGATGTGGTGACGGTCAACGGCGATCGGAGCCGCGTGCTCACCGGTCACGACAACGGCATCATCACAATCAACGTCGCCGAAGCTGACGATGTGCACCGCGAGGCGCAGAGGCTGCTGCATGGCGAGCCGTATCGTACGGTGCTCGGCCACTTTCGCCATGAAATCGGCCACTACTATTGGGATCGCCTGATCCAGGGCGGCCCTTTGCTGCCGGCTTTCCGTGAGTTGTTCGGCAACGATCAGGATGACTACCAAGCCGCCCTGCAATTGCATTATTCACAAGGTGCCCCGGCGGATTGGTCTGAGCGCTTCATCAGTGCCTATGCCTCCACCCATCCCTGGGAGGACTGGGCGGAATCTTGGGCGCATGTGATGCACATGGTGGATGCGCTGGAAACGGCGCATGCCATCGGCCTGTCGGTACGGCCCATCCGCGCCGACGAACCCGCGCTCGCCGTTCCCGCAAAACCGTCGCCGGCCCGTATCGGTGATTTCGATCAGCTCGTCGGCGAATGGTACGCGCTCAGCTATGTGCTCAACAATCTCACGCGCGGCTTGGGCTTACCCGATGCCTACCCCTTCGTACTGTCGACTCCGGTGGTCGATAAACTCCGTTTTGTCTGCAAGGCGATGGCCACGGCGGCGGAGTGCGGCCGTCTTGAGGATGACCCGCCACAATCTCGTTCAATGCAGCCCGAGTCCACGGCGTCAGCGTAAGCTCCGCGCAACGCCAACCCCGACACCGTGATTACCAGCCGGTCTGTGCTTATGCGTGAAGGGCATCAGGGCCGCGCGCGCCGCCCGGGTACACTCGTGCCCCCATGTCGATTCCCCTACTCTATGCTTTTTCTGGCTTGCTAGTCGGCGCTTTGGTGGGGCTCACCGGTGTTGGCGGGGGATCCTTGATGACCCCCATTCTGGTGCTGGTGTTCGGCCAGCCTCCCGCGGTGGCCGTGGGTACCGATCTGCTGTTCTCCGCGAGTACCAAACTCGTGGCGACGGCCTCTTTCGGTTTCAGCCGCCGGGTCGATTGGCGCATCGTGGCGCGGCTGGCCGCCGGCAGTGTTCCTGCCGCTGTGGCGGTGATCGCCTGGTTCTGGCTGGACGCGCGACCCCCCGGAGTGGTCGACCGACTCATCGGCCGCAGCCTCGCCGTGATTCTGGCGTTCGCCGCCGTGGCTCTCCTGTCGCAAAACTATCTCAGGCGTTGGGGCCTCAAGTTTACCGCCACGTGGTTCGTCCGTACGGACCGCCATAAGGTGCTGCTCACCGTGATTGCCGGCGTCTTGCTCGGCATTGGCGTCACCATGACGTCGGTGGGCGCCGGCGCCCTGGGTGTGGCCGCCTTGGTGGCGCTCTATCCGCTGCGCTTACCCTCCGATCGGCTGGTGGCGACCGACATTGCCCATGCGCTGCCGATCACGGCCCTGGCAGCGGCGGGCCACGCCGTCTTGGGACATGTAGACCTGCGCGCCCTCGCCTGTTTGCTGATCGGTTCGATACCGGGCGTTCTCCTCGCCACGCGGGCGACCATTCGGCTGCCGCCGCAGCTCACGAGAACTCTCATTGCCATCATGCTCGTCGTGGTGAGTGCGCGGCTGTTCCTGACCTGATGGTTCGGCGCGGCGACGGCAGTCGCCCTTGCCGGCCGCTTCAGCAGCGACAGGCGGTGCGCAAAAAACTCACGTTTCGTGGATACCGCACTCGCGCTTCAACCCGAAGAATCGCAACTCCTCCATGCTGTCCACTTCGGCGAGCGAACGGGTCGTATGCACGTCGCCGATCGACAGATAGCCCTTCTCCCATAGCGGATGATAAGGAAGGCCGTGTTTGGCCAGGTACTGACCCACGTCGCGATCTGTCCAATCAAACAACGGATGCACCTTGTAACGCCCGCGCTTGAACTCAATCGGTTCGATCTGCGCGCGAGTCTCCGCCTGAACCCGTCGCAGCCCCGCAAACCAGGTCTCCGCCCCGAGGTCGCGCAGGGCACGTTCGAGCGGCTCCTGCTTGTTGATCCGGTTGTACTGCTCGATGCCCTCGAGACCCTGGTCCCATAGCTTGCCGAAACGCGATTCCTGCCAGGCAGGCGACGCGTCGGAGCGGACCACCTTCAAATTGAGGTCGAGGCGCATCGTCAGGTCGTCGACGAAGCGGTAGGTTTCTGGAAACAGGTAGCCGGTGTCGATCAGAATCACCGGTATCTTCGGCACTACTTGATTGACGAGGTGTAGCATGACGGCCGCTTGGGCGCCAAAGCTCGAGGTCAGCACATGCGCGCCGGGCAGCAGCTCCGTTGCCTGCTCCACCCGACGTTCGGGGGACAACGAAGCAAATACAGCATTGATTTTCTGCAGCGCGACCGCATCGATGGGCTCGCCGCTGCCTTTTAGCCATCGATTGATCGCGGATTTGACTGACATCTCGAGGATTATTCTATCGCTTACCCGCCCCCGTCCTTAGGTCCAACCGTTATAAGGATATTACCGCTGGTTTTCCGGGCGCAGCGGCATCGCGGTGCGATGTCGGCAGCGGCGAACTCGTACCGGTGCCCCGCTCCATGAACCCGCCACACCATGATACCCTCGATCCTGTTTGGCAATTCCGGCGGGTGTCACGAGTGAAGCTGTTGTTATGTATCGCCCTGATGAGCCTTTCGGCTTGCAGCTGGTTCGGATCGAAAAAGCATGCAGCAACCGACCCGTCGCAGATCATCGTCAGCGGTTCGCCAATCGGCTCGGTGGTTTACATCGACGGCATGCCGATGGGAGAGCCGGCCGACGCAGCCGATCGACCCGAGATCATCCGGGTCGGCGCCGGCGATCATAAAGTGGAGATTCACGTCGGTGACAAGATAGTCTATCGAGAAGACACCTATGTCGGCCGGGGCGAGAATCGGCTGATCACGGTGCTCTCCGGACTGAATCGATAGCGATGTTTCCCTACACATCGATCCGCACGGCAAGGTGACTCGATGAGCATGGTGAACATTCGGCAGTGGCACACCTATTTGGGCCTTTTCATTGCGCCGAGCGTGCTGTTTTTCGCGCTGACGGGCGCACTGCAGATTTTCAGCTTGCATGAGGCACACGGCAAATATCAGCCCCTGCTCGTCATCGAAAAACTCTCGAAGGTTCACAAGGATCAGGTCTTCGCCGCAAGCCATCACCACGAAGCGGCGCCGAAAACCGACGCGGACTCGCCGCCCCCCGCCGATGATGATGATGATGATGACAAACCGGCCCTGTCGACGCTGATCCTCAAATGGTTTTTTTTGTTCGTCGCGCTTGCGCTCTCGGTTTCCACCGGTTTTGGCCTGTGGATGGGCCTGACCCAGACCCGCCGAAAACGGCGGGCGTGGGGCCTGTTGGTCGCCGGTGCGCTGGTCCCGGTGATTCTATTAATCGTCTGACCTCCGCTTGATCACCTAACCCTTGCTCGCGCCGCGCATCAGTTCCTGCCGGCGCGCATGAACAGCCCGATGGTCAGCGCAATGCCGATCAGCACGATGAACACCCGCAGCGGCTTCTCGCGCACACGATTCAACAGCAGCGCGCCGATCACACCACCGGCCACGGCTCCGGCGCAGGAAACGGCGGCCTGTAGCCAATGCACTTGGGGGGAAAATGCGAAAATGGCCACGGCAGAGGCATTCATGACCGCCGCCAACGCGTTCTTGGTGGGCCCCGCGTTGCGCATCAGCATGCCCGCCGACGTCAGTGCGGCCAACATGAGAAAACCGATGCCGCCGCCGAAATAGCCGCCGTAGACCGCAATCAGGAACTGTACGCCCATGGCGGTGTGGCGGTTGACCTGGCGCGCTTGCACCCGCTTCGGCGCGAAGCTTCCCCAGGCGAACATCGCCGTCGCGAACAGCACCAGGAAGGGCATCAGATGCGCGAAAAACGACGCCGGAGTGACCAGCAGCAGGATCGCGCCCAAACCCCCACCCACCAGGCTGATGGCAAAGAGCACTCGAAACGACACGTCGCCGAGACCCGACCGATGGCGCCAACCCGTCCAACCAATCGCGACCTGGGCAGGGAATAGCGCGATGGTCGATGTCACATTCGCGGCTTGCGCATTCATCCCCGTGAACATGAGTGCCGGCAATGTAATGAACGAGCCGCCGCCCGCGAGGGCGTTTTGCACACCCGCCCAAAACGAAGTAATGAACAGGATCACCGATGCCGTCATCGGCAAACTCTGCCATATTCTGCTCGAGCTCAGGTGGTGTAGTCCCACCCCATCCTGATCATGGTCCGGACACAGTCCGTCGGCAGATACTCTAGCCATGCAGCGATATTTCTCGCCGACCGCGCCGCGGACTCCGCGCAGAGAGGAATGTGAAAAAGCCTTTCAGCGCCCGGCGGCAGTCGAAAATTCAGGATGTTGGCAGAGTCCGGGGGGCTGACGGTCGGCTTCATGATGAACTCTCCTTCCTTGGCCGGTGAACCGGAAATTTACCGCCGCCTCTCCCGGTCGATCTGTACGATGCCCAACATAGGTCAAATTTCAGCCAACTGAGTCACTCTCGCCGGCTTGCCGGCGTCGATCGGCGATCGGCGATCCAGGAAACTGCCCAGATGACGAGGCCGCCACAGGCGAGCGCAGAGCCGACGAAACCCGTCGACGTCCAACCGTAACCGGCGGCGATCGCCAGACCGCCGAGCCAGGGCCCGAGCGCATTCGCGACGTTGAACGCCGAATGATTGAGTGCAGCCGCCAGCGATTGTGCGCGGCCGGCCACATCCATCAGCCGGGTTTGCAACACGGTGGCCAAAGCGCCGCCCAAACCGATGGCAAAAACATCGATGCTCACGGTCCAAGCACTTCTCGCCGCCCACGCATAGAGGGCGAGAACCACGGCGGACCACACCAGAAGGCCGCCCGCCGTGCGCATCAGAGCGCGGTCGGCGAATTTTGGAATGACGAGGTTGCCGGCGGTCATCCCCAAGCCAAAAGCCGCCAGAACGAAGGGCACGACGCCCGCGGTGATGCGGGTGACCTCCGTCAGGGTCGATGCAAGGTACGTGTACACCGAAAACAAACCGCCAAAACCGATCGCCCCGATGGCCAGCGTCAACCAGACCTGTGAGCGGCGCAGCGCACCGAGTTCCTGCCATGGGCTTGCGCCCGCGGACGGCGATTGACGTGGTGCATAAACGGCGATCAGCATTGCGCAGCTCAAGGCCAATCCCGCCACGACCGCGAATGCCCAGCGCCAGCCGGCAGCCTGGCCCAGCCAATTGGCGAGCGGCACGCCGATGATGGTCGCGACGGTGAGACCGAGCAGCACTCGTCCAACGGCCTGCGTGCGGCGCGAGGCGGGCACCAGCGACGCCGCGACCAGACTTGCGATGCCGAAGTAGGCGCCGTGCGGCAGGCCGCTCAGAAAGCGAAACAACAGCATCCAGTGGTAATCGGGCGCGAGTGCGGACAGGCCATTGGCCAGAGCAAAAACCGCCATCAAAGCGATCAGCAGGGCGCGCCGCCCGACGCGGGCCGACAGCACGGCGATCACCGGCGCGCCCACGACCACGCCGACCGCATAGGCGCTGATGACATGACCCGCCGTGGGCTCGTCGATGCCGAGGTCCCGCGCCATCGACGGCAGCAGGCTCATCGTCGCGAACTCGGTGGTGCCGATGGCAAAGCCGCCGACGGCGAGCGCCAACTGAACCAACCCGGGGTGCACGTTGCGACCGGAAACGTCGGAAGAGGTCACTGACACCCGCATCTC
>Ga0116230_10001280_pt1 | contig 23615 bp, 25 predicted proteins | sample S1TSphfallax_3_FD_88678 | JGI IMG/M metagenome (GOLD analysis project Ga0116230, IMG submission 88678) | Host-associated microbial communities from peat moss isolated from Minnesota, USA - S1T2_Fd - Sphagnum fallax MG | ecosystem: Host-associated > Plants > Peat moss > Unclassified | place... | reverse complement strand
CCCGTTCAAGGCCGGATCGCCTCCATAAGGTCGGGGGTGCGGCCGATGATCGGCAGCTTATCTCAGGCGGCCCGCTATGCCGCTACACCAATTCAACCCGGGCACGATGACCGGCAGCGCCTGCCAGACGGTGGTCGCGTGTGAGGAGCGGGGCGTCCAGCGCTTCGGCTAACGCAATATAGACCGCATCATACGCCGTGATGTTGTGCCGCAATTCCCAGACGCGCGGCAGCAGAAAATCATGCGGGTATCGTTGCATGCGAAGATCGGCGAGGTCGCCAAGCGCTTCGCCTCCGCGTTCGCCGTCAATCTCCCCTCTCGCCGCATACCTGCGGATGACCTGCGCCACTTCGATGTCGAGCAAGTGCGGTGCGTGCAGCGTTTGCCCCGGCGCGAACAGATGGCGCTCGATGGCCGCAGCCGCCGGTGTGCGCAGCAGCACCTCGATCACCGCCGACGCGTCTACGACAATCAATGATTGTCGCGCTCAGCCTGGACTGCGTCGGCGGGCGCCAACGAGAGGGTGACGGTCTGGCGACGGTCGAGGCGCGCGCGCAGCTGATCAAGTGTTGGCCGGTCAGCGACCTGACGGATCTCGTTCAGGAGATAGTCGGAGAGCGACATCCCGGCGAGGGCCGCTCGGGACTTGAGCTCGCGATGAAGCTCGTCCGGCACGTTGCGAATTTGGATCATTGTGGCCATGTGCGAACGATGAACGCATGTGCGGCGCATGTCAAAGCCGGGGCCGGATCGCCTCTATGAGATCGAAGGTGCGGCCGATGATCCGCGCCTCGTCGAACCTTGCCCGGGCTCGTGCGAGGCCCGCGGCACCCATCGCCGCCCGCAGCGCGCGGTCGGCCACCAGACGCCGCAACGCCACCGCCAAGGGCTCCACCGTGCGCGGCGGCACCAGAAACCCGGTTTCGCCGTCCACCACCTGCTCGCGAGGGCCGCGAATGGCGGTTGCGACAACCGGCAAGCCCGTCAGCATCGCCTCGATGACCGACATCGGCAGCCCCTCGAAATGGCTCGGCAGGGTGAAGATGTCGGCCGCCGCCAGCACCGCCGCCGTATCCTCGCGGTAGCCCAGGCGGCGCAGCCGGCTGCCCAGGCCGCTCGCCGCGAAAATCGGTTCCAGGTCCTCGCCGTGATCGGAGGGGAGGCGGTCGCCCACCACCCATAGCTCGGCCTCCGGCACCGCCGCCATCGCCGCCAGCAACTCGGGATGCCCCTTGTGACGCACGAGGCGCGACACGATCACCACGGCGACGCGATCCTCCGGCACTCCGAGCGCCGCCCGCACGGCGGCACGCGCCGCCGGGTCCGGGTGGAACACCGCCGGGTCACGGCCATTCCCGATGGCGATCGGGTTCCGCCCAATCCGCAGGCGCCGGGCGTCACCCGCTTCCTCCTCCGAAACGGTCATGAAGAGGTCGGTGACCTTTCCGGCGCTCCACTCCATGGCCAGCGAGGCGGCGCGGCGGGGCAGGGGGCTCGGCTGGTTGAACAGGAAGCCGTGGCAGGTATAGGCGATGCGCGGTACGCCCGCCGCTCGCGCCGCCAGCCGGCCGAGGAAGCTGCTCAGCGGCATGTGCGCATGCACCATGTCGGGCTTCTCTGCCCGCAGCAGCCGCACCAGGGCCGCGAAGCCCTCTGCCTGTGCCAGGGGCGACGCGCTCCGTTTCAGCGGCAGCGGCATGATGCGGAAGCCTTCCGCGCGCAGCGGTGCCAGCAACGGCCCATCGGGGCACGCGCCGACCATCTCGTGACCCCGCGCGCGGCCCTCCCGCAGCAGGGGCGCCAGGAAGTGCCGCATCGCGAAGTCCGTATTGGTGAGTTCGACGATCTTCACGCGCGCGGCGAGCCGGCCGTCAGCCGACCTTGGTGATCGCCCACTTGACCTGCTGCGGCCCGGCCTCGTCACAGACCAGCACGATCTGCTCGGTCTTCCGCGGCTCGCTACCACCCATATAGATGCTTTCCTCGATCGCGAGCTTCGCCCCTTCGGCGCGGAACCGCCACCCGGCCCCGCCCGGCAGCCGCAGCAGAATGGCCTCGCCATCGGGCTGGAGCGTCGCCTGCACCGTCGGGTGCAGGTGGAACCGGATCGCGTAGGGCTGCGGCGTCGCAGCCTCCACGGCATCCTCGCCGCGCAGGTCCTCACCGCTCTCCGCGACGTAAAGCCGGCGGCGATGCAGCGCGCCCACCGTCTTCAGCCAGCCGTCATGGCTCGCCTCCAGCCAATGCGCGCCGCTCGCCTCCTGGCGCTGCACCTCGACCTTCTCGGGCCGCCGCGGCCCGAGACCATCCGGTCTCACCTCCGACGAACTGGTATCGGCGATCACGAGCGTCGAATGCGCGGCGGTGGCCCGCAGGGCCTCGCGCCATTCGCTCATCGCCGCCGGTGCCGAACCGCAATTGACGATGAGCCGGTCACGCCCGACCGAAAGCTCGAACGACAGCGTGCCCGCATGGGCGCTGCCGTCCGCGCCCGGCGGTGGCGGCGCGCCGGTATCCATGATCAGCACGCTCCGCCCGGCCTGCAGGCGATGGAACCCGCCTTCCACCAGCTGGCTCGGCGCGCGCGTCGGCCGCCCCGCCTGTGTCAGCACGAGATCGACCAGACTGGATGTTTCCTCCTTGGTGCCGTTGAAGAGCGCGAGGCCGCCGTCGCCATGCCGCAGCATGCGGAGCGCGGTCGCCAGCTTCTCGATCGACGTCCCAAGGCCCGGTGGCGGAGTCGCCTGTGCCGCCTGCAACAGGGCACGGATCTCCGTCAGATCCTGCAAGGCGGCGAGATGGGTCGCGGGGCTCCGCTCGATCTGGCTGCCATCGGGCAGGATCTGGCGGACGAGCTCCGCGGGCAGGAAGCGGAGCGCCCGGCTCAGGAAAGAACCCTGGTCGGGCAACGCGACAGCGGCTGCCACGAGACCCTTGATCGCGGTCAGCGCGCGGGCCTGACCCTCCTCAGCGGGCAGGGCTGCGGAGAGGCCGCGCGCATCGGCGACCAGCCGTCCCATCAGCTTCTGGCGGAAGGCGTCGTCGGCGCTCGCCGCGAAGAAGTCGTAGTGCCCGAGCCACGCGGCGATCCGCGCGCCCGCCACATCCGGTCGCGAGGCCACAGGGTCGAGATGGGATGCCGCGATCCACTCGGAGACGAGGGTGCGCGCCCGCTGCCGGGCGGCGTCGGTGCCGAGCGCGCGCAGGTCGCGTAGCCAGGTGAAGGTGTGTGCCGCGGCGCGCAGCGTCACCGACCCGCTGGTATCGGCCCAGCCGCCGGGCACCAGTGCACGCACGGAGTTGCCAGCCGTCAACTCGCCCTTGAGGAGCCTGGCGCCGAGAGTAGGGTCGCCGGGCCAGAGGTCGCGCACCGGCAGGGTGGGGGCGTCCGGCACCCGGGTGAGGCGGAAACCGGGCATACGGGCGAAGCTGATGCGTGCGCCGCGCAGCCAACCGCCACGAGGGGTCTTTCCGCTCATGGAGTGATCCTGCATCGGGCGGAAACGCCGGATGGAAAGGATGCGCGAATCCAAAAGGCTTTCACAAACATCACGCCTTCTAGACAGCGTCATGCCCGTTGCACAAGCGGGAGAAGGCCAAACATGAGGAACGGCGCTTCGGCCTTTCAGGTAAGGCTGTAGTCGTTCTCAGCGGTATACACTGAGCCTTCTTTGCCTAGCTGCGAGCTGAACAGCGTAAACCGTTCGACCGGGAAGGCTTCGGCGCGGAACAAATTGTTCCGCTGCACGAATCCGGCGATCTTCTCATTCGCCGGCTGATCGAGCCGCGCCAGAGTCACATGCGGAACGAACCGGCGCCGCTCGGGTTCCAGCCCCGCGCGCTGCAGCGCGGTCTCGATCTTCGCCTGCAGATGCTCCAGCGCGGATGATCGCTCGATCCCGGCCCAGAGCGCCGTCACCCGGCCTGCCTTCTCGAACAGTCCGACACCGGCGAGGACCAGGGGGAAGCCCCGTCCACGGATGCCATGCAACGCGAGATCGATCTCCTCGGCGCGCCAGTTCGGCACCTCGCCGATGAACCGCAGCGTCAGATGCAGGTTCTCGCGCGGCACCCAGCGCGCGCCCATGATGCCGGTCGCCAGCCCCGCCAGCCGGTCGCGCAAAGGCCAGGGCAGATCGAGAGCAACGAACAGCCTCATCCGCCCGTGGCTCCTCCCGCCGTGCTCAGCGTGGGGCGGCCCGCGGTCGCGCGGGCGTTTGCTTGAGCCTGGGGCTCATCGATCAGCTTGAGAATGAGCGGCAGCAAGCGTTTGACCTCGATCGCTACGCCGGCGGCATTCGGGTGGATGCCGTCGGCCTGGGCGTACTCCGGATGTCCCACGAGCCCCTCCAGGAAGAAGGGGTCGTAGAGGATGCCGGGCCTTTGGCCTAGCGCCGCGAAGACGGCCGCGAACCGGTCCCCGTACTCCGTGCCGAGGTTGGGCGGCGCGATCATGCCGCTGAGCAGGACCGGGATGTGCTTCGCCTGCAGTTCATCGAGAATATGGGTGAGGTTGCGCTGCATGAGCGCGGGGTCGAGCCCGCGCAGCCCGTCGTTCCCGCCGAGTTCGACGAGGGCGGCATCGACCTGCCCGCCGCCGAGCGCCCAGTCGAGCCGCGCCGCGGCATCGGCCGAGGTATCGCCCGAAACGGCGGCGTCGACCAGCACGACATCGGCGCCCTTCGCCCGGAGGGCGGCGGCGAGCTGCGCCTGAAACCCCTCCTGCGGCGGCAGGCCGAAGCCGGCCGTCAGCGAATCGCCGAGGATCATGAGATGCACGGGTGCCTGCACGCTTGCCTGTGATGGGGTTGCCGCGTCCGACCGCGTCTTGCACAAGACGACCCCGGCGAAAAGCAGCAATGTTACGAGAATTGCCCGCTGCGTATGCCACATGGCACGACTATATCTCGCCGGCATGACCAATCCATTGCCCACGGCGTCGCCGAGCCCGTCTATCATCCGCCTCCGCGACGTGCGGTTGAGCATTCCGGCCTCCGCCGGACCGGTTACGATTCTGCGGGGCATTGATCTGGATGTCGAGGCGGGGGAGAGGATCGGCATTCTGGGTCCTTCGGGTTCGGGCAAGACCAGCCTGCTGATGCTGGTGGCCGGGCTGGAGCGGGCCAGCGGCGGCGCCATCACCGTGGCCGGCACCGATCTGGCGTCGCTGGACGAGGATGCCAGGGCCCGCTTCCGACTCGCCCATCTGGGGATTGTGTTCCAGTCCTTCCACCTTATCCCGACCATGACCGCGTTGGAAAACGTCGCCGTGCCGCTGGAACTCGCCGGGCGCGCCGATGCCGCCTCCGTCGCCGCCGAGGCGCTCGGCCGCGTCGGGCTTGGCCATCGGCTGACGCACCGGCCGTCGCAGCTCTCGGGCGGAGAGCAGCAGCGGGTGGCGCTGGCCCGCGCGATCGCGCCGGGTCCGCGCCTGCTGCTGGCGGACGAGCCCACCGGCAATCTCGACAGCGAGACAGGCGGCCTTGTGATGGATCTGCTGTTCGCGCTCTGCGGCGATGCCGGGGCCACCCTGCTGCTCATCACGCATGACCCCGCGCTCGCGGCGCGCTGCGACCGGACGATTACGATCAGGAACGGGTCGATCCAGAACGGCCTGCCCGCATGATCCCGATCGCCTGGCGGATTGCGCTGCGCGACCTGCGCGGCGGCACGCGTGGCCTGATCATCGTGCTGCTCTGCCTCGGCGTGGGTGTGGCGGCCATCGCCGGCATCGGCTCGTTGCGCGCCGCTCTGGGCCAGGGGCTCGCCGAGGACAGCCGCGCGATCCTCGGCGGCGATCTGGCGCTCTCCACGAGCCTCGCCCCCTTTCCCCCGGCGGTCGAAGCCTGGTTCGCCGGGCACGGCGCGCGGGTGTCGGAGACCGTCGAGACGCGATCGATCCTCGTCGCGCCCTCCGGTCACCGGCTGCTGGTGGCGGCGAAAGCGGTCAGCCCGGACTGGCCGCTGATCGGCGCCGTCACGACCTCCCCGCCGGGCCAGTTCGCAGCCCTCCAAAAGGGCGCGGATGGCCGTCCCGGCTTGGTGCTCGACCCCACCGGGGCGCAGACGCTCGGCGTGAGGCCGGGGGATCGCGTGACGCTGGGCGGTGTTCCGCTCGCCTATCGCGGGACCATCGCCGATTCGCCGGACCGCATCGCCGACAGCCGCCTGTTCGGCGTCAAGGCCTTCGTCTCGCTGCCCGCGCTGGCGGGCACGCCGCTGGTCACGCCCGGCGGACTGGTGACCTACGAGATGCAGGTCGCACTCCCGCCTGGCGCCACGGTGCCAGCGACGGTGGCGGCGCTGAGAGCCCGGTTTCCCAAGGCCACCTGGCGGATCCGCACCACGGGCGATGCCGCGCCGGACCTCTCGCGCTTCGTCGATCAGGCGGCGCTGTTCATGACGCTGCTGGGGCTCGCGGCGCTGCTAGTCGGCGGCATAGGCGTCGCGAATGGCGTGGAGGCCTGGCTGACAGCCCGGGCGCGCAGCATCGCCACGCTCCGCTGCCTCGGCGCCTCGTCGCGCATGGTGAGCACCGTCCACGGGATGCAACTGGCGGTGCTCGGCGTGCCTGGGATTCTGGCGGGTCTCGCCGTGGGCGCGGTCGTGCCGGTCCTCGTGCTGCCGCTGCTGCGGGGAAAGCTGCCGGTGCCGCATCACGTTGGCCTCTATCCGGGTCCGTTGCTGCTGGCGGCGGTCTTCGGGCTGCTGACCGGCATCATCTTCGCCCTGCGGCCCCTGCGGCGGGCCGCCGCCATTTCCGGCGCGGCGCTGTTCCGTGCTGCCGCCCTGCCCGCGAAGGTGCCGTGGAGCACGGCCGCCGCAGCCGCCGAGGCAATGCTGATCCTGGCCCTGATCGCGCTTGCGGCTCTCTCCGTTCCGCGCGCGGGGCTGGCGCTGGGCTTCTGCGCGGGTGCCATCGGCACCCTGCTACTGCTGCGGGGCATAGCGACGGTGATCCGCTGGCTGCTCCCGCGGCTTCCGGCGCCCCGCAACGTCGCCGTTTCGCTGGCGCTGCGGCGCTTGGCGGGGCCGGGGTCGCCCCTGCCGCTCATGCTGATGTCGGCGGGCGCCGGCCTCACGGTGCTGGTCGCGGTGGCCGAGATCCGTGGCAACCTCATCGCCGAGTTCAGCGGCGAACTGCCGAAGGCGGCGCCGAGCTTCTATTTCATCGACATCCAGCCCGCCGACCTCGCGAAGTTCGAGGCGGCGGTGCAGGCGACCCATGTCGCCCATGACCTGCGCGAACTGCCGAGCCTCCGGGCGCGGATCCTCGCCGTCAACGGCACCCCGGTCGCGGAGTTTCACCCGAAGGGGACAAGCGACTGGCCGCTCCGCAGCGATGTCGGCTTCACCTATGCCGCCGCTCCCCCGCCCGGCACGCGGATCACCGCCGGGCATTGGTGGCCGCCCGACTACCTCGGGCCGCCGGAGGTCTCCTTCGACGGGCCGATCGCCCGCGCCTGGGGGGTTGGTGTCGGCGACAGCCTGACGGTCAGCGTGCTCGGGCGAAGCTTCAACCTCCGGATCACCAGCCTGCGCGACATCCACTGGCAGTCGCTGGAGCTGAACTTCCTGCTGATCGGCACGCCCGACCCCTTCGCCGGCGCGCCGCACACAGTCATCGCAACGCTGAAGGCCGATCCGGGCCAGGAGGGCCGCGTGCTGGCGGCTGTCACGGACGCGCTCCCCGGCGTCACCGGCATCGATGTGGGGCAGGTGCTGGCGGCGCTGAAGAGCCTGCTCGGGCAGATCGGAACGGCGGTCAGCCTCGTCGGGCTGGTGGCGCTGCTCGCCGGCGGCCTCGTGCTGGTGAGCGCCATCGCCGCCGAGCGCGAGCGGCGGATCGCGGAGGCGGTGGTGTTGAAGACGCTCGGGGCCACCCGCGCGCAAATCCGGCTGGCCTGGCTGACCGAATTCGCGGTGGCGGGCGGCATGGCCGGTCTGGCCGGGGCCGTGCTGGGCGATGCCGCGGCGGCGCTGGTGATCGGCCAGGTGTTCCATACGGAGTGGCATTTCCTGGCCGGCATCATGGTGCTGACGGTCGCGCTCAGCATTCTGGCGATGATCGTGCTGGGCTTCATCTCCACCGAGCGGGTGCTGCGCCAGCCGGCGGCTCCGCGCCTCCGCCTGGAGAATGGCGGTTGAGGTTCCAGCCATCGTGATGTCGTGCGCGGCCTCCCAGCGCGGAGGGGGCTTCCCACGTTCAGGGACATCACCACGAGGCCACAACGATGATGCCACTCTTGAAACGCGCCGCGCTTATTCTGGCGATTCCCGCGAGCGTCGGCCTGCCGCTGGCCGCGCAGGCGCAGTCGTCCGTCAATCCCAACCTGCCGATGACCACGAAGCCGCTTGGGCCGGCGAACCCGGCACCTCCGGACCCGGGCAATCCCGTCCCTCAGCGCAACATGACGGGGGTGATCGCGCCCCCGCCGGTCGACGGTCGCATGCCGGTGATCCATCCGCGGACAACGAGCCGGATGCCGGTGATTCCGCCCGCGGGCACCCCCGGCGGCAATCCGGCCGTGATGCCGAAGTAGGCCCGGACGAGCGCGCGCGACCCTGACGATCGCGCGCGCTTCAAAACGTCAGTCCGCCGCCATCTGCCGGTCGGCGGCGACCCGTCCCTGGAACGACTTGTGGAACTGCCCGTCCTTCATGATCGCGAGCAGCGAATGCCGGTCCTGCAGCAGGCTGAGGTCGAGCAGCGGGTTGCCGTCGACGAGCAGGATGTCGGCGAGGTAGCCCGGTGCGATGCGCCCCAGCTTCTCGCCCGACTTTCCGACCCAGGCCTCGGCGCCGTAGGAGGTGGCCGCGCGCAGCGCCTCCCAAGGCTCGAAGCCGAACAGGTTGACGAAATGCTCGAGGTCGCGCGCTTCGGTGCCATGCGGCAGCCAAGCGAAACCGTAATCGCCGAACGGCACCACCTTGATGCCGGCGGCGTGCATTTTTTTCATCACCTTGATGCCTTCCTCAAGCTCGCGCTTGTTGCCGATCATCTCGGCGACATCGGTGGTGATGCCCCAGTCCTTCGCCTCGTAGGTTGTGTTGTAGCGGGCGGCGATGGCGGGCGAGATCCAGTGCTTGTGCTTGACGCGCTCCAGCATCTCGATCGTCTCATCGGTCGCGAAGCTGGCGTGGAAAATGAACTCCACGTTGTTCTTGATGCATTGCCGGACGGAGCTGTCGGCATGGGCATGGGCGGCGAGCCGCTTGCCGATGTTGTTGGCCGTGTCGCAGATCGCGGCGACCTCCGCATCCGTCATCGGGTTGTCGTAGGCCGCCATTCGGGGATAGCAGAAGCTGTCGCCCGAGTTGTTGAACTTGATGACGTCGACGCCCTCGCGGATCAGCATCCGCACCGTCTTGCGGAACTCCTCGGCACCGTCGCAGATGATGGAGATCGAGGGGTGCTTGGCGTCGAACTGGTTGTCGTCCGCCAGACCTCCCGTGACGGTCAGTTCCGGCGAACCCGCCAGCATGCGCGGGCCAGGAATTTTGCCCGCATTGATCTCGTTGCGGATGACGATGTCGAGGCGCGGCTTGGCCGAGGCGGCGCCGATCACCGAGGTGAAGCCCATGTCCAGCGCGAGCTTCGCATGGTGCATGGTCATCAGCACATGCTCTTCGACCGGCATCGCCGTGAGCGCGGCGACCGAGGTGCCGTTGTTGTAGGTGAGGTGGCAATGGGTATTGACCATGCCCGGCATCAGGGTGGCGCCACCGGCATCCAGCACCTGAGCGCCCTCGGCGTTGAGTTGCTCGCCGGGCGCGGCCACGGCCTGGATACGGTTGCCCTGCACCAGCACCTCACCCGGCAGCAGCGTCTTGCCGGTCCCCTCGAAGATCATCACGTTCTTGAACAGCGTTTTCGCCATTTTATCATTTCCCTTGTCTGACGCAGCCGATTGCTCGTGCGGGCGTCGCTTATTGTTCTTCTTTGGCTATCGCGTCGTTAGCTTAGACAGGTCTCGCTTCCGGAACGCCAAGCGTCACGCAGCCGGTCACCTTGGGACGCAGCCGCTCCGGCATTGCACTTTCAGTCAGGTCGCCATTCGCAGTCTCGGCATAGGCAACGGCCGCGGCAAGCAGAGCCGGAGCATCCTCCGGCCCCAGGCGGCCGAAGCGGATGACGACCTTGCCCGGCTCCCGCAGCGCCGCCGCGCAAGGCTGCGGACAGGTATTGAGGCATTCCACCATCCGGATGGCGACGGGATGGCCTGCCGCGGCCGCCATGCGTCTCATGGCCTGCGCGAGTTCGAGCCCCGGCGAAGACGCGTCGCCTGCTGGCGGTGCATAACGGTTGCAGGTCGTGCAGACGAAAATCCGCGCCACGGCCGCCTAGGCCGCTTTGGCAGCGCGCTGTCGAGAGTAGAACAGCGTCATTGCGTAATTGACCTGCTTCGCCCGCTCGATCGTCGCCCAATGCCCGCAGCCGTCCAGGACGCGGAACTCGGCGCCCTGGATGTTCGCCGCCAGCGCGGAGCCGGTATCCGGCGGCGATGTGCGGTCCTGGTCGCCGGTCAGGAGCAGCGCCGGGCCCTGCCACTCCGAAAGATTGGCGCGGCTGAGGCCCGCCAGCGCCTCGCAGGCGCGCGCGTAGCCCTCGGCCGGCTGGGCCATGATGCTCTCGCGCACGAAGGACGCTGCAACCAGGTTGTTCGCCTTGGTGTCGTCCGAGGTGCCCGCGGTCACGATGGCATCGGCGATCGCGGCCATGCCCTCGGCCCTCACCTTGGCGGCGCGGTCCCGCAGCGCTTTCCGCGCGGGCTCGGGCGGTTCGGGGAAGGCGCCCACCAGCGCCAGGCTCGCCACCCGGTCCGGATAGCGGGCCGCGTAATGCTGGCAGATGATCGTGCCCAGCGAATGACCGCCAAGATGCACCCGCGCGGCGCCGGACTGCTCCACCACTTCATGCAGGTCGGCGACGAGGCTCTCGATCGTCACGTCATCCCGAACGGGGGTGCGGCCGGAGCCTGGCAAGTCATAGGCGATGACTTTCAAGTCGCGCTTCAGGATCTGCGCCTGCGGATACCAAGTATTCGTACTTCCGCCGAGGCCGTGTACAAGGATGAGTGTTTCGCCTTGGCCGCCGAATTCTTCGATGAACCGACCTTTGCTGGACGCCATTGTTATGTCCCCTTATTGTGCCGCTACCGCAGCCGCGATGGCGGGTGCCCGCCGCACGACGTTGCAGAGGCTGCCGATGCCCTCGATCTCGACTTCCACCACGTCGCCATCCGCCAGGAACTTCGGCGGTTCGAAGCCGATGCCCACGCCTTCCGGCGTGCCCGTGGCAATGACATCGCCCGGCGCCAGCGTGACGCTTTTGGAAATCGCCTCGATCAGCGCGGGCACATCGAAGATGAGGTCGGCGGTGTTGGAGTCCTGCCGGACCTCGCCATTGACGCGGCAGCGGATACTCAGCTTGCTGCCGTCGATCTCGTCGGCCGTGACGATCCAGGGCCCCATCGGTCCGAAGCCGTCGATCCCCTTGCCCAGAAACCACTGCTTGTGCCGGCGCTGCAGGTCGCGCGCCGTCACGTCATTCAGGATGGTGTACCCGAACACATGGTCGAGCGCGTTCGCACGCGAAATCATGCGCCCGCCACGACCGATGACGACGGCGAGTTCGGCCTCGTAGTCGACCGCCTCATCCACGCCCGGCCAGAGCGGAATGTCGTCGCCCGGGCCGGTGATCGAACTCGAGGGCTTGGTGAAGATGATGGGGTGCTCGGGGATCGCCTCCTCGGGCTTGGCCCCGGCATCGAAGCCGCTTTTGGTGAATTCATGCGCATGCGCGTGGTAGTTCTTGCCAACGCACATGACGTTGTGGGGCGGCGCCGGTATTGGCGCCAGCAGCCTTGCGCCCCGCAGGCTGTGGCCGCTCGCGGCCGGGGCGGCGGCGCGTGCAAGCGGCGCGAAATGCGCGATGGCGGCGACCATGTCGTGGCCGAGGCGCTCCGGCAGCCCCGGAACGGCGTCGTTCAGCGGCCAGTAGACGTCGTCATGCGTATCGACGATCGAGACCGTCGGCCGTCCCTGATGAAGAATGGTGGCGAGCTTCATTAGTGATCCAATCTAGACCAATATTCTTGTTTATGCTCCCAATCGAGAACCAAGTTGCAGTCATTGGCCTAGGCGTGTCAAGTCCGTGCCATGATGTCCGACGCACACGATAGCGAGGCTCCCCGCCCCGAGGCTCCCTCTTTTGAGGCATCGGCGCGGGGTGATGCCGAGACCCTGCGGAAACTCCTGGGGCGCGAGATCGGCTCGTCGCGCTGGCGCGTGGGGGATAAGCTGCCCACGGAGCGGGAACTTGGCGAGACCTATGGCGTGGCGCGCAACACCGTGCGGCGGGCGCTGCAGGTGCTGGAGCAGGAAAAGCTCATCATCCGCCACGTCGGGCGCGGCACCTTCAAGGCGGGCGATGCGCCGTTGGCGGACGACGCCTTCCTGCCAAGCGCCGGTTCGCTCAGCCCGGCCGGCGTTGTGGAATGCCGGCTGATTTTCGAGCCCGAGATGGCGCCCCTCGCCGTCGCCCGCGCGACGCGGTCCGATCTCGACAGGCTTGCAACCTGCCTCAAGGGCGGCGGCGCGGCGACCACGGTGGAGCAGTTCGAGCATTGGGATGGGGCGCTTCACGAGGCGATCGCGCAGGCGACCCACAACCAGACCATCGTCGCGATGGCGCGCGCGCTCGCGGTGGTGCGGACCCGTGGCGAATGGGGACAGCTCAAGGCGCGGAGCATGACGCCGGAGCATCGTCGCGCCCTGCACGCCCAGCACACGATGATCGTGGCGAGCCTCCAGGATCGCGACCGGGACGCCGCGCGCAGCCAGATGCGCGAGCACATCCTGTACGTCCGGGCCTATATGTTCGGGGAGTGATGCCTGGGGCGGCCAGCCTCTTGACATTCGGCGCCGCTGGCGTGCACCAAATTGGCCGTCATTGGTCCAAGTAAAAAAGACCAGTTGGGAGGACGCATCATGCGCATCGGCTTCATCGGGCTCGGTTTGATGGGGACGCCCATCGTGCTCAATCTGCTCAAGGCGGGCTTCGCGGTCACCGTCTGGAACCGCTCGCAGCCGAAGCTTGCTCCTGCGCTCGATGCCGGGGCCGACCGCGCCGAGACAGTCGCCGCCCTCGCGGGCCAATCCGATGTCGTGATGATGATGGTGACGGATGCGGCCGCATCCGAGGCGGTGATCTGCGGCCCGGATGGCGTGCTCGACAACGCCAGGCCCGGCACGATCCTCATCGATATGGGGTCGATCGCGCCCGAGATGTCCCGTGCCCTCGCCGGACGCGCGGCGGCGCGGGGCGTCTCCATGCTCGACGCGCCGGTGACGGGCAATCCGAACGTGGCGCGCGCGGCGAAACTCGGCATCATGGTGGGGGGCGAGGCGGCGGTGCTTGAGCAGGTCCGCCCGCTGCTAGAGGCGCTGTCGGCGGTCATCGTCCACGCCGGACCCTCGGGTGCGGGATCGACGCTGAAGCTGGTCAACAACCTCATCCTTGGTGTGGCGATCGAGGCGGTTGCCGAGGCGCTGGTGCTGGCCCGCAAGGCCGGGATCGATCCGGATTGCGTGCGGCAGATCACCAGTGTCGGCGGGGCGCGCACGGGGGCGATGGAGACGCGCGGGGCGCGCATGATCGCGGGCGATTTCTCGCCCCATTTCTCGGCGGACAACATGCACAAGGATTTATCGACGGCGCTGCGTCTCGCTGACAGCCTTGGCGTCGCGGCGCCGGTCGGGGCGGCCGCGCTGGAGATCCTGGAAGCCGCGCGCGCTCAGGGTAAGGGCGCGTTGGACTCCGCCGTGGTCTACGAGGTCGTCGCGCGGTTGTCGGGTCTTGGCGGCTTGGCGCCGCATTGAGCGGCATCCGCCGGGAGGCCCGCCCGTGTCATGCTGGTGCGGCCATCGATATCACGAGGGCTTAATTCGATCAGGATCGGGCGGTGATCTGAACGCCCAGACTGGAGCGCGCGGGCGGTGACCACAGCAACACCGCGAGCGAGACAGCGGTCCAGCCTGAACGGCAAGATACCTTTCGCCATATGCGTCACGCTGCGCGGACCAACGTCCGAAAACCCGGCGAGCCGAGCCGGTCCCGCCGTATTGAAGTCCCCTAAGATCAGGTCCACGCCGGGGTGCGCCGCCACGATATGGCGAAGCTGCCGCCGATTGCTTCGTTGCCCGTGATCGAGGTGAACGTTCGCAATCTGGAGGCCCGCGAATTCAAGGATGAGCGCGATCCGCGCGCGTCCGGACGGCGACCACGGCGGGCGCAGATCCCACTTCAGCCCCGGCGGCAGGTTCAAGGTATCCACGTGCCGAAATCCGTGGGGGCTCCAGGCGGCAAGCCCGTTTGATCTGCCCGGCATGAGGCGGCGAAGGTAGGTTCCACCGGATTTCTCAAGGCCGTCGATCACCAACGTCGCTTCCTGCAGCAGGAGAAGATCGGGCGCGTATGTGTCAACCAGGCTCAGAACATCATCCAACCCCGCGCCTCGGGTATGCAGCAGATTCCAGCTGACAACTCTCATTCAGGCCTACCCATATGGCCCGGCGGACACGCGGGCCGGGCGCCTTCATTGTGCCTCGGCGGGCGGTTTGGCCGTGGGAGCCGCCACGCGGCGCATGAGGAGAACCAGCGGCGTGGCCAGAGCGAAGGCGAGCATAATGGCCCGGAACGCATCAGCATAGGCCATCGTTGATGCCTCACGATAGGCGAGGGAGTACAGCTCCTGCAAGGCCGCGGCGTGGCCCGCACCCGTGGAGCCAAGGGTGAGCGTGAACTGCGCCGTCCTATCCTGAAGCAGGCGATCCATGGCGCCATTCGCGGGCGTCAGTGTCGACGCGATACTGAGGAAATGAAGATTTGTCTGATCGTTGATGATGGCGCCGCACACGGCGATGCCGACAGCCCCGCCCATGTTGCGCATCATGTTGAAAAGGCCGCTCGCGTATTTGAGACGATCGGGCGGCAGACTGCCAAGACCGAGCGTCACGGCGGGTGCCACCGCGAAGACCTGCGGAAAGCCACGGATGATCTGCGGCAGGAGCAACTGATCGCCACCCCAGTCATGGGTGATGAAGCTGAAACTCCACATGGCAAGTCCGAAGCAGGCGAGGCCGAACATCATCAGCCAGCGGCCGTCGAACTTTCGTGCGAGCGCGATGTAGACCGGAACGCCGGCGAGCGAGGCGATGCCGGTCGAGAACACCGCAATGCCCGTCTCCCAGGCGGAGAAGCCTCTCACATAGCCGAGGAAGAGGGGGGTGAGATAGATCGTCGAAAAAATCCCAATGCCCGTCACGAAGGAGAGGATGCAGCCGATCAGGAAATTGCGGTTGGTCAGCGCCCGGAGGTCCACCACCGGATGCGCATAGGTCAGGCTGCGAACAACGAAGAGCGTGCCCGAGATGGCGGCGATGACGGCGCATGTCCGGATCGTGCCGTCGTCGAACCAATTCCACCGCGCGCCTTCCTCCAGCACGTATTCCAGCGTTCCCAGGGCGACCGCCATGACCAGGATGCCGGGATAGTCCCCGTCCCGCAGCAGCGGAAGGTCGGGCTCGTCCATGTCGACGAGGAGAGCGACGCCGAGTGCGACGAGCAGACCGGGCACGAGGTTGACGTAGAACAGCCAGTGCCAGTCGAGCGCGTCGGTGATCCAGCCGCCGATCACCGGGCCGAGGGTTGGCGCGACCGAGGCGATCGTCCCCACGACGGCTGCCGCGTAGATCCGCCGCGGCCCCGGGAAGTAATGGAAGGTCGATGTGAAGACCGTCGGGATCATCGATGCCCCGAGCATGCCCTGAAGGGCACGGAAGACGATCATGCTGTCGATATTCCAGGCGAGCCCGCAGAGCATGGACGCGAGCGTGAAGCCCAGCGCCGAGGCGGTGAAAAGCCAGCGCGTGGAAAAGACCCGCGTGAGCCAGCCCGACAAGGGGATCATGATGATTTCGGCGATGAGGTAGGAGGTCTGGACCCAGCCGATCTGGTCCTGCGCCGCCGAGAGACCGCCGCCGATGTCCTGGAGTGAGGACGCCACGATCTGAATGTCGAGCAAAGCCACGAACATCCCCACGCACATGATGGCGAAGGGTAGGATCCCCCGGCCGCCGGTGGCCGGTTGGGCGCTCACGGAACCCCGCCGGGGGCGCGCTCCGTGCGGACGGAGACCGTCGTGGAAAGGCCCGGCCGCAACGAGCCGAGAGTACCGGCGTTCCCGTCGAGCGCGATGCGAACGGGCACGCGCTGAACGATCTTGGTGAAGTTCCCGGTCGCGTTCTGCGGCGGAATGACACTGAAGACGGCGCCTGTCGCGGGGGCGAGGCTGAGGACATGGCCTGAGATGACTTGTCCCGGCAAGACATCCGCGACGACCGTCGCGGGGTCGCCCGGGCGCATTTTCGCGAGTTGATCTTCCTTGAAGTTGGCATCGACCCAAAGGCCGCTGGCGGGAACGATCGACAGAAGATCGGTGCCGACGGCCACATAGGCGCCGACCTCCGCGTAGCGATCGCCAACATAGCCCGCAACGGGTGAGACGATGTCGGTGTAGCCGAGATTGAGCCGGGCGGTATCGACATCGGCCTGCGCCTGGGCAATGCGCGCCTTCGCGCCGACAATCTGGGCATCGAGCACGGAAAACTGATCGCGCGCGACCGCCAGCCGCGCATCGGCCGCCGTGACCGCCGCATCGGCCTTCTGGACGCCCGTGTAGGCTCTCTGCGCATCCTGCCGCGAGCCGGCTTCGCTTTCGGCAAGGCTCTCGTAGCGCGACGCATCCTGGCCCGCGAAGACCGCGGACGCGCTGGCAGCGGACAAATCCGCCTGAGCCTGACGTAACACCGACTGCTGCAGCGTATATTGCGCCTGCAGGTTTCCAAGTGCCGCCTGGCGCTCGGCCAGGACGGCCTGCGCATGATCCATCGAGGCCAGGAGGTCGCGCGGGTCAAGGCGAATGAGCGGCTGGCCGGCACGCACGTACTGGTCATCGGCTACCAGGATCTGCTTCACGAAGCCGGCGACGTGCGGCGCAATCGGTGTCACGTTCCCGCCGACATACGCATCATCCGTGCTCTCCACGAAACGGCCAACGGTCCACCATGTCACGCCGTACCAGCCGATCCCGAGACTGAGCAGCAGTCCGCAGCCCAGGAGCGCCAGCTGTTTGCGCGAAACCGATCGTCTCGCCGCTGTTGTGGTTGCAGGTTTGGCCCGGATCTCGCGCGGGAGCGTTCCGCCGACCACCTGATCGCCTGCGGGCGCTGTCATTCGGACATTCCCTCCTTCGGCTGATGCGGCCTGTGGCGCCTGCGCACGCGCTCGTTCGCGGCCGGCCCCGGTGCGCTCCGGTATGCCGGCGCCACCAGCTCCTCTCCTGTTGCGCGGTCCACGAGCACGGGATCGGCCGGTACTCCGGTTTCCGCATTCACCAGGATGACGCTCGCGCCTTCGGGCGCGAAGTTCCGGTTCCCCCAGGCCAGCAGCGCCCAGAGCACCGGGCGAAAATCCTGCCCGAGGTCAGTCGGCGCATAGTCGTAGCGGGGAGGCCGCTCGCTATAGAGCCGCCGTTCGAGCAGCCCGCTTTCCACGAGGCCATTGAGCCGCCGCGTGAGCATGTTCGGGGCAATACCCAGGCTTTTCTCGAACTGGTCGAACCGCGTCAGGCCGCTGAGAGCATCGCGAAGGATGAGGATGCTCCACCACTCTCCCACGCGCTCCAGGCTGCGGGCGATGGGACAGGGCATGGAGTCGAAGCTTTTATGGCGCATGAAGGACTTCTATGATGCAAGTCACTAAGGCCCTGTTGTCACAGTGGCTTTCATTACGCAAGTAACTCTCATGCTCGCGACGCGGTGTGCCGGCATGCGCTCACGGCATGGTCGGGACACGTCAATCCTGTGCTGGGTTGTCGCTGGCTGTCCGACGTCTCGCCGATGCCGATGGCCTGGGGTTGAACAGCCGCGCGATCAACCCAGGCCTTACGCGGTCTTCCCCGCGCCGCCCTTCAAGGTATCCGCGACGGGCGCGTGATTGAGCAGAGCGGCCAGCAACGTGCCGCCGATCGTATTGCCGAGCAGCGTCGGCACCAGGAACTTGGCGACGTAGTCCCCGACCGAGGCATGGCCCGAGAAGGTGGCGAACGAGGCCTCCACCGACCCCGCGATGATATGGGGGAACTCGCAGAAGGAGATCGTGTAGGTCAGGATGATGATGATGATCGGCTGGCTGGCATTGGCAGCCGGCAGCAGCCAGACCATCAGTCCGATGATCCAGCCCGCCGCCCCCGCCATGAGCACGGTGTGCCAGAAATGCGGGCCCAGAACCTTGGCGGAGATGGCGACCATCGCCGTCGTCGTATCAGCGGGCAGCACGCCCTGGCGGGAGAGGACGAAGCCCCAGACCAAGGTTGCGGCCAGATTGAAGAACAGCACGATGCCCCAGACGCGCATGGTGCGCAGGAAGGTCTGAAGGTTTCGCTCGGTCAGCGCGGGAATGAGGGCCGTGAGGGTCGTCTCGGTAAAGAGCTGCTGCCGGCCGAGGATGACGATCAGGAAGCCGATGCTGTAGCCGAAGCTCGACACAAGCGGCCGCCACGGCGCGTCCGGCAGGCGGGATTGCAGAGTTGCCTGCGCGACGAAGGAAAAGCCGATCGACAGTCCCGCGGCGGTGCCGGACCAAGCGAGGGAACCGGATGACCGGTTAAGTTCCTCCAGGCCCTGCTCGCGGACGATCTCATGGATGACGATGGCGCCCGGCGGCGCGCGATCGCCCGCCTGCTTCTGCTGCTTTTCGTCGAGATGCGGGGATTCGGACCCTGCTTCGGTCTCGGTTTCGATTTCGCTGTCGTTCACGCGTGGTGTTCCTTTGGAACCCGATAAGGTTACGCGCGCGGGATATGCCAGCAGCGTCCTGCATCACGGCTTTGTTATCGGTGTCGAGGTGGCGCGCGGCCGCCCGGCCAGCCCCGCGCGCTCGTATCAGATCAGCCTGAGCGCTGCGTCAGTTCTGCTGGATGGCGTCGAGCTTGCGGAGCTTGGCCACGTTCCGCACCTGCTCGCTGTAATCATGGCTGAAAACATGGCCGCCCGAGCCATCGGCCACGAAATAGAGCGCGTCCGTGTCGGCCGGATGCAGCACCGCCTCGATAGAGGCGATGCCGGGGGCGGCGATCGGTCCCGGCGGCAGACCGTTGTTGAGATAGGTGTTGTAGGCGTCCGGCACTTCCAGATCGGCATGGTCCAGCGGCCGGTCCAGCACGCCGCGCCCGGCGGTCATGCCGTAGATCACCGTCGGGTCCGCCTGCAGCTTCATCCCTGCCCGCAGCCGGTTAAGATAGACCCCGGCCACCATGGCGCGCTCCTCGGGCTTGGCCGTCTCGCGCTCCACGATGCTCGCGAGCGTCACGGCCTGCTCCGGGGAATCGAGCGGCAGTCCCGGTGCCCGCTCAGGCCATAGCGCCGCCATGGTCTTGCCCAAGGCATGCTCGGCATGGTCCAGCAGGGCCTGACGCGGGGTGCCGAACAGGTAGTCATAGGTATTGGGCAGGATCGCGCCTTCGGGCGGCGGCGTGACCGTGCCGGTCATCGCGGGCGCGGAATTGATCAGGCCCGTGATCTGCTGTGCCGTCAGCCCCTCCGGGATCGTCAGATGGTGCTCGACCTGGCGGCCGTGGCGCAGGACATCCACAACCTGATGCAGGCTCGCATTGGCCGGGAACGCGAATTCACCCGCGTGCAGCGGCCCGTCCTGGCCCGTGAGCAGAACGGCCAGCCTGAAGGCCAGTGCGCTATTGATGACGCCGGCCTGCTCCAGCGCCTGGCCCACGGCCGCCGTCGCGCCATGCGGCACAACGACATCCGTCTGCCGGGGCAGCGGACCGATGCCGTTCCAGGTCTGGTCGACATACAGTCGCCCGGCGCTGAGCGCGGTGAAGATCACGATGAGCGGCAGCAGCCAGCGCGTGAGGCGCCCGATCAGCCGCGGCGCGGGCACGTCCTGTCAGGCCGCTGCGCGGAAGATGACGCTCGCGTTGGTGCCGCCGAAGCCGAAGCTGTTCGAGAGTGCCATCTTGATCGGCCGCTCCTGCGCGAATTTCGCGACACGGTCGATCACGCTGTCGCGGCTCGGCTCCTCCAGATTGAGCGTGGGCGGAGCCACGCCGTCCCGGATCGCGAGGATCGAGAATACCGCCTCGATCGCGCCCGCCGCGCCCAGCAGATGGCCCGTCGCGGATTTGGTCGACGACATCGCCACGGTGCGGGCATGGTCCCCGAAGAAGCGCTCGACCGCCGACAGCTCCAGATCGTCACCGAGCGGCGTCGAGGTGCCATGGGCGTTGACGTACTGGATTTCCGACGGGTCGACATGGCCGTTGCGCAGCGCCGCCTTCATCGCGCGGAAGGCGCCGTCATGGCCCTCGGCGGGCGCCGTGATGTGGTGGGCGTCGCCGGAGAGGCCGTAGCCGCCGATTTCGGCGTAGATCTTCGCGCCGCGTTTTTTCGCGTGCTCGTATTCCTCCAGCACCAGGACCCCGGCGCCTTCGCCCATGACGAAACCGTCCCGGTCCCGGTCCCAGGGGCGGGACGCACGGGCGGGCTCGTCATTGAAGGCTGTGGAGAGCGCGCGGGATGCGCAGAACCCGCCGATGCCGAGCGCGCAGACCGCTGCCTCCGCGCCGCCGGCAACCATCACCTCCGCCTCGCCGAGCGAAATCAGCCGGGCGGCATCGCCGATGGCATGCACGCCCGTGGCGCACGCGGTCACGGCGGAATGATTGGGTCCCTTGAAGCCGTAGCGGATCGAGACATGGCCCGAGACGAGGTTGATCAGCGCCGACGGGATGAAGAAGGGCGAGAGCCGGCGCACCCGCCCCTCATGCACCTGCACCGAGGCATCGTAGATCGATTGCAGGCCGCCGATGCCGGAGCCGATCATCACGCCGGTGGCGCAGCGATCGTCCTCATCCTCGGGCATCCAGCCCGAGTCCTCGACAGCCTCGATGGCCGCCACCAGCCCGAGCTGGATGAAGCGGTCCATCTTCTTCACGTCCTTGACGGGGATCCACTCGGCGAGGTCGAGACCGCCTTCCGCGCGAATGCCCGCAGGGACCTCGCCCGCGACCTTCGCCGGCAAGTCACTGACATCGAAAGATTGAATGGCCGAGATGCCCGACTCGCCGGCAATCAGCCGTCGCCAGACATGCTCCACCCCGATTCCGAGGGGAGAGACGATGCCCATGCCGGTGACGACGACACGGCGCAACTCGATCGTACGGAGAGGCGTCATGAATCAGGCGCGCCTCAGGCGGCCTTCTGCTTCTCGATATAGTCGATCGCGTCCTTGACGGTGCTGATCTTTTCAGCGGCGTCCTCGGGGATCTCGACGCTGAAGGCCTCCTCGAAGGCCATCACAAGCTCGACAGTGTCGAGGCTGTCGGCGCCGAGGTCGTCGATGAAGGAGGCTTCGGGGGTCACCTTCGACTCCTCGACGCCCAAATGCTCCACCACGATCTTCTTCACCTTGTCGGCGACTTCGCTCATGGGCCTCGATACTCCTGCGTGACGCTAGTTGTTCTGATCCGAATTCGCCCGGGCCATTTCCCGCCGGGCGCCTTGTCCGCGCCAGCCCGAGAGCTATAGCCCGGAATTTGGCGCGCTTAGCATGGTTTTATCCGGGCCGCCAACAGGCCCAAGCTGCTAAGTTGTAAGGGAGCAGCCGTTTTGAAACCTGTGGCGGTGTGGCGGTCCCGCTGTCTGACGACCCCACGGTCTCCCTCAAAGCATAGCCATACCGCCATTGACGTGCAGCGTGGCGCCGGTGACCCAGGCTGCCTCGTCCGCCGCCAGATAGACCGCGGCGGCGGCAATGTCCTCGGGGCGGCCCATGCGCCCCAGCGGAATGGCGTCCAGCAGCTTCGTCTTCTGTGTCTCGGCAAGCCCGTCCGTCATCGCCGTCTGCACAAAGCCCGGTGCGATGACGTTCACGGTGACACCCCGGCTGCCGACTTCCTGGGCGAGGGATTTGCTCATGCCGATGAGGCCGGCCTTGGCGGCGGCGTAATTCGATTGGCCGGCATTGCCGGTGACGCCGACGATACTGGCAATATTGATGATCCGCCCGGCACGGCGTTTCAGCATTCCGCGCAGGGCGGCGCGGATGAGGCGGAAGGGCGCCGACAGGTCGACATCCAGCACGCCCTGCCAATCGGCATCCGCCATGCGGAGCGCCAGCATGTCCCGGGTGAACCCGGCATTGTTGACCAGGATGGAGATCGGCCCCGCTGCAGCTTCGGCGGCGGCGATCAGGGCCTCGGCGGAACCGGGCTCGCGCAGATCCGCTGGGCACACGGCCACGCGCTCGCCGAGTTCGGCCGCGAGCGCCTCGAGTGCCGGCCGGCGGGTGCCGGAGAGCACGACCGTGCCGCCCTGGGTGTGAATGGCGCGGGCGATGGCGCCCCCGATGCCGCCGGAGGCACCGGTGACGAGGGCGATCTTGCCGCTCAGATCAAACACGGGAGGTTCCTTGCCCTGATGTTTTTGTGACGTATTTTTGAGGGAGCATTGCCGTCAGATCGTTTTCAGAAACGCCTCGATATCGGCCGGTGTTCCGATGGAGATCGCCTCCGCCTCCGGCAGGATGCGGCGGACGAGCCCGGCGAGAACCTTGCCTGCGCCAAGCTCGACGAAGCTCGTCACGCCCATGGCGCCCATGGCGAGGATGCTCTCCCGCCAGCGCACCATGCCGGTGACCTGCTCCACCAGCAGCGTCCGGATTTCGGTGGGGTCGGTCGCCTTGGCGGCCGAGATATTGGCAATCAGCGGCACCATCGGCGCCTTGAGCGGGGTGACAGCCAAGGCCTCGGCCATCGCATCGGCCGCCGGCGCCATCAGGGCGCAGTGGAACGGGGCGGATACCGGCAGCAGCATGGCCCGCCTGATGCCGCGCTGCCGCGACAGCTCCACCGCGCGCTCCACGGCAGCCTTGTTGCCTGAAATCACCACCTGGCCGCCGCCATTGTCATTGGCGCATTGCACGACCTGGTGCGTCTCCGTCTCCGGGTCCACGGCGGCATCCGCGCAGATGGCAGTGGCCTGGTCGAGGTCGGTCCCGAGCAGCGCCGCCATGGCTCCTTCACCGGGCGGCACGGCGCGCTGCATGGCAGTGCCGCGCAATCGCAGCAGGCGCGCGGTCTCGGCCACCGACAGGCCGCCCGCCGCCGCGAGCGCGCTGTATTCACCAAGGGAGTGGCCGGCGACGAGCGCCGATGTCTGTGACAGGGGCCTGCCGCCGTCACGTTCGATCACGCGGAGCACGGCGAGCGAGACCGCCATCAACGCAGGCTGGGCATTCTCGGTGAGGGTGAGCTCTTCAGGCGGCCCGTCGAACATGATTTTGGAGAGGCGCTGCTTGAGGGTCTCGTCGACCTCGTCCAGCACATCCCGGGCGGTGCCGAAGGCGGCAGCCAGATCCTGGCCCATGCCAACGAATTGGCTGCCCTGCCCGGGGAAGATGAAGGCGCGAACGACCATTGACTGTCCTTGAGGAAACGGCCTGGTTGGCCGGCTGAGGCCCGGAAGGGCGGCTT
>Ga0116230_10001278_pt1 | contig 23640 bp, 13 predicted proteins | sample S1TSphfallax_3_FD_88678 | JGI IMG/M metagenome (GOLD analysis project Ga0116230, IMG submission 88678) | Host-associated microbial communities from peat moss isolated from Minnesota, USA - S1T2_Fd - Sphagnum fallax MG | ecosystem: Host-associated > Plants > Peat moss > Unclassified | place... | reverse complement strand
GCCTTCATCAATACAAGCCGCCATACCCATTCCAATGCACAGCTCAAAGGAAGAGCCATGCAAATCCATGCAGTCCATTATGGAGCGCCGCCACACTGATTTGCTTGACACAATCAAACCCAATAGCTTAGGTTCGACCAGAGTTCAGAGTACCTCTTTTCGCACCACACATTCACAATAAAAGGAACCAATGGGCCCCAGGTGTAGGTCCTTTCTAAGCACTATGTTTTTTCAAGTTTGAAACATGGCCTTCATGTTTTGGATAGGGCCCATTATTGGATGATGGTATCAACTTCACAAGTTTAATTCAGATGTGTTTCCATGAATTTTTGAACAATATGTAATTAAATCTATTTATTAATCATAAAATTTCAAGTAAATAAAATGTGTAGATTTCAACAAAAGTAAATGTGTCAATATTTTTTAAATAATATGCGTTTCAAACCTTCAATGATACATTATACATTGACTTTATCAAATATACCTTTCTTTAACATCATTCCAAATGGAGTAGAACATATTCACAAAAAGTCCAAGTATTGTTATATAACACATTCAATATTCATGAAAATGCAACCTTACCTTTGTTTATACCAAAATATATGTTTTTTTTAAGGAGTTTTTCAAATTATGTAGTTTTAATGATCAAAAACATATTTAAACATTTAAAAATGACTATAGTGGATAATTAAAATAAAATATATATTCAAATTTTTAATGATACCATGCCCTCATAATCATCAATATATGGTCATTTAATTTTTTTCAAAATTAATGGTTTGGTTTTACATAAAATAAAGGACATTCAAAATTTAAAAACCTTATACACATCGAACTATCCATTCCTTACAATACATTTTATGACCAATGAAACATATCAAAGTTGCACAAAATTCATTTTGATGAAAAATCATAAATATAAAAACATTTTGAAAATGATTTCATTAAATCATAATCCTTACAACTCATGTAATCATTTTCAAAGTCATGGGGGTGCAGAATTTTATGCGTGTACATGCAATCCTTGGTTCCTTTTACTATGAACACACCCGTCTATTGTTTCTAGATTTGTTCATTTAATGCCTCATTTTGGCCTTCCAGCCTTTCTACCTTAGCCTTTGTAATTTTTAGATGCTTATCTACCATGCCCAACGATAGTTCTATGTTTTTCTAGTTTTCTTTATCAAGTTAAAAACTTTATTGTATTAAAATGGGCCACTTTGATTTCAAAGAGTCTAAAGTGATACTAAATTCTGTAAGTTGATTGTGTAATTTTGATAAATCATTTTGGTAGTTTGAATTCTTCCTTTCCAATTCCTGCACTTTTGAACTACATTCTTTTCAAATTTGCAGTTTTATCTGAAAGCGCTAAATGGTAAGGGTTTGATCATGCTAATTGGCAGTTTGTAGTTGGTGCAACTAGCTTTTTAGATTGGCCACCTCCTGGAGACTCTTTTGTCGCCCTTCTTCTATTGCCTCCTTTTCAATTGAAACTCATTGGAAAACCTTTGAAATGTTGTTTATTGTTTGAGCCAAACTATTGGAATAAAGGAGGTGATCCTCCAAAGATTTCAAGGAAGCAACAACATGCATTTTGTTCTTTGCACTAGTAGGGGTAGGAAAAAGACCAGGTTGCACCAAAAATGACATCTCATGGGGTTAAGAAATTTTTGCGACTTCTACTAAACTATGCAAGAAAATACCACCAAAAAACAAATCCAGTCATGTGTCCAATTTTGGTATTTCATCAATCAATATTTCATCACCTTTTAATTGTCGATGTAATTCATGAGAGAGGTTGGCATGAGTTTTGGTACCTTCCACCATTAGGTCAAAATCTTGAAGAGGTTGCACTCCAAAAGCACCACCAAAAATATCTACAAGTTGAATTGAATTTAGACTCCACATTATATATTTTTTGAACTTGATAGTTCTAGTGATCCAACTATAAGAGTTCATTTTCCTAGAGAATGCATGGGATTTTGTAGCCGTAACTTGTGCAAATTCTATGACCACAATGCAAAGAGTAGGTTTGGTGACATCTTCGCTTCTAGTTGCTAGGAACTTTTCAATTAACTTCTTGTCCCATTAATTTTTTACATTATATGCATCTCGTCATTCAACTCAATCGGCTCACCCTAAGAAAGTGTTTTAGGAATTTTGGCGACTAATATACTCTAAATCTATTGTGGGGAATGACCACTAGGTTCATTCTCTCCTTCAAATTCTCATATAATGAATGTCAAATCTATCAAAAACCATTTTCCAAATAAAATATCCACCACTTGTGCTACCCCAAATTTGGTGTTGTCTCTACGTGTCTTTCCTTTTGTCAATGTAGAAAGATCCCTTCATCTACTATACAAATTATTGAAAACAATTGTTGCCTAGTTCACATGAATCCCTTATTCTACCAAAACCACCAAATTGAACAATTTCTTGGCAACATACAATACTACAAGAAAATGTGGATTTCTAAACTAGAAGAATTGACCAAAAAGTACCCCAAATGTCACTGTGTTCAACTTGACCAAAATGCCATATATGATTTTGGACAAGTCAATTTAAACTTGGCCATTTTGATTGGGTCTTTTTGGTGGTCTTTTTGGTTATTTTTTTTATTAAATTTTTTAACCGCCTTTTTTACTAATCTACAATACATTGACAACAATTATACATGATTTAGTTTTAAATAATAATTAGCTTATATATATTAAATCTATTAATTAATTAATTCAGCTACCTACATCACTTAATAATTAATGTACAAAATAAAATAATTTACCTACCGAACTTATTTAGCCTAGGCCAAATGGACAACCCTAGACCTACTTGCCTAAGCAGCTTAAACTAGCTATTTAAGCCATGTAAAGCCAAGGTAGCCTAGGTAGCCAATGTTGTATATGGGATCACTTGAATTTTTCACCTCCACTTTGAAGAGTCAAGTCCTTACCATTGGACTACCATTTGAAAAGTTGAAAACTTTTATCATCATATTATAATAAATTTGATTTAATTTTTTGTTTTGATGTACATTTTGTAACATTCATCAATGAATTTCAATATTTTTTTATTACTTACCCAAGGAGGAGGTTATACCATGTACCAAGTATCTACCTAGATAACATGTAGGTGCCTATGCCTAGTAGGACATGTTATCAACTCAATAATAAATAAATAATAAAAATAAAGAGCAATGATTGATTAATTACTATCAATTATAAATAAACAAATAAATAAATAATATCAATGATTAATAATTTATTATTTCCTAAAATATTAAATATCAATTAATAATTATTTTATTAATTATTAATTATTCAACATAAATGGTTAATTATTGATTTTTTCCTATGAACTATTAAATATTAAAAATTAAATAATAATTATTTACTATTACTTAATATTTTTATTTCTAATTACTAGTTAATTGATTATATATTAATATTTACTATTAATTATCAATTATCAATTACTATATAATGAATTACTATTAACTAAAAAATTCATTAAAAATAATCAATCATTAATAATTATCTAAAAATTTATATTGTCTATTATTAATTATTATTATTAATTACTATCAAATACTAACTGAAAAATTTACATATATTTGATAATAATAATTACGCAATTAAAAATTATTTGGTGATTAATTAAACATATAAAATATTAATCATAAATGATTGAATATTAAATATCAACTAATTAATGTACTAAGTTTAAGTACCTACATGTGCGTAAAGTAGCATGTGGGTAGCCTATTAAACATTATAAATATTTATTAGGTGTAATATGCCTAACCTAAGGCCTATTAGTTATGAACTTAGGTTTGGTATGTACTCTAAACCAAATAAACTTGTAGGTATAGTCAAATTAGTATAGTTGATTTGATTAAATGTCAAATCAAAATGGCTAGTTTGAGTAATTATAAATCATAATGGCCATTTAATGTGTTCAATTTGACTAAGCCTTTTTCATCTTGATTGACCTTTAACCTTTTTGACTAAATGTTTTGTTTGTCACATGCGTCACATGGTTAAAAATGTCACTTTAATCAAATGTTTCAATCAAAAGTAAGTTATGTCTTCATGACCCATGCGTTAGTCAAAATGACCATCTTCGTCAATGTGGACATTTTAGTCAAATTGAACTTTCTAAAAAGTCACATTTTTTTGTAATGATAAGTGAGTTTATTGCCCTTGAACTAGATTATCTAAATCAATGCACGCAATATTACAATGTACATGCCCTTGAGAAGAGAGACCTTCCATCCTTCACAATCCACTAACACCTCTAGTGGAACAATTTTATAGTTGATGGCAACTTCCTTTTCCTTTTCCTTTTCCTTCTATGGTTTGCTAGTAACATAATGATACCAAATTGAGGAAAAGGTAGAGCATATCAACAATTGTTTTTTCGGTGACAAACACCAAAACACCCTACACTATCAATTCAATGATGTCAAGATTGAATTGAGTAATTGCATGTAGAAATTTTGTCACCAAGGGCTGAACAAGACTCAATTGGATGTTTACAAACCCAAAACACCCACCTACTTAGCCCTCTACACATCTCTACCAACGATTCACCTCTAAAACTTATCCATTTGGCAAAAATAATCTTGCATTTACTAGAAAAAATGATAGCCATCTTCTCCCTCTCCTTTTCGTCTTGTTTTACTTTTGGTGTGGCCTAACTACCTCTCATTTATGAATCTAAACTTTTGATTATTTTCATTCTATCAACCATGTCTCTTTGCTAATGCTACCTTTCATCTCCAAACACAAATTGGTGAATATTTTGACAAAATAACAAGAGGATGAAAAAAAAAGAAAAATGAATGACCGATGCCCCCTTTTGTAGAGAAATTTAAGTTTTAGGAGGCACAAATTGAAATGTGATGTTGGTTAATGAAATTGTTTTGTAGAGATGGATAAACACTCGCCTTTTGTTTTTCAACATCGATTAAAAAAAGTCTTGAATGAAATAACAACCTCATTTAACGATTACACCCTTATGTTGCATGGTAGAATTTTTGTTATGTGATTATGTAGAAAATTGCACAAGTGGATTCCATGTTAAAATTCCCATTAAATGATTTTGAAGTGGAATTTGTGTTGTTAGATTTTGAATCGAAATTTGCAAGTTGTAAATCCTTACCAAAATCACTCACCCCTTTATTGGTATTCATAATTTAGAACAAATAATTTCAAAATAAATTATTATTTCAAAAAATAATAATCTTAATATAATTAAAGAACTTGATGTAATTACTGTGTATAAAAAAATTTATGTACAAAAATATTTTATTTTATTTTATAATTACCTGTTTATAATAAATATTATTTTAAATAATGTCTAATTACTATAAGATATCTGTAACTATTTTATTTTTATAGTAATCATAATAGTTTCATAATTCATAATTGAACTTAATTATTCATGATTTAAAACTTATAATGTTTATTTAAAAATTTGAGTTAAATTTTATATGGTTATAGTTAGTTAGGAAATTAGTTTATTATCATATGTAATTGTAGAAATTAATATTAATTATCATATATATAATTTAATTTTTACTAGTATTAAAAATTTAGTATAGTTATTCAAAAATAGTTATACAAGAAAAATAATAATGTGGATATTAATAAATTAGCTAACCTAAGCTAAAATAATAATTCAATAAAGGTTATTGTTATTGTTATATTTTTATTATTTTATTTAATGTTCATTATACCAAATGAAAAAAAATTATTTTTATTATATACAAAAAACTAATCTTTGTTAGTTATTATATACATTAATAATTACATTTTTAGATAAAATTATTGGGCATTCATTTTTATTCGTTATAATAAATAAATAAATAAATAACGAATCTTTAGATTGCAATTACAAGGGTCAAAACCCATTCGATTGAATAATTCCTTATATCATTGGAAAAACTCTTGGAACTTACATGTCTAAAATGGGCTCACATGACCCATTTAGACATTTCAAACACAAGTTATGGTCAAAAGAAGGGCTAAGAATCAAATTGCCAATTTGATTTCCAACCATTAAAATTCAAGAATCGCCTTGATTTCCTTGCGTGCAGGTGACATGCCACATACCGTTGGAAAGCTCTCAATGAAGGCTATAACTATTTTTCAGACCTCATTTCAATTGGAGGTCTTCACACAAAGTTATGGGCCCTCAAAGTCGCGAGAGTCCCAACTTTGGGAATTTCAAGACTCTTAAGTGGGAGCTTCAGGACAAAATGACATTTGATAAATTGAGGTTTTTATAAGTTGTACTTAATGCCCACCAAGTATTGGAGAATCCATTGCATTATATGGCATGTTCAAAGATTTTTTTGATTTAAAAATAACAAATTTTCTATCATTAGGTGTATACTTGGTGTTTTATTGTAAAGGAATATCTTTGTTAAACCAAAATTTTATATTAGTGAAAGTTTTGTAAAAACATTTCATTCCATATTTTATTATATTGTGTTTGGCATAAACATATGTACTTCAAACAAATAACAATGCTCAAAATATTTTAATAATGAAAAACACATTTTGACCTTCTATTTGGATGAAAAATGTCTATTGATTATAGTACCTCGATGCAATTGCCATTTCAACTTGATGCCACATTGTGTCTTTTACTATTGATGTTTTTTGCAACTTGTTAAAAAAGACTATTGAGATTTATAGTTATATGTGGCATTTATAACAAGAAACCAATGGCAATTATGCAAATTCCTTGTAGTGGTTAGCAACATTGATGATAATTAAAGATAGAACAAGATGAAAACATGGGCAATGGGTTGATGACAACATAATAGGGGTGACACATATGAAGGACAATGAGGATGGCAAACACAATCACGAAGGACAACAAGGATGACAAGATAATTTTAGAACAATAGCAATAGCACCAACTTCTAGAATAGATGAGTCATTTGAAAACTCATTTGGGTTGAAGAAATGGGCATAAAATACAATTGTGTGCATGTGCATGTATATTAAAATATACAATGTGTCAAAGAAAGCTAAAGTAGATGCAAAAAGTAGGTGTTGTAGTGCATACATTGAATCCTTGATTAATATACAAAAAAAAATCATTTTATTAAAAAATTCTTTTTGTTGGCACATGTTCATTCTCAACTATTGTTTTTAGTAATTAAAAAATTTGAATGGATATAATTAGGGTTTAAAAGAGTAATTTTATGATAATATATTTGATGTTAGTTTTCGTGAACTTCTAAAAAGTAACATGAAATACTTGAAATTTCTTTGTGATTGGTTTTGAAATTGTGTCAAAAGGATTATGTGTTGTATTTATGCATAACTAATGTAATATTTCATCATCTCAACATTTTGAAAAACAATTCACCATGAAAAAATAATACTATGTGAATATGCAGATATGGACATCATAATGCATAATACACATGAAATAAGAAAATTAGGTTCTGAATGTTGAACATTAATGGTAGGCATTTCACAAGAATCAAACCCACCAAAGAATATTTTGTTGGCTCTTTCTAATGAGAACCTTTTAGTCTATTGAGATTATTTACATGCAACTACCTCCTAGTTTGGACGGATGTTGTTCAATTCAAGTTTGTGACCGATTCTAATTTTGGTTCTTGCTAGGTATATAGACCATTGGGGTTAAATTTTGAAAGGAAGAAACCCACCAAAATTGGAACTAGGTTCAAAATTATGATTGGAATCAAGTTCTAGTTTTAATCAAAACCAACCCCAAAACCCACTTTATACAAGTTCAAGTTCATTTCCTTTTTTTTTTTTTGAAATTTGAGTGTTTAAAACATATTTATTTAATAGTTTTTTCCATTTGGGTTAAACATGTTGCTAGTTTGAGAAAAACATATGGGTACATATTTTTTAAAATAATAAATTTTGGAGGGTGGCATAGAGGGGATGGCATTAGAAATGTAGGTGTTACTTTTGGAACATGTCTCAACTATGCTATTTTGATATCACCTATATAAAACATAGTTGATGTAAGGTGATCACTTTTTATTGCTTCTCCAATAACTAGAAAAAGATTCAGTTTTGGAGCACTGGTAAATAGAATAGTACTAATCTAAGAGTTTTTTTTTGAAAAAACCAGAACCTAGTTTTTTGCAATGTGAAGAACTAAGTCTGGAACTGAACTGTAGGTGCTTTTGAAAAGTAAGAACGAGAAACACTGCTTTGGACAGAGCCAGATGTTTTGCAGGGGCCACCGATGATAAAGTGGCAACATGATATTTGACCCAACCGTATGGTGAATCCTGTACCCAAATCTCTCGCAGTGGGATATCCAACCCTTGGATCTTCTCGTTATCACAAAGCACTTGGAGAAATTTCATAGTGTATGTGAACAGTGGAGATCACTGTTCACATACATCTGTGAATATCCCTCTTATTGCTTAGGAGGGATATTATGCATATTCCTCAAGTACGGGTTGTGGGATATCCTTTACAGATTTTCGCCCATTTTAAGTGCAGGCGAAGCCCCCAAGGGTTGGATCTTTTCACTATATAACATCTCTTACGTAAATCCAGATCATTGGGCCGATCTAAAATCGGACAGTGCATGCATTTAATGTGCCGTTTTTTCTTTATTACTGCCAGTTCTGAATTGTGGGTACCTAGTTTCGCGTAGGTACTTGGGGAAGTAAGTAAATGCCACTTCCTATTTCAGGACAGTGTCTTCCCTATTCATGTTATGGATTGTATATTAAATCGGGAAACGACAGTGGCCTACAGAATTAATAAGATCAGAGCCCCATGTGAGTTTCTTTAGGCTACTACACTTTTAGGCATCTTTGCAACGACTTGATATTTTGAGTCATGACTTGTAATTCAAGGATAAACCAGCACCTACACGGGTATCTTCACGTTCTAGTACCAGAGTAGGTATTGTTTCATAGTCAAGGCCCAGGGGCCACTCTACCCAAGAACATCAATAATTGTAATATATATCCATTTCTTCGCCATATAACAACTATTTTTTCAGCTTGACAGTTGGTAGCAGTGTTTATTTTAGAAATTTTTATTTGTAGCCAAACTGGCGATCATCTATATCACAGTACACGCTAACATACTACCTTCTCACCAAAGTCCTGAGTCCTGTTCCATGAGACCTGTGAACAACTCGATGGCCCATGTGTCCAGTTCCAGCTAATATTTTACAGCTATCTGGATCCTGTTTGTGGCATATAAAGCTTGGGAAATGTGTAGGGTTAACTGATTGGGAAATTCGTTACAGCTACACCGAAACGGATACACTAAATCAAGGATCTTAAATTTAAAATTATGCATTGGAACTAAATAAGTTTTGTGGTAGGTAACAGTATCTTTATGTCAGGATGATATAAAGTCTACGTTGAAAATAGGTTGGCGACATTGGGTTGTTGTACCCGATCAGAAGAAGAACGCTACTACTTTATGGTTAATGGCATTGAACATTAACCTCGTGTTTCCGCCTCCTTTCTCGGGGAATTGAGAGTGGATTCAGTGGTTTTATTTGATTTTCCAATTTTGTAATGTGGCATGTCAGAGTTGCAATCATCCTTAAGTCAATTTAGCGAAATTTGGCTTAAAAACAAAATATGAAAGTGAGACATTTAAGCATCCTTCTAGACTTTGGCTCCCTATTGGAACCTAATGTAGAATCTTTCGATTTTTTATTTAAAATATTTTGACAGTTGGTTAGCAGAAATCTCAAAAAATATTATTTAAAAAACATTGTACAAATTCGCCATATGGCAAAAATAAACACCAAGTGAATGGATCTAAAGGCTGAGGTGCATTTCATTGCTTTAGTACCTTGATTTCCAAGGAAAAGATTCAAAATATTGTAAACATTTATTGTTAAAAACTCATCACCTGAAATGCTCAATAGGCATTTTTAATAGCCACTGAATGTTCAATTGAATGATCGAGTGATGCAATTGCACTAATGGTTGTTATATGTATATATTCCATATATTAAGAAAGGTGTTTGTTTTGTTTGTGAGCATGCCGGCCTCACTGCACTCTTGGTGCTGTTGGAAAGCCCCGGACCAAATGGTGTGCAGAGTTGCAATTTCAGACCAACAAAGCAAAAATTGTTGAATTTATAATTATTTATTTATTTAATTATTCAAAGTAACTAAAACGGTTTTTTCAACAAACCAGTGCCTCTTCATCATATTGACTCCATGTTTGCCATTCCCCATCCCAAACCTTAATCCCTAGGACCAATGTCACCAGTTCACACTTGGGCTAATAAAACCTTTTCACCATTATTTTCTTCTGGAAAGTTGTCATGGCTCCTAGGGCCATGAAAAGGTTTTCTAGCATCTTTATGTCAAATTGCAACAAAATATTTAAAAAATTTCAAACGTGACAAGATAGAGATAGTCACTAGTGAGCCACACACATGAAAATGTTGATGTTTCAATGGTTTTACAAATGTAAAATGCAACTCGTCAAATTCATAAGGATTCAGCCTGATTTTACATAATAGGTAATGCAAGTTACTTTAAGTAAGATAAAAGAACACATAGATAGGGAGAAGGGAAGGATGAAGGTGTGATAGCTTCAATATTGTTATCTATGATTCATGACAATCTCAAAGTAGAAGTTGAGCTCTAAGGTGGGTACAATGCACATGAAACTTGATGTTTGATTGGGTTTTCATGCTTTTCAAGGTTATTGTTTTCTATGCACAATATCAAAAGGCACTGTAAGCTTTTGCTGAACCTTCCCCTTGGTTCAAAGTCTCAAAATTTGCACATGATTATTAGCAGCGTTTTTCTGTGTGGCGAATTTTCGCTACTTGGCAAAAAAAAAAAAAGGCCTGGCGAATCCAATACAGGGAAATTTGGGAATTAAAAAAAAATTCGCCATATTTTGACCCAAAAAAAAGACAGAAGTAGGCAGATTGAGATAGTGTGTTCCTATAAGTCGCCAGAACTAGGCAAGATTCACCAGGACAGTTGCCATTTACTGCGAATTAATGCTGAGGATCCTAGCTAATGCACCTACGTAAGGAATTTGACAAAAAAACCCTAATTGTTATCGATTATTTTAGGTAGTTTTATTCATAAATATTTAATTTTGTTATAACAAGTAACACCTAGCATGGTGTATAAGTAGAAGGAAAAAGTTATATAATCTTACATTACTCCAACGTCACATGTGGTTTATTTTACAACTTGTTTTACATTAAGATATAACATTTGTAGATATGTGATAGAACTAATCAGCATGAAATATCTCACAAAAATTTGCAATGGTTTCACATCATTACATGGAAAAGTCTTGACATTTTCAAAAGATTAACCTAAAAGGAAAATGAACTTTTAAAAAATTGTTATACACTTGTAATGATTAATTATTCATTTCCAAAATTGATTTTTTTATGGTTAACTAAATTTACATGATAATTCATCATTTATGTTTGTAAATACAACATGATGTATCAAAGGATCAAACCAAGGGTAAATCTTCTTATTATTTTGGCATATGTGAATATGAAATCATGTCCAAATGAATATATGTTTTCTTAAGTTATTGTGTTATATGTATATATTCTTGTGCAACCATGTTACAATGTTTGCAACAAAATTCAATATTCAAGTAATACATAGAATACTTAAAGATATTATGTTTTCCCATATATGTTCCAGAAGATTCCAATTAGGGGTTTTGAAAATTCACAATTTTTTTCCATTTAAAACATTTTTCACATTAGTTTTTTATCATTTCCATTCTCCTTTGGTACATATTTATTATTTCTACACATAATATGTGTGTTTAATTGTGGGTAATTTAGAAAATATAATTACTATTTTGTCACATTGCTATTTTTTTAATGTTAAATTAACTTTAATAAAGCTGAATTTTAATGATAAGAAGACAACCATTGATGGAAAGGAAGGCCACAAAGTCTTCTACATGTCACTATTGAGATCTTTTTATTGCATTCTCTAAGATTAAGCAACAAATAATTATACATTGAGGAAAAAGCAACCAGAATCATGTTGTTTAACCTACATTTGAAAGGACAATTACCAAAATTATAAAGATCATTACTGAGAAAATTGATTAATTATTTTTTATTTAAAAAAATCTAATATACTGGATCAGTTTTGAATAAAATCCATCACTAGATTAAAAAACTAGTTAATTCTTAATCTTGGAATAAAATGCAAAACTAAGGTGTGCTTTTTTAAAAACAAAAAATGGGAGTTTTAAAACATGACAAGGACATGTTGACACTTGTGAATTCAAAGTGAAGCCAACTACAAATAAAAAAGAGAACAATTAGTGCAAGTTGAAGCTTAAATGATGCATGGATGAACATCAGATAATTCATTTTTCACAAAACTCACCATGTTTAGACTTGGGAGGAGATGTCATTCTTCTCCTTTTAATATATCGTATAACTAGTAATGAGGATTGAATTGAAATGACAATTCTTAAGATTCTAAAATGAAAATTTTAATTTTTCAATTTTGTCAAATTATGAATCTCAAAATTTTGTGGGTTCATAGCTTTCACACTCAAACTTCAATTAAGTAAGTTTCGAAGGCAAAATTTTAACCTTTGAAAATAACTTCTCAAATGATGTATTGTTGGTTCAATTTGGAGGTAATTTGATCTTAGTTTTAGAGTTTTAATGATTGTGAATTAAATTGTGAATTTGATTTCCAATAAATTTTAAGCCATAATTAAAGGTTTAAGTCTCCAAATGGAGGATGCAAATTCACTTTCAATACCTATGTTTGAAGAACTTTCCAATAATTAAAAAAACCCAATGTGAAAATTCATTTTAGAATGTTGGAATTCACTTCCTTGCACTCTATCACCCTTATGAAAATATGTTTGAATCTTAAGACATTTTTCCTAGATCATTTCCCTTTTATGCTTTAATTAAATGATCATGAACAAAAGACTTAGGTGACAATAGTTTAGGTATTGTGCAAAAAAAAAGAAAAATATTCTTTAAAAAAAAACCCCACCTTAAATGTGATGTGAAATCATTAAATTTACCCCACTATTGGTGGTAAAATTAGTTTCACCCTGGGTTTGTGTCACATCATTGTTAATATAATGAAAGAATCTTTTTGAAGAATCATGTGCAATGAGTGTAAATTGCATGTATTTGACATTCAGTTTTAATATATATATTTTTTGTGGATAACAACATTTGGGGCTGTAAAAAGGGTTGTGGGGGCCAAAAAAAGGCCCAAAGGTAAGGTCATGTTAAAGATAGTTTTAGTGTTCACATGCATTAAAAATCTCCCTAAATTGTGAACAAATATAATTTGACCTTTTGTAGCAATAAAAGTTCCAAACCAATTAATAATGAAATAAAATGTAATCAAATACCAACTTAAAATCATCAAAGGTACGATTTTTTTTTTCCTATCAATTTTGTGATATAAAAAATCTGGTGAATTTTTCCAAAGTTAGTAAACTTCGTCAAATTTAAACTAAAAAAATACATTTATCCAAATTTCCTTTTTTTTTTGAAAAGGGTACAAAATTTGTCAAAAAGAAATTATCATATCCTGCTACTTATTTCTTTATTTATAGTTTGACAATCATTGAAACTTGTGTCTTCCTAACTAATGGCCTTTTTTTCCAATTTTTCATGTAGCATCACTCTTGAACATCTCAAGAAAGATCTAACATTTATTAGCAACTTGTTTCTAGAAAACTATCCAAATTGGACAAAACTTGAGAAAAATCGCTCTAAAATAAAATCTTAATTGAAATGTGACAAAAAAATTACCAACATGTTTTTCTTTTCTCAAAAAATTGGCAAACTTTTCATAAAGAAGATGGAGAATTTAGTAAAAAGAATTTCTGATTTACTTTTTGAGATTGGGTGCATGCAAAAGTTTGGCCAAAAGAAAACATTGTTCCTAGCTCATTTCGAAATCAAGTGAAGATCTATTTGGCTACCACTGAGTTTTGGAAATGTCAGCAAACGTATTATTGTGAAAACTTAAGATCATATCTTATCTAGAAAGTAGGAAGGTTCACAATCCAAGGTAGAAGATATTGCAAAAATTTGATATCAGTCCAATTTTATAAAATATTATTAATGTACTAGTACCACGCACTGAAGGAGTCGTGCTATCTTGTGGAAGAGAAGGGCCTTGCCACGCAAAAAAGGTATTCACTTCACTTGAGTAATATGGAGTTTGAACGACTCAAAACATCTTCACTCAGAGCCGCAGAAGCAGGGATTTTTTTGATAGTGTATAAAATGTGTGCAAGTGACAATAAGACTAGCTTGTCATATGCCTAAGTGATATCTCATGTAATTTTGATGAAGGAACATGTGATTTTTTTACCACTTGTGAACTCAGTTTTTAGGAAACATGAATATTGTTTAAAACTTCAACTGAGTGTACAATGTAACCTTAGAACTATTAGTTAATCTCAACTCTTAATGAATGTTTTGAATAATACTAATTACCTGCATTTCAATGTGAACCCCTTTGTTTTGAGAGAGGGATATTCCTTTTTCATCCTTAGCCATCTATGGTTGAGGTGATGTCAAGAAATCTAGGATGAAGCACTAGCTGTAATTGACTACCTTATCAAGGGCTAGGATGGATTTGGTGAATGAACCCATTGTTTTCAGATTTTTTTCCCATGTTTGCAGTTTGCATCTCCATTTTATTTTGTGAGCTTGTTGACTAAAATTTGCTCCAAAAAAATAGTTGTGGACATGATGTTAAAGTTGTCTGCAAAGTTGCTCAAACTGATGGCGATAATCGAACTGCAAGATGAGATTGCACCCAAGGAAAATAACAGAGAAGAAAACTCAAACTGCAACCCAAGATGACTTCAGTTTCATCTTGTAACTTGTGTTTTGCCTATTTTTACCTAGGTTATAGGACAGTTAAAAATTACTTAAGCGATTACACAAAAGCTAGTTAACTGGATTAGGTACAGATATATAAAGAATCCTTGTCACATGTTCTTAAGTTAGGGGTTATCTAAGGGTTACTTAAAGATTTACCTAAGATTGATTCATAATGCAAGAAGCGGTTACATATGCATACTTAGGGGGGTATCTAGGGTAAAGGCAATCAAAATCTTGTAGGGAAAAACAAAAGGCTTACCTAAAGGGCTACAACTAAGGAAACATCTAGGCATCTACCTAGGTTATGAGATACCTAAAGACTATTTAAAGGGTTATATATGATCTACTTAAGGGGTTACCTATGGAGACCCTAGCTCTTTAAGTCCTAAACCTAAAAACTTTAAACCTTACTTAAGAAGGTTATATAAGGGCTTACCTAGGTTATGGAATATTTAAGGGTTACGTAGAAGGTTACATAAAACCTACCTACCGGGCTAGTTAAGGAGGGATTAATTACAAATTATTTGAAAGACTACTTAAGATTGAATCATAATGCAAGAAGGGATTATATACTACTTACATATGGGGTTGATTCATAATGTAAGAGGGGGTATATAAGACTTACATAAGGGCCTACCTATGGGCCCACCTAAGGAATTAAGTAGAAACTAGGTGGAATTAGTTAAGGCTCATTCATAATGTAAGAGGGCATTACATAAAGTCTACATAGGGGCCTATCTAAAAGCTCTACCTAGAGGTTTTCTTAAAAACTAGGTAAGACCTAGGGCTTATTAATAGCCCCCTATGTAAGTTTTATGTAGCTCTTTAAGTAATCCGTAGATATCCCCTAGTTTTGATAGATCCCTAGGTAACACCCTAAGTAGTTTTTATGTAATACTTATGTAGGCTTTTGATGATCCTTATTTTAATAGTCATTATGTAGGTACTAGGTAACCTTTAACATAAGTAGTCCCCTTAGTAGCTCCATAGGTAAACCATAGATAGTTCCTAGGTAGCTCTTAAATTAGTTAGCCCCTTACTTTAGCTAGCCCTTAAATCTATCTAGTGTTAACCTAGACAGACTCTGACATGATAGAACTACTTCAGGATATTCATCCTTAGTTTTGAGGAATGATTTAGAGGTTGATGGACTTTATGAAGCGCTCAAAAGGGAGGACGAGCAGGCAAACTGAGGCTCAATGTGAGGAATCACGATTACTTTATGTTATAGATAACTTTAATAGGTGAAGAGCATCTCCACCCGTCCACTGGAAACTGGCCGGCACGCCACTTTTCGATGAAACAATACACCACAGTGTTGTGTAATTGAGTGCAGGCACACCAAATTGTTGCCAGATACTGGTGTTTCAGGAGACACTGGAAATGAAAAAACACTACTGCTAGTTGAGTGTTTGCATTCACTGCCCACAAACTTACTGCTACTGATTGGCTGGCCGCACTAATCGGCCCACGTGTGGTCTTTGCATGATTCCGTAGTGTATAATGTTTACTATTTACAGTTTATGGGTGCAGTGTATAACGTTTACTATTTACAGTTTGTGGGTGTGGAGGGAAAAACTTCCAACACAAAATTTGGATGTGAAAATATGGCGTGCAGGCCATTTTCCAGTGAACCGCTGGAAATGCTCTAAGAACTTAAAAGCAAGGTCTCATATCTTTGGAGCACACATTTATTTACACCGTTGAATCCCTTTCCTTGAAATGAGAATAGAAGGAATTAATCAGAATGCACAGATTAGTAAATTGATTAATTATCAAATGAAGATAATTAAACATGATAATTAGAACCTTGAGGTTTATTAAAGCATCGGGAGTAATTTGAATTTTGGACTAGTTTATTTGGAGGGCAACTTATGTGCATGAATTATTCCTCCTATGATAGAGTTGTAGTCCTACTATTTTGGAGCTGTAGGAGATAGAAATAAGCTCCCTTCCACTCCTAAATAATAAGATCCCTTCAATTCCTATTCCATTGTCCTCTATGTATGTTTAGACCTATGATAAGGTTTGTTTCATGATTATATTGATTGAGGCTCATAGGTCAGGGGACGTTCCTAAAACGTGGGGCCAATCCTACCCACCATTTCATCCTAGGCCCCTGATTTTGAAATGCCCATTGCCATGTACACTTATCAAACCGTAACCATTTAATTCTAAACTTGCACCCAGCCCATCAAATATTTCTCAATTCCTTGACTCACCTTTGAAAATGTGCTAACATGGGTACCTTACTAAAGCTCAACCTCTTATTGACATAATAAGTACACTCATTCCATCTTGCTAACTTGGGGCCCATGTGACCCAGCAGTCACCGTGCAGCATCCACTGGATGGAAACCTGCTAAGACTCAGGGTGACTTTAGAGGGGGGTCCAAGGTCCAGGGGTCAATAAATTCAAGCAATTTTATTGGTTGAAAGCTTTAAATTGGTCCCAAGGCCTTTAGATGAGGGTCGAAGACCAAACAGGGGCAAATTGAGGCTAAACCTACATGGCACCTGTTTTGGAGAGAAAATCAATTGGTTCAGACCAAAAAGCAGTGCTAAAAGGAAAGCTCCTGATTTGGAAAACCGAGAATCAGGCTAAGGATCAAGGTAGAGTCCAACTCAAGGTTTCAATTTGCTTCAAATCAGTCCAAATTGATTCCTAGGAAATTGGATCCTGGACCCTTGTCTAATGTGGGCCTCAGTTGTTGTTCATTGTGCATGAACCACAACTGAGTTACCAATGTAATCTATTCTCTAAGCCCTCCTGCTTGCCCCTGATAGGTAAGTAGGTAGGGAACTTAAGTGATTATTATATAAACTTTATTTTCATGGTTACGGAGGTGCATGGCGTATCTGGATGTGATATGGATCATTTCATTAGAGAGTGTGTTTATCTTTTTCATAATAAATTATTATTTATTTTTCTTTTTATATTCGATTTTTTAGGCAGCATGTTAATATTGTTTTTTAGTGTGTTTTAGCCTATGTTGTAAAGAGAAAGATTGTGTTGACAGGTGATGCTTGTGCTAGACCTCTCATTACTATTAAATCTCACGATTTGCATGACAAGCGACATTAGAAGGGCTGTGAAGGGCTGTGGGTGAGATAGTTTCCGACCACAAAAACGGACTCACTCTGTTCTTTTTTTGTGTTTCTATGGGTTGTGCATCTTTTAGCCTTTCTTTGGCCTTCCCTTTTGTCTCGCCTATGATGGTTCCAACCATCAATCTCTTATTGGATTTTGAGTGGGTTACTATGTAAATAAGTAAGTACATCAAATATTTGATGCCTGTCTCACTAGTGAATGTGGATGGTTAGTACACAGCTAACCACCATGGTGATTACCTGTGGGACACAAATACAACCAAAAAGTGTTTGGTGTCCATGTCCCATCCATCCTGCATAGTGCACTGGTGGGTGCTGGTTCACTCCCTTCCTAACTCTCTAAACCTGTCTATAAAGATTGAAGGCACCCAGTAGTGCAAGTGAAAGAGTCGGCCTTTAGCCTCCATAGTCATGACTCGTCACTCACTCCATCAAGGTGTGCCAATAGGCGGTGTTGTTTGAAGTTTCACATTGTCCATACCTCAACACCACATAGAGGATTGGGTCTTGACGTACTGACAGGCTCAAATCTGTCAGTACACGACCATTCGGCCTGCAGAGGCGTAGCCTCCCAGAACAGGTTTCCGGGTCCATATCCCCACCGACCACCAGCCAAGGACATAAGCTTACAACAGTATAAAGGACAAAAAACTCACAACTGCATTTTTTCTTTTCTGGTATGCTCGCAAATCTTTAATGGTGCCGGAACTACCGTCCGCAGAAGCCAACCTTCGCACGTGTGTCATTTCGCGTGGCTACCTTCAGCCTTGGATTCTCTGCATAAAATTTCACAAGTTTCGGGCAGCAAACTTGGACATGTCACCTGAATACTTCGCTCAGATTCCCATTCTGTTAATGAATTATAATTCATTAGATCCTGGGGATGTAAACCTCCAACGATTAGATCAAGACCCCTTCCGCCCCCCTCTTTTTTCCTTGCATGGAGGAAGGTTGGCACCCATATCGAGCTGAGGTCCCTGTGGAACCACACCAGCTCAGAGGTTCAAAGGACGCTAAAAACCAGAGCTGGATTTGCACTCGGGTCATCCCTTTTAGAATGCAACTAAGTCGGTTGTTACCATGAGCAGAAGTTCAAACCCAAGATGATTTGCTGTTGAAACTCACAGCTCTTTCACCATCAAAACCTTGAAGACATGAACTCAGAATTAAAGGTGGCTCAAAGTTGTAGCATGCACTGTTGGGGGCTCATGACTCCTGAGATTACTTTTGGTGCCTTACCTCGTTTTATGGATTGTCCTATAGCGGTTAAGTTTATTCACCTATTGGTATTCTCTTGATTGAGCAAAGACCTAATTACAGTAGTAGTACAAAGGAAACTTACCACATATGTGTAGTTTTGAAGACTCCAAGTTGAAAAAGAATTTTCCTGAACATCCCACAAGATTGTCTATTTTCCTTCATAAAATTATGTTCTTTGAAAGAATTATCTCTTGAAAATTTCTACATATATTATAATTAGTGTCCAAGCTGCCAAGGTAGTATGGTCAGCAAGAATATTACCAATGAATTTGCCCAGCATTATACAATTCCTCCCATCAACAGAGTGGCTTAGGAAGTTTCATCTTTGCAGAATTTTCCCCTCAAATTAGGAGGTACATATCTTTAATTTGACGAACAACTTTTTGAATGTGAACCCCATGATTTATTTATTACTCACACATGTTAACGTTTTTGATGAAGCAAGTTATCATATGAGCTTGGAGCCTAAGCCTCAACCCTAAAGTTGGAACATGGGATAGTTAAATGTCTTTTCCTCTATACACATGCAAATAAAACTTAAAAATTTAATTACAAAATGAATGTTGTACAAATAAACTTAGAAGCAAACATGGGAATGAATGTACGTGCATTCATCCTCATTATGTATGAATGATTTTTTTAATCCATCTAATGTATGAACGAAAAAAGTTAATTGCATTATATATTTTTAATAATATAGATGAATATTTTATTTTATTATTAAATTTTTATGGATAATTTATTTTCCCATAATTTTAATTAACTAGATCTTCATGAAACACAATTTAATTCTATATAATATAACATTTGTTGAATAATATAATGTAAATTTCATTATAGATGTATTTCATGGCTATGATTTTAAAGGCCATTATTTTCAAAAACATTTAACTATATTACTATTGTTATGCTAGCATCCACCCATGGCCATTGTCCTTTTAAAATAAAATAAAATAAAATTTGGGACAAACTAACCTAGTTTCTTCCTCCCCTTCCTTTAAAGGTGCCACAACTTCTGTCAAACCTATTTATAAAACATATTTATAAATGTCATTGACAACAATGGGGGGGTTTTTTTCATTCTTCGTCGAGAGTGCCATGACTTTTTAAAAAATTAAACAAATGTTGTTAAACAAAAATTCAGTTTTAGGCACCTTAATTATATTTTCTCAAACAACATACTATCATAGATAACAATAAGGTTTTTTAATAATTATTTATTTTCAAAACGCCCCAATTTTCCATGAATTAAATATATAATGTTGTTGACAACAATTAGGTTCGAGGGGTGTTTGACACTCATTTTATAATTTTTTTCTTGAGTTGATTAACATTGTTCATGAAAATGATTTCTTAAAAAAAAAAAATTTAATTATTTTGGTCTCGTCATCATATTTTCCCCTACTATCACAATTTCATTATCCATCATTATTAAATGACATTCAAATTTGAAATATTAATACTTGGACAACAAATGAAAATGGATATAAATAATTTTGAATTTATTTATCTTCCAATCATGGATGAATTTCATCAAATGATTTATTTATTTAATCTAAGTCATAAATGAAATTCATCCACACAAAAATTACATTCATCTGTATGAAATCATTCATCTATGGACATATTCATCCATTTAGGCACATGCATATCACATTAAGCTTTAAATTCCAAGCTCAAGCTTTATGTTCATACACAAGCCATCATTCGTTCAAATGTGTGCACATTGTTAAGATTGCTCACATATTGAGTTAGAATTGCTAGAGAATTCAATAAATTGCACAAATTGGTGTGGATAACATTATCCCACAATTAATGTTTTTTTTTTTTTTTTTTGCAAAGTAATTAGTGGGGCCACTTGTGAAGATCAATTGTTGTAGAACTAGTTAAAAACCATTTCAACTATGAGTTCTAGGTGGCCCCATTACTAGATTTTTTATGGCTGCCCCAAATTTTAGCCCCTCCTTTATATTTAGAGGTGTTAACGTATGGTTATTATTGAAAAAATCCTTAAAGCTTTTTGATTATTTTGATATTACACATGGGATTTTTCAAGTGAAAAGTTAAATTATTATTTTTAGATCTAGTGATTACATGTGTTAAATTGTAATAATGTTAAGGGCAATCAATTTTTTTGGTATGGATTTGCATGTGTAAATAAAAACTAAGAGGGTTCCATAAAGAAGTGAACCATCAAATTTCATAAGCAAACCCAAGCACTTGTGGAGGAATTGAACCCCTAAAATTGGCCTTTTTTAGCATAATTGACAAAAACAATCAAGCCAATTTAACAAATGCCATACATTTACAACTCAAAAAAATTAACAAAAATAAATCATTACAATTTGACTATGGAGAGTGGCAAACATACCAGTAAAATGGAATGATTCTACATACATGAAATTTTGTAAAGTATAGAATGATTGTGCAAACATGCGCACAAGTGGCAAAAATAGGTAGTGAGTCTATTACAAAACTGACGTGCTCCCAAGTTCCTTATTGGACCCACTTGAGGGTCTAAGTATGTGAAATTGCGGAAAGAAGGAACTTGAGGGCCGCTCTCAACTTCCAACACTAAAGGGGGGTAAGAGGGGCGTGCTAGAAGTCCCGGGATTAGACTAAGAAGAGGGACAATTATGTTATTACATGATCCTGCATCCAAAACCGACCCCAAGTTGGTTAAAATTCATTCTGCATCCATTTGGTGTTGGGACAAGCCATGGGTGACCTTGGACTCACTTGACTCACCACGGCCTGGACTCGGGGGAAGCCACCACCTTCCCCCATATAGTATTCTCTGCATTACTCCACGGGAGCCACATCCGAATGGCACTTTTTCCCGAGACTCCCAAAGAGAAGTCCCGAAACTGTCCCAGGTTGGACTCCTCGAGAGCTTTCCAATGCCCTATTGCACTCCTTCTGCAGATGTCGGGAAGAGGTCGATTCCCGACTTTTAATGGTCGGGAGTCAAACTGTCAGTTTGACTTCCGACCCTTCGTTTGCCCATAACTTGGGCTACAAATGTCCAAATGGCTCATGCGAGGCCATTTTGTACATCTACACTTCAAAACCTTTCCATTGATATAAAGAACACCCCAATGCGAGGTGTTTTGACCCCTGCAATCAAGCTCTGAGGTTTTGGGAGTCTCGAAGGACTCCAAGTCCCCACTTTTGGGAGTGTGAGTTTCATCCTCACATTTAGCCCAAAGTGGGGTTGCGACACTCTCCCCCACTAGAAGAAAGGTCAATGTCCTCATTGACACTTAAAATTTTCTCTCACAATTGCAATTGCTTTCTTTTGGATCCTTGACCATTGTTTGCCAACTTTGTGGCTAGACCTTGTCTCAAGCTAACTTAGGCGTCCCCAAGTTTCCAACACTTTCTTGACAAGTCCAAGAGGGTCTCTCCAAAACCCTATTCCTTTGCTTTGTCAAAAGAGGACTAAACTAGCTTAATTTTACGAAGCTCCTCATTTGGGAAGAACTTTTCCATTCTTCCCCTCATGAGGAACTTAAGTCAAGTCTACTCTTGACCTAAGCTACTTGACATGACTCCTTTCCCAATCTCGCGCCTTGGTCACAACAACCAAGCCTTAATTAAAAGGTTTGCTTATCAAGGTACGAGAAGCAACATTCGAGTTTTGCCAAAACCCAAGTCCCAAACTACACGATTAAAGTACGCAAACGGGGTCATGATTTCTCGCATTGGTCGCCACTACCAACTAACCTTTTGGGATGCACTTTAAGGCATGTGCATGTCCTCACAAGCTCACCTTGCTTGCTTCCTCTTTCGGGGTCAAGTTTCTTCAACCCCAAAGTAGGAATCTGATTTTGATTTGAACCTACGCAAGATAATTCCATTTGTCCAATGCCATTTGATAACCCTGTTTGCACTTATACAAAAATTCTCATGATACAATATTTTGGAAGTATTTAGCCTTTATTTCTCTTGTAACTTGATGTGGTACATTTTATGTGACACTCTGCCCCACTAAAAGAAAGGTGATGTCCTCATCACGTCCTATGTCTCCTTTTCTTTGCCGGTCTAGTGTGGAATTCTTCTATGGCTTCTTGGGCATGTTCCATATCGGATTCCTTCACACAAGAAGCCTCTATTGGATGGTATCCTTTCCACTTGACCAAGTATTCTCACTCTCGCCCTCTTAGTTGCCTTGACTTGAGCATGACCTCCACCTCAAATTCTGGTTCATTATGAACCAAGTCGGGTGGGGGTCTTGAGTTGTACTCTCGGTTGGGCCTTAAGGCATCACGGGAGACCGGCTTCAAAAGAGACACGTGAAATGTGGGATGAACTCTAAGGTTTTCTGGTAGTTCTAACTTATAAATGTCAGAACGTTTCTTTTCCAACACTTTGAATGGGCCCACATATGGGC
>Ga0116230_10001277_pt1 | contig 23641 bp, 24 predicted proteins | sample S1TSphfallax_3_FD_88678 | JGI IMG/M metagenome (GOLD analysis project Ga0116230, IMG submission 88678) | Host-associated microbial communities from peat moss isolated from Minnesota, USA - S1T2_Fd - Sphagnum fallax MG | ecosystem: Host-associated > Plants > Peat moss > Unclassified | place... | reverse complement strand
TAAGCCAGAGCTGCAGAACTGGACATGGATATGCCAATGTGATGTGTACTGGCAGCGAAAAAAGAGAAGAGAGCATCACAGTTGGTGGGTTGAAGGGTGAGTTCTGATGGTGAGAGGCACCCATCCCAATTTGTTTTATTAGTGGAGGTAGGCCTGAAGCCTCCAAACATAATCTGAATTTTCAGAGCGCCACATGGCATCATTTTAAACACCTTCAAAGTAAAGATTTAGGTTAGTGCTGCAGGAGCAGTGCTACTCTACTTGAGAGAGAGATCGACGTAGTCAATAAAAGACGGCGTTAAGCCTATCTCCACTCCAAGTCCCATAAGGGACCAACTAGTTTTCACTAATCAACTTAATCAATAATGTTCCCAATACCTTGTTAATGGACCTTGCCTAACCATTCCCTTATGGGTAATACATAGTGGAACTGACATGTTTTAGTGAAAAATCATTTGTCAAATGCTTGATAACATCATTTATAAAATGCACCCCTTTATTTGCGACTATAGTTGTGGACACCCAAACTTGGTATGGATGCACTCATACAAAAACTTTATTGTTATTGTTGCAATGTTTATCTTTGATGTTATGGCCTCCACCCATTTGGTTGCATAATTGTGGCCAATAATATGTATTTGTTCATTATATACCTTTTTGCTAATTTAATTGGTTCCATAAAATCCAATCCCCATTTCATAAATGGTTTTTCTAAAAGACTTGTCAATAGCTTAACCAAACTTTATGTAGCCAACCCTATAGTGCGATGATATGCATCACACAATGTGCAAAAATCATTGACATGTCTATACATTGTGGGCCATTGGTACCTTGCATTTAAAAAAATAAAATTGTATGACTTCAATTGTAAAGTGACCTTGTGTTGTTTTTTCATGTAACTCTTTCATCACCTTCTAAGTTTTTGTGGTCAATAGGCATTGCTTCAATTTGTTGTCTTGTCCCATTTTGTATAAAACATCATTCTTCATTATAAAGGGTTCAACCTTCTTAGCTAGTTGTTGCTTTTGCCTTGTTAACAAATACTCTTCCATTTGTCATCTCTATATAAACATTCAAACATCATTAAACCATTGTGGTTCTATGTAAAATAAATTAGCATCTATGGTTTATTATGGGATTCACGAGGGTTCTTTGGTATCAAGTAATATGGATAAAAAAATTGCAACTACATGAATAGATTGCTTAACTTGTATATTATTGTGAAATCATACTCCAAAAACAACAATAACCACCTAGCGATTTTCCCTTAAACCTATGGTTTCTTTACCAAGTAAACTAAAGCCATATGATTGACATAAAACACAAATTGATTTTCCCAACAAATAATGCTTAAACTTATGCAAAGCAAAGACCATAGTTAAGGCTTATCTTTCTATGGTACTATAACTATGTTATGCATTATTAAGAAATCTAAAAGCATACATTACTAGTTGATCATTTTTCCTTGTGATATTTTGTTGTGTAGCCCCCATAACCAACAATGATGCATCTATGTGAATATGGAACTCCACGTTTCACTTTGGTGCTATTAAAATTAGTGCTTCAATATATTTATGTTCTATAAACTCCCAAGTTTTCTAACACTCCTCTATCCATACCAAAATTTCTATTTTCCTTGTGAGCTTAGTAATTGGAGTCATAATCATTACAAAGTTATTGATAAAACATCTACAATCTTATGCTATGCCATTGAATACTTGAATTTGTTGTGAATTTTGTGGTACAAGCATGTTCACTATCGTTTATATTTTTTTGGGATCAAACTTAGTTGACTTTCTTTTGAAATAATAAATCCAATAATGATTCCATAAAATACCATAAAAGGGTAAAAACACATTAAAGGTGAACCACTTTTCACCAAAAAAATTGATGTATAATAAGTATTACAATACACAATAAGCAAAAATCTTGATGGTATTCTTAAGCTATCCTAACAGCAAACAAAAAACTTTAAAATTTGCATGATAATAATTTAGAACTCAAAGTTCACTTTGAATCAAAATTAATTTTGATTGAAAAATGGTTCATGAAACAATACTAAACAAAAGAAATTGAAAAAAATAATACAATGCCCGTCTATGAAATATCCTCCTCTTTGAGATGGTAATGGTTTTTTTCCTATATATATATGTTGCATTTATTTCTCAAAACGAAAAAAACACACTTTTTTGAATGAAATTTCATCCAATTTTTTAAAATCTCTAAATGGTCTTAGATTCTATTCATGTATATCAATGTCATACACCATAAAAAAATTTACCCAAGAATGCCATTCACAACCTTAGTTTTGAAACATATGTGCACTACTACAAAATATAGGTGCAATTTACTAGTCCCCATTCACTAGACTAGTGAATTCACTACTTCATTGGTCTTTGTTCACTATAATCAGCGAATTCACTCAAAATCTAGTGAAATCACTTGGCGTATAGGGACACCTTTTGTTGTAGTGATGCAACTTTTTCAAACTTATGTATATATGTATTATTTTTTCACAAATATACTCCATATATTTAAGTTTCTCATTGTTTGTTGGATTTTTAAAATAATTGATGAGACTAACTTTTTAATTAATCAAATATAATCAAAACAAGCAAAAAAATCTAAGATGTGATGTCCATACATTACCAAAAAAATTAATTGCAGAAAGATTACATTTGTAACTACAGTTTTTGGGGGGTTTAATATGTTTTCAGCCAAAAACACATTTAAAAAATTTTTAAATGATGTTTTATTCATTGCAATTTTGAAAGCATAATCTAAGCTTCTACAAATGACTCTCCATGTCATTATGAATTATAAATCATCCAAGAATATCTTCATGAAAATGTCTAGATATTTTTTTAATGCTTGTGTCACATCTTTGTGAAATGTTAGAGGTTCATTCTTCACTCCAAAAGGCATCACCCTCCAAATGAATGTTCCCCAATTTGTGACAAATATTGTCTTTTATCTATTTTCTAGAGCTATGGATATCTTATGATACCCATAATATCCATCCAAAAACGAATATGATTCACACCCTACCACTATGTTTAGTACTTCATATATAAATGGCAATGGAAAAGGATCTTTCTTGGTGATTGCATTTATCACTCTAAAATCCACATAGATCTTCCCATTCTTTTTTTATATTACCACAATTGGTGATAACCATGTAGCCTTTCCACAAGTTGTATGAAACTTGCTACTAATAGTTTATCAATATTTTGTTGAATTCTTGTTGCATAATTTGGTTTTAACTTATACCTAACTCAATGCGTTGGTGGTGTGGTTGTATATAATTCAATTATTTGTCAAGTTAACTTTGGTGGAATGCCTTTCATATCTTTGTACGTCCATGCAAAGACATCCTTATACTTTCGAAAAAGTTCCTCCAACTCCAGCACCTTCTTTGGTTGATAAGTTTTAATTCACCTTCACCATTTGTGGTTCTTCCTAAGTCTCCATATTAAGATTTGCTAATTGTTGTTATCCTGTTAATGTCCACTTTGTTATTTGTAACTTTTGAACCTTGACCTTTGTTGGGGTTTCATCTATTTGAACATTCCTTAGTTGGTGTTTGTAGTATGTTTCTTAATACATTTTATCCTCTAAAACAACTATTAGCTCATATTTATTTGCAGTCTTTCTTTCTACTGAAATAAATTATGTACTACTCATATTTGTACTGTGATTATTGACTTCAACAATTCTATGGTTGGACTATATGGTTTTTACAAACTGAAATGTATATGGTAAACCAGTGGTGCTTATGGAACATAATCCTAGTTTTATAGCAAACATAATGTCCTCCTCCTCATCAATGATACCATTTTGATCATCATAACACAATAACATTTATGGTCGTTTCATTTCTATTCCAAGGTGTTTAGTCACCACTATGGTTTTGACCATTCCATTCCTTTGAATAGTCATTATGTTGTTTCCCTAATCATGTGCTACTTTGGCATCTTTCAGCCATGGCCTCCCTAGCATTATGGAATAAGTAGCGTATGTTACACTATTTTGTAACATAATAAACATAGTAACATAGGGTGTGTTGTGAACATATATTTTTAGATCATGAATCAATCCTACTGGCTTTATAGTGGTATGATTTGCCATGGTCAGATTATATGGTGCGGGTTTAGGCTTTGGCAACCCCAACCTCAATATTAATTGTTTTATAATCATGTTAACCCCAAACTCACACCATTTAACAAAACATCCTCTATAGTACTTTTCCCAATTTGTATTTAAATGATTGTCATATGGTTATGAATAACTACTCATATTGTGTTTACTTTTAGTACTATAGATGGTATTATTTATTTTATAATTGTTTTGGCTACATTTTGTGGTTTATTTGGTTCCATTTTCTACCATAAATATCACTTCAAAGTTCAAAATATAATTGATTTATAACATATGTCTATTGATATCTTGAAATATCTCTTCCATCGATATCAACATACTTTGGGAAGCTACATGCTCTTGAGGTTTCAAAGGCTCTATAAAAAATGTAATGTAGGGCATACCCAACCACATTGTGTTCCATCCGTTTATTGACATATAAAAGCCTTCATTGGTAGTTTGTGCATTCTATAGATGTTGAATGGTTTCTACCATTGTCTTTTTTAATTATCTTCCTTCTCCCAATTTGCAGTACTTTTGTTCTTTTGTGGTTTTCTCTTTTAGAACATTTAGTCTTTTGTGATTATGTTTATTGTAGCAATTTTGATGTCTATTACATTCACATTTGTAATGACTGTTTTAACCTTAGCTACTACTTGCCCCTCTAATCTTGATGTTTTTTTCCCTTGGAACATCTTTTGCATCTCTACAAACTTGGGACATTCTATCATCTTACGCGCACTTGAACCACAAATATGGCATGCACATGAATTATTTTTCAACCTTTCTGAGGTTGGATGGTAGCTTCTGTTGTTGCTATGGTTGGCCCAATTTTCTTTTTTACTTTACACATTTCCACATTGTGGTTGTTAAAGGCAAGATTGTATTATAGTAATTAGACTAGATAAACATAGGGAGTAGGTAGTGTCATGTCTATTCTAAAATAGACTGGGCACAACATGTTTACTAGTTATAGGGTAGGTGGGATTATGACTATTGAGGTGGAATTCAAATTAGTTAAGGCAGGAAAGAGGAGCATTAAGGAGGTTCTAGAGATTTTTGTGGGAGTTTTTATTTTCCAAGAGTTAGTATCAATGTGGGAATGCAAAGACAAGATAAAATAAAACAATAGTATGAGATAGAACATTTTGACGATATACACAAAGTTGATGGACCATGAACTTTTATCTTTTATTTTTCTATATTTGTTTTTGGATTAGTTGTTTTCCCTTCATATCAATATGAGAAGTAAAATTGTGGTAGAAGTATGACATTCATAATTGTGCATATACTTAGGATGTGGGAAATGTGGTTGTTGAGATCTTTTGGATTATATATGGATTTCTAATATAGATTTTGCATAACTAAAATTAAACATGTACAATAACACAAATCACAATTGAATTAATGTTAAAATATTAGGATTTACCATTTGGCGACCATACCTAAGATGAATTTTGGGTTGTATGAGGCTTTGGATTGATTATGTGGCAATAGGTATAGAAAGGTTATTGCGAATAATTGGGTTTATTTTTTAAACTACATATTCAAAATTGGTGAAAAAAACTTGTGAGGAATTAAATCTGAGCAAACATTTGTTGTAAGGATTTAAATTTGTGGTAAAAAACAATTCCAAGAAAGAATAAAATGGCCACAAGCATAAAAATCGAGTAGTAACCCAAAGTTTGTAAAAATTATTAAACCATGTAGCCATGCCACATAATGAAGAAGAAAATGTAGTAGAGGAAGAACTATAATTTGTAGGTGATGCAACCCAATTTCATATTCTAAAAATAATACAATATACCATAAGAAGAATACCTAGGATAGAGGAGTGGCATGTAGGGTACGAGACACCATCTACTGTAGTTATGGAACCTTGGAAAACATTCACTAGTAGAGCAATAAAACAACCTAGCGTCCAAACAAGGTTGCCATTAATGGTAAAATTTCCAGAAGTCAAACCGAAGGAATGGGTAGATAATGGACTTAGAGTTACCCATGCAAGTTTACAATGAAGGGAATGAGAAAGAACAAAGATGATTTTATCAACCCAAACACATGGTAGTTTATATAGATTCGAAAGGATACTACATACATATTAAGAAGTCAAGGAGGTATGGAAACTAGATCCATTGACAAAGATTCTACTTGGCCTTTTGTTTCACCTTAATATCGACAAAACTATGAAGAGTGGGATGAAGTTTTGGACAATGACGAGGTTGAATAGATGTTACCATAGTATGTTGAAACTATATTTTAAATTGAAGATATGGAGGAATAGGTTTTTGTAATTAAAGTAATGCATCAAATTAGGGTGGAACAAAAAGTTGGGCACAACATTCCATTAACGATGACAATTAATATTGAAATATGGCAAGGGTGATTAAACTATAGTCTAGTGAGGTCAAGATCAGACCTACCATCAACCTCAATTATTACCAAAGAGAACAAGTTTGGAATAAATTTGGTCAAACCGCATATCAACACTACAAATTCACCATCAATTGAGTAGTTTATGCGGACAAGAAGATAATTCATTTATAAATCATCTATTTATTGAATGGGATGAACAAGATGCAATGATCAATCATTTCCATGTTTAAGCATAAAACCACCATAATTTAAAAAAGGATCATAATTTGTTGGCTATTTTGCAAGATGTGATAACAACATAATTGTAAAATTACAAAAATTTAAGTAACACCATTGAGAAAGGTGATTTACAGAGGACACCTTCGAAGGGCATAATACCTTGATTTAATAAACCATCTCATTGTGCACTAAAAAGAATAAGGATGATTGTCAACCATCTTGTTATAAACCATGTAAGAATTGCAACTTCAAAAGTACAAATTTGTGTTTGGATCAAGGAATAAAACACTACTAAATACCATAATGTTAAAAAATAATGACATATAAATTCATGGAAGATCAGTACCATAGTTTCCTACAACAATTACTTATGGGGTGTAAGGAATTCTTGTGATGATTGCACATCCAATTAGATTTGTGCATGTGACTTTGGCCAAATACATTGACAACAAGGTATTATACCTTAAATTTGGGGCTTGGAATGTAACATGTTCTAATGCAAAAGGAATAGTCTTAGATGAAATCTTTAAATTTGGAACCTTCAATGCCCTTCAACCTTAAACCCAACCTTTTAGAGCCTAAGCCCTATTCACAACCATTTTTTTTACTCAAAGCTTTAGTTATAATTTTTTTGCAATCTACTCATTCACAAAAGTGATTACAATTATTAAAAATTTGAAACATAATCAAGCAAGGGGTGATGACACAACAAAGCTTAAATTGAACTTTGTATTCATACATGACCAATCAAGTTTTGCCCAAGGTTGGTTTCTAAAGCTTCACCAACCAAACAAAGATTTTTTGACATGACAATAACACATGTTTCCTAATGTGGCACTCACAATGATCAAGTAAGAGTCATAAAACAAAATTCAAATCAAAATGTGATTTTTCAATTGGAAATGAAAGCTCCCAATTTTTGGATTGTGACTATGAGGGTCCTTGGAAATGGGTGACAACTTTTAAAGGATTTGAACATTATGACTCTTGAGTTAATTCATGAATGAGTTTCAAGACTTAACACCTCTACTATCTAGCTATCATTCTCCCCACCTTCATTGGTACATTCATGAGAGCAAGCAACTTAATTCACCGACTAATTAACTAGAGGTCAAATGCATGCATTTATTTATCAAAACTTCACCCAAATCATGTGGAAATTTCCTATCAATTGACCATTCCAAAAGAAAAAAGTTAAATTTCCATCACAATATCCATGTTTTTTTTCTTTCAATTTTGTGATGTAGTTAAATTGGTGATCACCCATAAGAAGTTTCAACGAAATTTGGCTATAGATTGAATATGCAAGTAAAAACTTTTAAGAATCCTTCATATTTTTGGCTACATGCTAGAACCCAATAGAGAAATCTAGAAAATTTTCAACAGAAAAGGTCAAAGTCTTATTGCTAGATTTTTTTAAAAACACATATATTTAGCCAACTAGCTTATTTTTGCCAGAAAATAAAATGTACCCATATCCATTTGAAATTGTAATTCATTATGTGTTTAAAAATCAAAATATTTTTCAGAACAAGTCATTTTTTTGTTTTATTTTCATACAATTAGAGCTTTCATATTGAGAGGACACTTTTGTTGTCGATCTTTCAATGTGAAGGGTAATTTTTAGATTTTTTTTCTAAAAGTGAATGACAAATGGGCTATTCATGTTTAATGCCTACCAGGATTTAGTGGCTTGTTATTTGGGCTTTCCCCAATACAAAGGTGTGATTTTCTTTGCCCAATGCTTGACTAGTTTTTTTGAACATTGAGAAAATTAAAACCCACAAACAAACAAAGAATTCTTCATGTTTTGGCGTGGCTCAAACTGATAATTTAAAAAACCATCAAACACCAAAACAATACTTATAACGTAATTAATAAAATCAACCCATGACCACCAAACCCTAAATGTTTCATCTAATGTCACAAGGCTACACACTCTAAATGTTTTATTTAATCTCACAAGGCTACACAGACACAAAAGCCTTGAAAATTTGTTTGTGGTGTTGTTACAGGTAACCTGCCCAAGCCTAGATTGCTGGCAGGTTTTTTGAAAATGTAACTGCTCCCCTCCGTAGGCATTACGTTCACGAAGAGCTAGTTGTTATATATTTTTCCCGTGATACCTAACAGGTACTTGTTGAATATCACGGGAAACTTTTTTTCGAAAATCACAGCAGTTTTTACATTTGTGTAAAGGAATCCGGAGTGGGCTTCATGGGAATTGAGTCCGTGCAAAGGAGACACTTCAATTCACTTGCGAAAACAAGACAAAAGCACACAGTGCACACAATTGGTAGAGTGGGGAGGGAGAGGAGAGGTTCAAAGGACAATTATAAAGGGCGAGTAAATAAAGTGAGGAAATAATAAAGGCAGTAGAAAGTTACACAGTGATTGGCAGTAAATGGGTGAAAACGTTCAATTAATTAATTATCGTACGTACAGTACTCATAATTTACACCCCACCCTTCTACTTGCCAATCTTCTTACCTGTGGAAGGGTACCTTATAGATATAGGTAATCAATGATCAATCTAATTTTCACTCTAACTACTTTACCCAAAGGAGGGTTTTGATCAATTGGTCTTTAAAATTAGGGATTGGTTAGATTAGTCTCGTCAACCTCCATAAAGATTAACCTTAACTGAGGGTTACAAATATTTTAAATCTTATCAATGTTTTAACAAACTAATTTAGAATGTCATTGTTCGCATTTTAATCAATGTGCAACAAATTAGTTTCGGATTTTCTTTTTTTGGTTTCAAAATGTAAAATGACTTGGGTGCCTATTTTTTCCCCTCCTCCATTAACGATTGCATTATCATGAAAACAGAACTCCCAAGAAAGGAAAAAAGGGAAGGGTTTGAAAGCTAGAAAGTCAGTAAATGGGGATGTGAATTGTAACTGAAGCATGTAGAGGGCATAGGTAGCGAGGGAGGTAGATCGGTATGTAGGTTCTGGTTGCAGTCTGGAGCTTTTGGTAGAAAGGCGGTAGGTGCCAGGGCGGTCGGCCGAGAATGCCACTGACCAAGCAGCACTTCCGCTTTCCGTGTCTCTTTCTCCCACGCACACAGCGAGAGCCCCCACGAGGGAGAGAGGATAGACAGCAAGAGGACGTAACGGAGCGATGGTGGGCGACAAATCCAAAGGAGAATGTCAGTTCTTCTGCTTTTTTGGTGCTTTGTAGTAGAGAGGAGTGCGTGATATAGCTGTACCTTAGGGGCTGTGATGTTGGGAGGCATGGAGGAGGATCCTAAGGTGGGAGATCCGCCGCTGGCAGAATTGGCGGGGCTCCAATTTGGCCTTCTTTCCAACGAGGACACTGTAAGTTGCAAGCTCCAGCAGCTGCTTCTTCCCGCTCTTCTTTTTTTCTGGTTTTAATAACTTGGTATCTTTTCCATGCCTCGGTTTTGTATTTTGCGCCGTTGGTGAGGGTGCGGTAGGGCGCGGAATAAGGTTGTCCGAGAAAATTTGTTCATTTGTTGTGTTGTGGAGTGTGTTTCTTGTTTTTTTCGGTATGCTTCTTTGAATCTTTTGTGGACGTTTTCGTCGGAGTGGTCAAAATGTATGCGGTGAGGCAGTGTGATCGTGACGGGGAGTGACATGCTTTTTGAGATTTTTCAATTGGCCAACGTTGAGATAGTTTGTGCCGTGGATTATGTTAGCTGCTACTGCTGCTGTTGCTGATGAAGTTTTGGCATTGAATGCAGCTTGCAATGTCCGTGTTCGAGAAGAACCAGAACATTATCGGGCCGAAGACTCTCTGGGATTCCCGTCTTGGAGTGTATTTTTTGACGGGGGACGGCAGTCGGTGTAGCAGCTGCGGTGCGTTCACGAAAGACAGCTGCGATGGTATGCGAGCAAACATGGTGTTTTGTTCAACGCGTGTAATTGCATATCCGTCTTTTACTTTTAATCATCCATCTGCAAATTGGAAAATTTTCGTTGCTTGCGTTTGAATACCTCCTGTATTTTCCTCATGGAATGATAGAGTTCGAGCTTTTGTTTCTTTAGCGTTTTTTTTCCTGAAGAAACTGAAAAACTGTCTGAAAATTATGCTATGTTGATGTAGGACATTTTGGACATATTGTGCTACCAATGCCAGTGTACCATCCCTTCCATGTTGCTTTCACACACCAGATTCTCTCTAAAATCTGTATCATATGCTACAGACTCACACTAAAGAAGAAGGTGCATTCTTACTCTTTTCAACTTCTCTTCACCTCCTGATTTTAGTTTAATTTTGTTAGCACTCAGGAACATCTCCAGAATTTGCTGCAATGAACTTCAGATGTGTGCAGCATTTGCTGATTTTGAGGGAACATGTTGTACCTTTACTGCCTCAAGCATTGTGTACTTGTGCTTCTTTATGAGGGCAAGGACTCTACTGAACTCCTTGCCATTTTCCTCCTGCCTGGTTTTTGTATTGGAATCTGTCTCTTAACATGCTTTTGGAATTGCAAGAGCTAAACTTCACTATTGACCAGTCTGCTGTTTCCTGCTCTTCAAGTGACACCCTTGATTAGCCCTTGTCCTACCAGTCAACACTAAGGGCAAGTGGTACGACTGTAGGAGTCCAAGGTGGTGCTCCTTTCACGCGAGGAACCTGTTCAGACTGCAAAGTGTGCCACTGCACATAAAGATGCTGAGTTGCCCCACAAAGCAAGCAAGCATGGTGCAGAATTGACCAAAACTTGTAAGGTGATCAAGATTCGGAAAAAGCTCAAAACTGAAGTGTTGGTGAGAAAACTACAGCCATTCAAGGGTTACAACAGGCAGGCAGCCACTGAACTGGCTATGAAAGTCCAGGCTGCCAATGCTGTTGATTGGTCTTCCTGTGGCTCTCTCAATTCTTCCAGATTTAAAGCAAGAGCAGCAGGGAAGGTTATCAGTGCAAAGCTTAGAGAGGTATGGCTCATACAGCAGGAACAAGAAGGTAGTCATTGCGTCTAATCTGTTTGAGATCTGCTGAGCTCTGCAACCAGAGAATGTGCTGTCCTGTTTGCTAATGGAATTTTATGCATGCATGGTTGCACAGGATGGGCTTTCCTTGAAGACAAGAACTGTATCAACTGCTTTGGATTCCTGTGCCACAATGAAATCATCTGAGGCCATTGAAGATGGCTGCAAGTATTGTGGAGTAAGAAACATTCAAAGTTAAAATAGTGTCCCTGAGATATTTGGCTGGTGGAGGACCCATTCTTTCAAGAATGTTGGAAGAGATTTTATGTGTTCTGTTGCATGGAGTCCAAAGAGTGGATTTCTGAAATTCTAACTGCAGAAATGTTATTGGCATCAAGCTACTTGCATAGTGGCTCTGTCTTATGGCCCTGTTACAACAGTTCTTGTTTTAAATCCAATACTTGGTGATGGTAGATGTTAACTTTGACAGCTGTAATGCGATCAGTGATCATTCAAAGTGTGAGCCTGGGGATTCCAAGTCTGTAAGGGAAGAATGGTTAACGACTTTGCCTTGTTATGGTAGTTAGAAATTATCCACCTTAAAAGAGGTACATGACCTAACGACAAGTTGAGACTCAAATCATACTTGGTCAGCAGATCATCCATTCATTGTTCTTCTTGACCAGGCAATTGAAACCTTTTGGCAGGCAGACCTGAAGGATACTGCCAACCGCTACCCAGCACTACAGCTATTGATAACAAAGAGGCGTGAGGATGGTTTTCAGACAATCACAATGAAAGCAAGGTGCAAGGATGAGATAGTGCCACCTGACTACTGGAATTTTGTTCATGGACATCCAGGAGGCAGTAAACAAACCCGACCCCTCTTGCCATTTGAGGTTGTCCATCCACTCCTCATTGCAGATTTGCCCAACTTGGCAAGATCTTTTAACATTAGTTACAGTGTGCTGCTGCAAGTTTGACCAGAGTCCTTGCATGACTTACTTGTATGGCTGTCAGGAATACCTCAAAGACACAGTGGAATGTGACTTGTTTTGAGATGCTACTTGATGTGCAGGCCTTGAAGATCCTGCGATGTATTCCACACAAAGTCATAGAAAAACTTGGCATGCACAATTTTGTTGCACGACCAGAGGCATTGATCCTTATGTGCCTGCCTGTACCACCCAGCTGTACACGTGTCAAGGCACCAGATACCCCATCTGTGGTTACCAAAGTTCTAATGGTATGTTGCAAGATTCAGAGTTCAAGATTGCATGGGCTTATTTTGTCATGCATTTGTCCTATACAATCACAACTGTGTCTTTTTTTTTGAATCAGGATAACCAGTATAGGCTGCTTCAAGCAGTTGTAAAGAAGGTCAGAGTACTTCAGAGTTCAAGGGCTGGCAAGCCAGGCTTTGCAACAACCAAGAATGAAGTCGCAGAACTTCAAGTGCTCATTGGACAATACCTCACAGGGTGTAAGGTATGTCTAAACTCCAAAGAACTGAATTTATTTTTGCTGTAAGATTCATTTTAGTGGCTAATCATTGCATGTCTGTGAAGACGCAGTGTAGAATATCTAGTCTCTGTGTAGTCACTGGAATTTTTTGAAGCCTCCATCTCTGATTGCAGATAGTGAAAGGTTTGCAACCCTCAAGATTTGTAACCTCCCTCAAGACTGAGAAGGAAGAGAAACTAATGAAGGGTCATGTTCTTGCAAAGCGCAACAATATCTCTGCACGGTGTGTGGTAGTTGGTGATCCTGCCATCAGGATTGATCAGATTTCAGTACCGATTGATCTGGCAGATTATTTGACCATTCCTGAAAGAGTAACAGCACTGAACATAAAGCAGCTGCAGCAGTATGTTGACAATGGTCCTCATGCAGAACCCTTTAAAACAGGGGCAGTATGGTATGGCAGAGGGGGTGTTCTGCTTAGTAATTCAACAACCACAAGAGCATTTCTGAAGTTTGGTGATGTTATTCATCGTCATCTAAAAGAAGGTGACTTGATCATTGTCAACAGGCCACCCTCGCTTCAAAAGCACTCCTTAATGGCACTGCATGTCCATATGCATGTAGGCTCTGTGTTTGGTATCAATCCTCTTATATGTGCTCCATTTGGAGCTGATTTTGATGGGGATTCTATACATGTGTTTGTACCACAATCTGCTGAGGCTATGGCTGAAGTCCATGAGCTTTTAGATGTGCCCAGTCAGTTGATCTCATCACAAGGTGGTCAATCAAACAGTGGACTAACTGAGGACAGCCGGCTTGGAGCACATCTGATGACAAGTTCATTTGTGTTTTTTGGCAAAGCTGAGATGCAACAGTTCACAATGTGGTCTTCTGAGTTACTGCCCATCCCAGCTATTCTCAAGTCCCCAAAAGGAAGAGGGCCCCTTTGGACTGGTGCCCAATTGTTTAGTATGACAATACCAAAGCAAGTTGATTACAGACTGCCACACCGGAAACATGCCAAGCATTCTGACAAGGGCATACTGGTTAGGGATGGTGAGCTTCTTGTTTGTCATGGAGGACCTTGCTGGCTAGACAAAACTCCAGATGGGATTGTAGTTGTAATTTGCAAGAGTGTAGGTCCTACTCTAGCACTGAAACATCTAAACGATGCTTCAGAGCTTTCAAACAAATGGCTTTCTGAGCGGGGCTTTAGTTTGGGATTACTAGATTTCCAACTAGCTAGAGATGTGTATTCACAAGGCCAAATGTTGATGCGAGTGAAGGAAGAGCTCATCAGAGCAAATCAGGAGGCCCTTATAGTGTCTCTAATATCAGATGCACAGGTTCAGAAACAGGAACTCAGGAGGCACCCAACAAATGCAAGAGGATTGTCAGAGGACACAGTTTGTTGTGGAAGCTTAGGTCTATTCCTTGGAAATGCTAGAACTACAAAGCAAGCAAAGGTTTTGCAAAAAGTAGTGATATCAAGATTTCAGGGTAGTTTTGGCCAAAAGATCAATAGCTTGGCCAAGGATTACAGGGGTCGTGATAACTCTCTTTTTGCAATGATTAAGGCAGGGAGCAAGGGGTCCTTCAGCAAAATGGTCCAGCAGACAGTAAGCTTGGGCTTACAGCTTTACAAAGGAGATGAATTACTGCCGTTTGGTCATAAGCTCCTCCAACACCAGAGTCTACTCAAAAACTCAAAAATATACACAGCTTCTGATTTGCTTCAGGCTCGACAAGGACCACCTTTTGCTGATATTTCTGGATATTGGGAGTCTAGGGGGATAGTGATGAACTCATTGAGGGATGGTTTGAGTCCATTACAGTTGTTCTTACATGCAATGGCATCACGCTATGGTATAGCGCGAGAAGGGGTTGAGGAACCAAATATCTTACTCAACAATCTCCTCTTATTCATGCGGAATCTACATGTTAGCTATGATGGGACTGTCTGTGAGCCTCAGGGGCAGAATATTGTTCAGTTTGAATATGGTGGACTATTGGAGTCGAAGGGGAAGGCTGGTGCCTACAAGCAAGTACATGGTCCTGATGACTGGCCAGTTGCAGGTGAACCTGTTGGGATATTGGCAGCCACTGCTATAACAGAGCCTGCCTATCAGCTCAAGTTGGACTCTCCACACCAAATTGGAGCAAAAGAAATTAGCCCCCTGCAACTTTTAAGGGTATCAGTGCTATGTTCTATGCCACAGTTGATGCTAAGTATTTTTCTAGTGTGAGCATGTCTGTCTTTTTCTAGATTCTGTGCTCTGGCTCCCAAGGTGTGATTGCTGCAGACTGAATTCTAATTAGGATTGTTGTCTATCAAGCTGTCCCATTTGTATCAATGGACCCCAGGAGCAAAACTGTCTTTGTAAATCTTTCTTTGTGTGAAGGTAACAAATCAGCTTAACATTGGTCAGCATGGACCAACTGTGCCTGCATTGGTAGTGCTCTTTTTATTTCAACTCTGATTTATGTTATGTGCTATGCATTGTGATTGCAGGAAAGCCTAAGGGCTAAGACAACAATGTCCTTGGCTGATCATCAGATTCTTCTGAGGTTTCCTTGTGGCCTTCGCAATCGGCATCATGGTGAAGAGAAGGCAGCTATAAAATTGGAACAACACTTGAAGGCAATCACACTTGACATGCTCACACTGGTTACTATGATCGAGTATGGGTTTCAAGACAACCTTATGCTGCACTCTAGATAAAAGCTCCATATTCTTCAGGTTCTAAGTCATAGTATGGGAGAGTGAGCCAGATTTTCATGTGAGTGCCTTTGGAGGTTCTTAAGAGATCATGAAGTATGTCAAAAAGAGCTAGAAAGTGGGATGGGTTGTTGGGCTTTGGAGCAATTTTGTCATGGACTCATGCAAGTGATCAAGTTAATTTGGCGTTCATAGATTTGATAAGAACATGAAGATCTTTTACAGCAAATAGTGCATGTCTTTATATTGCCAAGGACTTATGCAAGTTGTCCTGCTGTTGGTAGATATCAAAAGGTCGGAACAAAAGATGATCATATTAGAGCAGAGAAGAGGTCACCTTGGGTTGCTCGGATACAACTCTCTATGGTAATGCTCCTCCTCTTCAGATAACTCTATGTTCCAAACTGCAGTGGAGGAAAGATGACTTGATGTTTTTCTCTGCTGCAGCTGTGTGGCAGTATTCTGTTGCTCAAGATCATCAGTCATTGTGTGCATGCAGGAGGAACTGAGGCAACACCATATATCCATAGAGACAATCCTCCAAAGGTTGGCAAAGAAATTTGCAGACAAAGAAGGGCAAAAGGGCATCACCTTCTTTTCTACCAATGGGGAAAGGCTGGGTCCATGCATTCACTTCTACCCAGATCTGTCAAAACAAATTCAAACAGTGTGTGATGATGCAGTGTATGAGGACACTATGTCAAATATACTTGAGGCTATGAAATATACCATGCTCCCAATTATCCTTCAGACAACTGTGAAAGGTAAACTGCTGATTTGACCAACTTGATGGAGATATTTATCTTGTGTTCAGAGGTTATTCCAAGAAGGAGCTTCTTCTTAGGTTCCAGGGTAGCTTTTGGCTTCACTGCTGGCACTAGATAGTCATGACCATCTCAAATAAGGAAAAGGTTCAAGATAAGAGGAAATCTGCAGGGGTCACCTGTACAGGGCAGTCCAGTCACATTGTTTGGCTTCACATTTCTATCTAGTTGTCTCATCCAGAATTGACCTGTCATGTCTTATGAATTTTTAAGGTGTCGGACATAATGTTACCTGCAGGTGATGAACGAATCCGAACTGTGAAAGTTGTTTGGGAAGATAGATCATGGAATCCAAGTGCCTTGGTCCCTTCCACCAAGGAAAGATTCAAGTATGTTAACGGGGAGCTAGTTGTGGAGGTTACTGTCAAAAGATCTGTGATGAAGACACGGGGCCAGGCTTGGGAAGTTGTCAAAGAGGCTTGCCTACCTATCATGGAGACACTGGACTGGCATCGGTCTATGCCTTATAGTGTACAGGAAATCCACCAGAATCTGGGGGTTGAGGCTGCTAAAGAAGTTCTGTTACAGGTATAGGCAGTCGATGTTGGTGTTCCTGTAATAGCTAATTCAACAGTTTGGTGGAATATTCTCAATTTCATTGGAACACTGAGAGTGATCATTGAATTGTTGCAGAGACTCAGACTAGCAGCAGCAGGTATGGGCCAGCATTTGCTCCCAGAGCATCTAAAGCTCATAGCTGATAGTGTTACATACTGTGGAGAGGTCATGGGTGCAACATTTCCTGGCTTCAAGGCCCTATGCACAAGTACCTCTATCTCTACTCCATTTACAAAGGCTGCCTTTCAGGTGTGCTTCATTTATGAGAATCAGGCTGATTTTGGCAGGCCTACTCTCATGTAACAATATGGTTTAAATCAACTTGGTTTGCAGAAATTTTTAGAACCAAGGAGTCATTCTGTGAGTACTTTACTAAGCCTTCCGATTGCTGGACTAGGCACAGCAGCCTTTGCCTTCTTGCTGCTTAGAAGTTTCTCTTCACTGTCCCAAACATGCAGGACCCAAAGAACATGTTTCTTCAGGCAGCACGAAATGGATCATGTGAGGGTATGGAAGGGGTGATCACTGCAGCTGTTTGTGGGAAAATGGCACCTTGTGGAACTGGAGCACCTTTTGAGCTTCAGTGGCAAGACCAGGTAATGGCAAAACAACAAGATGGCTCACCTGTCTGTTTTGATTTTCCAGTTCTGAAGCTTATCCATTTTCTGAGCTGATAACCTAAGTGCATCTGCAAGCTGCAGATTGTGGCAGACTGCCCTGTGGAACAATGGAGGGGAGTTGATGTTCATGAATACATTATAAATATTGACAGTCCAGTGAAGCATGCAAGTCAAAATGTACCCTCTGCTTCAATGCCAAAATTGCACTATGAAGGTCATGATGGTGGCTTGGCACATCAGCTGCAATCCATGACAGAGGTTCATCATGGTGCAGATGGTAGCAAGAAAGCAAATCTTCCAAACAGCTGTATTGATGAACCTGGAATATCTGCAATTATTGAAATTCTGATTGAGAGGGCTGTTGCTCAAGCTTCCTGGTGCTCACAACCTCTTGCTGCAAATTCCAATCTCAACATGTCACAGTCTTCAAAATTGCACACTGGTTCATGCAAGTGCCCATGGTTTGCAGCTGCCAGAAAGAAACTTAAAACATTGGGTGACAGGGATCAGGCATCAGAAGATGGACACAATGATAGAAAAAGGAAGACAGATCAAGAAGGTGGATGTGTGCCAATTACTAATTCAGAATTTCTGGTCCCCCAAAAACATGCAGGCAGTCCAGTTTCTGGAACCCGACCTGGTGCCCGGTTGTCTGTTTGTATGGAAAGCATAGCAGTAAACCAAGATCAGTGTTCTGATCCAGTGGGATTTAGACCAGGCTCACCAGATGGCAGCTGTTCATCCTTCCATACACCAACAGGAACATTGGAAGCTCACAGTGGCAACTCCAGTCCCTGCTCAACTTTCCAGGAACTCCCTCATCCAGCAACTCCTTATGATAGGAAATCATTGGAAGATGATGGATTGAGTAGCAATAGTCCGTCATCCTTAGTGAGGACCCAAGCTAAATTTTTTGCAACACATTCATGTATCACTACCTTGGAAGATCAAAAGTTTGTAGCAGTTTCTTCATTGTCTAACCAGGAACCTACTTCTGGTTTCATTTATTCCATGAAGCAGGCACAAGGTGAAAGTGCAGGTAGTGAGCATAAGACTTGGTTGGTAAAAGGTGATACAAGATTTGAGCAGGCACAGCAGAAGCTTTTTGATGACACAAATGTCCCCTCTCCACATAGGGTAGGCAGAGATGGATCGTCGCCCTTCATCTCAGGCAGAAGTAAATGGATGCAGCACACCGTTCAGAGGTCTACAACTTCATCAGACAATGTGGCCTGGTGGGAGGATCCAAAACACAGTGAAGAGTGGGAAGAGTTATTGCAACTTTCCAATATCGCAAAATCTATTTTACATACAAGGTGTGTAGAGCTCTTCAATTTAGCAACTTGTAGACTTGTTGAAATAGACTTGTTTTCCTGCTCCATCTCCCAAGATCCCTCATAGGTTATTCCTAGGATTTTGAGACCAGTTGCTATAATGAGGGTGTTTCTGACCACAGTAAGCTTGATATCAAAGGGAATAGCTGATCATTAGTACTTGGAGGGTCCCACTATAGGACTAACATTATCTAATCCAGGTACCAAGTAGGAGAAAGGCTTGAGACACAGGATCAGCGGTTCATTTTGGAAAAAGTTTTACGATATCATCCATTTTGTACTGAAAAAATTGGGTGTGGTGTCCATTATATCAAGGTAAGTTTTGTCAAGTTGTTTTTACTCATTTCTCTTTTGACTCACTCCACTGTTGTTGCTCCCTGTTTTAAGCACCTTCTGTGCACTTATTGATTGGTGTTTGCTCTTGGTTATAATGCATCCCAGGTGTGTAGTTGCAGAGACATTTTAGGACTGCAAATGTGATCTGGAATGCAGATCCTTTTTCCAATAGCTACCACTGACAGTGTGCTGAAGCTGTGCCACAATTGGGTGCTGCTGCTTCATGACTGGCTTGAAATTGTCTTGAAATGTGATCCTATACCCTTTTCTCAAAGCCATTGTTTGACATTGGGAAAACACAAGCTAACATCAGGGAAAGCTCACCATTCTGATTGGAAAAATTGCAGGTTGATCACCATGATAGTCATTCAAAGTCACGCTGCTTCTTTGTGGTTCGCACTGATGGAACTGTTTGTGATTTCAGCTATCACAAATGCATCAAGGGTAAGGCTAATGCAAAGAACCCTTCTCTTGCCCTGTGGTATGACCATAAATACTGTTTGAACCATGGGCAGGATGAAATATTTGAGCATGACACATTTGATTCTCCCCACATTGATCCCTCCAATACTCTCCCATCCTGGACCCCATTGGCATTGCATGGTGGCCAACTTGCTGAAGGTGGCCCCTAAGCCAAGGCACTGTATCTGAGAACGAAGCAGTTTTTGGAGCATTTTTTTGGCAGCCTTTTGAGCTATGGTGTATAAGGTGCATGGCATCAGGCTTGGTGATCAGTGCAGTCATGGCTGGGGCACTCCTTGTTCTTCTCTGCATTGGATCTCTCAGTGGACCAAGGTGCCAACTTAGAATATCATATGGCCCTGTTATTATTATACCAAACTTGTGAAATGTAGAGACATAGCAAGTTAAATATTTTTATGTTCTCTATGTTTTGTCTGAAGAATGCAGGTTTACATGCATGCACTTGTGCAGGACATTGCAAGGACCTTTTATCTGTTTTGTCTAGATCATGAGGTTTGTGTCCAAAGACAGTCTGATTTAAAATATCTTATGCAGTGAACTTACAATTTTTTACTTGACTTTGAAATGCAGATTGAGTACTAGGGACAGGGGGGTTTCTCTGCTGAAAGATGTGGAACCCAAACTGGCAGTATGATATTCCAGAGATTCAAATTGCCTTTTATGCAAAATAGCTGAATGAAAAATGGTTTTGACAGAACTTTTTAGGGAGGGTGCATTAAAAAAATGGGTAAGCTCAAGTTTGACGACAAAATTGTAGTGCACTACTATCTTTTATATTATGTTTGCAGCACTAGATGTTAATCCAGTACTTGTGAGGAGGGTTTTCCAATGTCTAGGGATGACTATTCAAACTTCCACACAGTTTCATTCAGTCAAGTGCAGGAAATGAGCTTATTGTTGCAGGGGATGGTGTGGGCCCAAGGCTGCTTGTTCTTTGGGTTGTGGTTGGAAGTTTGGACATGTGTGAGTGGCAATCATGTGAGAGATGAATGCTAAAAGTTAGAATATTAGTGGGCCTTGAGGGATGTTTTTGCTGTTTGATGGAGAATCAGAAACAGAGAAGTACAGAGGATTTATTTGTGTGATTTTGTGGTCCATTCCTTTGCTTTGTTCTCTATGTTCATGCATGTGAGTCATGGTGGTTAATTAGTGATTCTGAGTTGAAGGGTGGAACTGCATTTTGCAGAAGGATCTTTCTTACAATACTGCAACTCTGTTGCACAGATTGTACAGAAAAAAGCTCACCTCCTATAAAGGAATCAGTCTCTTCCTATGGTGAAATGGGCACAATGGCATGCACGCCCCACATTACAAAATGCTTGTCATGTGGATTTGTGGAATGTTCATGCAGAGTGGTCATTGTGGATTTGCATGATGGTCTTGGCACCTGTCCAAAGCCAGGTCTGGTAGACCCCCCTCAGGACCCCCTCCATCCTGTCTTGTAATGAAACTATAAAGAGGGAGAAAAGGGTCCATCTGATGTTTTAAATTCTTATTTTCCATTTTTTGAACAATGGATTGACAAATTCTTGACTGATTTGTAATTAACTGTGCTTTGGAATTTGTGATTGAAACAAAGGAATAAAAGGATGTCAATGGAGTCCAAATGTTGCAATTGACTGCAGACCACCTTAATCAACATCAATTATACTCAAATGTAAATGCAAGGTGGGCTGGAAAATAGGAAAGCTTTAGCATTTCATTTCTCCTTCGCCTGTATGTTTTTACCCATGATGGATTGGAAAAGGTGATATTTGTGTTCATTGATTTCTACTCAATTGTATGGATTGGAAAGTCCAGAGAGGCATTATGTTTATCAACAGTTTTCCCTTTTGCATTATATTGTCATGATGGATTGGGGAAAGGAAACGTTTAGATTCATTCACAATGCTCTACCCTAGTGAAGAACTAGAACACTTTAGCAAGGAAGTCTTCTTTTATTGCAATCGTCTTCTTTTATAATTGATTTTTTTCAAAGTGGCCTTCAAATTAAAAATTTCCTGAAAGCTACTGGTAGTTTCAGCAGTGTTTTTTTGGGCGAAAGTTTGTCACTTGGCAACCCAAAAATTGGGCTGCGAATTCAATAAGGATTTTTTGGGATTTTTTTCCCCAAAATTCGCCACGCTTTGAGGGGAACCTGTAAATAGTTACCACATTTAGACTCTCCGAATGAAAGTTGTCAGTCTAACGGGAGATTTTGAAAAAACCCTACAACCCACCTAGGACGATCATTTAATGCTAACTAATGCTGGGGATACCCAGTGGACCTACTTGAGGAATTTGAGGGAAAAAAAACCCTGGTTAGTTTAGAGAAAACTGTTTATTGGGCCCTGCTTCCAACATGTGACATAAACCTTCACATTTTCCAAGTTTCACCTTTAAATGTTGGGTTTCACGAAGTTACATTTGGAGACTAGATTTCTTCTTACCTGGTTTTTTCATTTTCACAAAATTTTCCCCTACCTTGAAACATGGTAACATTGTTTTCCCTTTTGCAAGGCATTTGCCTTCCTTTGTTGTGCATGGGCTTATTTTACATTCCCCTATACTGATTTGTGTAGATTAACAATGAGTTTCATCATTGTAATCATTTGTTTAGTCAGTTGTTTAACACTCAATTCCTCATCTAGCATGTGCAGCAACATATTCAAATGGTTATCAACCTTTAATCTTGGGGTATGTCCAATGATCAACATGAATGGAAAGAACTTGGTACTTGCTTGTATTCCACGCCTTTATCCAAACAACACCTAGGCAAATAAACCTCCTAACATTTTTTAGAAAAGTGGACATGACAATAATCCCATGTTTTATGATTTCGATCAATCTTTCTACCATGCCATTGTAGTGTGACCATTAAGGTGTAGTGCATTGGTGTTGAATCCCATACATCTTGCATAGATTGTCAAATTCAATCGACCATTCACCACCACTGTTTGTAAGGAAGAATTCAAGCATCCCATACCTACACATGATATCTTCTTCCAAAAACTTTGCAACAATACCAATAGGGTGGTTTGATATCATTTTAACTTGACACCACTTCGAGTAATGGTCTATAGCAACAAGTATGTACTTGTTCCCATCATGAATTTCAAGTAGCAGTTTAAGAATGTCCAATGTTATCTTATAAAACTAGTTGGTCCCTTCTGGGACCTGGAGTGGAGGTAGGCCTAACGCCGTCTTTTATTACTATGTCCGTCCCTCTCTCAAGTAGAGTAGTACTGCTCCTGCAGCACTAACTTTGTCTACTACATGGGGGGGGGGGGTGGTGAATAAGCCAGCAGCACCTGCAAAATCACTGTCATACATAAGTCTTACTCAGCACCTGGACGCTTTCTGCAGCTGATGTCCACAGACATGTCTCTGATGGATTCACTGATACAAATGAGATCCGAGTGGATTTTTACAAGAGCCCTATGAATTATATGGTCCATCAAGTTTGGACTTCTTGTGCAACTGTAGCTCACCTTTTTTTTTTCCCCAAAATAAATATTGCTGCTAGTGAGAACCGGCATGTAGGTTGCAATAGCCTGTCATTGTGCCCTTTATTAGTACCCAACATATTTATTAAAAAACAATTCCCCATTAACAGGGCAACACTAGTTTCAATGCCTTGATTGCTTTTATATAAAAAATTATGGACTCTGAGAAACTTTTTCAAATTCCC
>Ga0116230_10001274_pt1 | contig 23654 bp, 22 predicted proteins | sample S1TSphfallax_3_FD_88678 | JGI IMG/M metagenome (GOLD analysis project Ga0116230, IMG submission 88678) | Host-associated microbial communities from peat moss isolated from Minnesota, USA - S1T2_Fd - Sphagnum fallax MG | ecosystem: Host-associated > Plants > Peat moss > Unclassified | place... | reverse complement strand
CCTTCGTGATCATTAATTACATGCCTTATGTGAACACTTGAATTTTGATTATTCATAACATATGCATGCAAATGTATTAAATGAAATTTGGTGGTGAAATTAGGTAACATGATCATGGGGTAAATGTTGGCCACCTATTTGATTAAACCCTGAACCTTTCCATTCATTGTTTATAAGATGTAATAGAAATCAAAGGCATGTTTGATTTTATTTTTAAAAGCCATGACCTCCCTAATTTAGAAAGTTGTACTCTTTTAAAGTTTTAACAAAATTCAACCATGTACGTTGTGTTCAATGCATTTATGATATACTATTTATCTTTGAACCAAAGATGATAATATGTGTCACAAAAAGTGTCATTAATTTCTTTTTGTGATGTAACATGGGTGGTGATCATCTTGATAGTGATTTAACATGGGTGAAGATGATCATGGAATGATTTCGCTTTAATGCTGACAAGTTTTGACAAAATTCTCAAAACAATGTAAGACTAGAAAAAAAACTACCTTAGACAATATAAATCTAGTGAAACTTCATTTGTGATTGGATGCAACTTGGAACCTTAAACCTCATGCTAGAAAATAAATGGCAAAACAAAGTTGTAGACTTTTGTTATGTTAGGTGTAGCTCTTAGCCAAGAGTGAAATTTTGCACTAATTTGCCTTATAAAAACATTGGTTGTATTCACAAACCATATCATGACTAAGGAATTTTTAAAGTGCACAAGAATTAGTACAAACTATACCAAAAGCATGTCCAAACCTAAGTTCAACCATAAAACACAATCTCCTAAAACAATGGCCACAAAGCATGCAAGGAAAAGCTTAAACAAGATTATATTCATAGCACATAAAGATAGAAAAATGAAACAAAAAAAAAAAACATTGAAGGATAAAGTCATACCTTAAACTAGGGTTGAAAAAATTGAAGGCAATGGGGGAGGGGAGGATAAGGTGGGGGGCAAGGCATACTACCTCTATTCACTTGTATAAGGACCTAGAGCAAAGAAACTTTCATGAGGGAGTTTCCAATGGTCCACCGTTCATTGAACTCCTAATCACCTTCTTATTACATTATGGATTAAAAAAATGATGATGGATAAAATTTCATGAAAAAATGCATGAAAAATGGAATGTGATGGATGAAATTGATTCATCGTCCATTAATATGAAAATTGAATGAATGAATTTCATTCATAAAAATTGGATCTTTATGATGAATATCATCCATGAATGACAAACTAGGTTAACTAAAGTAATATGAATGTATTGCCTTTATCTTCTAAAATAATTTATTTGAATAAAAAAATCAATTTAAGACAAGCATATTCTTTTCCTCTAGCTTCAACCAAGACAACCCCTCACTACAAGGTGCAATTGTTTACACAATTCAAATTTTTAATCAATTAACCTAACAACCTAATGCTTTTGAATTGGGTGCAATTGAAATGGATTATGTGAGTTAACACCGAAGATTTTTATTTTGACAATTTTTGTTGTTTTTTTGGACAAAAAAATTGGGATTTTTTTGAATTAATTTTTCATAGTGAAAATTCTACTAAGTTTGCTAGTTTCTTGAAAATTTTGCCAAAATTTTGATATCACAAAATTGAAAAAAAAAAAAAAGGAAAAAAAAAACTTGCTTAACACCAACCAACGCACCATTTGTTGGAAATCTGTTATCACTTAATTTTGAATGAACCATAATTGGTAACTTATGGGCCAAATTCCTGAATCCACTTCAATGACCTATCCCATAAACCCAACAATTACCTAGGTATAAACTATTAATTATTACCTATGCAAGTTGGTGTATCATAGATAAGTAGGAAGGTAATATAAGTTTTTAATCTTTAAATCTTGTAAAACTTTAATTTGGAAACACATTGTAGATTAGGAAAATGTACAAACGAATAAGAAAAAGGAAAAGGGAGAAGTTATAAGATGTTGAGTTGGCTCAAAGTAGATGTCAAAATCTCTCCATTTCTAGAATTCACCGCTTATAATAAGTTGGCCATGGTGATGGGAGGTGTGTATGAAGGGGTGGAAGTTGGGAAATAATCAAGCCTACGGTTACCACCCGATTTAAAATGGAGGACGCTTGCATCCTTTGTAATGTGATTGAAACTTTTTGACAAAAAAAATGACTAAGGTAGAAAGAAGAGGGCTTTTGGCCCTTTCAAGCTTTAAATGACATTGGCACAATAGTGTAAAAACACATCAACATGTTTGTGTAAATAACCAAATAATTCAATTGCTAATGGAAGAATTGATCTACGGGGTGTTAGTTGTAATAGCTCCTTGCATTGGCTTGAGTTGCATTAGAGACGACAAATCTTTAAATTGTGCAAGATCAAGGAAATAAATTTGCTTGCGTTAGGTTAGTAATGATAACATCGGTTAAGGTGCGAATGCCATCTTTGGTAAGCACAATGTTAATTTGTTGATGAGAGGAGTTGAATGTGGTTGAAGGAAGCACTTGTAATTACGTGGAAGCTAGCATCTCGCACAATGGTGACAAAGGGGTCATGAATTGCATCATGGGTTCTAATGTGTTCATTGCCATGAGCATAACATAAGAAGTGGATACCCATAGGGTCAATTAGATGTATGCACATGCATTGATGGATACTTGCAAATAAAGGATGGGGTGGTCCAAGTCATGTACGAAGTGCTGTGAAAAAAATTGGGGAAAATAATAAGAAGGTTGGGAAAATGAGTCAATTTGTACGCTAAACCTTCCCCCCTAAGCTAGAACATGATTAAATTTGGGCACAATGGGCTTTAAGTATATCGTCGAAGAGCATGCTGGAAAAGGTATGATGGTGTAAACGCTTTGAGATGGAATTTTGAAGTTCAACCATTTGTTGCCTAATGAATTGTTCAAATGGAAAAAAAACACGCATGGGCTAAGGGTAATAGATTAAATGGCACCTTGAAGTGTTGTTAGAAAGGAAATGTGTTGTCAATTCATGTTAAGGCTTCTTAAGAAGGAAGGGATGTTGATCAACCATAAACCTAACTATATGACTAAAATGACAAGGGCCCAATTTCCTAAATAGGTTGTTGGGGCAATGGTGGTTATTGATATGAGTTCAATGCCATTGAAAGTTATTGAAAGGGAGGTTTGTTTACAAGCTATAAATCCTTTTGCGCTATTAAAAGATCTTGGACCCAAAAGGTGTCAAAACACTTGAAAGAGGGGATAGTAGGAAAAAAAAGGATTTTGTGAAGGTGGAAGATGGAGGTGTGTATTGTAAAAGATATGATGGGCATTGCATGAAACAAATTAAAATTCCAAAGGTTATATGAACATCACCCATTTTAGGGGGAAAATCCACATGTTTAACATATTTTAACATGACATTTTTTATGAATGATGATGTGAAAATTGATGTGCCCAATGGAACCCCCAAGATTTTAATTCCTTTTAATGGGGTGGTAAACTGGGAGGGGTGTTGAAGTCCTATGGAAGGTTAGAGAGTAACCATGTTACACATTTTTGAGGTTGGATAGAAAGATATGTTTCCCATAATTCGATCTAGAAATGCTCATTTACAAATGATATAATTGAAGGGGAACCTATGATGTGATTGTCATATGTAATGGATGGAAATAAACAAGGAGGGAAATGATTAGCTATAGAATATAAAGCCCTTAAAATGGGCTAAAGCAAATAGTGCCCCCCCTCCCCCCCAAAGATCACCTCGATGGGTTCCCATGGCAAATGAGATGATTGTGACATTGTTTTCATAATTATGATGACTATAAAACAAAGGAAACTCAAATGCATAGAATGCACGAACAAACGGGATGAGTTGTATGATGTCCCCACCTACTACACTAAGTTCTTAACATATGACCTTTCTTGACGCCCAATTGAAGGTGTTTGCCACGTTTAACTAAATAACAACCTAGTTAGGGTGAAGGTTTAATGTACACTTGATGTTGTGGAATATTATTTTATAACCGCCCTTAGTTGCAATTCCAAATTGGTGTGGGGAGAAATGTGTTGTAAATGCATTGTAAAATTGAAAGCATAAAGCGTGGCTTGTGAATCAATATAATGTTTCTCCCACTATAATGGGATGAATTCCATTTAAAGGTTTGGTCATGGTTAAGAAGTAGGCTATTCCAAGGACATGTGCAATTTGAGGTGGAGTGACCCTGTGCAATATAAAACAAAGTTGAAACAATTAAGGGAATCCATTTGTTGAATCTTTTGGGTGAAAAAAAGTTCAAAAAAGTTCAAAAACCACCTTAGAAGGACCATTTGCTAATAAATGTGGCATGCGTTGGAACGCTAACTTGAAAGAATAAAAAGAAAGTTCAAGGTCTTGGTTTAGCTTGTAGTTTTCGAGGAAAAGCTAAAAGTAGGCATCTGATTTAGGGTGTAATGCGGTAAGAAATAAAGTGGTGTTGGAGGATGTGGGTGTAGGAGAAAATGGTGCCAAAATGTGAGCTATTCAAAAGTGTTCCCTTGCATGCCTAAAAACTAAATTGTGGAATAAATGTTGGGGAAAAAGAATTGAGCTTGAACTGGTTGTTAAAACTTGTGTTTGCAAAAAAACTCTTCCTAATTTTTTTCCCAATTGCGTGCTGAAAAATGTTTGAGTCAAATCCATGTTTCCCTATGCTTTTTTTCCCCACCATGAAGGGATAAAATGAGACACCATTCAGGTAGCAAGAAGAACAAATGCCAAGCTACCACATTGTACAAGTCTTGCATTAGTTTATCCAATGGAAAACAAAATGGCACTTGCACATCACGCCATAAAACAATGGGGATGCAGTTGTACAATCAAATATGATAGAGGCTAAATGAAAGGACCTCATGACATCCGTTGATGAAACCCATGTCCAAGTTAATGAGGCAGGGTGGGGGCAAGGGAGGGTGTTGAATTGAAATGATCACAAGTGATGCACCCCCAAGCTCCTTAATGGACTCAATTGTGAGTCCAAAGGTGAAGACAACAAAAAGAGAAGAAGTTGGGGCGCGCTTCTTGGCTTGGAACATTTTGGGGGTAGAAGGGCATGTTAGAGCTCTGGGATGGGACTAGGATGAATAATAAGCGGTTCAATTATTCACACAAACCTGCACAAACCAAACAACAAGTTGGTTAGTGCATAGTCGGAGCACTTTTGGTGCATGGATGAACCACATGCAAACACGAACTCACAAGACTCATCATGACTCGGACTTGAAGGAAGCCACCACCTTCCCTTTTATAATATTTTATGTGCCTGGCCGCAGGGCTAGCACTCAAATGTCATTCTATCCTGGGATTCAGTGGGAGTCTTGAAATTCCCAAAATGGAGACTCCTGCAACTATGGAGGCCCATAACTTTGTGTGCAAACCTCTGATTGAGGTGAGGTTTAAAGCAAAGTTGTAGCCCTCTTTGAGAGCTTTTCAATAATATGTCGCATGCCACTTGCACGCAACAAAATTGGGCGATTCCCAATTAAACTCTAAACCCTAAACTTGGCCTTTTTTTTGGCCATAACTTGTGTTTTAAGTACTCAAATGGGTCACGTGAGCCCATTTTGAACATCTAAGTTCCAAAAGATTTCCAATGATATAAGGAATTATTCAATCCAATGGGTTTTGACCCCTGCAATTGCTCTATGAAAATTCAAAAATCCATTGGGATTTCAACTCCCCGAAGTGGGAGTTCACTTGGGAGTGTGGAGGTTCATTCCCTCACACTTTCCTACATTCTCGGGAGCATGAAATGTGACTCCCAGGCTTCACTCTTGGCCCGCACTTTTGCAAGTCTTTGCTTTGGTTGTGAGCCCAAGGTTAAGGCTACGACAATAAGGGTCCATATTAGATGAATTGGATGTCTGACATGATGTTGATGATAAGTTAACCCTTAATTGATAAATTGATGCCCACAAATGGGGCAAAAAAATTTAGGTGGAGGTTGAGAACATGTTGAAGAGATCGGGTAGGTGGGGGTATGATCATGGCCAACTATAGGGACCAATAGAGTGGTAAGGGAAATATGTCCTATATGTGCATGATTGAAGGGTTTTGGAAAAGTGTAAGGTTGGGGCCTCACATTCACATAAAGGGTTGGGGGTTAATAGGGGGAACTAGTAGGTGATGTGTGATTTGTTAGAATGGGAAGGGTAACTAGTGGGTGGTTTGTGATTTGCATGGGGGATGAGGTGGAGGATAGGTCTATGATGGTGCATGATAAGACATATGGGCGATGGGAACTACAAGATTTGATGAGACGTGATGAGTTGAAACTTTCCAAGGAGTCCTTTGCTAGGGCATTATGCTAAGGTCAAACCCTAACTTTGTTATAGGCTTGGGTGTGACGATCATTACTCTATTAAATTCAACAAGACCTAAACACTTTAATACCAAAATATTACAAGCTTCATTCCTTGTTCTTAGTTTTGCAAGATTCAAAACAAAGAACGCCACACAAAAGTTTCCTAATTTTGTGGTTGAAAACTAGCTATGTCTTCACTAGCTTGGAGGATGCATTACAATGCTTGAGGATGGCTGGTTAGTTAGGTGCCCCAACAAGGTTTGTACTTTATGTTGCATTGGGCTGAACTTGCTTTAGAAAGACTCTCAAATATCAAGTGTTACTATTCTGAATTGTTTTTCCTTGTTACCTCCCACAGCCTACTGGTGTTGAAGACCAAATAGAAATGGGAAGAAAAAATAATATAAGTGATTATTATTACATGTAGACAAGTAAATAAGACACTTGGTAGGTAGATGAATGATACAATGAAAAAGCATTTACTGTCCACCATCCATCGTGCATGGTTCACAGGTGGGTCCTTGATTCACTCTTGCTGGTTTAAAAGTGGTAATCCTTTAGGAGCACGTAGAAACAGATGGTCAATTGGAGAATGGATTCGTCAAGCAGGTATAATTCTCATGCAAATCCTGGTCTTTTTTTCTGTTTGGTTTGCAACTCTCAACACAAGGAGGTTTGATTGGCCACACTGTAGAGTTTTTAATCACATTTGCAGCAGTCCAACCCAATTAACAGTGTGGGATTAAGTGATGGTTGTGAGATGCAGTTTTATATAACAAGCTAATAACTGAGTTTTGCTGTTGATTAAACTTATGTGGGGTGCAGGATGTTGCATTGTCTTCCAAGACAAGCCCACTTTGTATGTAAGTATTGTCTCCAGTCCATAACACAATGATGTCATGTTTTTTACAAGCGTTGGATTTCCTTTTATGCTTACAATTGCAGATAAGCAGGCATAATGCAAACAGGGAACTGTGTTTTATTGTTTCTGGATTAACCAGGGGCCCCCATCCTGTATCCTCCTGTTCTAAACGAAACAGACATGTTTCCCTAATTCCAATGAATCTCTCTCTCTCTCTTCCGTCTTGCCAGGGTTGCTCTTGCTAGAGGAAAAGGAGCATATTCCCATTTGCCAAGCTGCTAAGGAAAGCTTTAAAACCCCTGGCCAGGCTTGCTCTAGCATATTCCCATTTGCCAAGCTGCTAAGGAAAGCCTTTAAACCCCTGTCTGTATACAGACAAGGGTTCTAATATTAATGTAAAATATATACAAAATGTATACAAAGGTCTGCTGAATAGGGTTGTCCCTGTGGGTGGGAAAAAAACCTATAGAGCCAATAGGATTATCTGTTATGGGAGCCTTGAATTGTCTTGAGTTAACTTCAGATGCTTAGATATTATGCCACGGTACCTATAGGATTCCAGCAGTAGTTAAATTATTTTCTTTTAACATTATTTTTTTTATAAAATCAGCTCCTCGCAATGCTGAAAGTTTTAGAAATTTGTTTGCCATTATTATTGATTGCCTGCCTTAAAGCTTGATGGTGTAGTGTGCCTAGATAGTGCAAAATTAAGTGACAATTTTTTCTCACCTCAGTTGTAAGAACTTGGAGAAATTTTTATTTTTATTGTTAAAGCGGAAAAAGAAAAAAACTTAAATATTCATCAAGTCATCAAGAAGATGCCAGAATGGTACAGGTACTATGGTAATAGCCTCATAGGCTTGTGCCTATGTGGAAAGGAAAAAAATTGTGAACCATTTTGTTCAAGTCATCACCTTATTGAATTAATATTTACATGTTGCATGCAAAAGACATGCAGCTTTTATTGCATCATTCTCTGATTCTACTCAAAGATTTGACTGAGAGTGCACAAACCCTAACGATTGGGTATACAATTTCCACCTTACAAGCCCCTCCCTAACTTGAACCAAGAGACAGGGTTCTGGCACATTACTTTGTGCGGTTTGTTGTAAAACCTGTGTGCAATGTCTTGTTTTAGGGTGGAGCCCCAGACACACTTGCTTCTGGTACAAAACTAACACATGTGTGTTTTCAAGAAAGTTGTTCCAACAAACAAACCCCCTGTAGACCAGACATTAATTTCAGCCCCAATTTCATGTTTGGTTGATCAAAAACAGTACATGTACTAGTGTGACTTGTGCCATCAAGCACATCTTGTAATGTAGTTGTTATCAAGAATATACATTTAAAAATTCTCTAAAGAGATGATTTTTGATTTTTAAATTTTTTTTGCAACAACAAGAAATTACTCAAATTTCAATAACTCCTTCAACATAGGTCTGAAATTATGAAACCACCTGGGGCGCTCATACTCATTGAAGGCTGAGCAAGGTACCAAGAGTGCACCCTAGAAAACTAGTTTTTGGGTTTTTTGGGGAAATTTCAGTGATAAATTTACTCATAATTTGGTAACTTGTGTAATGCAGATCTAAAGATTACAAAATCACTAAATAAGGTCTTCTTCCAAAAACCCAAACAGATCTGATTTTAAAAACAAGCCCCCTTTCTTCAGCCAGAAAATGCACCTGTGAGTGGGTGACATTACTTCTCCATATGATTGGTTCAGGGTTTTAAAAAATTTACAAATTTGTGATGTAGCCAAGTGGGTGATGTCATAGAAATTTCTATTGAAATGTGGTGAGTTAGGGTTTTAAAATTTCAAAAAACCCTTTGAATGTGTGGAAACCACATCTATCGAATGGAAACATGCAAAATTTCACCCCAAAAACACACTGATTCCCATGCATGTAAATGTGGTAGAATCCATGTATTGTTAAAAAAAAGAGAGATATGGGATCATTTGTACTCCAACCCAAAGCAAGGCAATCTCAAAGCAAATGATATTTTGCCCGCCCTAATACTTTAAGCAAGCATAAGTTGCTTACAAGCACACACCACTGGTGACCATTTTCCCCAGCCGGTTTGACCGACCGCTCCACAACAACTCCCAATGTTCAGCTTACCTATTTGTATGGGCAAGCTTCACATGTATAAACAATTGAGAATTCGGTGGATGGGGGTGGGGGGAAGCAAGAAGGAGAGGGAGTGCGCTTACAAGTCGCATGTGCAAATCCAAAGCAGTCTTTTTTGTAATTTGCAAAAAGTTTGTGGTAGGAGTGCGAATCTAAACGGTGGGGCTACAACCAGCCAAAACGAATCGGACGGCTTTCTGGACCTCCACGATAGTCCATGACTATAAAGCGACGGCCGGCAGCTTTTAGGGCACCTGCCATCGGGGGCCACTATTTATTTATTTGTTTATCACTGCCAACTCCCTCAGTGGGCCAAATGATGGGGAGGAGGGTGGGGGGCGCGGGAGAAAGGACGGAGGGGGGAGGGGGTCATAATGGAGGAGGGGATGTTTTTTTTTTGACAATGGAATAAAAGAAGTACATTCTTAGATGATCTTATTGCAGGCAATCTAGGTATGTAGGTACCCTATTATGTGTTCCAATGGAACAATAAAAGTGGAAAGTAGAGGAAAAAAAAAAGTGTCATGATTTTGGTTGAATAATAATATACGCACTTTGTGGGGAGGGGGACGGGGGGGACTAGAGCGAACCAAGTGAGTAAACTATGGTGGTGGGTGTTTTAGGGGGAAAAAAAAATGTTGGGGTTGGAACTGGGGGTAAATGAAAGGGAAGAAAAGGAACATTGGGGGCGGGTGGGGTGGGGTGGGGTGCGGTAGTGATGTTTTATTTAGGGTTTAAATGTGGTTGTTTGTTATGTGAAAGGTAAGGCCCATCTCCAAGTAGTTCCATGATTTCAGGGTTGGACCGTTAAAGCTAGCTGCCTCTGGGAGCCTATGGATTAGTTTCCTTGCCTTTTGGCAAACATGGCTGAGTTTGCATTACTTTTAATTGGGTACCACATTTTAGGGTTGGTCATTCTGGGCCAGATGGGAGGGGGATGTGGACAAAGTTTGGTGCACTTTTGCCCTTTACTTTTCCTTTCCATTTTCTGTTTTTCCCTTTTCAGGGGTTGGGGAAGGGTTTCTTATGGGGAGGAAGAAGAAGGTTTGGAAGGCATGTGACATTTGTCTGGACTTCACTGTTACCTAGTGATCTGAAAGAAAAAGATTTCAATTTTCAGTTGGTGAAGTAAAATTGTTGCATTTGTGAGAAAACAAGGATGAGAAGGAAAAAGAAGGAAGTGGGGGAAAAGAAGGGGCTGGGTGGAGGGTAATTGTAATTAGAATCTATTCTTGTAGATTTGTGGAAATGAATAGGTATCCATGTTAATAGGTGGGTTTTCTTTTTGTTATTCTTTCAACAAGATCTTGGGATATTGGCTCCCTTCCCAAGGACTCGCCTTTCTTTCCTGTCATGAGAAGTGACAAAAGAGAGAAAGATCGTATATGCTCGCACCTTCTTCACGGAGGGTGGAGGGTTCGCATTATTTCTACTATCTCAAAGGAGAGGAGGGACATGCAAGAAGTCGAGAGTAGTAGCTCTGTAGTTACTAGCCATGCTCTCTTTTACTTGTGAAACAAAAAGAAATCCATGAACAGAGAAGTGTTATCCTGGCAAAATAAGATTATGTGTCATATCTTAGACTTTTATTGCTTAGTTAGGTGTGCATTGCTTCAAACTTTGTTTTTCGATTCTTGGTTTGGTGATCTAGCGTTTGGACAAAATTTAAATTGCATAGTCATTTGACCCACCTCCTTAGGTTAAAAGAGTAGGACTTTGAACAAGGAAAACAATGTTGGGCTATTGAGGAATACGCGAGAAATGTGGGCACAACATAAAGAACAAGTGGCAAAGCATATGGGATAAAATTGAGGAACACATAGGGAACACGTGAAGAACAAATTGAGAACAGCTGCAGGAACAGTATTGGGAACATGGGGCGGGGAAGAAGGCCCAAAAACCCAAAAAATCTTCCGGTAAGCCCAGCACTTGTACTGACCTAGAGTTTACTCATACTCACTCACCTCATTGGCTGCTGAGAAAATATATTTAAGTATGTACTGTAGTTGGCAACCCTTTTTGCCTAGGTATTCGCTGAGGAAGATATTGTGGGTATATTGTCAAAACGAAGATCTTCCAAATTGAGATTCCCTCCACCACCCCCACAAGACAATTTCCCACGGACTCTCTCCCCTCACACCTACTAACTACTGTGGTACCTAGGTTCGTTCAGCAGTAAGGTGCCTTCTAATAAATTGTTTTTTGGGTCACTTCTGTTTGACAGTAAAAATAAAAATAATTTACAATTCGGCATTACACTGTTGCGCTTCAGAGCTTCCATTCAGATTTTTGGCATGGCCGGGCCGGCACATGTTTTTTCAAAGTTTTCAAACAATTTCAGAAAATATTTAACTAGTGGCTAACCGGCCTATGCAGTAGGTTGGTTTTAAAATAAATATATTGTTGTTGGAGGTACTAAAGTAGTTTTCAAACATTAATCTCTTGGCAACAACCCATCATCAATAGCGCTTTCCTTTTGAACATGCTGTTGAAAGAAGTACTTACAGGGCCGGCCTACCTCCTGGAATCCGTCTCCTGAATGCTCGGAAATTACTCAAACAGCTGGCCATCTACCTTAGGACCAGAGTCTCACCATCCTCTCCTCCGCTAATATTCCCAAGTGGTGCATCCTTTAAAGCCTAAACCTCGCCCCCCCTTTGTAAAAATTACATTGCACAATAAAATTATTAATAAATAAATAATATATATAGTCTGTGTTTGTGACCCATTTGTTTCCCTTTGAGCAGCACTACTGCATGAATCTTGCTGGAACTCTTCCAAGAGTTGTTTGGGTGTTGTCCCCCAAATAAACACCCCCCTTGCCCATATAAACTACACAGCAGAAAAAAACTGGGGATGCAGAATAAATCCTAAGACTTTTTGGCAAACACCCTTGGGGGGAGATTATTTCAGGAACTACCTGCTCCCAGGGCGTTCCTACACTAATAGCTTTCCCCCAATCTTTGGAAGACAACAACCACCCAACCAGTGTTTTTTTCTCCTTCTTCTGCAAAATTTCTTTTTCTCGAAATGAAATTGTCAATTTTCTCAAAAGAAGTTTCATTTTGGGAGGGGAATTTTGCTATATTTGGAGTTTCGACACACTTGTTTTTGGCCAGTTTTCTACAGTTTTGACAGCCTTCTGCAAACTTTTCACCAATTGATGCCAAACCTTGTTTGGGTTTACAATGCTACATAAACAACTGAATCTTTTCTTTAAGACACACAAAACAAATGAAGAATAAAACTATGCACCCCAACCAAAGTTAGGAGGGTAGTGGGGGAGAAGCCCAGGTCACATAGAAGCTAGGAAGAAGAACTACTACTATATTAGGAGCAACTATTTATCATAGCCTAGAGATTGGTCCCCAAGTCTAGTGGCCAAAAAAATTGGGGGTGCTGCTTTGGGCCCCCCCCTTTCTGGCACACCAACTTTTGTGGCTAAAAGGCGGCCACTCCTTTAGTCTCTTTGGTGTTTCACTTTTTCTCCTCACAGGCCCTCCCCTCCCCCCGCCCACAACCCCCCTTTATTGCTCCCCTTCTCCATCATGTCTTTGTGTCCTTGGATCTCTCTTTTCATTAGGTCAATTTTGGGAGTGTGGTTGTAGTAGCCCAACAAAACGTTTTTTTAATTTTGCAACATCATAAAGAAGTGTAAGTACTCGTAGACAAGTTGATTGGAGCATATACAGAAAAGAAGCTCTAATTGTGTTGTGTGTGTGTGTGTGTGTGTGTGTGTGTGTCTCTTGTGTCATACTTGTTGGTGGGTTTCAAATACTTACTACCCATTGGTTATTGTAGTTGCTATCATTGTTGAATAGTTGCTGTTGTTGTTGTTCTTTTTGTTGTCGATGTCTTGTGCACTTGGTTGAATGATTGTATAGTTTACATACATACCCATTGTTGATGTTGTTTGGCTTTTTTTCTTCTTTTCTTCTGTCTTTGGGCGGAGAGTTTTTTCGTAAAATTTCCCTCGAGTCCTTCGGAGTTTTTGTAAGCCTGCTATTTCAGCATCTTCAAAATCGCTTCCGACTGCAGTCTTTTTGCAAGGTGAGTTGCTCATTCACGGTTTTTAGAAAAATTATATAAAAATTATTATTATTGTTTTGCCCCGCACACCCTTGTTGTGGTTTGTGCTTTAGTGATGGTGAAGCGATTCTTGATGGATTGTTTTGTTTTGTTTTTGTTCTTCTCTTTTAGGCAAAACTTGATTTCCCCCTGTCATGGTAGCTTTGAGATGGCAGGCTTTTTATGGAGTGTGCTCTTTCTTTGGGTGGGTGTTTTTTCATTTTGGGACTAATGATTTTTATCATCAATTGATGATGCTGAATTGGGTGTTGGCTTGGGTGGTGGTGGCGGTGTTGAATTAAAAGCTTGCTGTTTGGATTGTTTTTTTGGGGGGATTTTGTTGTATGACAGTTGCAACAGTTTGTTTTGGTTTTTGGGATGGGTTTGTGTGCAAATTTGTTTTCTTCCTTTTCATTGAGTTTTCAAGCTTGACAGAGAAAGTAGCGAGCTTGAGAAATAGGGTGTATCTCTGTTTTAGGACCGATATTTGTTGTGATGTGTGACAGACCATCACACATCACAATGAAAGTTTCAATGCGAGTTGTTGTCTTTTCTTCTTGAGGTCCATGAGTTTCTTGTTGATGTGCAGTCAGTCAAGTCAGTCAGGAGGGTTTTCAATGGATTTTTTTTGTAGGATACTAGAAGTCCAGGCACGAGTGCTGTTGTTGTAGCCAATTTCTTGACTTTTTTCCAATTGTTTGTGGCACTGCAGAGAGATCTGGTTTTCACTGGGTCTTCTTGTTTTGGGTGGTGATTTGGTGAAGCTATTGGTGCAAAATATGTTGTGGGGTTAACAACTCCTTGTGGTTCAGAGTAATTTTTTTGCTTAGCTGAGTTATGGACAATTTTATTGGTTTTGCATTTCCAGAAGGAGGGTCTGTTTCTGCTGGACTGACTCTTTTTGGGGTGGGTGTTGGGGTGTTTTGGGGGGAAATGAACAGGAGGAAAAAGAGTAGCACAACTCAGTTGGGTATTTGGGAAATGAACTTTGGATACCTGTAGTAGTAGCATGAGATCATTGTCATCATCATCATCATCCTCATCATCAGATTATTGCAAATAGCAGCAGTGGAAAGCAATACCATCATACCTTAGTTGCTGCTGCTTGCTAGTTTGGGTTGTGGCATGTTGTGTGAGATGATATTCCTGAGAGGTGTGTATGGAAGTTTGACTCAGAACATTGAGAGGTTGTGGGTCTGGGATGAAACTTATACAGAAGAATATTTGAAATGTAGGACTTGTAAATACCAATGTCTGCCCAGTAGTTGCAGTTGCATTTAGAGTGAGCAAGCACCTCTTGTTGCTCGATTTATTCATTCGTGTGGGACTGACTCTTCTCTCTCTCTCTAGTTACAACCCTAATATAGTAGATAGAGTCACAAGAGCAATTTTTTGGAAAGATCAGCCCTACTAAAAGGGTTGTTATTAGAGCACAAGTAAATGTGGAAACATTATTTGTGTTCTTTTCTCTTCTAGTGATTGTGTTTTCTGCTGCCAAGCTCAGGAAGAATATAAGAGAGACTTGGATTCTTTATTGTAGCTCTCTGTGGCCATTGGGGTTGGAGAGTATCGGACACATTAAGAGAGAGAGGGGGGGAGGCGTATGCCGTACTCTTTGTCAACAAAGCCCGCAGAGAGGACCAGACTATGGGAAGGAGAAGATACCGACCTGAGCAACATCCCACAGCGCCGCGGCCCCATTTCTTCCACACCTGGAGAGGTAAGCTACCGCCCTGACACGCTTCCAAGAGCATCTTCACTCTCTGAGGTAGATGTACAGCACGAGCTGTCCACCACCCCTAAGTTCAACATCACCCCCTCTCTTTCGGCATCCCGTGTGGAGCGCTTGGTACGAGAGCGACAGCTGCGGAAAAATGTCAGTTACACTCTTGTGGACGAAGCTGCCGATGGCAAGGTGGAGGCCAGCATGGGACCAATTGGCTGCTGTGGAGGAGGAGGAGGGGATGGGGGTGCCACTGGTGGTGGAATTGAGTGCAGCCAGGATAATAATGTGGGCACCAGTGGGGTGAGTGAGAAAGGACAGCAGCAACAGCGGGCTACACAAAGGCTGCTGGTGGTGGCCAACCGATTGCCTGTTTCAGCACAGCGTGATGGGGATAATTGGGATTTGAAGCTCAGTGCCGGCGGTCTAGTCAGTGCACTCCTGGGTATGTTTTTGGACTGCTTTCTGAAGCATTTTGGTAGTTTGAGGCAAGGACAGGAAATGGAAAAAAATGGCTCTATGACCTGAAGGTGTAAATTTTCTAGTGGTTGGTAGAAGTTTGAATTCTGCTCAGTCAGTCAGTGACCCAACACTCACTCTGTAGCTGAACAATGTGGGGAATGCTGGAGTAGTGGCATGGTTACAAAACTGTACCTTTTTCTTGGTTTGGGTCAGCCTCATTTTGTGTACCCTAATAATGGGGTTGCTTCTCTCTCATTGTCTGAAATTCTACTGCAGGGGTCAAGCAGAATTTTGAAACAAGGTGGATTGGATGGGCTGGTGTCAATGTACATGATGAGAAAGGACGCATGTCTTTGACTGAGTCCCTTGCATCCAAGGTCAGTTTTCATTTTCCTAGTAGTATAGACCCAAGTGAAATGGATTGGCAGAGCAGATGGGATTGTGAAGAACACAAGAGGAGGAGACTCTGGGTTTTGTGGCTTGAGATGCATTTCATATTTAGCTAATGTTTTTGCGGTGCTCTGTTGAATGGGGAATGCGCCTCTGACCTGGTTAGTCATCACCTTGCCATTTGTTTGTGGTCTCAGGGGTGTGTCCCAGTGTTTCTGGATGATGATACTGTTGATCAGTATTACAATGGCTACTGTAACAATGTACTATGGCCTCTCTTCCACTACATAGGGCTTTCCCAAGAGGATAGGCTGGCAGGGACTCGTAGCTTGGACTCACAGTTTATGGCATACAAGAATGCAAATCAGCTGTTTGCAGATGTTGTCTTCTCTCAGTATCAGGTACAGTACTGCCTCTTTGGTCTGGTCTGTCTGGCGCTCTCTCAAGCTGATAATCAGTAACATTTCTGTGGGGCTTGGGTTCCAAGTTGAGTTTGGTCTTCCGGTAAATAGAAAGATGAGACTCCTCCTGCCATTTGATGTAGTAGTTTTGAAAAGAACTTTTCAATTAAAAACTTTGTGCTTTGACTAAATGAGTAATACTACGACAGCATTCATCCTCAGTTGGTGCCATCTTTGGTTGTGTGTTGGTAAATCTATTATACATATACAGGAAGGAGATGTGGTGTGGTGTCATGACTACCACCTCATGTTTCTGCCCAAGTGTTTGAAAGAGATGGATCCACAAATGAAAGTTGGTTGGTTCCTGCACACACCATTTCCTTCATCCGAGATTTACCGAACTCTACCTATGCGCTCAGAGCTGCTAAAGGCTGTGCTAACTGCAGATCTTATTGGGTAGGCAGACATTTCTTCTCTCTCTCTCTCACTTGCCCTTCTCTCACAGTCTCAGAACATGTTATACCATCATCCACAGGGGGTAGGTTCATGCCAAGTCTTGCCCCAGCCAGCATTGTAAAGTTTTGTACTCTTTTTCCTTCTCCCTGTTTTCAGGAATGTAAGCAAAAGAAGAGTGCTGGCTGGCTGGCTGCAGGTTCCACACATATGATTATGCTAGGCATTTTGTGAGTGCATGCACAAGAATTTTGGGACTGGAAGGCACCCCTGAAGGTGTAGAGGACCAGGGCAAGCTTACTCGGGTTGCAGCTGTATGTCCTCTTGTGCCTTAACCTGGTCTTCATGTTGGTCTCATTCTAGGAACATTTACAAAAAGCCTTGTAGTGAGCAGCTTGCAAAATACCCAGCTGATTTTCTGATTGCAAGCTTGGCTGAGAGATCTGCAGTTCCCCATTGGGATCGATCCAGAGAGGTTCATCCAGGCTCTCGAGACTGATTTAGTAAAATGCCACATCAAACTGCTCCGTTCTCGCTTTGAAGGGTGCAAGGTAATGTATTCTCCAGAAAAGTAAGTCCTTTACAAATTGGAAGGGTATTGCAAACTATGTCCTCTTGGCATTGCAAAGCATGTGGACATAAAAACCTGAGCTCCACATGTCCTTGAGTGCTTTGTCCTAGTATGTGCAGTCTGGTTAGAATCAAGGGTTGTATGCATATATATTGCATGTCCTAATTTGTTGTCTATATTCTGAGTAATGATATTTTTCCTAACCCATCTTGCTGTTGGGTACTTGCTCAACAGGTTATGTTAGGAGTTGATCGCCTAGATATGATCAAAGGCATTCCACAGAAGCTTTTGGCCTTTGAGCTTTTCTTGGAGAAAAATCCTGAATGGCGAGAAAAAGTGCTGCTTGTGCAGATAGCAGTGCCAACTCGCACAGATGTTCATGAATGTAGGCACTGAAATTTTCAACTTCGGTTTCTAGTCTAATGATGCGTTTTTAGCTGCATCATCTTGACTGTTACCCTATGCAAACCTCACCAGTGTGTGAGAATCTGACTTGAAGAATGGGTTCCATGGTGATCTTCAACCAAATGTCATGATGGTGGTACAGTGCTGCCTTTCTCATGGATTTGATCCAATTTGGAGGGGGGATGGATGCATGCAGATCAAAGGTTGACAAGCCAGGTGCATGAGATTGTGGGTCGAATCAATGGCCGATTTGGCACTCTGACGTTTATGCCCATCCATCATCTGGCAAGTTTTTTTCTCTTTGCTTCATGAGTCCCTTTTTTCCCTTATTGTGAAAACTTGGGTGCCTCACTCACTCAAAGTAGTAGACATTGAGGCTTGAGACAAGATCTGAAGATGCACAGTTAAGGTAGGGTCAAAGTAGTAGGTTGCTGTTGACATTTGTGCCATTTAATCTGATGGGTTTTGATGGGGTTGATGATTGGTGGTTACAGGACCGATCCCTGGCCTTCCATCAACTGTGTGCTCTTTATGCAATCACAGGTATCCCTGTCTTCTGGTGGTAATAACTGACCCATTTTGCTAAGAATACAGTCCATTGCACTTCAAAAGTGCATGTTTACAACCTTTTGAAATACCTTTGGGACATTTTGCTTGCTCTTGTAACAGCTGAATTAGGGCTTGCTCTTCTGGGTGCATGGTAAAGGGCGGGGTGCATGGGTGTGTGTGGAAGGGTTAAAAATGGGTGCATGGGTGTACTCCAACACCCATGCATCCATTCCACACACCCCTTTACAAGCATCTCTACCTTTTGGTATGGGTTATACTAGTGTCCAGAGGCACATTCAGCAGATTGCAGTATCTGGCATGGCAATACATTCCTGAGTGTGTGCGTGTGCATGTGGTTGGAAAAATAGATGTGCTTTTGGTGACATCACTACGTGATGGAATGAATCTGGTGAGCTATGAGTTTGTAGCTTGCCAGAACGAAAAGAAAGGTGTCCTTGTTTTAAGTGAGGTTAGTTCCTGTGCTTTCACATTTTCATTTCCATTCCTTTTTTAAGGCTCAGGAATACAGTAGAAGATAGGAAGCAATTTTGTTCCATTGTTTCTTGACTTCAATCAAGGCATATCTGTCAGGATGTAGCAAACTCTTCTCTGTCTGTAGTATTGCTTGAAAAGGGAAAAGTGTGTCATTTTTGCAGTTTTCAGGGGCAGCCCAGTCTTTAGGGGCAGGAGCAATGCTCGTGAACCCTTGGAATATTGAGGAGATGTCCATTGCCATACGGGATGCTCTGAACATGCCAGAAATGGAGAGGAAGGAACGGCATAACCACAACTTCAGTCACGTCACCCATCACACAGCTCAGGCCTGGGCAGATACCTTTGTCAGGTGGGAGATTGCATTCCTAGAGGGATACTCAATCCCTTCTTCAAACCAATTGCATTGATGTTGAATTTCAATTAGTCATGTTTGTTGGTGTCATCACTTCCTTATCCTGCAGTTTCTGGGGCATTCAAAAGAGCACAACACCAATGTGGGTGCTGATTGTTTCTTCAAACAAATGCAGTTCTTCCATTAAATCTTGGTCACAAGACACATAACAGCTCAATCTTCAGCATAACTATGGAGACTGATTGCTTGAGGACCCAATATGTTGGATCCGAATACCCGATTTGCTTGATTGCAGCTAATGTCGTCTTATGGGTATTCTATGGAAGGACAGTGAACTCAATGATACAATAGTGGAGGCTGAGCTACGGACATTACGAGTTCCTCCTGTCTTACCCACACAGCAAGCTCTAACTAAATTCCAAGATTCCAAGAATCGGCTACTAATCTTGGTGAGGAATGTAGATTTTGCTTCTCCCTTGTTACCCACCAGCTCACCCTTCCTGGTTCAAGACTAAAACTTTTGGTGTTCTCACCCCCTTAAAATGTGCTGTGGATCTTTTGCAGAGTGATTGATGATGGTCAGTCTGAGGGTTTTTGCATATGTAGGATAGATCTCTTTCAGACTGTTCAGCAGATTGTGTCAATCTTGGGCCATCTTGTCATCCATGGTTTTTAAAAATATCCAACAATGCTTTTGGCTTACAAAACTCTCACCTCCACAAGCATCTGGTCATGGCATTGTGTGATTGAAGGGCTTTAGTGGAACGATTACTGCACAAGTGGAACCTCCGAGGCGAAGAGGTCCTGATCAGATCAAGGAGATGAAGTTGCAGTTGGATCCTGGTTTGAGAGATGCTCTGACTACTTTGTGTTCTGACACTAACACCATCATCGTTATTCTTAGTGGCAGTGAACGGACACTCCTGGATGAGGTACATGTTAAACACATCCTGAGGGATATATATTGCCAATTTAATATGATGAAAGTTCATCTGTTTCTATAGGATTTGAGGTCTCTTAAATTGGAAGGTTGGTGGTCATGAACATTTTAAGAATTGTTTTGGTCTCACAATCGAAGACTGGCTTGTCCTTGCTTGTGAATAATTCCCTCTGTGTATCTTATTCCGATTTCTATGGGCTTGTTCTTTGCTATGTTATGCAGGCCTTTGCAGGATTTGATCTGTGGCTTGCAGCAGAAAATGGCATGTTCTTGCGCCACACAAAAGGAGACTGGATGACTACCATGCCTGAGCATGTGAACATGGACTGGGTAGAAAGTGTCCAGGTGGGCTTTTCTTTTCCTTATCATGGGTTTGAAGGATGACCATTTTGTGTAAGGAACAATGGGGTCAAATATGAGCCACAGCAATCCAGTGTTTGTGTGCTTTTTTGCCAACAAGAGTTTGGTCTTTCTTTTTGTGTGCATGTGGTACATCTAACTAAATCAAGACATATGGAATAGTGAGCATTCCTAGTTACTAGTTTGGCTCCTGTGTCCGATAATAAACACATACCATCTCACACAAGTCTTTGTAGGGTTCATGATATTTGCAGTCTCTACCACTTTTAAATGAACTCGGAAGTTTCTATGGTTAGAGTTGTCAACATTGGTCTCAATCATGAAATTGCACCTACTGGCTACAAAGTGTCCTGATCCACAAATTCCCTGTTTGGAATGTCCCAGCTTGTGTTTGATTACTTTTGTGAGCGTACTCCACGATCTTATGTTGAATCTCGGGAGACATCACTTGTTTGGAACTACAAGTATGCAGGTAAAGATCTTGCACAACTGCTATTGGGTTGCAAAAATAATTTACAGGAAGAAGGGCAGGTGTCAGTAAACTGGGAGTCTGAGATTCAGAATCAATGGCCCTTGCCACTGAGTCAAAACTTACAGTTTTTAAGTTGGACAGCTTTAGCCATGTACATTCTTGTCAAACTTCATTTAGTTAGGAGTGATGGGTTTTTGATGCTGGTCACTAACGAGTACTTTGCTGAATGTACTGATAGTTGGGACAAATATCACAGATGTGGAATTTGGGAGGGTGCAAGCTCGGGATATGCTACAGCATCTATGGACAGGGCCCATCTCAAATGCAGCTGTGGATGTTGTGCAAGGCAGCAAGTCAGTGGAGGTCCGTCCTGTTGGTGTTTCAAAGGTAATCCTCTATTTAAATATATACACTTAAAAGAACAATGTAGGATGTGGGGTATGGAAATCACAGAGAACATGATTGATGGACATTCTGATCTTCTTGTGGCCTTGGCTAACTTGACAAGGAGCTGACTTTGTGTTTTGATATTCAAGTGAGTGATGGAAATTGCGCTATCTGGGTTTTGTTGAAGTGAGAGCATAGTTCCACTATAATCGGTTCTATTACATTCAGTAAGTAGTAGCAGAATAAACAGGACCCTTTTTTTCATTACAAAGTGGGCAATCTGTGATTTGGGTCCAACCTTATGGGAAGCTTTTAAAGCAGGATATGGGATTTGATTGTGTAATCAACATGGAGGGGCACAGTGGCATATTCAAAATTCTTAAGATGGGTCTGTGTGTGCATCCATCCAGGGTTCTGCTATTGACCGGATCTTGTATGAAATTATCCAAAGCAAGCATGCAGGTTTCCACATTGACTTTGTCATGTGCATTGGTCACTTCCTGAGCAAGGTCTGCTTACCATCTCAATCTCAGTACACTTTTGTTTCAGGTTCTTTATATTCCTGCTTGCTACACAAAATATCTCATCACTGTCATCCAAGCAATTCTTTGAACTGTAAGATTGAAGATTTGATGGATTGTATGAATTGGGTGTTAACAGGATGAAGATGTCTTCACCTACTTTGACCCAGAGCTGCCATTTGAGAGGGATCCTCACCATGCCTGCAATGGAAAGACAGACAGAGCCCTTGATCGACGGTTAGCAGCCAAATCTTGTGACCGGCTTCTGGCCAAAAGCAATAAGGTTGGGGTTGTTCGGACCAAGTCATTTCCTCTTACATCACCTGACAGGGGTGGGAGTCATGTGCGAACAAATAGTTTGAAGGACTGCAAGTATACAGAGCGTGACACAATGGAATTGGAACTTGGCTCAATAATGAACATCACAGTTGACACCTACTTCTCTTGTGCTGTTGGGCTGAAACGTTCAGCAGCTCGCTACTCACTACCTACCTCAGATGAGGTGGTAGTATTCTTGAATTCACTCGCTAACGCTTATGTTAAGCCAGTTGCAAATGGGGATAAATCCGCCTACCTCAGTCTTGAGACATCCAATCCTGCCTGGTGACAAGCTGTCCAGAGCTAGGCTAAAGCTTTTATATTTGAGGTATGTTTTTTTATTAGGCCCACCAATTTTTGACAATGTGGTCTCTTTTGTGATAGAATGAGAGAACACAAGAATTAATACTGGTCCCCCTCAGTAATTGAAGCCCTGCAATTGTTGTAGCAGTCTGTAAAGATTTTAAATCCCTCCCCCCCCTGCCGAAAATGCTTATCACTGTGTAACGATTTTGAAATCTGCCGACATCTATTTCTCCTGTAAAGATTCTTATTTTCTCTCTAAACCAATAATGTTGTCTCTTGAGCTCTAGCTGTGCACCTCCTGTCTATGCAGAGTTCACCAATTTGTCCGACTGCCTACCTCTCCACAGGCAGTTGAGGTTGGGGAGTTGGCATCATTTCTGATTTTCTGATTGAATCAATGGTGTTGACATGCAGTAGAATTGAAGCTAGAGTTTTAAACTACAAACACTGAATAAAAAGAAAAATCTCATAACTTCAAACTTGGAACTACTAATTATGTAATCTACTGAAATTTGGTATTTGCTTCACTTTTTGCACTATATCCTACTTTTCAGTTGCCTTTGTTGCCTTGCCTACCTTTAATGGAAACACCCACAGGAGGGTAAAACCTAGCAAGCAATGTAGTTTTCATTTGGGTCTCACATTTTTGAGGAATGTTGAGCAGGTGTCATTATGAACTTGAGTTCATTTTCTGGCTTCTTCACAGAACTACTTTAATTGTTGCTGTTTTGAGCTTGGAAGATTTCTAATTTAATTGATGCTGTTTCAAATTGCCAAAAGGGGAAAAGCTTGTTCATCGATGCATCTTGAAGTGAAATAGATTTTCTTCTTCTTCATTCCATCGTTTTTCTCATCTCTTGTAGTGAATCAATGTGTTTATTGTGGTGAAATGGCTTTTTTAATAGTGGGGGTTAGAGGTTGGTCATTGGACTCCCAGTAAGTGTGATTTGTGATGAAGGGAGGTGCATCCAAAACTTTCATGGACCTTGAATTGTACCTTACTACAATCTTCATAGTTGTTCAAATTCTAGTGACAATGATTTATCAGTTCAAATTCCAGAGACAATATTCATCAGAGCTGGTGTAGATAGAAAAACTCAAGGTTTCAAAAGTCGTTGTCATCATCATAGATTGAACAATACTAAAGTGAAATTTGTTTAACCCCTTCTCAATTGAAGAGGTATGGAGAGGTGTATTTTGAAT
>Ga0116230_10001267_pt1 | contig 23687 bp, 27 predicted proteins | sample S1TSphfallax_3_FD_88678 | JGI IMG/M metagenome (GOLD analysis project Ga0116230, IMG submission 88678) | Host-associated microbial communities from peat moss isolated from Minnesota, USA - S1T2_Fd - Sphagnum fallax MG | ecosystem: Host-associated > Plants > Peat moss > Unclassified | place... | reverse complement strand
TACGCGGGCGTGGGTGTTCAGGCCCGGATAGGCCGGCAGCAGGCTCGGGTGGATGTTCAGCATCCGCCCGGCCCAGCGCGCCACCAGATAAGGGGTCAGGATTCGCATATAGCCGGCGAGGCAGACGAACTCGGCGCCCGCCGCCGCCAGCGCCGCATCCACCGCCCGCTCGTGCCCCGCCCGGTCCCGGCCATAGTCCTTGCTCGGGATCGCCACCGCCGGCACGCCAAGCCCGCGCGCGATTTCCAGCCCCGCCGCGTCCGCCCGGTTGGAAATCACCAGCACAATCTCGGCCGGATAGTCCGGCGCCGCCGCCGCCTCGATCAGCGCGCGCATGTTGCTGCCGCGTCCGGAAATCAGGATCGCGACGCGCCGCTTCATGCAAACACGCCGCCTTCAATCGCCACACCGTCGCCGGCGATCACGTGGCCCAGCGGAAACGGAGTTTCGCCCTCGGCGCGCAAAATTTCGCTCGCGGCGGCGGCGTCCTTCACCACCAGCGCCATCCCGACCCCGCAATTGAACACCCGCAGCATCTCGCCGGTCTCGATCCCACCGGTCCGCGCCAGCCAGGGAAACACCGCCGGCATCGGCCAGGGAGCGGTAAGATGCGCGCCGCAACCCGCCGGCAGTGCCCGCGGGAGGTTTCCCGGCAGCCCGCCGCCGGTGATGTGCGCGGCGGCCTTCAGCAGCCCGGCCCGGTGCAGCGCCAGCAACGGCCGGACATAGATGCGGGTCGGCGCCATCAGCGCCTCGCCCAGCGTCTGGCCGGCGACGAACAGGGCAGGGGACTCCCACGCCAGCCCAGCCTCGCCGACGATCTTGCGGACCAGCGAGAACCCGTTGGAATGGACGCCGGCGCTCGGCAGGCCCAGGATCGCATCCCCCGGGGCGACACCGGCAGGCAGCAGCGCGCCGCGCTCCGCCGCCCCAACGGCAAACCCGGCAAGGTCATAGTCCCCCCCGGCATACATGCCCGGCATCTCCGCCGTCTCGCCGCCCACCAGCGCGCAACCGGCGATCTGGCAGCCGCGCGCGATCCCGGCGATCACCGTCCGCGCCGCCCCGACGTCGAGCGCCCCGGTTGCAAAATAGTCCAGGAAAAACAAGGGTATGGCACCCTGCACGATCAGGTCGTTCACGCACATCGCCACCAGATCGATGCCGACGAAGTCGTGGATACCGGTCTCGATCGCGATTTTCAGCTTGGTTCCCACGCCGTCCGTGGTGGAAACCAGGATCGGGTCGACGAACCCGGCCGCCTTCAGGTCGAACAGCGCGCCGAACCCGCCGATCCCGCCCAGCACGCCGGTCCGCGTGGTCGCCTTCGCCAGCGGCTTGATTGCCTCTACCAGCGCGTCGCCGGCCGCGATATCGACACCGGCATCCCGGTAGGTCACGCTGGTCATCCCAACCTCCGATCGTCATCTCAGTCTTGCCAGCAATTTAATCGCCCTGACCGGACTCTGGCGATTCCAGTCAAGGCGATATTGCTCTAAGCCGTGCTGATGAAGCTTCCGCACGGCACGCGCGCCCAAACCTCTCCGGCGCCTTTCACCATAGCCGTCCGGCCGGCGCAATCCGCGGTGTCCCCGTGAACGACGCGCTGCCCAGCAACGCCCGCCGCACCCGCGTGCAATGGCAGCGCCTCACCCTGGTGGCGGTGTTCCTGCTGGCGCTCTGGCTGTTCCTGCGGCTGTTCTCCTCGGTCCTGATGCCGTTCGTCACCGCCGCCGGCGTCGCCTACTTCCTCGACCCGGCGGTCAGCCGCCTCGCCAAGCTCGGCCTCCGCCGCTCGATCGGCGCACTCCTGATGATCGTCGGCGTGCTGCTGCTCGCGGCCCTGTTCATCCTGTTGCTGTATCCGGTGATCGCCAGCCAGGCGAGTGCGCTGGTCACCAACCTGCCGTCCTACATCAAGACCGCGCAGACCGATTTCAGCAATCTCGTCGCCAATCTGCAGCATCGGCTGGGGCCAGGCGCGATGAGCCAGAAATTGCGGGACATCGCCGCCAACCAGGTCGGCACGGTGGTCGGCTTCGCCGGCACCGCCGCCTCCAACATCATCGGCAGCGGCTTCGCGGTGGTGAACATCCTGACGCTACTGATCATCACGCCGATCGTCGCGTTTTATTTCCTGCGGGACTGGCCCGGCATCGTCCGCCATGTCGATACCTGGCTGCCGCGCCCGTACGAAGGCGTGATCCGCGCCCAGGCGATCGAGGTGAACCGCATCCTCGCCGCCTGGATCCGCGGCCAGGCGATCTGCTGCCTGGTCCTGGCGCTGGTGTACGCGGTCGGCCTCACCATCGTCGGGCTCGACCTCGGCCTGATCGTCGGCCTCGCCGCCGGGCTCCTGTCGTTCATTCCGTATGTCGGCACCGTCGTCGGCGCCGTCAGCGCGGTGCTGCTCTCGCTCTCGCAGTCGCCCGGCTGGGGCGAGGTGATCCGCGTGCTGGCGGTGTTTGGCTTCGGCCAGGCCCTGAACGACTACGTCATCCAGCCGCGCTTCCTGGGCGACCGGGTCGGCCTGCCGGCGGTCTGGGTGATTTTTTCCCTGTTCGCCGGCGGGGCGGCGTTCGGCTTCCTCGGCATCATGCTGGCGGTCCCGGTCACCGCGACGCTCGGCGTCCTCGCCCGGTTCTGGCTGCGCCGCTACCTGCATAGCCCGCTCTATCTCGACGCGCCGCCGGAATGAGGCTGCCGTGAACCGGCAATTGTCGCTGCCGTTCGTGCCGGCGACACGATACGCCGCCTCGGATTTCTGCCCGGCGCCCTCCAACGCGCTGGCCCGCGAATGGCTGGCGCGGCCGGATCGCTGGACCAACGGCCGGCTGTTCCTGTGGGGTGCGGCGGGCTGCGGCAAGACCCATCTGCTGCACGTCTGGGCGGACACCCAGCGCGCCGCGATTCTCGACGGCGGCCAGTTGCGCGGCGTCGCGCCGCCGCCCCAGACCCCGGTCGCGATCGACGATGCGGACATCGTGGCCGATCCGCGGGCGCTCCTCCATCTGCTGAACGCCGCCGCCGAAGTCGGCCAGCCGGTGTTGCTGACCGCCCGGCTGCCGCCCGCCCGCCAGGCCCAGAAACTCGCCGACCTCGGCAGCCGGCTGCGCGCCAGCCTCGCCGTTGAAATCGGACCGCCGGAGGATGAACTCCTGTCGCTGCTGCTCACCCGCCTCGCCGCCGAGCGGCAACTCGCACTCAATCTCGGCGTCCGCAATTTCCTGCTCACCCGCCTGCCGCGCACCGCCGCGGCAATGCGCGAAGCGGTCGCCCGGCTCGACCGCGCCGCCCTCGACCGCGGCGTCAAAATCACCCGCGGCCTCGCCGCCGGGCTGCTGGAAGACCTGGCCGATCCGGATGTCGCGGCCGAGATGTTACCTAACCGTCATCTTCCCGCCGGCGACGGACTGTTATAGGACACGATATGGATCAGCTCGCACCGGCGCCCGCCGCCGAACTCACCCTCGACAATCCGGCCCGCTTCATCAACCGGGAACTCTCCTGGCTCGATTTCAATTTTCGCGTGGTCTCGGAAGCGGAAAATCCGCGCCACCCGCTTCTGGAACGGCTACGCTTCGTCTCGATCAGCGCCTCCAACCTCGACGAATTCTACTCGGTCCGCGTCGCCGGCCTGATCGGGCAGGCCCGCGCCGGCATCCTGGAACGCTCCGCGGACGGCGCCACCCCGGCGCAGCAATTGACCGCGATCAACGCCCGCGCCCGCGAACTGATCAACGCCCAGCAGGGTGCTTTCACCCATGTGCGCGCATTGCTCGCCGCCGCCGGCCTCGTCATGTGCCGGCCGGACAGCCTCAGCGCCGAGGACTCGCACTTCCTGGACGGCTATTTCATGGAACGGGTGTTCCCGGTCCTCACACCGCTCGCTGTCGACCCCGCCCACCCGTTCCCGTTCATCCCGAACATGGGCCTGGTGATGGCGCTGAAGCTCGCGCGCGACGACGACCGCGGCAACATGTCCGCCCTGATCCCGATGCCGAGCCAGGTCGAACGCTTCGTCCGGCTGCCCGCCCATGACGGCCAGATCCGCTTCGTCATGCTCGAAGACCTGGTGAAACTGTTCCTGCACCGGCTGTTCCCCGGCTTCCAGGTGCACGGTTCGGGCCTGTTCCGGCTGATCCGCGATACCGACGTCGAATTCGAGGAAGAGGCCGAAGACCTCGTCCAATCCTACGAAACCGCCCTGAAGCGCCGCCGCCGCGGCGTCGCCATCCAACTGACGGTGCAGGCGGAAATGCCGGACGATCTGCGCGAACTGGTGATCGACGCGGTCGATGCCCCGGCGGACGAGGTCTATACCGAAACCGGAATCATGGGCCTGGTCGACGTCAGGCAAATGATCGTGGACGACCGGCCGGACCTGTTGTTCCCGCCCTATACCGCGCGCTTCCCCGAACGCATCCGCGATTTCGGCGGCGACTGCTTCGCCGCCATCCGCGCGAAAGACATCCTGGTCCACCACCCGTTCGAAAGCTTCGACGTGGTGGTGCAGTTCCTGCGCCAGGCGGCGGCGGACCCCGCCGTCGTCGCGATCAAGCAGACCCTGTATCGCACCAGCCGCGACTCGCCGATCGTCAAAGCCCTGATCGAGGCCGCGGAAGCCGGCAAATCCGTCACCGCGATGGTCGAACTGCGCGCCCGCTTCGACGAGGAAGCCAACATCCGCCTGTCCCGCTCGCTGGAAGCCGCCGGCGTGCAGGTCGTGTTCGGCTTCGTCGGCCTGAAAACCCACGCGAAAGTCTCCTACGTGGTCCGGCGCGAAGCCGGCAGCTTGCGCGCCTACGCCCATTTCGGCACCGGCAACTACCACCCGATCACCGCGCGCATCTATACCGACCTGTCGTTCTTCACCTGCGACCCGCCACTCACCCGCGACGCCGCCCGGCTGTTCAACTACATGACCGGCTACGCCAAGCCGGAGGCGATGGAACAGCTCGCCTTCTCCCCGCTCACCACCCGCAAAACGGTCGGCGCGCTGATCGAAGCCGAAATCACCAACGCCCGCGCCGGCAAGCCCGCCGGCATCTGGCTGAAAATGAACTCCCTGGTGGACGACCGGCTGATCGACCAGCTTTACGAAGCCTCGCGCGCCAACGTCGCCATCACCATCGTCGTGCGCGGCATCTGCTGCCTGCGCCCCGGCATCCACGGCCTGTCAGAAAACATCAAGGTCAAATCCATCGTCGGCCGCTTCCTCGAACACGCCCGCATCTGCGTCTTCGCAAACGGCCACACCATGCCCTCCCGCGACAACAAGGTCTTCATGTCCAGCGCCGACTGGATGGCCCGTAACATGGACGGCCGCGTCGAAAGTTTCGTCCCCATCCATAACCCCACGGTCCACGCCCAAATCCTCGACCAGATCATGGTCGTGAACCTGCGTGACGACGCGCAATCCTCCGAACTCCACGCGGACGGGACCTGGTCGCGGATCACCCCCGGCGACCCGCCCGCCTCCGCGCACGAATACTTCATGACCAACCCATCCCTCTCCGGCCGCGGCTCCGCCCTGCACGGCGGCCTGCACATCGAAAAACCGAAAAGCAAATACCGCCGCCGGGTGGACTGACCCGGCCGCCGACTTAGTCAGCCGCCGAGGCGAATGACAGGCTGCGTTCGCGGTCGGTCATGTAGTCGCGGGTCAGCGGCACGGCTTCCTGGTCGCGGACGATTTGGATTTGGAAGACCATATGGTCGTTGACGCGGAACGCGAGTTCCGAGCCGGACAGGTAGAATTCGAACATCCGGCAGAAACGTTCGTCGTACAGGGCGGCGATGGCGTCGCGGTTGGCGGCGAAGCGGCGGCGCCAATGCGACAGGGTTTTCGCGTAGTGCAGCCGCAGGATTTCGATATCGGCGGAGATCAGCCCGGCTTTTTCCAGCGGCCCGAGCACTTCGGAGAGGGCGGGCGAGTAGCCGCCAGGGAAAATGTATTTGGCGATCCATTGATTGGTGGCGGATGCGCCGTCGAACCGGCCGATCGAGTGCAGCAGGGCAACACCGTCCGGTTTCAGGCAGCGCTTGATGGTGTCGAAGAATACCGGGTAGTTCGGCACGCCGACATGTTCGAACATGCCGACCGAAACAATCCGGTCGAAACTCTGGGTCATCGAGCGGTAGTCCATCAGCTCGAAATTCACCCGGTCGGCGAGGCCGGCGGCGGCGGCTCGGGCGCGCGCTTCGGTCAGTTGTTCCTCGGACAGCGTGATACCGGTGACCCGGGCGCCGAAATCCTTGGCGAGCGTGAGCGCCATGCCGCCCCACCCGCAGCCGATGTCCAGCACGGTGAGGTCCGGCTTGTCGAGCAGCAGCTTGGCCGCGATGTGGCGCTTTTTGGCGGCCTGCGCTTCCTCCAGCGTTTCGTCGCCGCGCGGAAAATAGGCGCAGGAGTATTGCCGGTCGCGGTCCAGGAACAGCGAGTAGAGCCGGCCATTCAGATCGTAGTGGTGCGCGACGTTATGTTTGGCGCGCACCGCGTTATTGGCCTGGATGATCGGCCGCAGCAGGCGCAGCAGCAGGGCATTGATCTCCAGCACCGCGATGCCGCCGTACCGGATATTCTGCATCAGCACCGTCAGCACCTCGTGGATCGAGCAATCCACCGGCACCAGGCCTTCATCCATATAGGCTTCGCCGACGGTCAGAGCCGGGTTCAAGACCAGCCGCCGCAGCGTCGCCTGATCGCGAATGGCGATCGCCGCCGCCGGCGCCTCGCCATTGCCGTACAGGCTGCTGTCGCCATCCGGCCAGATCACCCGCAACCGCCCTTCGCGGATCGCACCGGTCAAAATGCGGTCCATCAGCGTTTTGAAGGTCAACCCCATCCACCCCCTCCGTCTCTCGGGGTCGTATTTAGGAGCAGATTCTTACAAAAAAAAGACCGGCCAGATGTAACGGCCTCCGCGTGTGGCGCAGAGGCCGCTATCGCAACTAAGCCTCCGTCGCCGCCTCTTCCTGGCCGAACAGCGGCCCCAATTCCGGCGCCTCGTCGCGTTCCGCGGCGATCGTTTCGCCGCGCGCCTGCTTCTCCGCCTCTTCCGGGCTGCGCGCCACGTTCACCTTCACCTCGATGATCACTTCCGGGTGCAGCGCCACCCGCACGGCGGCGATGCCGAGCGCTTTGATCGGCGTGGTCAGCAGCACCTGCGACCGCTCGATGCCGAGCCCGGCCGCGGTGCAGGCGTCCGAAATGTCACGCGCGGAGACCGAACCGTAAAGCGCGCCGGCTTCGGAGGCCTGGCGGATCAGCACCACGGTCAGCCCGTGGACCCGCTCGGCGACGCGCTCCGCCTCGTCCCGGCGCTTCAGGTTCTGCGCCTCCAGCTGCGCGCGCTCCCGCTCGAAGCGTTCGCGGTTCGCCTTGGTCGCGCGCACGGCCTTCGCCTGCGGCAGCAGGAAGTTTCGCGCGTAGCCGGGCTTGACCTTAACCACCTCGCCCATCTGGCCGAGTTTCTCGACCCGCTGCAGCAGGATCAGTTCGACGTTTGCCATGGTTCTGCTCCTTCGCTCAGGTCAGCACATAGGGAAGCAGGGCCAGGAACCGCGCGCGCTTGATAGCTTTCGCAAGCTCGCGCTGCTTTTTGCCGGACACCGCGGTGATCCGGGACGGCACGATCTTGCCGCGCTCGGACAGGAACCGGGACAGCAGCCGCACGTCCTTGTAGTCGATCACCGGCGCGCCGGGGCCGGAGAACGGGCAGGATTTCTTGCGGCGGAAAAACGGCCGGCGGGCGCCCACGGCAGGCCGGCGGGCAGCCGGGTTCAGTTCGGTGGCTTCGGACATCAGACCTCCTCCTCGGCGGCGTATTCTTCACGGTCGCTGCGGAATTCGTCGCGCGCCCGGAACTCCTCGCGCTCGTCATAGCCGCGCTTGCGGCCGGTCTCGAAGCGGCCGGCCGGCTTCGGCCCGCGGAACCCGCGCTCGCGGTCGTCCGATTTGCGGGACAGGATCACGGACGGCTCTTCGCTGATGTCCTCGACCCGGACGGTCAGGAACCGGAGCACGTCCTCGTTCAGGCTCAACTGGCGCTCCATCTCGACGATTGCCGGCGGCGGCGCGTCGAGGCCAAGCAGAATGTAGTGGCCCTTGCGGTTCTTCTTGATCCGGTAGGCGAGGGACCGGAGGCCCCAGTATTCGCGCTTTTTCACGGCGCCGCCATCGGCTTCCAACTGGGCGGTCACGGCGTCGGCGACGGCGTCCGCCTGCTGCTGGGTGATCTCGCTGCGCGCGATCACCACGGTCTCGTATAAGGGCATGTGTTACTCCTCCCTCTGGCAATTCAGCTCCAGCCCGGTTCCGGGCAGATCCCAACAGCGGGACGAGCATTAGCCGGGCGCGATGCCACGCACCCGGCAGGGGAGGCGAGCGTTTGGCACAGCCGGGTCACGCTGACAAGGGCACGAAATACGTTCGCGCTCACGAAAACGACAGGATCAGCCGCCTGCGGTGTCGGTTAGCAAAGGGTGCCAACAGGATAAGTGGTTGTTTTCATGACCGCAGCATGATGAGTTTTCGCTCATTATATTCTAACCGATGCGCTTCAGCCGGCCCTCCGGGAAGCCGAGGAACACTTTGGCGCCGGCGGCGAGCTCCCCGGCCGCGCCGGCATCCGCCAGCACGGTCACCGGCCGCGGCAACGCACAGTCCAGCCGCAGCTGCCGGCCCTGGTGGCGCGCCGAAATCACCGTCGCCGGCATCCCGGCGCCGCTGATCGTCACATCCTCGGCGCGGATCGCAAAGGTCGCGCCGTCCTGTTCCCAGATGTTCTGATAGCCCAGCAGTGCCGCCGCCGCGGCGCTGCCGGGATTGTCGATCACGTCGCGCGGCGCGCCTTCCTGGATCACCGCGCCATCCGCCAGCAACACCAGCCAGTCGGCCAGCCCGGCCAGCGCCGGGTCGTGCGTCGCCGCCAGTGCCGGCAGGCCGCGCGCGGTCGCGGTGTCGATCAGCCACAACACCAATTGGTCGCGGGTCGCGGCGTCCAGCGCGGCGGAGGGTTCGTCCAGGAGCAAAATTTCCGGGTTGCACGCCAGCGCCCGCGCCAGGGCCACACGCTGCGCCTCCCCGCCGGACAGCGCGGCCGCCGGCCGCGCCGCGAGGGCTTCAATCCCAAGCTCCGCCAGCAACGCCCGCGCCTGCCCGTGTCGGGTCTTGGCCCGCAGCGGATAGGCGACGTTCCCGAGCGCGGTCAGATGCGGAAACAGCGCCGCCCCCTGCGGCAGGTAGCCAACCGGCCGCGCCTCCGGCGCCATCCCCTGCCACGGCGACCCGGTCGCCGGTAGCAGCCCCGCCAACGCCTTCAACAGCGAGGTCTTGCCCGCCCCGGACCGCCCCAGCAGCGCGGTGAACCCACGAATCTCGAACCGCGCGTGCAGCCGGATCGGCGCGGTCAGCCGGTAATCTACCTTCAAACCGGTTTCCGGGCGGTGACCTCGATCTCGATCTTCATCCGGGGGTCGGACAGGCCGGCGCGGAACATCGTCGCCGCCGGGCGGATGTCTCCCAGATATTTCTTCAGCACCGGCCAGCATTGCTCGAAATCCTCGCTGCCGCCGGGCAGGATGTAGCGGACCCGCACGATGTCGCGGAGCGCCGCACCGGCCGCGCCCAACGCAGCACTGATATTTGCGAAGCACCGCTCCGCCTGGGCGACGATGTCGTCCTCGATCGTCATGGTCGCGTAGTCGAAGCCAGTGGTGCCGGAGACGAAGATCCAGTCGCCCTCCACCACCGCGCGCGAATAGCCGATGGCGCGTTCGAACTCGGAACCGGATGAAATCAACCGCCGCATGGCATGACGTTACGCCAGGCGGCGGCGTGCCCGCAAACCCAGCCACAAGGGCAGCGGCAGCGCCACCGCCAGGAACGCCGCCAGCAGCGGAAACACCGCGGCGATGCCCTCGTCCTGCACATCCGTCCACAGCTGCACCGGCATGCCGGCGGGATGGTAGGCGATGATCAGGACAATCCCGAATTCGCCCAGCGCCCGCACCCAGCACAGCGCCAGCGCCGCCGCCAGCCCGCGTTGCGCAAGCGGCAGGGTGACCCGGAAGAACACCCGCAACGGCGTGTCGCCCAGCGTCCGCGCCACCGCCTCCAGCTCGGGCGGCACCTCCGCCAGCGCCGCCCGCGCCGCCACGATGTAGGTGGGAAGTGCGGCGTACACCGCCGCCAGCACGAACGCGGCCGGCGTGTTGGTCAGCACCAGGCCAATCCGCGCGAATGCAACACCGGCCGGCGCCGCCGGCCCGTAGAACGCCGCCAGCAGAATGCCGAGGGCCAGGGTGGGCATCAGCATCGGGATCAGCACCGCCGCCTCCGCCACCGCGCCGAACCGCCCTCGCGCCCGCGCCAGAAACAACGCGAACGGCGTGCCGACCAGCGCGATCAGCGCCATCGCGGTTCCGCCGCCCAGCAGCGAGGTCATGATCGCGCGGATATCGTCGCCGGACAGGCTGGCGTTGCGCCAGTCGCCGCCGGTGACCAGGCCGAACAGCGGCACGCACAGGAATACCGCGACCAGCAGCGGCGCCGCCGGCCGGGCGATGCGCGTGATCAGACCGGTTTGCCCTTGCCCGGATTGTAGCCGTAATGCGCGAAGATGCCCTGCGCCTCAGGCGTGCTCAAGAACGCCGCGAATGCACGCGCCGCCCCGGGGTCCGGGGCGTTCGCCAGCGCCGCCGCGTAGAACACCAGCGGGCTCGGGTGCGCGGGCTTGCCCTTCAGCGTCAGCGTCGCCTTCGCGTACCAGGTTTTCGCCAGTGCCGGGCTGGAGAAATTGATTTCCGGAGGCAGTTTTATGTACGGCAGCTTCTGGGAGATCACGGCGCTCTCATAGCCGAGCGTCGCGTCGATCTGGCCCTCCTGCAGCCGCGCCAGCAGCGACGGTTCGGCGAAAATCTGCGCCGGGTTCAGCATCGGGCCGGCCACCTTGTCGGCGAAGCCGGGCAATTTGTAGTAAAGTTCGGCCAGTTGCAGGCAGTACAGATTATACGCGCCCTGCGGGTCGACCGTCGGGTCGGTGCGGCCATAGCGCAGCCCGGGGGTCGCCAGCACCTGCGGCCAGCCGGCGGTTCCGGCGCTGGCAAACGCGGCCGCGAATTTCGACGCCGGCGAATACGCCAGCACGAAATCCGTGCTCGCCACCGGCGCCGCGTGGCCGATCAGCCCGGCCTTTTCCACCACCTTCACCGGCCCGGCCGAGACCGAAACGAACACATCCGCCGTCAGCGATTTTGCCGCCAACAGTTCCGCCAGCGCCATCGCCGCCTGGCCGATGCCGTAGAATTTGATCCCGGTCTTCGCCTCGAACGCCGGGCCGATGCCCTTGTCCATCACCACGCCCATCGACCCCGCAAAGACCACGTTCACGGCACCCGCGGCCGCGGCCGGCAACGCCCCCAGCGGCGCGGCACCGGCGGCCAGCAAGGCGGGGGGGACGGACAGGATGCGGCGGCGCGTGATGGACATTTGAAAACCTTCCCGATGCTGGGCCTGCGATATAGCCGGCCAGCTATATCGTCAATCCGCCCTTCCCATGCTTCGTTGTGGCCGTGGCAAAACCAGACCTCTCGCTGCGCATCCGCGTCATCCGTGGTGCCGATATCGTCATCGGTCCCGGCCGGGCCGATCTGCTCGGCCATATCGACAACACGGGCTCGATCGCCGCGGCCGGGCGGCAGATGAACATGAGCTACAAGCGCGCCTGGGAACTGGTCGAGGCGATGAACAATGTTTTCGCCCACCCGCTGGTGGAAGCGGTGAAAGGCGGCGCCGGCGGCGGCGGTGCGCGTCTCACCGCGACGGGCCACGCCGTGCTCGCCGCGTACCGGTCGCTGCAGGCCGAAGCCGCCGCCGCCGCAGCGCCGGCTTTGGGCAGCCTCGCCGCCGCTTTGTCGGTTCCGCCGGGCGGCAAAACCGGGTAGGTGAGCAGGAGCATGATCACCGACCTGCCCAACATCCTCACCCTCTCGCGGATCGCCGCGATTCCGTTGCTCGTCCTGCTGGTCGCCCTCGGCGCGCCGATCGCCGATTTTCTCGCCGCCCTCTTGTTCGCGATCGCCGCCATCACCGACTATCTCGATGGCCGCCTCGCCCGCGAGATGCTGCAGCTTTCCGATTTCGGCCGCATGCTGGACCCGATCGCCGACAAATTGCTGATCGGCGCGACGCTGATGGCGCTGGTCGGCTTCGGCCATCTGCCCGGCTGGGGCATTTATCCGGCCATCGTCATCATGCTGCGGGAAATCCTGGTCAGCGGCCTGCGCGAATACCTTGCGGAAATCCGCGTCGGCCTGCCGGTCACCCGCCTCGCGAAATGGAAGACCGGCGTGCAGATGGTCGCCCTCGGCCTGCTGCTGCTCGGCAGCGCCGGGGCGCGGCTGATCGGCCTCGGCTGGCTGCCGATGGCCTGGATCGGCGGCACGCTGCTCTGGATGGCGGCGACGCTCACCCTGATTACCGGCTGGGACTATCTGAACGCCGGCCTGCGCCACGTCACGGCACCCCGGCCGACGGTCTGAGGCGGTTTTGCACGCGCTGGGCGTGATCGGCCGGTCGGGCAGCGGCAAGACGACGCTGATCACCGCCTTGCTGCCGGTCTTGCGCGCGCGCGGCTTGCGGGTCTCGACGATCAAGCACGCGCATCACGACCTGCCGCTGGACCGGCCCGGCAAGGACAGTTTCCGCCATGCCGAGGCTGGGGCGGAGGAGGTGATCCTCGCCACCGGCGGTGGTTTCGCGCTGTTCTCCCGCCGCCCGCTCGCCCTGCCCGACCTGCTGGCGCGCCTGGCCCCCGTCGACCTCGTTCTCGTGGAAGGTTTCAAGAGCTATCCGCTGCCGAAACTGGAAGTCTATCGCCCCTTGCTCGGCCATCCGCCGCTGTGGCGGGAGATGGATGTGATTGGCGTGGCCTCGGACGCCGCCCTGCCGGATTGTCCGGCGCCCGTCCTGCCCCTGGACGCGGTGCCGGCGATCGCGGATTTCATCATCGCGGCTTTTGGGTTAGACACGGCCCATCGCCTTAAGGAGTGATTGCTTTGCGGCAATTTCTGATTGTCGGCCTGCTTCTGTCTCTGTCCGCCTGCGCGAGCGAGCGACAACTCGCCCGCGACACCTGGCCGTTCGGCAACCCGAACGAGCCGATCGTCACCAGCGAAAACGGCCTCCGCGCGGTCGGCCAGGTCGCGGTGGTGGCCCCCATCGCGCCGCAAGCCGGGGACGTCTGGCCCGGCCCGGTCGAGCCGGTGCCGACGCTGAGCCAGATGGAGCAGAACATGAACACGCCGCTCGGGCAAAAATTCACGCCCTCGCTGCCCTCGCCCTATCCGCCCGGCCAGGCCCCGGCGGATGATAGCCCCTCCACCGCCCCGCCGTTGCCGCTGCCGAACGCCACCCCGCCAATCACCCCGGCGCCGCTGCCCGGCGTGTCGCCGCAAGGCGTGAACGGCTCGTTCGGCTCACCGATGCCAAGCGCCCCGCCGATATCGACGCTGACCCCCCAGGGTGCGACCTCGCCCCCCTCCAGCCACGCGCCTTAATGAAGGTTCTTTATTTCGCCTGGCTGCGGGAGCGGATCGGCGCCGCCTCGGAAGATCTCGACCTGCCCGCGGACATCGCAACGGTCGGCGCGCTGGTCGAGTGGCTGAAATCGCGTGGCCCGGCCCACGCGAGCGCCTTCGCCGGCGACAAAATCGTGCGCTGCGCGGTGGATCAGGAATTCGCGAGCCTGGACGCGCCGATCGCCGCGGCGCGGGAAATCGCGTTCTTCCCGCCGGTGACGGGCGGCTGAGCCAGTGGCGCGGATCGTCGTCGGGCCAGCGGATTTCGACGCCGGCGCGGAGCTTGCCCACCTTTCGGACCATGCCGCCGGCGGCATCGGCTCCTTCATCGGCATCGTCCGCGCCGATCCGTCCGCGCCCCGCCGCGTCGCCGCCCTGACGCTGGAGCACTATCCCGGCATGACCGAAGCAGCACTGGAAAAAATCGCGGCGCAGGCGGAATCCCGCTGGCCGCTCACCGGCTGCACCATCATCCACCGCGTCGGCCGCCTGCTGCCTGGCGACAACATCGTGTTCGTCGGCGCCGCCAGCCCGCACCGCGAAGCCGCCCTCGCCGCCACCGCCTTCCTGATCGACTGGCTGAAAACCGCCGCCCCGTTCTGGAAGTACCAGGAATACGACAACGGCGAGGCCGAATGGGTCGCGGCCCGCGAATCGGACGAACGGGCCGCCCAAAGCTGGGCCTGACTACATCCGTGTCTCGAAATCGATCCGGGGATCGATGACGGTGTACAGAAAATCGCCGATCACCTGCATCACCAGACCCGTCAGCGTATAGATATACAGCGTGCCGAACATCACCGGATAGTCCCGGGTCAGCACCGCGTTGTAGCCGAGCAGCCCGAGCCCGTTCAGCGAAAACACGATCTCCACCAGCAGCGCCGCGGTGAACAAAATGCTGATGAACGCCGCCGGAAAGCCGGCGATCACCAGCAGCATCGCGTTGCGAAAAATATGCCCGTACAGCACCCGCGCCTCAGAGGCACCCTTCGCGCGCGCCGTCAGCACGTACAGCTTGCGGATCTCCTCCAGAAACGAGTTCTTCGTCAGCATGGTCAGCGAGGCGAACCCGCCGATCGTCATGGCGATCGTCGGCAGGATCAAATGCCAGGCGTAGTCGGCGATCCGCAGCGGCCACGAATAGGAATCCGCGTCCGGCGAGGCGAGGCCGCGCAGCGGAAACAGCGGTGCCAGCCCGCCGCTGCCGAACAGCACCACCAGAAAGATCGCCAGCAGAAACCCCGGCACCGCGTAGCCGATCAGGATGACGAGCGAGCTGGTCAGGTCGAACCGCGAGCCGTCCAGCACCGCCTTGCGGATGCCGAGCGGGATCGACACCAGATACACGATCAGCGTCGACCATAGCCCGAGCGAGAGCGACACCGGCAAACGCTGCCAGACCAGCGACAGCACGGATTGCCCCTGGAAAAAACTCTGTCCTAGATCGAACGTCAGATAGCCGCGCAGCATGATGAAAAACCGCGTCAGCGGCGGCTTGTCGAACCCGAACTGCTTCTTCAGCTGCGCGATCATCGTCGGGTCCAGCCCCTCGCCGCCGCGGTAGAAGCCGCGGGTCGGCGCCGCCACCTCGCCGTCATGGCCATGCGCGCTCTTCACCTTGGCGATCACGGTGTCGATCGGCCCGCCCGGCGCGAACTGGACGACGAAAAAGTTGATCGCGATGATGCCGAACAGCGTCGGGACAATCAGCAACAGGCGCTTGCCCAGATAGCGGATCATTTATGCCACCACAGCGAAAAATCGAACCCGACCTGCAGCGGAATCGCCGGCTTGGCGACCCGGTCCTGCCACCAGGCCAGGCGCTCGTTATTGGCGCTCCACCACGGCACGATGTACCAGCCGTTCAGCAGCAGCCGGTCCAGCGCGTGGATCGCGGTCTGTTTGTCCACTGGCGTCCGCGCCGCGTTTTCCGCCCTGATCATGGCGTCGATCGCCGGCGCGCAGATGCCTGACAGGTTATTGCTGCCCACCGTGTTGGCGGCCGCGCATCCCCAGTAGTCCGCCTGTTCGCTGCCGGGAAAATCGGTCTCCGGATAGGAATTCTCCGTCATGTCGAAGTCGAAATCGTTCATCCGCCGCTGATACGTCGCCTGGTCGATCGTTCGCACCGAAACGTCGATGCCGAGCAGCCGCAGATCCGCCGCGTAGGAGATCACGATGCGCTCGAACCCCTGATCGTCAAGCAGAATCTCGAACTTCATCTGCTGCCCGGACGGGTCGACCAGCTTGAAATTCTTCACCCGCCAGCCGGCGGCGTAGAGCAGCTTCATCGCCTGTTCGAGCTGGGGCAGGTTGTAGCCGGAGCCGTCCGTCACCGGCAGCCGGTACGGCGTGGTGAACACCGCGTCCGGAATCCGGCCGCGGAACGGGTTCAGCAGCTTCAGCTCGGCCGGGCTGGGCAGGCCGGAAGACGCCAGCGCCGAATTGGAGAAATAGCTGTGCTCGCGCGTGTAGGAATTGTAGAACAGCACGCGGTTCATCCACTCAAAGTCGAACGCCAGCGTCAGCGCCTCCCGCACCCTTGGGTCGTGGAACACCGGGCGCCTTGTATTCATCTGCAGGCCATAGATGCCGGCGGGCAGGCTCTCTGGCACCCGCTCCAGCCTCACCCTTCCGTCCCGCGCCGCCGGAAAATCATAGCCGGTGGCCCAGACCTTCGCCGCCAGCTCATCCCGCGCGTCGATCTGCCCGGCCTTGAACGCCTGCAGGGACACCGATTCGTTCTGGAAGAAATCCTCCGTATAGGTGGCGAAATTATAGAACCCCCGATCGGACGGAATGTCCTCCGCCCACCAGTTTTTCACGTGGGTATAGGTGATGTAATTGCCGTACGACACCGCGCTGACCTGATACGGCCCGGAGCCGACCGGAAAGGTCAGCAGCGGATCGGAAAAATTCCTGCCCTTCCAGAAATGCGCCGGCAGCACGTAGATGCCGGAGAGATTGAGCGGCGTGTCCGCACCCGCACCCGGCTGCAGCTTGAACACCACGGTTTCATCGTCCGGCGCGCTGACGCCGGCGACACCGGCGTACAAACCGGCATAGACCGGCGAGCCCTGGGTGATCAGCGTGTTGTAGGTCCAGACCACGTCTTGCGCCGTGACCTTGGTACCATCGGAAAAACGCGCCCTTGGGTCGAGATGGAAGGTGACCGTCAGCCCGTCCGGGCTGACATCGCAGGACCGTGCCAGCTCGGCATAGGCGGTCACGCTGTCGGTGTCCGAGCCCTTGAACAGCGGCTGCCAGACCGAAAGGATGCTGTCCGGTGCGGTGCCCTTCAGGATGAACGGGTTCAGATTGTCGAAATCGCCCGGGATCTCGTACGCCATGGTGAAGGCGCCGCCCTTCGGCGCGTTCGGGTTGACGTAGGGCAGGTATTTGTACCCGACCGGCGGCTGCGCGGCGGTGCTGAGGGTGATAATATCATCCCGCGCCGGCGAACTGGCGGCATTTTCGGACGGAGCCGCACGCGCCGCCGAAACGGACAGTAGCGCGAGCGTCACGGCGCCGATCAGACTCATGCGCCGGGCCGCCCGCCCGCCGACGCCGCGTCTAGAGGCGGTCATCCGGCTCTAAAGCCGCCAGCGCCGCCGCGTGCAGCGCCGGGTTTGCCGCCGCCAGCACGCTGCCGTCGCCGTCCAGCCGCAGGCTGGCCCCGGACCAATCGGTGATCACGCCGCCCGCCGCCTCGATCACCGGCACCAGCGCCGCCCAGTCCCACGGCTTCAGCCCGCATTCGGCGACAATGTCGATCTGACCCAAAGTCAGCAGCCCGAACGCGTACGCGTCGCCGCCCCAATACACCCGCCGGCATTGCGCCTTCAGCCGCATGAATTGCGGCAGCCGGTCGCCAAACATCTCCGGCGTGGTCGAGGACAGTTCCGCCTCCGCCAGCGCGGCAAGTCCACGCGGGCCAATCGTACCGCCGAACGGCCCCCGGAACGTCGGCGCCAACCCGCGTGCGGCAAACCACCGCTCGCCGGTCACCGGCTGGTCGATGCCGCCAAGAATCGGCACACCGTCCTCCAGCAGCGCCAGCAGCGTGCAGAAACTCGGCCGTCCGGTAATGAAGGCCCGCGTCCCGTCGATCGGGTCGATCACCCAGACATACCGCGCGGTCTCACGTGCCGCCGCGAATTCCTCGCCGAGCAGCCCATGCCCGGGGAACCGGCCGGCCAGCACGTCGCGGATCGCGCGTTCCGCGTCGCGGTCCGCCACCGTCACCGGGCTTTCGTCGTCCTTGCGCTCCGCCGTCACGCCGGCGCGGAAATGCGGCCTGATCGCGGCCCCCGCGGCGTCGAGTGCGGCGTGCGCCGCGTCCAGCCAGTCCCGCATCTATTTGGTCCCGGGCAATTTCACCGGGTTGTCGGCATTTTTGTTCAGATACGCGATCACGTCGGCACGGGTCTGGTCGTTCTTCACGCCGGGATAGGACATCGCGGTCCCGGGCGCGAAGCTTTGCGGGTCGGCCAGCCAGGCGCTCAGCGTGTCCGGGGTCCAGGTGCCGCCGGCCTTGGCCGTCACGGCGGCCGAATAGCCGAACCCGGCCTGCGCGAACATCTTTGCGCCGACGATGCCGTACAGATTGGGCCCCACGCCGGCGGCGCCGCCCTTGCTCAGCGTGTGGCAGGCCGCGCATTGCTGGCTCACCAGCGCCTGGCCCTTGGCGATATCGGCGCCCGCGAACAACGTGTCGATGCCCGGCCCGGCCGGTCCGGCACCGCCGCCGGTGGGTGCCGCGGCGGCTGGCGCGGCACTCGCCGCCTTCACCTCCGCCGGCGTGGGCAGCGGCAACGGGCTGGCGGACAGGGTGCGCAGATACGCCACCACGTCCGCGCGGGTCTGGGTGTTCTTGATCCCGGCATAGGACATCGCGGTCCCGGGCGCGAAGCCCTGCGGGTCGGCCAGCCAGGCGTTGATGTTGTCGTAGTTCCAGGCGCCCTTGGCCTTGCCCTTGGCCGCGTCCGAATAGCCGAACCCGCTGCTCGCGAACATCGGCCCGCCCAGCACGCCGTACAGATTCGGACCCACCCCGGCCGCCCCGCCCTGGTTCAGCGTATGGCAGGACGAGCACTGCTGCTGCACGAACGCCGTTCCCTTCGCGACATCCGCCCCCGCCAGCAGCGGGATGATCGAGGCGAGGCCGGCGGCCGCCGCCGGTGCGGCAATCGTCTGCAGCCCGGCGATCTTGATCGCCGGCTCGCGCGGCGCCTCGTCCGGCACCACGATGTCGGCGATCCGGTTCGCCGCCCAGAAAATCAGCCCCGCCGTGAGCAATCCTGCCGCGATCTTGTTGACCAGGAGTGTGTCTTTGCCCGACTCGCTCATCGCTCTCTCTTAACGCGGCAATTGCGCTTCCCCCTATAGCGATTTAGGCAGGCCGGACAAGAACCGTGGAAGTTTCGTGAATCCCATCATTCTCATCCCGGCGCGCCTCGCCTCCACCCGGCTGCCCGGCAAAATCCTGGCGGACATCGCCGGCGCGCCGATGATCGTCCACGTGCTGCGGCGCGCGGTCGCGGCCGGGATCGGCCCGGTGTCGGTGGCCTGCGCGGAGCCGGAGATCGCCGCCGCCGTGACCGAAGCCGGCGGGCGGGCGGTGCTGACAGATCCCGATCTGCCCTCCGGCTCGGACCGCATCTTCGCGGCGATCGAGCGGATCGACCCTGGCGCTGCCCACGACGTCGTCATCAACCTGCAGGGCGATCTGCCCACCATCCCGCCCGCCGCGATTGCCGCCGTCCTCGCTCCTCTCACCCTCGGCCATTTCGATATCGCAACCCTGGTGGCGCCGATCGCCACGGCCGAGGAAGCGGCATCGCCGTCCGTGGTGAAATGCGTCTGCGCGATCGAGCGCCGGGACGACATCGCGCCGGCGCTGTACTTCTCGCGACGACCGGTCCCTTGGGGCGACGGCCCGCTCTGGCACCATGTCGGCATCTACGCGTATCGTCGCGCGGCTTTGGCCCGCTTCGTCGGCCTGCCGCCCTCGCGGCTCGAACAGCGGGAAAAACTTGAGCAGTTGCGGGCGCTGGAGGCCGGCATGCGGATCGGCGCCGCGTGTATCGACGAAGCCCCGTTCGGCGTGGACACCCCGGAAGACCTCGCCCGCGCTCGCGAAATTCTGGCGCACGCCGCATGAAAACCGGCAAAATCTCGTTCCAGGGGCAGCACGGCGCCTATTCGGACCTCGCCTGCCGCATCGCCTATCCGGACCTGACCACGCTACCCTGCGAAACCTTCGAATCGGCGATCGACGCGGTGCGGGACGGCCGTGCCGACCTCGCCATGCTGCCGCCGGAAAATTCCCTCGCCGGCCGCGTCCCGGACATGCACGCGCTGCTGCCGCATAGCGGCCTGTCGATCATCGGCGAGTTCTTTCTGCGCGTCGAACACTGCCTGCTGGCGCCGAAGGGTGCCACCATCGCCGGGATCAAGCGCATCCACTCCCATCCGGTCGCCCTGCGCCAGGTCCGCAACCTGATCCGGGAGCTTGGCGCCAAGCCGGTCGCGGAGGATGACAACGCGCTCGCCGCGGAAATCGTCGCCCGCCTGAACAATGTCGAGGACGCGGCCGTCGCCTCGTCGCTCGCCGGCGAACTGCACGGCCTCGACATCCTGCGCCGCAATGTCGAGGACGCCGCCCACAACACCACGCGCTTCTATGTGATGGCGAAGACGCCGCGCCTGCCGCCGCCGGACGCGCCGAATTTGATGACCACCTTTATCTTTCGGGTCCGCAACGTGCCGGCCGCCTTGTTCAAGGCGCTCGGCGGCTTCGCCACCAACGGCGTCAACATGACCAAGCTGGAAAGCTACATGGTCGGCGGCAGCTTCAACGCGACGCAGTTCCTGGCCGAGGTCGACGGCCACCCCGAACACCCGTCGCTGCGCCTGGCGCTGGAAGAACTCGCCTTCTTCTCATCGGAAATCAAAATACTCGGCGTCTACCCGGCGGCCCCATTCCGCCTCGCCCAGCACGCCGGCACCTAAAGCCAGTCAATCGTCCCGGTGGACGCGTTCCATCCGCTCATGCCGCTCCTGCGCCTCGATCGACAAGGTCGCGATCGGCCTTGCCTCCAGCCGCCGCAGCCCGATCGGGTCGCCGGTCTCCTCGCAATAGCCGTAGGTGTTGTTCTCGATCCGGTTCAGCGCCTGGTCGATCTTGCCGATCAGCTTGCGCGCCCGGTCCCTTGTGCGTAGCTCCAGCGCCCGGTCGGTCTCCACGCTGGCGCGGTCCGTGATGTCCGGCTCCAGGATTCCGCCTTCGGAGAGCGAAGCCAGCGTCCCGTTCGCTTCTTTTACCAGATCCGCCCGCCAGCGCAGCAATTTCTGCCCACAATACTCGGTCTGCATCGGATTCATGAACTCTTCGTCATCCGACGGCCGGTAGTCCGGTGGCAATGAGATCAACATGCCGTCCGCCATCCTTGCTCAAGACTCGGGTCCATCCCGTCCGACCACCCGACGTTGAGCGGGCTTATAGCGACGCGACCGGCGCAAGCCAAGGCCGCGCCGTGCTTGATTTTTCACGCCACCCCCCGTCTTTTTGCACCGCGGCATCTGGCAGCCCGGATCGGACAATGCCATTTATCGTGCGATGCCGATGACAGAAAGATGACAAGGCTGAACAAATGGTAATCGGCCTTGCCGTCACCCTGGCGGACGCCGCCGCCCTCGCCACCGTCCGGGGTCCCGGAGCCCGCATCGGATCAAATCCTGATTCGGACATTCTGGCGCCGCTGTCCGGGACGCTCGCCGCGCTGGTGCCGGCGGCAATTGGTCGCCGCGCCGCGCAGTACGTCGTCTCATGCGGCAACGCCGGCGACCTGCCCGCCGCCGACATGCTCGCCCCGATGATCGAGGATCTGATCACCGGCACCGGCACCGGCTTCTGCGCCGCCTGCCTCGCCGACCCCGCTTCCGGCCGCACGGTCTATCAAGGCCATTTTTTCACCGGCAGCCGCTTGCGCGCCGATCTGGTCCGGGAATTCGGCGCCGCCCTGCGGGGCCGCGCCGCCATCGTCCCGCACGACATCACCGCCGCCGGCCCTGCCGCCATCCGCCGCCGGCTGACCGCCTTGAAGGACCAGGGCGTCGCCCTGGCCTTGATCGACGCGATCGACGAAGCGGATTGCGCCGCCGTTTCCGCCGGCATGGCCGGCCAGCCGGTGATCGCCGGCCCCGCCTGGATCACGGGTGCCGCGCCAGCCGTCGCCGAACCGCCGCCGCCGGACGGCCCGCTCGCGATCCTCGCCGGTGCGACCGACCGCCAGACCCTGTTCCAGATCGGCGCCGCCAGCGCCGCCATGCCCGTCCTGCAACTCGATTTTTCCCGGACCGACACCACCGCCCACGCGCTGGCCTGGGCGGGCGAGAGGATCGGCGAACCCTTCCTGATCGCCGCCTCCGCCCCGCCCGGGCGGCTCGACCCCGCCGCGCCGGTCCACGACATTTTGGGCGGAATCGCCGCCGCGCTTGGGCCTCTCGGCATCACCCGTCTGGTCATCGCCGGCAGCGACACCGCCGCCGCCATCCTCGCCCATCTCGGCGAAACCGCCCTCGTCGCCGGCGCCGCCGCCGGCCCGTTCCGCTGGCTGCGCGGCGCCAAATTCGCCTATCTGCTGAAGCCCGGTTCGGCCGGCGGCCGCGATCTTTTCCTGGCCGGATTTGGGCCACAGATACGCCTTAATGCAGCGGCTGAATGAGCGTCATGAAGATCGAACCCATCTCCCAGACCAGGCCCGAAACCGACGCCGGCTCGCCGCTGATCTCCGTGGTCGTGCCCGTGCATAACGAAGCCCCGAACATCCCGCCGCTGATCGCGAAAATCAGCGCCGCACTCGCCGGCGTCGACCACGAGATCGTCTACGTGGACGACGGCAGCAGCGACAACTCGCCCGCCATCCTCGCTGACCTCGCCGCCACGCTGCCCACGCTGGTCCGGGTCCGCCATCGCGCCAGTTGCGGCCAGAGTGCCGCCGTCATCACCGGTGTCAAAGCCGCCCGCGGCGCCTTCATCGCCACCCTGGACGGGGACGGCCAGAACGACCCGGCGGACATCCCCGCCATGCTGGACGCCGCGTTCGCGGCGGAGGCCGAAGGTGCGAAGCCGGTGCTGATCGCCGGCCACCGCGTCAAGCGCAATGATTCGGACGCGAAACGCTGGGGCTCGCGCATCGCCAACACGGTGCGCGCGCGCATGCTGCGGGACGGCACGCCGGACACCGGCTGCGGCCTGAAACTGTTCCGCCGCGCCGCGTTTCTGGAGCTACCGCATTTCGACCATATCCATCGCTTCCTGCCGGCGCTGTTCATCCGCGCCGGGGGGCACGTCGTCTCCGTCCCGGTCCGCCACCACGCCCGCGAACACGGAAGCTCGCATTACGGCACCTGGGACCGGCTGAAGGTCGGAATCGTCGACCTGTTCGGCGTCGCCTGGCTGCAGCGCCGCTGGAACCAGCCGCAGATCGACCCGAACCCATGAACCGGATGAAGCCCCGCAACAGCGGGACGGCGGTGGCCGCCACCCGCGCCTTCAAACCCGCCCTGATGGCGGCGGCCATGGTCGCGGTCGCCTTCGCCCTGCCGATGCTGGGCGCCGCCTCCGCGCAATCCACCCTGGCCGGCCTGCTCGCCCAAGGCGGCGTTCGCGGCCCGGCGATGTTCCTCATCCTCGCCACCTTGCTCACCGCCATCGGCCTGCCGCGCCAGGTCCCGGCCTTCGTCGCCGGCTACGCCTTCGGCCCCTGGTACGGCACCGCCATCGCCCTGGTCGCCTCCGTCATGGCCTGCAGCCTGGACTTCATCTGGGCGCGCGCTCTCGGCCGGGACTTCGTCCAGCGCCGCTTCGGCACGGCGCTGCGCAAGGTGGACGGGCTGCTGGCCGCCCGGCCGTTCATCGCCACGCTGACGCTGCGGCTGCTGCCGGTCGGCAGCAACCTGCTCCTCAACCTTGCCGCCGGCCTCACCTCGGTCCGCGCGGTCCCGTTCCTCGCCGGCTCCGCGATTGGTTTCATCCCGCAGACGGTGATCTTCGCGCTGATCGGCCAGGGCAGCGCGCCGAGCCACGCCCATGTCCT
>Ga0116230_10001266_pt1 | contig 23698 bp, 15 predicted proteins | sample S1TSphfallax_3_FD_88678 | JGI IMG/M metagenome (GOLD analysis project Ga0116230, IMG submission 88678) | Host-associated microbial communities from peat moss isolated from Minnesota, USA - S1T2_Fd - Sphagnum fallax MG | ecosystem: Host-associated > Plants > Peat moss > Unclassified | place... | reverse complement strand
GCGCCTTCCCCGACCTCGCCCTGTATCGTGCGCCTCGATACCGTCAATCTGGCGCTCTCGCCTCTCAAAGATTATTACTTCGCCATCTATTTCACGCTCGACACCAACAACCAATCGATTGCCGGCATGGGGCAGTCGGCGGCGCGCGGCGCGCTCAGCGGCTTCAACCTGTATGGCGACCAGACCCGTGTCGGCGTTGACGGAGCGCTCCCGACGTTCGAGAACAGCGATGCAGCGCCCTTTTTCGTCGCTTATGTCGCCAACGAATGAGCAATCAAAACACCCACGCAGCTTTGTCGCTCGCGAACCGCGCCCGGAGGTAACCGAGCAGCTCGCGCAGCTGCCGCGCATCCAAGCTGTTGCCAAACGCGGGCATCGCGCCCGCGGCCCCCAGCGACGGCGCGTTCACGCCCTCTAAAATCACGCGCCGCACGTTGTTGGGATCGGCACCGTGCAGATTGCTGTTGAGCGCGAGCGACGGTAGCGCCGCCGCGCCTGCCGCGGACGCCTCGTGACACGAGGCGCACGCCCCCGCGAACAGTCGGCCCCCGGCTTCGTGTTCGACGGCGACGCGGCCGAGCGCACGCTGTTCGAGGATCTCGGCCATCTCGCGCTCGGCCGCCGCCGGCAATTGCGCGTTGAACGACGCCAGATAGTGCGCCATCGCGCGCAAGTCCTCCTCCGGCAACCGCGACGTGTTGGCCGTAACCGCCTGCATCGGACCCAAGGCGATCCCGTGCAGCTCCGAGGCACCGGTTTTGAGATAACGGTACAACTCGGCCTCGCTCCACGCGATGGGCGCGTCAGAGCGCGCGGTCAGTGCCGGCGCGTTCCAGCCGTCGACATGACCGCCGGCGAAGTGCAGCTCGCCGCCCGCCTCCGCGCCCAGGCGGTTGCGCGGCGAATGGCAGGCGCTGCAATGGCCCAGGCCTTCGACCAGGTACGCGCCGCGATTCCACAGGGCAGTGCGCGCGGGATCTTGAGCGACTTCGCCGGTGCGCAAAAACAGCGCGTTCCACACGGCCATGAGCGGCCGGATATTGAACGGAAACTTGAGCCGGGTCGCCGCCGGCGCCGCGGCCACCGGCGCTCGCGACATCAGGTAGGCATATAGCGCCTGCAAGTCACGATCGCTCGCGCGCGTGAACGCGGTATACGGAAACGCGGGATAGAGTTGCCTCCCGTCGCGGGCAATCCCGTGGCGCATCGCGCGCTCGAACGCGGCATAGGACCAAGTGCCGATGCCGGTTGCTACATCGGGCGTGATGTTGGTGGAGATCACGTCGCCGAACGGGGTGGCGAGCCGCCGCCCGCCGGCGTTCTCCTGCCCGTCGGGCGTTGTATGGCACACGGCACAGGCGCCGAGCGCGGCGAGTTCCGCGCCGCGCGCCACGGTCGCGGCTGAATACAGGCTCGGGTCCGGCGCCGCTACTGGCGCGATTACAGCCCGCCAGGGGAACATCGCCATCGCCAAGCCGCCCGCCAAACCCACCGCGAGTCCGGCCGCAACGCCTACGCCAGCACCGAGGCGCCGCCACCACGGCTGGGGCCCCGGCACCACCCCAGGCGCGGCCGCCCGACCGCGTAGCGCAGCGAGCCGTTCCTCGCCCACGGACGGGTCATCGGGTGCACGCGCCGGCGCCGCGAGCGCACCCGCCGCTCCCGAATCGCGGGCCTGTTGCAGCGCGGCGCGCACGCGCGCGGGCGTGAACGGCGGCTCGCGCATGCGCACACCGGTCGCATCGAAAATCGCATTGGCAATCGCCGCCGCGCTCGGCACCGAGGCCGACTCGCCGACGCCGAGCGGCGGCTCCTCCGGCCGCGGCATCATCACCACCTGAATCACCGGCAGTTCCGGAAAGGTCATGATCGGGTAGGCGCCCCATTCGCGTGCCGTGGTGAGGGCGCCGTCGAAACTCACCTCCTCCTTGAGGGTGCGGCTGATCGACTGGATGACGTTGCCGTGGATCTGGTGCTGAACGCCGGCAGGGTTGATGAGCAGCCCGGAATCCTGGCCGACCACGACGCGCGACACGTGCACCTCGCCGGAATCGATGTCCACCTCGACTTCGGCCACCCACGCGGACCACGCGGCGGCCGTGCCGGGGAACTTGCCGTGCAGGTACTGTGCATAGGCCACTCCTTGACCGCGGCGTCGCGTGCCATCGATGGCCTCACGCCTGGGGGCGCCATGCGGCTGCCACTCGGCACGCGCTGCGACGGCGCGGATCAACTCGGTGGCGCGCGCCTCCGAGAGATGCCGCAGACGGAACTCGACCGGGTCGACACCCGCGGCTGCGGCCAATTCGTCGATATAGCATTCATGCGCGAAGCTGTTGGGCAGCGCCGACACGCCGCGCAGCCAGGATGCGCGTACGATCGGCGCCATGTCCTGGACCACCACGCGTAGATGCTCGTAACCATACGGGGGAATGGCGGTGCGATCGCCCATAGCCGAGACCGCCGCGACCGGCGCAATAGCACCGGTGAGCAGCAGTGCCAGGGTCGGCGACGCGTTCGACGGGTAGCGGGTCGAGAAGTCATAGGCGGCTATCGTGCCGTCCGCGGCCAAGCCGCCATCCACCTGCATCACCTGCCCCGCGCCCTTCGGTTCCCACACATGCTCCTGCTCGCGGCTCAACTGCACGCGTACGGGACGGCGCACCGCGCGTGACAGCAACGCCGCATCGGCGGCCACGTCATCCGCGCAGTTGCGCCCGTAGCAGCCGGACGCCTCGAGGCGGATGATCTCGACCGCGGCCTCCGGCAGGTTGAGGAGCAGCGCGAGATCGGCGCGCAGCGGCAAGGGATTTTGCGTTCCGGACCAGACAGTGACGCCATCATCCCGATAATCAGCAACCGCGCAGGAGGGACCGATGGAGGCATGCAGCTGAAAGGGCCATACATAGGTGCGTTCGAGCCGCTCCGCCGCCGCCGCGATGCGCCCATCGACCTCGCCGCGCTCCACGAGCACTCGCGGGCTGGAGGGCTGGGCGCCGAGAGCGGCCGCCACGTCATTGAGGTCGGGAAGCGGCGGCGGCGGCCGCCACTCGACCCGCAAGCGTTCCGCCGCCGCAATTGCTTGTTCCTCGCGCTCGGCCACGATGCCGACGAAGTCACGGATCACCACCACGCCGACGACGCCGGCGATACCACGCAACGAGGATTCATCCACGGACAGCAAACTGCTGCCGACGAAGGCGCCGCTGTCCAGTCCCACATACGGCGGCCGCACCACGCGGCCGTGCAGCATCGACGGCCGCCGTACGTCATGCACGAATACCGGCTCACCGGTCGCCTTCGCGGCGATGTCGACCCGTTGCACGTTGCGGCCGACGATGCGGTAATCCGCGACCGCCTTGACCGACACCGTGTCCGACAAGATTAGCCTGTGCTCGCGGCCCTCGAGCAGCGCTTCATAGCGCAAGGGCTCGCGCCGCGGCGATTCCGAGCCCGCCGCGTACACGCAGCCCTCGCCGGTGCGTAGCTGAGCGCTCGGCAGACCCCAGCGCAGCGCCGCAAGTTCGAGCAGGCGATGACGCGCCTGGGCGGCAGCGTGGCGCAGCGGCACCGCCGCCACCTGGATGGTTTCGCTGGCAATCGTCGGGCCCTGGTCCGGCACGCGCGCGGTATCGCCCAGAATCATCGTCACCCGCTCGACCGGCACGTCGAGCTCCTCGGCGACGATTTGCGCCAGCGCCGTGCGTATACCAGTGCCGAGATCGACGTGACCGTTGTAGGCGGTGATGCTGGCGTCGGCGCCGAGCACCAGAAACACGTCGAACTCGCCGCCGCTGCCCGTCGGACGGACCACACGCAAGATGCCGGCGGCGGGGCTCATGGGGTCGTCGGGGCGGGCATCTCGAGCGTTTGAGTTTCTAGCTCCAGCGCGGCGAGGCGCACCGCCGCGAGAATCTCGAGATGCGTACCGCAACGGCACAGTTGGTGGCGCAGCGCCTCACGGATCAGGGCCTCGGACGGCCGCGGATTGCGGTCGAGCAGCGCCTTGGTCGCCATGATCATCCCGTTCAGGCAATAGCCGCATTGCGCCGCCTGGGCGGTGATGAACGCCCGCTGAATGGCATGCGGTCGCGCACTGCTGCCGAGACCCTCGAGCGTGACCACATGGCCGCCGCCCACGTTGCCGAGCGGCACGACGCACGCACGCACGCACTCACCCTCGATCAGCACCGCGCAAGCGCCGCATTCGCCCAAGCCGCAGCCGTACTTGGGTCCGTTGAGCCCAAGATCGTTGCGCAGCACCGTGAGCAGCGGGGTGGCCGCGGGCAACTCCAGCGTGTGCTCGCGGCCGTTGACGTGGAGGCGAATCAACAGGGCACCCGCGCCCGCGCCAGCGCCTGTTTGAGCGGCTCGAGCCACGCCGCATAGTGCCGCCAGCGTCCGGCCGATGACGTATGGATTTTCTGGCGCACCTGCCACTTGCTGGCGGTGATGACCACGCGGTCCGTCCGCTCGAACTGCAAACAGTTCGGCTCCCAGGGCAGACCGAGAAAGTCGAGCATCCGCCGCGTCCACGTCTCCTGGTCCGCGATCAATGCCTCGTAAGGAACTTCCAGCAGTGCGGTCGCGGGCAGCAAACGGCGCCAGTGATCCGTGATGCGGACGTATTCGCCGTAATAGTGCGCGAGGTCGTCCAAATCATTGGCATAGGCGCTGACGCCGAAGAAATTTTGAAAATAAATCGACACGCAGGTGTCCAACGGATGCCGTTGCATGTGGATGATCCGCGCTTTGGGAAAGACCGCGTGGATCAATCCCGCATACAGAAAATTCGCCGGCATCTTGTCCACCACCCGCAGCACCCTGTCGGTAAGCGGCGGCAGCAGCCCGAGGTAGGTGGCGGCAATGCCGGGTACGCGGGTCGCCAGGAGCTGTCCGAGCCGCTCCCCGTCAAGCCGGTCCGCATCCTTGAAATCGCGGAATGCGGCATCCCAAAAGTTCAACTCACCGGCACCCTGCACGGCCGAGTGCGAGGCCAATATCTGCTCAGCGAGCGAAGTGCCCGATCGCGGCATGCCGATGATGAACACCGGCCGCTCCGTAGGCGAAGCATGGCGCGCGGCGCGCTGCATGAACGCGGCGTCGAAGCAGCCGATGACCCGCTCGACCCGACGCGTCAACTTCGCGCAGTCGAAGGCCGGCTCATGGCGCTTGGTCAGTTCATTGGCCTTGCGGTAATGCCTGAACGCATCGGCGTAGCGGCCAACATCGTCGCAATACTTGCCGAGGGCGTAGCGCACGTTGATCTCGTTGCGCAGCGGCAGGCGCCGCTCGAGCAGCGCTTCGGTACCCCGCAGCCAGGCGGCGTCGGACGGCGTCATTTTACGGTGCATCGCGATGCTGCAGTACGCTGAGGAAAAGCGCGGATCGATGTCGAGCGCCCGCTGGAACAGCCGCTCGGCCTCCGCAAAGCGTCCACGATCGGCCGCGAGTTCGCCGCGAAACACCAGCGCCTCGACGTTGCGCGGCTCGGTGCGCAACGCCGCCTCGCAACTCGCCTCCGCCTCATCGGCGCGCCGCAGCAGCCTGAGCGCCGCACTCAGGCTCAAATGCGCCGGCACATAGTGAGGCTGCAGGGCGAGCGCGCGTTGCTGACATTCCACCGCCGCGGCGGTGCGCCGCAGCTCGAACAAGGCGTTGCCTAGATTGCAATGATGCTCGGCACGCGATGGCTCGAGCTCGACGGCTTTGGCATAGAGAGTCGCCGCTTCGCGTCGAAGCCCCAAATCGCGCAACACGTGGCCCAAGATGCCGTGGGCGACGGCGAGCGCCGGATCGAGTTCGATGGCGCGCCGGCCGGCGAGCAGCGCCTCCTCCAAGGCACCTTGTTGCCGCAACGCGTTACTCAAATTGCAATGGATCTCGGCATCATTCATCGCGGTAGCGGTCAACGGCGTCGCCGAGCGCGTGCTTCAATGGGTCGAGCCACGGCTCGAAATGCCGCCACTGTTCGAGTCCGTCGCGATATAGGGGCTGACGCACTTGTTCCGAACTCGCGGTGCGCACGCTGCGTTCGGTCTCGTGAAACTTGAGGCACTCGGGCTCGAATTCCAGACCGCAGAAATCGAGAATGCGCCGCACGCTGCCTTCGAGATCGCTGACGACATCCTCGTGCTGGACGCGCAGAATGCGGCCCGGCAGCACGCGGTTCCAGTGGCTCATCAGCTCGAGATAGGTGCGGTAATAGCCGGCGATCTGCTCGAGGCCATAGGTGAACTCCTGGCCATTGGCGAACAGCTGCTTGAAATTGCTGAAACAGCAGGCCATCGGCTCGCGCCGGGCGTCGATGATGCGCGCGTTCGGCAGCATCAGGTGGATCAGTCCGAGGTGGCGGAAGTTGTTCGGCATCTTGTCGATGAAACGCGGCTTGCCGGTGCGATAGATGCGCGTGTCGTCGAGATACTGTTGTCCGAGCCGCTCGAAGTCCGCGGCACCGAGTTCTTCGAGCACGGCCGGATAGCGCAGACCGTGCGTCTCGGGTTCGCGGCCCTGCAGTTCCACCACCAGACGCGGAACGTCCGCGAGTTCCTGGGTGCCTTCCACCGAGGAATGCGATGCCAGTATCTGTTCTATCAGGGTCGATCCGGAGCGCGGCAGTCCGACGATGAATATCGGGTCCACGTCCGGGCGGCCGCTGCCGGCGCGGCGCTCGAAGAACTCGCGCGTGCAAATCTGGATCTGCATGCGGGTGTTGCGCACGATCAACTCCGGTCGGTAGCGGCTTTCGGCTATCTTGAGCGCATTGCCCCGCTCGTAGAAGCGGAACGATTCCGCATACTCGCCCCGATCCTCGAGCGCCTTGCCGAGGGCGAAGCATAGGTGACAGCGATCGCCGGGTGCCGTCGCAGGATCGGCCTCCTCGCGGCGCATGCGGGCGAACTCTTCATCGGTGAACCGGTAGGTCTTGAGGTTGGCGAGACTCCAGTAGGTATCGCCGAAACTCGGACGCGCGGCGGCTGCGGCCCGGTAGGAGGCGATCGCCTCTTCACGCCGCCCCAACGTCTTCAGGCAATGCGCCAGCGACAGATGCAGATCGGCCGCCTGCGGCGCCTCGGTCAACAACTCGCGGTAGATCGCGCTCGCGCGGGCATGTTCGCCGAGACCCACGCACGCGGTGGCGTGCAGAGTCTGATACTGCCGGTTGGCGGGCTCGAGCTGCAACAGCGTCTCGAGCTCCTGGCGCGCCCGCAGATACTTGTGCCGCTCGAGCAAGGTTCGAGCATAGTCGAGACGCGCGGCGCGATAGTCGGGTGCCAGCTGCAACACGCCGGCGAGGAGAATCTCGGCATCATCGAACACGTCCTGCGCCATGCCGATGCGTGCCAGCAAGCGCATTCCCTCGACATCATCGCCCTGCTTCAACAGGTAGGCGCGCACGATGTGCTCGGCCGCCGCCAGCTCGCCATCCGAAAAAAGGCTGGTCGCGCTCACCACCTCGGGCGCCAGCCGTTTGAGCGTGGCGACGTGCGCAGCGGCCATCGCCGCATTCTCGCTCTCGCCCCGCATGCGATAGAGACTTTCGAGCATGCTCCAGCTGGCGGGCAGCGCCGGATTGATGTTCACGCCTTTGAGAAAAGCCTCAATCGCCATGGGCGCGTTGCGCTGTGCCACGTAGCAATTGCCGCGCTCCTGGTACAGGCGGCTGAACCCGGGGTGGTGCCGTTCCAAGAGCGCGAGTGTGGCCAACGCTTCGGGCAGCGCGTTTAAGTGGCGCTGGCTCATCGCGAGCAGATAGAGCGCATCGCGGTTCTCCGGGACTTCGGCGCATAACGCTTCGGCCGCCCGCAACGCCTCATGGAATTGCCGGCCCTGCAGCAGACCGCGGGCGCGGCGCACCTCGAGTTCGATGCGTGACGGCGGCGACGCGGCGGCGGGCGAGTTCATGACGAGTCATTCTACGGCAGCAGACAGCAGGCCGAGCAGCGGCCCCACGAAATCCGCATAGTTGCGCCAGCGGCCGGCGGATGCCGCATGCATTTTCTGGCGCACCTGCCACTTGCTGCTGGTGATGACGACCCGGTCCGTGCGATGAAACTCCAGACAGTTGGGGTCCCACGGCAGGCCGATGAATTCCACCATACGTCGCGTCCATCCCTCCTGATCGGCGACCAGCGCCTCATAGGGCACCTCGAGGAGCGTGGTCGCGGGGAGCACCTCGCGCCAGTGCCGCATCATCCGCGCATATTCTTGGTAGTAGTGCGCCAGATTGTCGAGATCGTTGGCATACGGATGCGTGGTCGAGAACGTCTGGAAATAGATCGAGAGGCACGTATCGATGGGGTGGCGGCGCATGTGAATGATGCGCGCCGCGGGCAGCGCGGCGTGGATGAGCCCGACGTTCAGGAAGTTCGCCGGCATCTTGTCCACCACCCGCCGGGCACCGCCGCCGATCGCTTGGAGGCGCTCGAGGCACGCGGCCGCCATGCGCGAAATCATACCCGCGCCCGCCGCCGGATCGCCGGCTGCCGTATCACCCGCAATCGCCTCGAAGGCCGCTGCTGCATTATCCCAAAACGTCAGTTCGCCGGCGCCGAAGACCTCGCCGTGCGAGGCCAGGATTTGCTCGGCCAGCGTGGTTCCCGATCGGGGCATGCCGACGATGAAGAGGGGTAGTTCGGAACCATCACCGCGGGCGCTCGCGGCGCGGAGCGCCTGCCGGTCGAAACGCTCAATGTTCCGATCGACCCGGCGCGCCACGGCGCCCCGGTCATAGAGCGACCCATAGCGCTTGGTGAGCTCGTTTGCCTGGGCGTAGCTGGCGAAGGCTCGCGGGTACTCCCCAACGTCGTCAAAGTATTTGCCGAGCGCGTGCCGCAGGCTGACCTCGTGCCGCAACGGCAGGCCCTTGGCCAGCACCGCCTGAACGCCGTCGAGCCACGCCGCATCCCCACCGGTCATTTTGTGATGAGTCGCAATCCCGATCCACGCGCTGGGAAAATCGGGATCGAGCTCGATGGCACGGCGGAACAACGTCAAGGCCTCCGAAAACCGACCGCGGTCGGCGCGCAGTTCCCCCAGAAACGACAACGCCTCGGCCGACTCCGGCGTGATCGCGAGCGCAGCCTCGCAGCAGGCCTCCGCCTCCGCGGTGAGACCCTGTCGGCGCCGCGCCATGCTGAGCGTGAGGTGCGCCGCGGCGAAGCCAGGCTGCAACCGCAACGCGCGCGAGTAGCTGGCGGCCGCCTGATCGAGTTGACCGAAATCGAGCAGCACATTGCCGAGATTGAAGTGACCGGCCGCGCGGTCTGGGTCGAGTTCGACGGCGCGGCGAAAGCAGCCGAGCGCCTCCTTGAGTTCGCCCAGGTCGCGCAGCGCGTTGCCGAGGTTTTCGAACCATTCGACCTGCCGAGGATCGAGCGTCAAGGCGCGCCGGTAGCTCGCCACCGCCTGCCTCGGTTGTCCCAGCGCGGCGAGCGCCGCTCCCAGGGTGTTGTGCGCGGCGGCCAATCGGGGATCGAGCGCGAGGGCTCGTTGGGCGCTGGCTTGCGACTCTTGCATCCTGCCCGAGCGGCCGAGAGCGTTCGCCATATTGTTATGCAGTTTGGCATCGTTCGGCTGGGCGGCAAGCGCTTGCTCGAAACACGCGACCGCCTCCGCGTGCTCACCGAGTTCGAGCAGCGCATTGCCCAGATCATTGCGTGCCTCAACCGAGCGCGGGTTGTCGAGCAAGGCGCGGCGGTACAGATCCACCGCCTCGCCAGGGCGCTTGAGGGCCCGGAGCGAGTTCGCGGCATCGATGAGGGTGTCGAAATCCCCCGGCCGGAGGTCGAGCGCCCGCTGCAAGCTGGCCCACGCCTCCTGCCAGCGTCCCTGATCGTGCAGGGCGGCTCCCAGGTTGCTGTGGGCTTCCGCATCGTCGGGCAGGAGCAGGGCGGCCCGATGCAGCGCGGCCACCGCCTCCTTGCCCTGCCGCAGCAGCGCAACGCCGTAGATCTTCCACAGCATTCCGGCATCGGGATACATGCGGAGCAGCGTCTGCGCTCTCGCCTCCGCCTCGGACGAGCGCCCCTGACCCACCAGCGCAACCAGTGCGCCAATCTGTTGCGGCTGCAACCCGCCAACCGGTACGGGCGCTACCGCAGGCTCGAGACCGCAACAGCGTTTGTATTTCTTGCCGCTACCGCACGGGCAAGGGTCGTTTCGGCCGGGTTTCAAGTTCGCCATAGAGCAGAGGGGCGGACGTTAGCGTCTACCCCTCGATTCTACGACAACCCGCCACCCCTCAGAATTTGTAGCCGAACGTCAGCGTCAACACCCGCGGCCGCAGCGGCACCTCGGTCTTGATGAACTGATTGGACGACGTGTACGTGCTGGCATCGGAATTCGTGATGTTGTTGCCCGTGATCTGCGCGGTCCACTGATCCTTGGCCACGCCGATCGCCGCATCGTACGTGGTGTATCCCGGCATGGTGTACTGGCACAAGGTCGTGTTCGGCACGCCGTCCACCAGACAGCCGCCTGCGGAGGCCGGCAGATTGCCGGAGGGAAAACTCGCCGGCTCATTGCGCTGCGACGCGATGTGATTGGCGCCGACCGAAATGAAGGTCTTGTAGTCGAACACCGGCTGGTCCCAGCGCGCCCGCAGGTTGAATTCCAGCGGCGGGGAGAAGGCCGGGGACGTGTCGAGCTGGCCGTACGGGTTGTTGAAGGTCGCGCCATTGACAACCGTGATGCACTGGCCCTTGGGCGTCGGATTGTTCGCCCCCGATGCCGTCCCAGCGCTCGCCAGGCATGGCGCGCTGATCTGATTCGTGCTGTTCCACGAACTCGACCCCTGTATGGTCAGTTGGGGGACGGGCCGGGCCGTGACTTGAAGCTCCACGCCCTTCACCTCATAGGTGGGACCGTTGGTGACGAACGTCGTGTTGCCTAATTGCGAGGGGTCGAACAACGGAATCTGAACGTTCTCCCACTTCATCTTGTAGAGCGACGTGTTCAGCTGCAGCTTGTGGTCGAGAAATTCGGTCTTGGCGCCGATCTCGTTGTTGATGAGGTTGTCCGAGTTGTAACCCTCGGGCTTCAAGTACTGCTTGGTCGTCTTGTCGCCGGCGGTATATTCCGCCACCGGCGCGAGCGACACGACACCGCCTTCAGAGGACGTGCGGTTGAATCCACCCGGACGGAACCCTTGCGAGTAGGTGTAGTACACCATGGTGTCCGGCGTGACGTGCCAGGTCAGGTTGCCCCGGCTGCGGCTGCCGGATTCCTGCTTGTGCAGATCGATGCCGAAGCCGTTGGGCGCCGTGCCGTTGGGCTTGTCGACGCTCGCGCTCGACGTGTAGAACTCGGAGCCGGTCTCGAACTCATCGTAGTGGAACAAGCGGGTGCCGGCCGTGAATGTCAACACCTTCGGGATGATGTCGAAATCGGCCGACGCGAAAAACGCTCGCTGGATGTAACCGCGCTGCGCATCCTCGCCGAACGCGGTGGTGGACGAACGCGTGCCCGGATCCACCGCCGGAGTGCCCGGGATCGGGCCCGTCGCCGCCACGCAATCCGGGCCGCCGGCGAGTGCGGTCGTCAGCGCGTCCGGCGTACACTGCGGAATCGCCAGATAGTTGAAATTCATCTGGTCCTGGATCTGGAATTCCTCCCAGTACAGGCCGGCGATACCGCGGATACCATGACCGAAGAGTTCAAAGTCCTCGGGCGAGCTGAGCCGCAGTTCGTGGCTCTGATGTTCGTTCTGCACGGTGTCGCGCCATGAGCCCACCGGTGCATAGCAGGTCGTGGGCTTGGTTTTGAGGCCCAGCGCGAAATTGCCGCCCGTGCAATCGTAGTACTGCCCGCCGCCGCCGCCGCCGCCGCCGCTCAGCAGGTAGTTGGAGTAGTCGGCCTGCTGTTCGATGTGACGGATCATGTAGCTGCCGGTGTACACAATTTTCCAATCATCGACCTTGCCGTTCACGGTCAAGGAAGTCGTTTCGTACCTGTCATGGTCGTAAGCCGGTGAGAATGCGGTGATCTGGTACGGCGCCAGTGCCTGACCATCGGAGGCCACTGGGTAGTCGTTGAAATAACCTTCCGAGTCCATGTTCTGGTAGGTCTGCATCAACAGCACGTTCCAGTCATCGTTGATCTGACCCAACGCAGAGAGACGAAAACCCTTGTAGGTGACGGAGTTGGTGTTGTCCGCCACCAGCGCGTTGTTGTTGGTGACCGGAGTGGGTGTGGCGGTCGGCACCGTCTGCGCAAGCGTGCCCGGCACGTTGTCGATGTAGCCGCCGCGGCTGTCGCTGTAGATCGTGGCGCGGATCGCCAAGTGCTCGGGAACGATCGGCAGGTTGATGGTCGCGTTGACCGCAGAATTGGGGTCACCGTGCGCCGTGATGCCGTACGACGCATTGGCATCGCCCTCGGTGACGTCCAATTTCGGTTTGTTGGTGATGTAGCGGATCGCACCGGCCTGGGCACCGCCACCGAACAGTGTCCCTTGCGGGCCTTCCAAGATCTCGACGCGCTCCATGTCAACCATGTACACGTCGGCGTTGCGGGCCGGAAACTGCATGGACTCGTCGTCCAAATACACGGCCACGTTCGGAAACGGCGCGGTGGTCGATTGCGACTGGTTACCCGAGCCGCCGGAACTCAAGCCGCGGATGAAGATGTTGCCGGTACCGGGCCCGTTGCCGCTGAAAGTGACGTTGGGCGTGTACTTGATGAGGTCGTCGAACGTCTGAACATTCAGAGTCTTCAGCGCATCGCCGCCGATCGCCTGGATCGTGATCGGCACGTCTTGAATCGATTCCGTGCGGCGCTGGGCCGTGACGGTGATCTCTTGAATGCCCTCCGAATCGCTGGTGTCGGTCGCGGCGGCAGTGTCCGCATGGGCAATACCCATGGCCGAGCCGCTCAAAATGGCGGCGATTGCGTAGGACAACTTCGAATTTGAGTTCATGTTCCCATCCCTAATTTATGAATCGGCAGCTTCTATCGCAAAGCGCATGCATCGAGTTGTGGCTATCGCGAACGCCAGACGTAAATACCAGCTTTCGGCGCCCCATACAAGAACAACCGAGTTTTTGTTGCCGGAAGACGTCAGCGAGCGCTATTCGATGTTTAGATAACCGTGCGATCTGTGGCGCGCACGCACTAAATCATCAAAATCGCGGCCCGGCGCGCCCATTGGACACCCGCCACGTGGCGTTGCTTTTATCACACGGCCACGCGAAGCGGGGAAGGTACCGGGCTTAAATGACTGGTTCATGACAGTGGCTAATCGCCGCCGACGGCGTAATCTCCCGAGCATGCCACAGCTGCTCGAACCTGCCCGCTCGATCGACGTGATCCTCGAAACCGATGTGCTGGTCGTCGGCAGCGGGCCCGGCGGTCTGGCCGCGGCGCTCGCGGCGGCGCGTGCGGGCGCAAGGACCGCGCTGCTCGAACGCAATGGCTGCTTCGGCGGCAACATCACGCAGGTGGGGGTCGAGGGCTTTGCCTGGTATCGCCACGAGCACACCATCGACTGCGAAGGCATCGGCATCGAGTTCGAAGAACGCGCCAAGGCCATGGGCGCCGCCATGCCGGAACCGCAATCACTGAGCCACGCGCTCGACGCCGAGATGTTCAAATGGGTGGCGGACGTTCTCGTGCAGGAGGCCGGCGTCACGCCGTTGCTGCACCGGTTGTGCGTCGCGCCGATCATGGACGGCGGCATCATTCGTGGCGTCATCACCGAGAGCAAGGCCGGTCGCGAGGCGATCTTCGCGAAACGCGTCATCGACGCCACCGGCGATGCCGACATCGCCGCCCGCGCCGGCGCCCCGGTGCACAAATTGCCAAAAAAAGAAATGATGGCCGTGTCGGTGATGTTCTCGATGAGCGGCGTCGACAAGCGGCGGTTCATCGCGGCGGTGAAAGCCGATCCGCAAACCTATGCCGACTGGTCGGGCAACGGCGAGTGGGATTACGAGACCACGGGCAAGGAGGACACCTTGTTCTCGCCGTTCCTGCGCAAGCCGTTCCAGCAGGCACTCGCCGCCGGCATCATTCCGCCGAGCCTGCAGACCATCGCCGGCACCTGGGGAACGGTGACCGACCAGGGTGATCTTACGTATTTGAACCTCGTGCATGTGCCGGAAATCGACGGCACCGACCCTGCCGATCTGACCATCGGCGAGATGCGCGGCCGGCGCGAGGCGATTTACGCCCTCGAGGCGCTGCGCGGCTTCATGCCGGGCTGTGAGACCGCGAAGCTGCGCAATTTCGGCATGACCTTGGGGATCCGCGACACACGCAAGATCGATGCGCTCTACAACCTCACCGCCACCGATGTGCGCGAGCAGGCTCGGTTCGATGACGCGATCGGCATCTTTCCAGAGTTCATCGACGGCTACGGCGTGCTCATTCTCCCGACCACGGGGCGATACTGGCACGTACCGTATCGAGCGCTGGTGCCGAAAGGAGTGGCCAATCTGCTGGTGGCGGGCCGCTGTATCGGCGGCGACAAGATCTCGCATGCCTCCGCGCGCAACATGATGTGCTGCGCGGTGGGCGGCCAAGGCGCGGGGGTGGCTGCCGCGATCTCGATACGGCGCGACGAACCCTTCGACCGGCTGAACATCGGCTCGGTTCAGGAAGAGCTCGCGCGCCAGGGCGCCCGCTTCCGCTAATAGCTCCCCATGGCGATCAGCCCGGCAAAATAGGTTGGCTGATCGTCGACGTCGAACACGAAAGTAAACCCGCTCAACGACACCGGCGTGGAATTCGCGCTGTTCGTGAATGCTTGATTCACGAAGGCCGAGAAATTCACGTTCTCCGTCGGCGCGGGGGCCGTCTGGACGGTTTGCGTGTCGTCGTTGCACCCCGCCAGGGCGGCGACGGCTATCGAAGCCGCCGCCGCGAGCCATTTGCTGTTTCGCTGGGTCATGAGCGTTCCTTACAGCGCGCCGATGGGCGAGCCGGGCAGTGGATTGTTCAGATACGGGAACGTGGTACCGAAGGACGCGGCACTAACCGGCGCGCCATCCGTAAAAGGTACGTTACCCACCGGCGCCTGCGCGGGCGTGCACAGACCCAGGTTGGTCAACGCGCCCCCCGCGCCCACCGGCAGTGGATAGCACAGGGCACCCATGACGACCCGCAGGGAAATATCGGTCACGTCATCGCCCGGGCGTCGCCCGTTTGGATAACCGGCAAGGTCGCCGGCGGCCAAGCCGAGCGGGTTCTGTGAGGCAGCCGGCGTCGCGGCGATCGCCGTGTTCAAGCGCAGCATCTCCGACGGCGTGACGGTCTTCAGTTGGTTCACGCCCGGAAAGCCGGTCAGGAACGTGGTCACCAAATCGTTGCGCGGAAAATTCGTCGGCGCGAGATTGGTAAGGGTGGTTCCCAAGGTCGCGTTCACCGGCGCCAGGAACAGCGCATTGAGCAGCGCCGGCAGGGTCGGATTGGTCACGTAGGGGAGGAAATAGGCGTCGCCCGCGGGAGCGCTGCTGTTCCACGCATCCTTGTCCGGGATGCCGATCACGAGTTCGTTGACCAGCGGCATCCCCAATCGTGACACCGTGGTCCACGCACCGCCGTCGACCTCGGGCTTGGCGAAGGTGGCGCTGGGGTTGGCGATGCGCACCTGGCGCGTGCTGGCCGTGGTCCACGCGCCGATCGTGCCGTTGCCGGATCCCGTCAAGCAGGCCGCCGGCACTTCCAAGGCCAGCGTCGTGATGTTCTTGTTGGAGATCACATTGTTGGTGTTGCTTTGCACGATGCCGCCGGGGAACGGTTTGCCGGGCGCTGGATTGTAGACCGGGTTGTTGTCGCCCTCGATGGGGACGAAGTCCACCAGGTCGAACACCTCACCCAGATTCACGGCGAACGGCTCCTGGCGCTGTCCGACGAACACCCGGCCGGGCGAGGCGCAGCCCGGAATGGTGATGTTGTATATATATTGCGCCGCGTAGGCGGCATAGCCGGCATCCGAACCGAAGCTCTTCCTGCCGATGTAGTCCATGGGACGGGTGAACGTCGGGCTGCCGGTGGCCGCATTGATGATCGGCGTGGCCGTACCCGTGCGGGCCGGACCCGTCACCATGGTCAGCGTGTATGTCTCGTTGAAGTTGAGGTTGGCCGAACTCGCCGCACTGATCGGGCCCACGTTCTTCAAGGGAACCGCGACGCTCTTGGTGTTTCCCGCCGGGCCGACGTCGAGCGCGATGCCCGCGTTGCCGTTGGCCAGCGTGTTGGTGAACTGGAACTGGAACGTGATGTCCTCCACCGCATCGCCGGTGTTATCGATCTTGATCTCGTACAGTCCGGCCTGATCGAGCGCAAAGTAGTTCGGGCCGCCGTACGGATCCTGCAGCGGAATGTAGTTCGCAAGGATGGTGACATAGCCTGTCCGGCCGGCTTCGTAACTGTTGAATAGGTACAAATCGGTGCCGTCCAGCGTCGGCAGGCGGGAAATGTTGGGTGCTTCGCGGTGGCTCGAACCGAATGCCATGAAGGGCACGGCGAGCGCGGCAGCGGCGGTGAGCCAGGAACGTTTGAGCATGCGAGACTCCTTATGGTTGGGTCGTCACGCTGCAATTCGCAACCGACGTGATTCTGGATGCACTTGCGGCCATTCTTCGCGATGTACAGTATCAACGTGATCTATGAGCGCTGACATCGCCGCCATATTGCAACGCGCACGTGCTCATACCGCGATCGGCGATGACTTGGCGGCGCGGGCCGCGTATATCGAGATACTGCGCAGCGATCCACGACATCTCGTGGCGCTGACCGAACTCGGCAATCTGGCGCTGTCGGGCGGGTTTCGCTCGGCCGCGCGCACCGCCTATCTGGAGGCGGTGAAACACCATCCCGGGAACGCCGTCGCGCGGATCAATCTGGCCAACGTGCTGCGTCAGGAGAACGACTTCCAAGGTGCCCGGCAGCACTATGAGGCGGCGCTCGCGTTGGATCCGCGTTTGCCCGAGGCCCACCAGGGCATGGCCTGGGCGCTCCAGGAGGTCGACCCGGAACGCGCCGAACGCCATTGGCATCAAGGCTTCTCCGGCCATTCGATGGTGGTCAAAGCCTATCGCGGCAGCGGCGTCGCCGTGCCGCTGTTGCTGCTCGTCTCGGCGCGCGGGGGCAATATCCCCACCCAGTTGTGGATCGACGAGCGACACTTCGCCATCACTGCCCTGTACACCGAGTTCTACGATCCTCAGGTGCCCTTGCCGCAGCATGCGCTCATCGTCAATGCCATCGGCGACGCCGATCTGTGCAAGGACGCCCTCGAGCGCGCCGTCCAACTGCTGGCCCGCAGCACGGCCCCGGTCATCAATCGGCCGGAGCGCGTACGAAACACCGGGCGCGCGGCCATTGCACGTCGCCTCGCGGCCCTACCCGGCGTCCGCGCGCCGCGGATCGACACCGTGCGTCCTGACGCGCTCAGCGACCGCGCCGACGGCCTCGAGTTTCCATTGCTGCTGCGCCGCCCCGGATTCCACACCGGTGAGCATTTCCTATACGTTGCCGAGCGCTCCGGCTTGGACGGCGCCCTGGCATCGCTCGCGGGCGACGAACTTTTGCTGATTTCCTATCTGGACGCGCGCGGCGCGGACGGCATGGCGCGCAAGTACCGCGTGATGTTCATCGACGGCGTGTTGTATCCGCTGCATCTGGCGATTTCGCGCGACTGGAAAGTGCATTATTTCACCTCGGCCATGGCCGACGAGGCCGCCTACCGGGCGGAGGAGCGGCGCTTTCTCGAGAACATGGCCCAGGTCTTGGGGGCCACCGCGATGACCGCCCTCCAGCAGATTTGCGCCACGCTCGGCCTGGAGTACGCCGGCATCGATTTTGCGCTCGGGGTGGACGGCGCCGTGTTGTTGTTCGAGGCGAATGCCACCATGGTCGTGTTTCCACCGGGTCCGGACCCGATTTGGGATTATCGCCGACAGGCGATCACCGACATTTTGGACGCAGCCACCCGCATGCTCGTCAAACGTGCCGGTAACATGGCATCATGACGGGATGATGACAGTTAACACCTGGTGGATTTTGCTGTGTGCGATGGGCACCTTCAACGTGACGTTTTGGGCGCTTTCTGCCCGCGTGCTGGAACGCCGCAAAGCACTCTTGCACCCCGAGGTGTACCGCACCCGGCGGCTGCTGATGCTGCTGTCCGCGGTCTACGTGTTCGGCTGCGCCTACCGCTGCTTTTTTCTGGTCTACGACGTCCCCCGGATCTGCCTGTTCGACACCGCGTTCTCTAGTGTGCTGGTGGGCCGCACGGTCGCGACCTTGGCGGAATTGAGTTTCGTGGCACAGTGGGCGGTGCTGCTGCGCGAAACGTCGCGCGCCACCGGCAGCATGGTGGGCAAGGTGGTGTCGCTCGCCGTCGTGCCGCTGATCGCGATCGCTGAAACTTGCTCCTGGTATTCGGTGCTGACCACTTCGAATATCGGCCACGTCGCCGAGGAGACCTTGTGGGGGCTATCGGTGGCCTTGCTCGTCCTCAGCGGCGCCGCGATCCTGCCGCGCACCGCTGCCACGCGCCGGCCGGTGCTCGCGGCCTGGTGCTTCGCGGGCCTCATCTACATCGCGTTCATGTTCTCGGTCGACGTGCCCATGTACTGGTCCCGCTGGATGGCGGACGAAGCCTCCGGCCGCCACTACCTGACCCTGGTCCAAGGTCTGCTCGACGTCTCCCGGCGCCACGTGATTTCCCATAGTTGGGACGACTGGAAGAACGAAGTGGCGTGGATGTCGCTCTATTTCAGCGTCGCGGTATGGATCAGCATTTCCTTCATTCACGCCCCGCCGCCGAAGCCGCAACTCGCCCACGGCAGCCGCAAGCGCCTGCTACCCGCGGTGAAGCTGGGGGTCCCCTAGCGCCTTCAGCACCCGCTCGCGGTGTTCCGTGCAGTGGCGCCGACCCGCCAGCGAAAAGCCGACCCGCGGGTCGCAGATGCTGGCGACCCACACCTCGTGGTCACGGAACTGCACGGTGATGCGCTCGCCCTCGTTCAACAATAACGCCGACGCCTGCGCGTCCAGCCGGTATCCTGGCTCGTCCCGCATGATCCGCCAGCCGGCGGCGAGCATCGCGTCACGCACTGCCGCATAGCCGGCGGCCGCATCGGCTGCCGCCACCCGGGTATATTGCAAGTCGCGGCGCTGCGCATGCCAGAAGGCCCAGCCCAACCCCCCCGACAGCACCAGCCCGAACACGCCTGCCGCGGCCACCGCGATCGCATTCTGCGGATTGGCCAAAAAGGCCGAAGTAATGATGAGAACGCAGCACAGCGCAAAGAGGTAGGCGCAGATCGCCGTCGGCATGAAATACCGGGCGCGATCGAGACCCCGTAGCTGCAGCCGTTCGGCTTTGATCTGCATCGCTCCTCCTGTCATCGAATCGTCACATCAGCAACCTAGTGTGCACGCGTTCCGCTTTGCAGCGCACTAGGGATTTCCAATGCTTGCCAGTCTGGGCATCGACCTGCCGACCGCCGTACTCCTCTGTCTGGCCATCCTACTGGCGCTCAGCTTCGAGTTCGTCAACGGATTTCACGATACCGCGAACGCGGTCGCGACCGTCATCTACACCCATACCTTGCGGCCGACCCAGGCGGTGGTCTGGTCTGGCGTGTGGAATCTGATCGGCGTGTTGACCTCCTCCGGCGCGGTCGCCTTCGGTATTGTTGCACTGCTTCCGGTCGAGCTTGTCATCAACGTGGGGTCGGGTGCCGGCTTCGCGATGGTGTTCGCGCTGCTCATCTCTTCGATCGTGTGGAACTTGGGCACCTGGTATCTGGGGCTGCCGGCCTCGAGTTCGCACACCCTGATCGGCTCCATCGTCGGTGTCGGCTTGATGAACTCGCTCATGAGCCCGGACAGCGCCTTCGGTGATGGCGTGAATTGGGCCAAAGTCGAGGATACGGTCAAGGCGCTGATCTTCTCGCCGCTGATCGGCTTCGTCTTGGCCGCACTCGTGTTGCTGCTCGCCAAGCTGGTGCTGCGCAATCCCACGCTGTACAAGGCGCCGGAGGGCGACAAGCCCCCGCCGCTCGGCATCCGCGCACTGCTGGTGCTGACCTGCACCGGCGTGAGCTTCGCGCATGGCTCCAATGATGGTCAGAAGGGCATGGGTCTGATCGTCCTGATCCTGGTGGGCATCATTCCGGCAACCTTTGCGCTCGACCTCGGGACCTCCCCGGACGCGGTGCATCGGCTGGCGGCGACCGCCGCCGCCTTCTCGCGATCGCTCGACCAAATCCCGGAGACCCAGCCGCGCACCGTGGGCACCGACGCGGCGCACAAGCAGCTGACCCGCTACCTGCGCGCGGGGAAACTGGATCCGGAAACCTTGCCGGCGCTGGCGGTGGCCAATCTGGATGCGGCTATGCGACTGGCTCCCCTCAATGACCTGAAGGAACTGGCGCCGCGCGATCGCATCGCCCTGCGTCTCGACGTCTATCTGGTATCGGAAACGTTGAGCCGGATGCAAAAGGCGCATCAGCTGCCGGCCGGCATCGACCCCGTCGCCAGCACGGCATACCAAAAATCCTTGAAACAACTGACCAACTTCGTCCCCCTCTGGGTCAAGATCGCCGTGTCACTGGCGCTCGGCTTGGGCACGATGATCGGCTGGAAGCGCATCGTCGTCACCGTCGGGGAGAAAATCGGCAAGGCGCATTTGACCTACGCACAGGGCGCATCAGCCGAGTTGGTCGCCTTCGCCACCATCGAAGCCGCGGACCAGCTCGGACTGCCCGTGAGCACCACTCACATCTTGTCGTCCGGCATCGCCGGCACGATGGTCGCTAACGGCTCGGGCATTCAGAAGGAAACCGTTCGCAACATCGTCCTCGCCTGGGTGCTGACGTTGCCGGTGTGCGTGATCTTGGGCGCCGCACTGTTCGCCGCCGCGCTGTTCTTCGTGCTGCGTGTGGCCGGCGTGCATTGACGCGAAGCCTGCCGCTCCTACAGCGCGTCGATCGCCGCCTCGAGACCGCCGAGCGTCAACGGATACATCCGGTCCTCCAAGAGGTCGCGGATCAGCTCGATCGACTGGGTATGCCGCCAGCCACCCTGCGGCTGCGGATTGATCCAGACGAATTTAGGGTATGCCTTCATCAGGCGCTTGAGCCACACGCTGCCCGGTTCGGCATTCGAATGTTCGACGCTGCCCCCCGGATACGTGATTTCATAGGGGCTCATGGTCGCATCGCCGACGAAGATGAGCTTCCAGTCCGTGCCATAGGTGCGCATGACGTCCATGGTGCCAATGGTCTGGTTGAAGCGGCGCCGATTGTCGCGCCACAACGATTCATACGGGCAGTTGTGGAAGTAGAAATGCTCGAGGTGTTTGAACTCGCTGCGCGCCGCGGAGAACAGCTCCTCGCAGGTCTTGACGTGGTCGTCCATCGAGCCGCCGACGTCGAGCAGCAGCAGTACTTTGATCACGTTGCGCCGCTCCGGCACCATCTTGATGTCGAGCCAGCCGCCGGATCGCGCGGTGGCTTCGATGGTGTCCGCCAGCGCGAATTCGTCCGGCGCGCCGCGGCGCGCGAAGCGCCGCAACTTGCGTAGCGCAAGTTTCATGTTGCGGGTGCCGAGTTCGACCGAGTCGTCGAGATTCGCGAATTCGCGCTTGTCCCAGACCTTCACGGCGCTGCGATTGCGCGAGCCGTCCTGACCGATGCGCACCCCTTCGGGGTTGTAGCCATAGGCACCGAAGGGCGACGTACCTGCCGTCCCGATCCACTTGTTGCCGCCTTGGTGCCGGCCCTGCTGTTCCTCGAGGCGCTTTTTCAAGGTCTCCATCAGTTTGTCCCAGCCGCCGAGGGCCTCCACTTCGGCCTTTTCCGCCTCGGTCAGATTGCGCACCGCCAGTTTCTCCAGCCAATCGGCGGGCAGCTCCTTCATGAGATGCGCAAACAGATCCTCCGCGCCCTTGAAATGCGCGGCGAATGCCTGGTCGAAGCGGTCGTAATGCCGCTCATCCTTGACCAGGCAGGTGCGCGCCAGGAAGTAGAACCGTTCCGCACTGACCTCGCCCAATCCCGCTTTCAACGCCTCGAGCAGCGTCAACAATTCCGTGATCGACACCGGGATGCCGGCGCTTTTCAGCAGAAAAAAGAACCTGACCAGCATGCGCCCCGGAATCTCCTCAGCGGGAATTGCGGCGGTTGAGAAACAGCAGTTGCTCGAACAGATGCACGTCCTGTTCGTTCTTCAAGAGCGCACCGTACAGCGGCGGGATCAGCTTTTTCGCATCGTCGCTGCGCAGCACCTCGGCCGGAATGTCCTCGCTCACCAAGAGCTTGATCCAGTCGAGCAGCTCCGAGGTCGTCGGCTTCTTCTTCAGCCCGGGCGTGTCGCGGATCTTGAAGAACGTCGAGAGCGCCTCGCGCAGCAGCTCGCGCTTCAGCTGCGGGAAATGCACGTCGACGATCTGGGTCATCGTCGCTTCGTCCGGAAAGCGGATGAAATGGAAGAAGCAGCGCCGCAAAAATGCATCCGGCAGCTCCTTTTCGTTGTTGCTGGTGATGATGATCACCGGTCGGTGTCTGGCGCGGATGGTCTCGCGCGTCTCGTAGACGTAGAACTCCATGCGGTCGAGTTCGCGCAGCAAGTCGTTGGGAAATTCGATGTCCGCCTTGTCGATCTCGTCGATCAACAACACCGGCTGCACCTCGCTGTCGAAAGCCTCCCAGAGGGTGCCCTTGACGATGTAGTTGTGGATGTCCTTGACCTTGGGGTCGCCGAGCTGCGAATCGCGCAGCCGCGACACGGCGTCGTATTCGTACAAACCCTGCTGCGCCTTGGTGGTCGACTTGATGTGCCATTCGAACAGCGGTTTGTCCAAGGAGCGGGCAATCTCGAGGGCCAGCAGCGTCTTGCCGGTTCCCGGTTCGCCCTTGATGAGCAGCGGCTTGGCGAGCACCACGGCGGCATTCACCGCCGCCATGAGTTCTTCGGTCGCGATATAGCGGTCGGTACCGCGGAATGAGGTGCTCATGCGCTACTGTCTCACGACTTTCAAAATTTGCATCGAATTCGTGGTGCCGGCCACGCCGGTGAGTTCGCCCTTGGTCAGAATGATCAAGTCTCCTTCTTTCACCAGGTTCAAATCGAGCAACTGGCGGAATATCGTAAAGTAAAACAGCTCCCGGTCCTCGTCGGTGATGTCGTAGGCCACCGGGTAGACCCCCCGGTACAGCGTCACGCGCGAGCGCGTCACTTCCTGACGGGTGAAGGCATAGATCGGAATGTCCGAGCGCACCCGCGACATCCACAAGGCCGTCTCGCCCGATTCGGTGAGTGCGACGATGGCCTTCACCTGCAGATGATTGGCGGTGTACATCACCGCGGCCGCGATCGCCTCGTTGGTGCGCTCGAAATGGCCACTGCGCTGACGGATACGGACGTGAGCACCCTGGTATTTTTCCGCGCCCTCGATGATCTGCGACATGGCCTCGACCACCTTGCAGGGATGCTTGCCGGCCGCGGTCTCGGCGGACAACATCACCGCATCGCTGCCCTCCATCACCGCATTCGCAACGTCGGAGACTTCGGCGCGGGTCGGGATGGTCGCGACGATCATCGATTCCATCATCTGCGTTGCAATGATCACCAGGCGATTCTGATGACGGGCTTCGTGGATGATGACTTTCTGCAGCCCGGCGAGCTCCGCGAAGCCCATCTCCACCCCGAGATCGCCGCGGGCCACCATCACCGCGTCGCT
>Ga0116230_10001265_pt1 | contig 23711 bp, 17 predicted proteins | sample S1TSphfallax_3_FD_88678 | JGI IMG/M metagenome (GOLD analysis project Ga0116230, IMG submission 88678) | Host-associated microbial communities from peat moss isolated from Minnesota, USA - S1T2_Fd - Sphagnum fallax MG | ecosystem: Host-associated > Plants > Peat moss > Unclassified | place... | reverse complement strand
ATTTTGGCTAAACATGGTTAAACTTGATTAAACTTGAGTACTTTAATTAAAATTGTTAAACTTGGTTAAATTTGGGTACTTTAGCTAAAATGGTTAAACTTGGGTGCTAAATAGTTAAATTTGGTTAAATGTGGTTAAATTAGGTAATTTAGTTAAAATTGATTAATTTTGGCTTAAACTGGTTTAACTTGGAAAATTTGACTTTAGAATGTAAAATTTAAGGTTTTAGGTTTGATGATATAGGTTTAATTTAACCACATTTAACCAAATTTAATTAAATTTCATTAAAGTACAATAGGTTAGCCAAGTTTAGCCAACTTTAATGAAAGTGCCTTAATTTAACCAAAAATGACTAAGATTAACCAACCCTGAATAAATTTAGCCAATTTTTTTAATTACCTTAATTTTAGGCAAAACTAACCATTTTAAACAAAAGAAAGTAAAATATCCAAGTTTAACCAAATTAAATTAAAATAAACAAATATAATAAAGTTTAACCAAGTTTATCCAAAATTGGTAAAAGGACTTTAATTTAACCAAGTTAAAAAATAAAATAATATAAAAACCAAAATTAAGCCAAAAATAATAAAAATACCCAAATTTACCAAAGTTTAACCACGTTAAATAAAATTTAACCAAATTAACCAATTGTAGTTAAAATATTATTTAATGCAAGTTGAACCAAGTTTAGCCAAATTTAATTAAATTTAGTCACACTAGTAGAAAAAATGTCGTTTGTGATTGTCGTTTGCAACTAAATTTTAGTCATAAGTGACACAGTGACAAAAAATCAGCATAGTAGCAAATGACCACTAGTTGTGAAGGATGGATAAAATATTTTTTCATAGAATATGAGTATGGAGATTTTATACATATCCAAGGATGAGTTCTTGCAATTACACTTGTGACCACAATGAACACCAATATGTTCACACGTGGTAGCCTAAGAATGTGACACATGACATCGTTTGGATTTTTTGAAATATTTTTTGAAATATATTTTTTTCAATCATTCGATTAAAACAACTATATTGTGCCACGTGGCAACTTAAGATTGCCCTACAATCATTTAGGGTTAATTTAAGGTTGGACGATTTATGATAAGCCATGTGGCACCTAAGTTAAGCCTAGGCCACCTAGCCATAGGTCTAACATAGGTAGGTAAGTAGGTAGGTCTAGGTTTAAAACTTTACAACAAAATCCAATTTTATTTTAAATTTAGCCTTTTGGGTGGAACCTATGTGATTAGCTCCTCCCATATGGCAATTGAAAAAATTGAATGTGTTTATTACACCAAACCAACCTACTTATATAGTTTATAAACTTGAAAAAGGAAATAAACAATATGGGATAAAATTTTAATTGCAACCTAGTTACATAATTGTAACTTAGTTGTAACTATTCCCTAACACATTATTACATAGTCTACCTACTAAGTAGCATATGTTCTTACTAGGTACCTATTTAAATAATATTTATTTTAAATACATATTTAAATAGCATGTACATAATTATTTATTTTAAATATTTAGATAATCTTTAAATAAACATTTGTAATTAAATAACCTATTAGGTAGCTAGTGGGTATGTAAGTAGGTATGTACATAATAGGTAGGTACATAAGGTGTATATAAATAGTAAGTAAGTAGGTAAATATCTAATAGGTAGGTATATACATATAGGTATGAGTAGTTAGTAAGTAACATACATACTTACATGCAACTATAATGTGATTACTTTGGTTGCATGTGCAACTAAACACACATATAAGATGTCATGAAAAATATAAAAACATTATGAAAAATTAACATATTGAAAATATGACATAGGTTATAGTTGCAGTTAGTTGAAAGAAAAACCAAAATCCATCCACATTTGAAAAATAGTTATAGGTGACATTTAGTCACACATAGTCATTTTGAATGGTTGCAAACAACAAGATTTGTACTAGTGTTAAAATTAACCTAGTTTATTCAAATTTGATGAAAGTGCCTATGTTTAACCAAATTTAAGTAAGTTTAACCAAGTTAAACCTAACTTAGCCCAATTTAATTAAGATTAGCCAAAATTAACCTAGTTTATCCAAAATTGATGAAAACGCCCAAGTTTAACCAAGATAAACCAAATTTAACTAAATTAATGTTTAGTGAAAATTAGTTAAAGTGCCTTGATTTAATCAAGTTTGATCAAGTTAAACTAATTTAAACCAAACTTAATTAAGTTCAGTCAAGATGATTGGAAGTACCCAAGTTTAGCCAAAATGATTGAAAGTACCCAATTTTAGCCAAAACAAATGCTAAATCCCTTCCATGATTTTAATTTTCTGGTAGCAAGTGTAACAGGGGCTCAATCAAGGGCTTATTCAAGTCCTTTCCATTTGAAAACAGTGTTCAATTTTAAGAGGTTATGTCCTAAACCTTGTCTTCTTCAATCCTTAGCAAATTTCTGCAATACATCCTGAAGCTCAGAGTCCTGTATAGGTTGCATTTTCAAGATATCTTGTGATTTTGAGAGCTGAGGGCCATGCAACTTGTGCAGAAATTTTACTTAGTGCTGTTGCAGGTTGCCATATGTAACATTCAATATGCATCCCTCCTCTCTGGTGAGGTTGTGGGACAAGTGACCTCATCAGCTTCAGTGACATCATTGTCATCTGAAAACCCTGTGGTATGCAATGGGGAGGTGTGGCCATTGGTGGACCTCCCCATTGTTTTGCTTCACTGGTGGTGATTCTCCTGATATATGAACACAAGATTCAGAGAGAAGAAAGTCAAAATTACTACTCATTGACTCTTATTTTGTACAAAATTCCACTGCATTTTTGCAGTGCTTGAGTTTGACAGCTTGATTTGGAATCTGGATTTTCTTGAATGATCTGAGTCTCCAACAGAGTTGGATACTCCATTGAAGGAAAGCCTTCTGACAATTACTTAGAAACTGTGCCCTTGTGTCAACAATATCTTTGTTTGCATATAGCCAGTATCTGCTATTTAGTATGTACTGTGCATGTCTGTACCTGGCAGCGGTTGCAGAAAGGTTTGCTCCAACAGCTGCAGCAAATCTATACTGTCACAGTGATGCTGGCCAGCAATCAACCCCTCATGGTGACCTGATAGGGACTCATGAGATGATGGTTTATGCTGCAATTCTCCTTGCTCCCATGCTAGGCTGATGTCTTTGCAAAGGGATTTCTTCACTGGCATCTCCAATCTCCTGCATTTGATGTGCTGCTATTGAAGAATACCTGTGCTTCCTGCAATTTAGACCACAATGTAATCAACAGCATGCTTGTTGTCAGTACCATGAGGAATATTGACCTGGGCTTGAAAGCTGCAAATACAGGTTGACCAACTTTCTGCAAATTAGTTGGACAAGTCTGTATCTCAAAGAACAGGTGAAGAAGTGAGTGAAATGGAAGTTGGATTAGGACAATTGTTTCAAGGGTTGTTTAAGGTGCCTATAATAGAAGGCAAAGTTTGCTGGTACAAACCAGGAAGCTCAGACCAGATTGCCATCTGGTCAGATCTGGGTGTGGAAGCACCACTTCCATTGACTCTAAGAGAAGAGGCATCTGTGCATGCATGTCCTCTGACAGATTGCTGATGGCTGGTTCTGCTGCACTAATCACTGCATGATGGTTTGTTCCTGCACTCTCATCCCTGTGGCAACAACAATGCACAAGAAGTGGGGAGGTAAAGTAAAACACCACTTATGCAGTAAACAGTCCATTGAAGCTTGATTGCATCATTTTCAGCCAAGCTGATCGTCAAGTGCTCAATATTAACAGGTGCTGTTTGGAAAAGCATACAAATGGCCTAAAACACACACACAAGCACATTACTAGAAATCTATGCTCCTTGTTTGTGAAAGTTCAAAATCAAATTCAGTCTTGCACTGTTGAATTCATCTCTGCTACTGAAGAAAAGAGAGTTGTATTCCAGAAACAAGAAAACAAAATGATGAAGATCAAGCTAATGATACGCAAAATTTGTATACAATTACCATTTGCAGAAACAATGAACTTGCACGGTTGCATTTAACACAGAAATGTGAAAGGATTTGAAGCTATGGCGAGGTTTGTCCACGCACTGGGAGAGACAAGGTGTTTCTTTAACAATCATGGAAGGAATCTGTGTTTCACATTCTTGGCAGCAAGTAGAGGCATGCAATTACCTTGAGCAGAACAATGCAACGTGCAGTTGGAGGAGTGACCTCAAATGTGTCAAACAAGAAACGCTTGAAAATAACTCCCAAGAATGCTCAGAGTCCGTAGAGAGAGCGGCACCCTAGAAAACTCCCTCTATGGACACGGAGTTCTCTCTACGGATCTGAGTGTCAGTCAAACCGCACCTTAAAAAACTCTCTTGCCGTCGATCATAATCCCCTACCACGACCGATTTGAGCCAAGCACATGACTAGAGTAAGACGGATCATGCTCGCAAGTGCTCAGACAAATTATGCTTGCGAAGAGTGATAAGATTGATCATGCTTGAAAAGAATACAGCACATCAGTGGTACTTCTTCTGAGGTTGCTCACTTTTTCAGGAAGAGCTTCGACGAGGAGCTCGTTGCCAATGCCAGCCAGGCAATTCACAGCTGTATTCAAGAGTTGGAATGTGTGTCCGTCTCACCCTAAAAGCCTAAGCTATTCAGAACGGAAGCCCAAAGTTTCTGCAAATTAGGACTTGCTACCGAAGTTCTGATACAAAAGCCATTGATCAACTTCGTGCTACCATATGCTTGAGTATCACGAAACAATCGGACCCTGAGCGATCGGTCAAACACGATTCGAACCCATTTTGATCAGCACACAGTTGCCATATCAATATGCGATGAAGGAAGCTGGAAAATTATCCCTACAAAGCGTCACACGATGATCGAGAATCAAGGAAAAAGTCTTCAACCATGGATGGAGGTTTCCCAAACTGGAGGGGACGAGCAAGGAGACCACGATTTAAAAGATTATAATAGAATCTGTTGGCGTGCCAGAATTTTTGGGCGTTTGAGTATGACGCGAGCAATTTTAGGGTTGTGAGGTTTCAAGATTTTGAAAGATTTAGGGTTTAGGGTTGTCGTTTCAGATTCTCACTCATTTATTCCTTCGGCTCCCATTTTTTCCGTCGCTACCCGGGAGGCTCCTGTGCTCGTTCTATAGCGAGGAAGAGGTTGTGAGGAAGTGGTTTGAGTTGTGGTATTGACATGGCGAGCACAATCGACTTCCGGTGTCTTGACGAAGGGTTAGGGGGTCAGAAGAAGAGGAAGCGTGAGGGGGACGTGGAATGTGGAGATGGGGAGGGTATGGAGATTCAGCAGCCGAACAAGAGAGCTGCGGTTGCAAAGGAAGGGGATTACAAGCCCGTGTACGGGCAACCGACGTATGATGGATTTATGTCCGCGAAAGTTTCAGGCAGGAAGTGGAAGGTGACCAAGACTTCTCGGACGTCGGCCTTGAAGGTCGTGGGGCGGAAGACGACGTTGCAGGAAAAGACAAGGATGAGGGAGGTGAAGAGAGCGTACAAAGACCGCATGTCGGAGCTTAAGAAGCAGATCACGAGCAACAAGGTCGAGAAGCGTCGGAAAGTCGAGGAGAGGAAGAGGATCAAGAAGGAGAATGAGCTCAAATCTACACCGGTCCAGAAGATCACGAACCCTAAAACGCTGAAGAAGATGTCCAAAAAAGAGAGGAAGATGCTACGCCGTGTAGCCGACTAAGCTTTTGAGGTTCTGAACCTCTTTTGTTCTTCTAGTCTCAAGTCTCACCACTAGAACCTCCAATATGTAGCACTGGCTCTGGCTCGATCTATGTTTTCAGTGTTATCATTAAAGTTGTGAAAGAATCAGCCGGCGGATTAAGATTGTTGTTGCATGAACTCGCCAGAGTTTTGAAGGTTGTGGAAGAGAAAGGCAGCGTGTATGCCCTGGTAACAAGATTTCTTAGGAAGGAGTTGTTGCTGTGTTTCCGTCAGCAATCCCAGACGGGAACTGCGACATCAGCATGGCGATGCTTCAAAATTCTTTAATAGGCTGAAAATCCACTTCTATTCCAACCTCTTCAGGCATAGCATCATCTATAGGTTTGCTCTGAGAGATCTTCTCTGCGGTGTTCATTTCTAGCATAGAGGTTTTTTCTGTTTAAAGCTTTGTTTTGGATCTGTGGGTGTCCTGATCTTTGTGTTTTTGGAAAGCATGAACAAAATCAGTAGGCATGATGTTCAACATTTGAGAGTATTAAAGAAGATCTGAAGGTTTTGTTTTCAGCCAACAGAAAAGGTTCCATATGGTTTTTTGCACATCCACTTGCACAACTCTTTTTCAGAGTCTTTTAGCAAAATGAAGATTCAACAGGAGTTGCCTGCCTACTTCAAAGATTGCTGTAGTCATGTACAGCTACATATGGCTATGTTTATTTCATGCAAAACTGCCATTTGGATGTGCAAGTGGATTCCTGGTGAGCAACAGGTTGTCCTTGATTTCCCTGTTGTGTTCCACCTTCTTCAATCTCCTTGTGTGCGTTATTCCTTCACAAATTGTGTTGTGGAAGTCAATTAAGAGAGATAAGATAACCTGCACAACTTCTGTTCTGCTTTGTAGCAGTAAACCATCTTGGGTTCAGAAATGTGGTTGGCATTGTAATTTCTGTGCAATTGTAGATCATTCAAGCTGGATGAAATCCAAAACTAATAAGATTTTGGCAGTATCCTTGAGTTCAGGCATGAAAAGGATCTCCATATAACCCTGTTTGTTTGCTTTGAATCCATATTTTCAAGCAAGGACCAGCTGTGTTTAAAACTGTTGATCTGCTCGAAGTACATGTCTGCCAAGAAGGTGATTCATATTTGAGCTATGACACTTATGTCCCTCTAACATTGGATCAAGTGTACATGGCAGAGTCCTATCCAAAAGCAATTTTATGTGCTGTTTGGGCTGTTGCTCCAGAGCTGCAGTTTTATCACTTGCAGAGCTCTGGTCAGTTTTATCAGCTGTGTTAGGTCTAGATGAAACCAATAAAGTTCTCTACATTCATTTTATTCTGTCATTCTTTCACTCTGTTTGGTGATCCTGACAATGAGGCAATAGATATAGCAGTAGACATAGCAGTAAATTCCCTTGAAATGTATGAAAGTTGCAGTAGCTCTTGTCATGTGCTACCATATTGGTGCCTGCATTTATTGTTGTTCACACATCATGCAAAATAACATAACACTTTAATTGGTGCATCATACAACAAGCAACAATGCACTTGCAATAAGCAGGAATCCAAGCTGAAAACATAAAATGAAACACAATACACAAATCATGTGCCATAGAAATTTGCACAAAAAATATGAAAACTTGCAAAGCAGAAATCTCAAATCGCTTTTGGTGATTTGAGAACCCACACCTTTGATTTGGTTTTGAGTTAAAACATAATTAATTATGTTAACCCAACTTAACATCAAATAATTATGATTTAATTGGATAATTAAACTAACACATTTAATAATTGTCATGTGTTACCATATTGGCGCCTACACCTATAGGGGTGTCAATGTCACACAAAATAACATACGAACACATTAATTGGCACATCATACTTAAACCACTCCTCTACTAGTGCTAAGGTCCCCTTCAACCAAATAACATTGTAAAAAAGTCTTGTTGTGAAGTTCACCATGAATGGACACCCTACTTCTAAGGTGGGAAAAACAATAGGTTGAATGCAAATGTGAGCCCCATTGTTACTTGCCTAGTTATAATCTCTCAAATCCTCAACTAGATACGAATCATTATGATAGAAAAATTTAAGTCAACCCTATTATTTGACAATAAGAATAGGTACCTAACTCTATTTGGTGCAAAATCATTTTCTAATTGACATTTCTTCCAGTGGCAATATAGGCATCCCATATGTTCATCTTAGGAACATTGATTACAAATTAATATAATGATGGCTTTGCAAGATTGCCTACACAACATACATCATAAGCCAACATGAACCATCATTAAAGATGAGTCAATTTGTTCATGCACAATTATGCACATTGTCTTTCCATGTTTAAGTATCTTGGCCCTTTACAACAACACTTCGAAAGGTAAAACCACACATGTAAAATGACACATTATGTAGTCACATCCAATGTAATCAATGTTGTTTGCTACATGTACACATAATTTCTTAACTTGAATATACAAACTTGAGGATAATAATCACCTCCCTAAATAATTGCATAATGCAACATATTTCAATGTTAAACAATTGCCAAATTCTCCACATCCATTGACATTACTTGTTGAAACAAGACTTATCATTGTTCACATGTTTGAAGCCACATGTTTGGATCATCCTATTCAAAATTGCTTTAACATTGTGCCAAATTATGATTATTAAAGTTCACAACTAAACAATAAAAGATAAAATGAAAAAAAATGCAAAAGAACTTATACCGTATAATTAACCATGGTAGTTGTAGATCCTAGTATTTAATATGGCCCTTTTGAACCCATACTTTTGTACACAAAAGCATGGTAAAGTATACCAAACAATTAATTTGCCTAAAATCCAATTTATAATTGAGGCATTTTTTGACACAAGTGTAAAAAAGTAGATAAAAAAACTTTGTGAATAGAAATATAAAACCATTAGGACCTCCATTGGGTTTGTGGTAAGTTGAGTACAAAATTTCAATAACTTTTGTATAATAAAAGTATGGAGCAAGTAGGTTTGAAACTAACTGGTCAATATGGTGTTCAAAACATCTTTTACATAAAAAGTTTGATATATTATGACTATGATTTGTTCAATTTGAAAGCACATAAGTATTCAAAGTCTTTATTAACTTGAAAGTAGAAAAAAATCAATATTTGATCTAATTTCATCAAATGAAATTCGTTCAAAAATACGAAGAAAAAACTTTTCGTGGTCATTTTTGCGGGAAAAAATATTTAACATTTTCTATGATTCTTTTTCTAACTGCTTTGATCAAAGTAGCTTTACCAAGATTGAGATTTACTTCATGAGGAACGGTACAAACGTGATTGTCAATCACTTTTACAAAGACCGAGTGCCGTTTTCGTTTTTATTTTCACAAATTTTATTTCTTTTTTTTTGCTCGTCAACTCATCGTCTAAGTACTTTTCTAAAAGTGAAATTGCTCAATAAATTAAGGGAGCCAGTCAAAGGCTACTAGTATCTGGGAGTATTCGGTCGGGGGTTACTTGCAACCAATTTTGTAAAACCTAGACATTTATGTAAGTAGGTTCATTTTTTTGAAATCTATTTAGATGCATATCAAAAATGTGATTCTTGAACTTTATTATAATGAAGTAAAAGAATATCCTTGTACTTATCAAAGAATAAAATAATATTCTTACTTTCAATACATTAAAACCTACTTATGTCTACTTATCATTTTTTGTGACAAGGATCACCAATTGTTTACTTTACCATGCTTTTGCCCCACAAACTTCATTTCATTGTTTACATCTTTCATTCAACTAACCCATTTACCTGAATACAATCTTATGAAGTGATATGATGATCTATTAATGTTTTCTCACATAATTCTTGAAATTCCCCATGAAATTTATACCTTGGTTGGTGAATACTTTGACCAAAGCCCCAAATCTACTAAGTATTTTGTCGAAAAATGCATAAGCAACACCTTCACTATTGCAATCCGGCGATGGCACCAATTCTAGCCACTTGAAAACGTTCGATCATAACCAAAACATACTAATTATGTCACATTGTAAAATTTGATGAACCAACAAATCCAAACTCCATCAATAATGAAACCCCGTGATGGGTAATATTTCTAGACAAGGTGTAGGTGTGTTAAAGGATGCTTCCACTTTGTCACACACCACACACTAAAAAACAAATAATTGAACATGTAATTGCATCCCATGTCACCAATAATGTTATGCCTAAAAGAAACTATAGGTCCATTGAACCCCAAAATGGCCGAACTTTTCATGAACATGCTACACATGGGTGTCACAATGTTATGGGCAAGGCATAATTCACACTTGTCAATTTGGCCACACTTGTAAAAGGGAATTATTTTCCAATTTCAATCACTTGGCTTTGTGCACATCTTTGTCACATTCCTTGGGTGTCAATATAACAAGAATTTCATTCACTTGCAAATATGCAAAGACAAGTGTATCCTCATGTATGTGCAAAACACCATTGCCTTTCGGCTCAATGTATGCATCACAAGAACTTTCATAACCCATGTTGGTTTGAGGTGCATTTGTAGAACAATTCAATAATGTACATTTACAATTAATAGGTAAACATTAGCATAAAGGTCTGGGTTTTAAGGTTAGGATCTCAAGCACACATGGTGACTAATTTATGGCTTAGGTAAACATCAAAATGCATAATTGGGGGTTTAGGGTTTAGGATCTTATTCGAGCACCATAACTCCTTATAAAGTTAGGAGGGGGGGAGCCATGACCACATGTACATCTCCTACATTCCATTTTTAAACATCAGAGGCACAAAGTTAAAATCTATATTTGCTTCTAAGGTTTACATTTCATGATGCAAACACCAACCCCTCCAAGTACTAGGCAAACAGTAACATAAATGTTCACGTTTTATGGTTAAGATCTCATGCACAAATGGTCATTGATCAAAAGCCTAGGTAAGTATCATAATACATAATTAGGGTTTAGGGTTTTAAGATTTTATTCAAGCACCATAATTCTTTACAAAATTAAAAGGGGGTTGTAGCCATGACCATGAATCTCCAATGCTAAAACAACTTCATCCATCAACCAAAGGCCCTATAAGATTATAACAAACATGTGTAGAATGTCTAAACCTTTGTACCAACTACCATTGACAAAAACAATGATGTCATCATTTGGTTAGAATCTTCAAAGTAATACAAAGCTAAATAAACACTTGGGTGTCCTCTTGGTTATTACAGTTCAACCTTAAATTTACCATAAGAGCCAACTTGAAACCTTTATTACCACATGGCATTTCAAAAGAATTGAAAAATAATTACAAAACAATTATAAAACCATGTTGGTATGGGATTTAAAGTCAATAGATGTTGTAATGATGGTCAATCACAACCAACCTAAGATGCAAAAAGAATCTAGCATTACAAAACCCTTGTACCAAATCTGGTAATGACACATAAATAGTTTGGATTGTGCTTGGGCAAAATCTCAACAACATTAAGGCTTCATGGGTAGTTGGGAAAATTTAATATAATATTATAGGGTTGTACACCCTCAAACTAGCATTCAAAGGCAACATGGATGCTTAGTAAGATTATATAAAACTAGTAAAGGATCCACTAGAAGAAATCTTGTCCATTCTAAACATATGGTTATAATTATAGATGTGACTAGTGTCCAAATCAACTACTTTTACAACTTCAATTAGTTTAGTCTTACATGTCATGTGTTGTAAATGCGTGTCGTCATATATGTGACTATTTTTAATCACATATGCAATTACATTATTGATTTAATTGAATGAAGTTGCAAATGCGACTATAATTTGTGACTATTACATGTTTAGATGGAAAAGTAAAATGAACGTGCACATTTTTCATCCAATATTGTGAATGGATACTTGGATGGATGAAAACTTAATTTAAAAAAAAATTAGTCATAGTTTTTTTGGCAACTAGGGCCAATAATTTTTCCTTTTACAATATTGTAATGATTAAAACATATGTGGCATCTTTGGAATTACAATTTTTTTTTAATGTATTGTTTAGTGACATGGAAAATACAAGTTATTAAATTTTTGTTAAATATGTTTGAGTTATGATCTATTTATAATCATAATCAAATATGATTTTTAAAATCAAATAAAGGTTTAAAATGTTTAAGAAAGATATAATTTATTTGGTCATAAGACTTTTACCATATATATATATATATATAATTTTTTAAGAATATAAAACTTAAAATTCCATCAAATTCATTAATAATCTAACATTACTAAATTTGATTTGATAAAAATTTGAAATTTCAAAAAATATAATACATCACAAATATTACAATTGATATTTTTAAAAACTATTATGTAAATAATGATATATCTATCACAATTCAATATGATAGATATTTTAATACGTGAATTAATTAAAATTATGACATATTATAATCACACTTTATAATATGGTTTTTACTAAAATGAAGGATTAATATGTGGGAGATAAGTTATTTATTTATATATATTAAATATTAGTCGTAAAATATTTTTCATTTATAAATCAAGTGCTTGAAAAACCATTTCCACTTAACCATCATTGAAATTTAATTCAATTTAACAAAATTCAAAAAACATTTTTTCAAATTAATGTACATTTTTGGAAGAAAAATATATTTAATCATGTATGTCATTGAGAGCATTTTAAGAATCAACTTTGATTTTTTCCATTTGGAAAAATATCAATTAAATATTAAATATTGAAATTCATGTTTATGCGATGTTTAAAATCAAGTATGGGCTAAATAAAATACATTCCACTGTAACGAAATGATAAGGACTACAAAATGTTCCCATCACACTTGTAAGTCCATCACCATGAGACATAAATTAAACAACTCTTCACAACTCAAGAACTTGATGATACAATAATTGCTAAGTCCTAAATTGTGTAGATAGTTCAATCTATGAATCCATGGGGGTCAAATCACTTTGATCTTTTTCTCATGAGTCTCAATTGACATCATTGGTAGAAAAAAATGTTTAAAGGGTTTAAACCCAACAACACAAAAGAAAAATAAATCCCATAAAGGAAAGAAAATGGAACCGTTCCAAGAGGTGATCAATGGAATTGAACAAATAAAATACAAAGAGGAACACTAAAGGTCCACAATTCTTCAAGAATTTTGACAAATATAGCCCATCTCCCCCTACTAGAATTCCCAAATAAATCCCATGATTGATAGATGAAATGAGCACATTTGGAAGTCCCAATGAAATTGGATACTATTTTCTTTCAAAGAACGTTGAGATAGAAATCAAGTGACCCAAACGAACAACCTGCACTGAACAACTATTTGCCAAATTTTGTCACCCTCAAGATCCCTAATGACCCTCATATCTTCCCAATCACAAACCCCTAATCCTAGTGCTAGATTGCATTTCCCTACAGGATATATGGCACAACGAAAATGACATTTCTTCCAAAAAAACAACAATCAACACTATCAAACATTCTTCCTTCAAGTGGCACAAAACATCACAAGTTGCCCAAAAAAAAAACCATCTTTACAAAAATACCCACACATCACAACCATAAAACCATCAAATACTTAGTTGCCAAATTGTAGAAATCCTTTAGTACTAAACTCCAACCTCGTCATGTTCTTGATTGATGTCCAACAACGAAAATCCACCCAGCAACACCACACCACACTAGTTTTACCCACCAAGAAAACCATAACAAACAAAACATCATTGATCATAAACGCTCTTGAAAGCTCATAACCTGCAAAAAAATAAAGTAGTACAAAAATAGAAACTCCATTCCTTCCATCTATCACCATCAACCGTCAAACCTTTGTCGTCTTTTGCTTTCAACAAATGATGAAACCATCATCCAATTAGGTTATCATTGTAGAAATTTCCTCACACCACTATATTTTCAAATCAAGTAGGGTGGTTTGATGGCAAAGGAGTTAAAATTCTATCCTTGGGGTTTAAGGATCAAACCTCACAAAGTGACATAGTTGTGGTCAATGATGGTATGTTGACCGTATGTACCCTACATAGTTAGGTTATTTAACCTAGGTGTCTACTTAGGCACACCTAGATACCTAAACTAGATGGCCTACCTAACTACCTAAATTAGGTTTTTTCTTTAGCCTAGGTAGTGACACGTGTTAACAACTCATAGGTTGAAAATTTATGAAATCACCAATAATATGAATTATTATATTGCATTATCTATATAAATATAAATGTATTTAATAAATGTTGATTTAAAATTATATTAAATCATTGAAATTAAAAAAATGTTGCCCAATATTTTATGTATTTGTATATGTAGTCACATAGTCCTACGACTAATCAATGGATGAAAAATCCTTGTAGTTACAAATGATATGTGACTACCGATGTGACTATACATGCCATGTGGAGTTTTTTGTGACTAGTTGTCTTTTGCCACTTGTCTAAGGCGACTATAAGGTTTGTAGTCACATGTGTCCATTACATGTCTTTTGCAACTAAAATTCTAATTGTTTATTTCCAAAAAGAATCTAATAGATCTGAACCACATGCAATTATGACATTTTGACCCAATGTCAAATAATTTCACCAAACAATCAAGTAGATTACCATTTATGTTAACAAAATTTTAAGCTTTCAAAAATGAACCATCTTGCCACTAACATATTTATTCCTGCAATTGCTTAAGAATAAAATTCAAAGTATTGTAGGGCACACTATAACTAGGTGCCCAATATGCAAATTTCATGTACATGATGATTTGTTAACACATGTTTCATTCACATCTTCAATTTAGACACCCACCACAATTTGAAGTTCACATGATGCGATCAATCAAAAACTATGGATATAGCATGTCACTCATTAGTACCTACCTACCAATATGGTAGACTACATAATATTTTTTCCTCTTCACACCATGCATGTGAATAGGGTCATCTTTATCAATTGTCGACCACATTCTCCTAGTTAACCACTTGCATTCTTTTGCCCTTTTTAAGAAATCAATAAAAGATATTGATGCTAGAACACGTGTCAATTGTGGTTCTCCATTGAAGGTAACACAATTTCTCCTATATGGGTGGCTTTTCCCAAAATAACAATAGTGCCCTAGGTACACATTCTTCTTCAGGTGGGATGAACATCTTGTCTCCATATCTAGACCACACAAAAAGCAAGCCAAATAGCCTTTCACTTGACACCTCGCAAATAACCCATATGTGGGATAGTCATGGATGTTCCAAATTTAAATGGCCCTAAGCATAAACCTTTGAGACCTTTTTGGCCTCGTCACATCAAGAGTTGGTACCCCTATCCACAATAATTTTAGTTCCTCAACTAGCTGTTACAAATAAACATATATGTTCTCATCCTTAATTTATTCTTTCCCTAGAATCAATAATGTGAACATCACAAAAAAACATTTATTGTCAACTAGGGTGGGAGGTTGTAACTCAAGAAAAAGACATGCCAAGTAAAATGTTTTGTTGACAAGTCAACATATGGATTGACCTTCTCAAAGGTTAAACCTAATGAAATGTTGCGGGGGTCTAAAACAAATTTAGGCTAGGTGCTATCTACATGTTTCCATGCCTTTGAATCACATAATGAGTGCACCATTCCAATGTGCTTTTGTTTGCACGGGCACACAAAGACATCAACTCTACTAGTGTTGAACATTTGTACATACGTTTAAGGCATGGAATCGATGGAAAGCGACTCAACATTTTGCACGAAACACGGTCTAACCTTTTAATGAAATGAGATTTTGGAGATTTTGGACAAGTTGAAGCATCATTTAAACCCCCTCTAAATAAGACACACTTGTAGCAAGCATGAATAGAGTTATAAGTCAAGCCCATGTGTTGAACCACCCTCTTAGCATGTGATACATTGACTTTGGCAAGGTATTGTCCTTTGGGAATAGGTTAATTTTTAGTAGTGAAAAAAACTCATTGACAAATGTGTTACTCACCCCATGTGTAGTTATTAAATTGAAGAATAGTATGATGGCATCAAGGCGGCTGGTGGGACATCCTTCATAAAGTGGAGTACGAGTCGTATTCAAACATGGTTTTTTCATAATCTGCTTCTTGTTTTACATCCCAATTTGGAAGCTTGTTGTCATGACCCCCATTATTCTCCCCAAGATCTACCTTTCCCTCCCCAACAATTTCCTTTTCATGCTTGGGCCCCCCCCCCCCCCTGCCCCCCATCGTTCCCTTGTAACTTATTAGACCTCTTTAGTGCTTCCATAACCATCCTCCTCATTTCTATATCTTGGTCAAGGCCCAACATTGGGTTTGTTTCATATGGTTCCATTATAGGTTTCAATTGCTTGTGATTGTTGGAGCTTTGGACATTAACGGGCTTTCATCACAATGACAAAAACACACATGAGAAAATGTATGGAAGTGGAGTCGAGAGGATAAAAAAGGTTTTACATCAACCACCATTTGAAAAAATCAAAACTCCCAATGTCTTAATTACAAGCACCTAGATTATGCAAATGATGTATTTATTGAGCAATGGATTGACCCCACCATTAGGGGGTGGTGCAAAGATAATGTCAATTAAATCTTTGGAAATGGTCATGTATTGTGGGCCTTAATACAAGCCTTTTGCCTCCACAACACCATGTGCATGGGCACCTATATTTTATTAATCCTAGTTGATCAAGAACAACCTCCTTTTCCTTGTGCAATTTTTTTCCCTATGCTTATGGTCAACCTATGCCTTCCATAGGCCTAGTGGGCTCCATGACTTCAAATGTCCTTCAAACCCATGTTAAAGTTGTTGTTAAGTTGCCTCAACTAATTCACATTCAACTATTGGTAGATCACCTTCCAACATTGCATAAAATGGAAAATTGATTCAATAAACATTGCTTTAAAAAAAGAACTTCAAACAATTTTTTTTGGTGTACACACCTTTGTGTTATGGCCTTTGATAGGAGCTTTTTTCTACTGCCATTTGCCTTAGAACCATGGTCAGTAGATTAGTTGTTTGTTGTTATTCCTTTTATTTTTGGGTTTCCAAAATAACATATATCCCTTGATTTTTGGGTAACAAATTGGGTATGTACAACTCATGTCCCTTGATTTGTGGGCAGCAACATGACCATAAATGGGAACTTATCCCTTTTTTTAAGGCAACAAATGGATATAAGCAACTCTCATTCCTTGGGATGCTAGCAACATGAGTACATTTCTTGCACCTATGAATAGGAATGATATTAGGTATCATTGTATTAAACTATATATGCCATTACCACATGCAACCCATATATTACAAGTGAATCATAGCAAAATAATAAGAAAATATATATATCGACAACAATGTCAAGTCTCTACAAACAAATAACCAACTCAAAACAACAAGGAGTCTTGCAACAATGCAATTGAAAATAGCCAATGGAATTCGTCAAAATGAATTGTCTCAAAACAACACAAAAAGCCCTAAACAAAATGAGCTTAAAGCAACCCATGCATCACATCTCTAACTATGATGCAAAGGATATGGCACTTTATGTCACACTTACTAAGGCTCTCAGGTTTAGAGCAAAACCCGTTGTTTGGGAACAAGATGATGTCATGAATGTTCTTCACCTCATGAAATTCTTGCACTAGCAATGTGTGCAAGGGATGTACTAAGTCCCGCAAGCCACCAACATCTTCTCGAATTATAATAGACCATTCCCAAATGTTGTATGTTAAAACTTGTGGCTTGAGCGTCTCCTTTACATCCAACATTGGAATTGTTGATGCACAAACGTCACCTTGGCTACATGCTAAGTAAACCAAAGTAGGTTCTTACCTGTAAAATCATGCCAATTCTTGACACAAGCCATGCGTCCCACAACAAATTCAAGAGTTGGACATCATTGAGATCCTTCATAAGAAATGGCCAAATCATGCAAGTGAAGACAATATTTTTTAGGCATCATGGGGATGAAGGTGCCCAGTGATATGTCTTCACGTGTTACTACTACCCAAGTGATACATGTGTAGCATTGGTTAGCAAGTGCTAGTGTTTCATGTTCGGTTTTGTCTAGCCCTCTTGTTGTTAGCCATCTATGATCATGGTGGTTGTGAAATCAATCTTACTTCTATTATTGCCCAAAATTGAAAATGAACAATAGGAAGGTACTTCACAACATCATACATGTAAGAAATTGAGATGTAATTCTCCTTTACATGTAAATTCAAAAGTTCACATCGAACCATATGTGGTTTAATGTTCTCAAAATTGAACAACAATCATAAAAATGGGTCATTTTAAATATTTGAATTAGTGTTTGGCTAGTACTTTATGGGATAAGGCAGATTCCATAGCTTAAAGTGTGGCTATTTTTATCACAAACAAGAGCCATTAACTTTTTATGTTGAATTACAAAACCCTAATGAAACACCTCTAATGGTGAATATGGGTTGTCCAATTTAAGATTTGTTGTGGGTAGTCAACTCTAGATGCCCAAGTCGCAACCTACACTCAACATACATAAACCACGTGGGTGCATCAAGTCATTCAAATAGATTATCCCATGAATATATGCATAGGAGATTGGGGACCCAATTCAACCAATTGATCTAGAAGGGTCAATGCATAACAACCAAATTAGACCTATGGACTATTATTATGGTGCAATTGGGTCTTTAGTGAAGGTTAAAAAGTGTGTCCGTTTAATGACAAAGCTTATATAAATTATGGTAGGCATCGTAAACTCTACAAACAGACGAGGACCCAAACTCATGCAATTACAACATAACATTCAAATTGCACAACATTTGATAATTAATATCATGTTACTTGCTTGTTTGGTAGCCAAAATGTTGAGATTAGATCAAATGAAAAATTGAATTTGACTAATGATTTGGCTCTACTTATAAGAAGTTGAAAATGATCAAGCATTAACTTACAACTCATGTTTTATTCATGGGAATTAGTGTCCACATGAATACCAACACAAAATAGCTGAAAATTGGAACCTCGAGGATATACAAGATGATTAGTAAATATACCAGTAGCTTCTAATTAAGCTGGTTCATTCTAAAAGCTTGTGAAGTTTTGAAATTTTTAATTTATAACTTCTCGTAAATTCAATTATGAATTAGTTAATAGTAACTTTAAGAAGTTCTAATTAGTTAGAGGTAATTATAGTGCATGCCAAAAAGCTTGTGCATTGCCTCAAAAGGTTGCCACAAAAAAAAAAAAAAGTTTAAGAATTTAACTCATATCAAAGCTTGATTATTGAATATGTATTAATATTAAGTTTAGTTATTGGCTAATATAATCCACAAAAAATCCCATGTCAATGTATGCCAAAAATCAAAATTATCATATAAAATAGTATTGGGGAAATGGAGCAAGCAATTAGATGTGTCATTATAAAGATGAGGAAAACAACAATGGTTTAGTTTAATAATTTCCTTAAAGACTTGTGCATAATGGCTATTTTTGCACCAATCCTTCAACTCCAATTTATGAAGTTGGAAAAATGTTAGTAGTCGATTATGGTTTCCTTAGACATAATCTTTTTTCTTATGGTGAAAAATGGGTATTAGCCAATTTTGACCATTAAGGATTTCTTAATGGATGAGCAATGATTATTTGTGAGACTTGTAGTAAGATTTTTTGTTTTGTAACATTGGGGCCAAGTGATAGTGCTATTACCTTGTAGGCATATAATCCCCCACTCTGATTAGTGAAGTTGGCTATGTTTTGAAAATATTATTGATTCGAGGGTTTGAAAATTTGAATGTTTATCCATTTGTGTGATTTATAGAGGTAGGTTATGTTTTGAATCTATAGTACATATAATTCCATTCCCAAATTGATGTCCCTGCAAAATTGATTAACCTTAAATTTGAAAGAGGATAATTTTTAGTCTTTTAAGACTATTCGATCTAATTATTATTCTTTTGCAAAGCTTGCATTTTGTAGCCATCTTTTTATTCTAAATCTTTTTCTTTCTTACCGAGGGGGAAACTATTTGCAACTATTTTGTTTCTTTGCAAACATGAATTAAAATTAAGAGTAGCTCTATTCACTTTTTTTTTAATATCCGTCATGTTGACATTAACTTGCAATTCATCTTAACGATGGTTGGTAAATTTGCACTGGTACTCTAGGTTTTGGATGATTCTTAATATTCTAGTGCACCATCACATGCATATGTAAATGCATGATGTACTTAATCTTCTATTTTTGATATTAGGTGGAAATATTTTTTCTTGCATTTTCTTAAATAAAGATTGAGGTTGGCAATATGTATGATTGGCTATACAAGGACATTAACTATAACCATTTGAATGGAATTAAAAGTTTTGCTCAAAACAAGAGTAGATATAGTTAGGAATAAATAATGAATATAGATAGTTGGCAATCTCTCACATGAAATGAAATCTTGGTGTGGCTCTAGGTTAAGCATCTGAAACACTAAACCTGTTTTCAAAGGAAACATATTGTGTCTTTGATCAGTTTCTATGGTCAATTTTCTTTTATTGGTCATCTATTGGCAATGCTTTATTTTGGAACACCTTTGATAGGCTACAAGAGTTGCATGCAATTTCCTTTGTTCATGATTACTGTAACAAGTTTGCAACAATGAAGACATTGCAAGAATGGATAAAGGTAGAAAATGCACCTAACTTTCACCTGCAATGTCAAGTTTTGTAATAAGCTTGTTATCTTGTTGGCAATACATCCTCAATGACTATTGGAAGCTAAACGAGGTGAATTTCACACAATGGCCTTGCCATATGTATACACTTGCCCCAAAGCACCAAAACGTTAGTTTGTAAGCACTTCAAACATCCCTTTAAGCTTCAAGTAGCACTTTGAGCTTCAAACAATGCTTCAAGTTTTGGCAATTCATGACAAAGTTGCAATTTTCATCAAACTTTTAAAGAAGTAAATTACAAGCAAAGTGAGGTGCCTTAAATCAAAGCCTTAATTTTGCATTTGTTGGGATTTGGCATAGTGATACTTGTGGGTATAAATCCTAATGAAGCTCAAATTGGGGATGTTGCAGTAGAAAAAATTCATAATGGTTTCTACACGCGTGTTCATGTTTGGGTAAAGATAAGAAATGGAGCAAGGGGATGGGAATCAACTTCAGAGCTACATAAGCAATATCACTGCACCTCATACCTTGCGTAGAATCCCACTTTCAATTCCTAAAAGTAGAATAGTATACCTAGAATAGGAAACATTTGGATTCCCCAACTTTTTGCTTCATTAACCATTTTGTTAGATTCTACATACCCGATGTAGTAAATTTGTTTCAGACTAAATATCATATTCTCAAGGTGGAGCACATTGGATCAAGATTTCACATCATAAGTTGGAGAATATGGTGGGATTCAGAGCAAAGGTGGCAGTACTAATTGGAATCCACAGATGAACAAAACTTTTCCATCTTACCATCTGATATCATGCCTTTAAGTATAATAGAAGAAGGAGATCAGTTTGAACTTTTGGGCTAATACTCAGATGGTAAATAATAATTTTAGAGGATGAAGATTATCACATGAAATTCAATTTGGCATCTTGGAATTTGATGAAGGATTTTCATGGGAGCCATAAGCAAGCTCAATGATTTTTAAAATTTTAGGGTTTTCATCTCTGAGAATGATTGGTTCTGACACCTCTGAAGCAAAGGTAGGGAGGTTGCCATCAACATTACCCATGATAGTTTCTTTTCTAGAACAACAATGCGATTAAAGACCAGGGCATGGTCTGATAAATGAGAGTGGGTCCTCACACAATCCAATAAGTACCATTTTTATTTCAATAGTCATGGACCCTTTAACTCAACTAAAGTATAGGAGGATAAAAAGGGGATGAAGAATGTGTCTATAGCTTGAATTGAAGGTATTTTGATACCTATAGACACGGATTTGAAGGGATGTTGTGCAGCAGTTTTACTATCTTGAGTTTGACAAGTTAAGTTGGAAATATTTAGGGGACATAGACCCTAGTTATAACAGCAAGGTAAGTTGCAACAAAATGTGGGCAAACATTTGTTAAGAAAAAGTGGAACATTGGTTATGGAGTAGATGACATTGCAATTTTAGTTTAAAGTTGAAAGTTGCAAAATGATTAGCTTGCATGGTATGGATGAATTATTATGGGGGTGAGACCATGAGGATGTCAATGATTGAGTAGAAAGGTTCACAATGGCTGCAAAGGTACAAGATTTGAATGCAAACAAACTCTTAAAAATTGTGAAGCTAAATTTAAGAGGTAGGGTTAAGGAATGGTTTAGGAGGTTGCATCCAACACAATTGATTAGACTAAACTATGGAATCTAATAGTATAAAAATAAGGGGATGTTAATGCTGATGACATCAGAATGAGACTTGATGCCATAAAACAAAAGCCTAAGGAAAGGGCTCAAAAATACTTTGAACGTCTTGATAAGCTATTTTAAAAGGGTAGGATACATGATGTTGAGCAGAGAAGAAGATTTCTGGCCAGATTAAGGCCATTAACTTGGAAGTTATGTGTGATAAAAACTTTTTATAAATATTGAAGAATTAGAAGGAACTGCAACAAAATTGTAAAGAATGTTGCAAAAACTTGGAAAAACACCATATGAATCTCTAAAGGAGGAACAAGAATAAGGAGTTTTAGAGACCATGATGGAGAAACGTATCACTATTTTGAACAACACACTCATCAATTTCTTCAAGGGAGATGTGCCCAATCCAGATGCACCATCTTCTTCCACTATGTTCGAAGGATGCCACATTTGCAAGGGAGAAGACCATTTAGCCATCACATGTCCGAGATTAAATGAGCCATGGCCAAAATGTGCCAAGTGTGGCATGTTTCATAGGATAAAATTGTGGGATAAAATGTTTTTTTTGTTCAAGGTTAGGTCATTCGAAGGACATTTGTTAGAAGAAACCTAAGGATGGGAAGTCCCACTGTGGAGCAACAATTTTTTTGGAGGTATTATTGAATGATGAGGAGGTAACTATGCAACAACTTAACGAACTATGCAGAAATGAGAATGTCTTCTTTTACACTCGAATTCTTAGAAGAAGGATGCATGTTGAGATGGCACCAAGTGGAACTATGTAAAATCTTGAGTTTATAGGAGAGGGGACGAAAATAAATAGGGAGACTTGGTCAGGTCAAAGATTTTCTCCCACTTCGTTGTCACCTATGGAAATCATTCTTATGATCCCAGGAGAACTTGGAACACCTTGAGAGTTTAGTAAAATTGGCTACACAAAAGAAAGATTTAGAAACAATGGATAACCAAGTATCCATGGTTTCAACATCTCCAACAATCAAGAAGATATGTATCAACAAGACACATCATAGCAAAACTCTCCATTGCTTGTAGAAATAAACAACTATGTGGTTAAGGGACTAGTAGATATTGGAACATCCATGTCCATTATGGTTGTTGTAGTAATTAAAGACTTGGGCATAATGCATTTGGTCACAAGATCTAAGACCTACAAAATTATGTCTAGAGTCGTTACGCAAACCATGGGGAGAATTAATGAAGTAGTAGTCAAGGTTGGAGGTGTACAATGTACCATGACCTTTATGGTGGTAAGCATTAACAGATATGACATATTGTTTGGATTGGATTTTTTGATAAAAATTGGTGCAATCATGGATGTGGAATGAAGCTTGATCCAAGTGAAGCATGGTCCAAGAGCCAATGTGGAGGTATTACCATTAACTATGGTGAATATGTTACAAAACATGAGTTTAAAAGCAATGATGTGTGATGTCATTGCTGCCTTTGAGAACACATAGATCACTGATGACTCTGATCCAACTATTAAAATTCCATATTAGTATAATTCCATCATACCCAAAAGATGTTGAAAATTCAAGCTCAACTAGTTAGGTTTCATTAGTTACTCGAGTAGGGAAGTGACTAGGTTACTTTCACAAGGTTGAATTACTTTCTTTATTTATATTAATTTGGTTATTTGTGGTTTGGTTTTGTAGTTAAATACCTTGGTGTTGATGGTTTTTTTTTTTTTTT
>Ga0116230_10001263_pt1 | contig 23733 bp, 23 predicted proteins | sample S1TSphfallax_3_FD_88678 | JGI IMG/M metagenome (GOLD analysis project Ga0116230, IMG submission 88678) | Host-associated microbial communities from peat moss isolated from Minnesota, USA - S1T2_Fd - Sphagnum fallax MG | ecosystem: Host-associated > Plants > Peat moss > Unclassified | place... | reverse complement strand
GCCACGGTCGGCGCGTTTCTCCGGCGTCGCCTGCGTCGCCCGCTGTGGCTATGCGTGGTCTCGCTCGCGCTCCTATCCTGCCACGGCGGTGGGGGTGGTGGCGGCGGAGCGGAAAACCAAACGCCGGCGGGCAGCTATCCCGTCACGATCAGTCTGACGTCCGGAGCCACGACGCACAGCGTCAGCCTCACCTTGGTCGTCAGCTGAGCGGCGCTGCGATGCCGACTCTCTCGCGTGCTGCCGACGGACTATTTGCGGCCGAGTCCCTACTCCGTTCTCAGCCGGTGCGGCGGCTGGCTCGGACCTTGCTGTTGATCGGCACGCTCACGGCCTCTTTGTCGCTGCTCGCGCCGGTTGAACTGCGGCTGTTCGGATCGATTGGAATTGCGGATTCCCCATTTTCCAGCCTCGTGCTGATACTCGGCATGCCGCATTTCTTGCTCGGCTTCGCGTTCATGGTGAGCAGCGCGGCGACGCGCGGCCTGCGTCACTGGGTCCCGATCGGCGCCGCGCTATTGATCGGTTTGGGATTCGATTGTCTGCTCCACCACTACGCGGCAATGGCCACGGGCCGGCGGCTCGGGTCTGCGATCGTGGGCCTGTATTTCATCCTGCATGTCTACCGTGACGAATGGTTCTTCCGCGGCCGGGATGCTGACGGGCCGGTGTCGAACCCGGTCGCGCCCGTCATGCTCGCCGTCATCGCGTTGGTCGCGACCTATGAGTTCGCGATTTGGTCGCGCTTCGTCTTGGTCGGCGACCCGGCCTATAACTTGCGCCATTACCTGAATCCGGGAACGATCGAGGGAATCAATCGACTGGTGCTGTGGCTGAGCGTTGCGGCACCGAGCGCTGCCATCGCCATTTTGGCCTATTGGCGCAGTGCCCGCGTCGCCGGCGCAGGACTACTTGCCGTGATCCGCCGCGACCGGGCCTTGTGGTCGGTCTACGGACTGCTCTGCGCCGTGTTCGTCGTTTCGACGGTGGTCGGCGGCAAACTCAGTACGATCGTGTTGATTCATCTGGTGAGCTGGTGGGCTTTCACAACCCGTGAACTCGCGCAGCCTAATCGCTCTTCTGCCGCCGTGGCAGCGACGGGGGCGGGCCTTTGGCAGAAGACTCGCACGACACAAACCGGGTTCCAGACCGTGCACGGCATGCTGGTCGCAGTGTTTTTGTGCTTGCTGGTGCTGTACACGCATGACAGCGCAGGGATGCAGGGTGGCGTTTTCGACTACATTCTGACCCAGAACGCTTTCTTCTACTGGACCGTCATGCATGTGACACTGAGTTTGTTCCCGGGCTTGATCCGACGCGCCCTGGGATGGGAAGCGCCATCCCGGCAGACTCGACCGGCTCCTAGATGATCCCCTGCGCCGCGAGCGTCTCGACTTCCGCGGCGGACAAGCCGAGTCGTTCGCGCAGTACCGCCGCGGTATCCGCGCCGAGCTGCGGCGGAGCATGGCGATAACTCACCGGCGTCCTCGATAAGCGCAGCGGACTCGCGACGAGCGGTACCGTGCCCGCGACCGCATCCGGCATCGAGATTGCGAGTTCGCGGGCGCGCACCTGTGCGTCCGCGAAGACTTGGTCGATCGTGTTGATCGGTCCGCAGGGCACGCCGCTCGTCTCGAGCTTGCCGACCCAGTGGGCCGTGGTCCGTGCGCGGGTGGCCGCGCAGAGCGCCGCGATCAGGGTCTCGCGATTCGCAACGCGATCCTGGTTGTGCGCGTAACGGGGATCGCTCGCGAGTTCGGGCACCCCCAGCTCGGCGCAGAGCTTGGCGAATTGACCATCGTTGCCGACCGCAATGATCAAGTACCCGTCGCTGGTGGGAAAGTCCTGATAGGGCACGATGTTCGGATGCGCGTTGCCCATGCGGCCGGGCGCCGTGCCGCTCACCAGATAATTCGCTGCCTGGTTCGCGAGCGTCGCGACTTGGACGTCGAGCAGCGCGATGTCGAGATGCTGCCCGAGACCGGTGCGATCGCGGTCGGCGAGCGCCGCCAGGATTCCGATCGTCGCGTACAGCCCCGTCATGATATCCGTCAAGGCGACGCCCGCTTTTTGCGGACCGGCGCCGGCTTCGCCGTCCTTGCGGCCGGTCACGCTCATGAGGCCGCCCATCGCCTGGATCAAAAAATCGTAACCCGGCCGCGCCGCATAGGGGCCGGTCTGTCCGAAGCCGGTGATCGAGCAGTAGATGAGCCGCGGATTCAGCGCGTGCAGGCTCTCGTAATCGAGACCGTAGGCGGCGAGGCCGCCGCGCTTGAAATTTTCGACGAGGACATCGGATTGCGCTGCGAGCTTGCGCACGATGGCCTGACCGGCGACGGTCGTGAAATCCACGGTCACGGATTTCTTGTTGCGGTTTGCGCAGGTGAAATAAGCCGCGTCGGCGTCGGCGCCGGAGTTCGCGGCGGCGCGAGCATCGGCAGGCTGCAGAAACGGCGGTCCCCAGCCGCGTGTATCGTCGCCTTGCCCGGGCCGCTCGACCTTGACGACTTCCGCGCCGAGATCACCGAGCACTTGCGTGCACCAGGGGCCGGCGAGGATCCGCGACAGATCCAAGACCTTGACGTGCGCCAGCGAATCGCTCACGGGGCGCTCATGGCTTGACGAGTTTGCCGCTCTCGTAGGTGACGTAATATTTCTTGTAGCCTGGCGTCGACCAATGGCCTTTCCAGCCCTTGGGGATCGCCGCTCCATCGCCGGCGTTGACTTGCAGCACCGTGCCATCGGCCGACGTGAGTTTCACGCTGCCCTCGATGAAGTACATGAATTCGTCTTCCGGGTAACTGTCGATGTCCTGTTCGGACGGACCCGCGCTGTACAGTCCGGACTCGACGCGGCCGTTCTTGGAACGCGCGAGCAGCACGTCGGTCGTGGGGCCGTCGGGTCCAGTCTCCTCGACCGCCGTCTTCGTCGTGAAGATCGGACCGCGCGCCTCCTCGGCCGTGACTTTGACCGGCTTGCTCGTGACCAGCGGCGTTTGCGCCGGTTCCGCCGACGCGAGCGAGACGACGCAGGCAAGGCCGATGAGACTCAAAACCGGGGATCGCTCAAGCATTCACTCTCTCCTGTATCGTGGCGCGCATGGCGCGTTATCTTGCCGAAAAGGCCGGTGCTTGGGAATGACGGGACCCTTGTTGACCCGGGAACTCGTGGAATCCTGGCGCGCGGCGCTGCGCGCCGGCAAGGCCGACGAGGAGTGCTCGCTGGATTTGCGCCGGTCGACGACGCGCGTCGAACTCGATGCCGACCACTGGCGCTGGCGGGGCGCGGCTTATCCCTACCCCGAGCCTTGCAAGGAGCGCACGATCTATCATTGGACCGGCGCCGGTTTCGCGCCCGTTGCGCGTTACGGCAGCGCGCTGATCAAGTTGGTGCCGACGACCTGGGGTCCGCCGACGTTCGAGATCGACGGCATCAAAATGCTGCCGACCGCGCAGCTTTCGCCCTATGCCGATGCGCAGCGCAAAGTGTCCCTGATTCGTCCGCGCGGCAAGCGGATCTTGGACACTTGTGGCGGCCTCGGCTACTTCGCGGCCTGGTGTCTGCGCAGCGGCGCGGCGAGCGTGCTGTCGTTCGAGAAGAATCTCGATGTGCTCTGGTTGCGCAGTCTGAATCCGTGGTCGCCGCAGGTGGAAGAGCCGCGTGCGGCCGAGGTGCGCGCCGCCGAGGTATTGCAGCTGCGTCCGGGCGACGTGACCGTGGCAATCACGGCCCTCGCGGACGCATCGGTCGAGGCGATCCTACACGATCCGCCGCGCATCGGTATCGCGGGCGAGCTGTACTCGCGCGATTTCTACGCGCAACTGGCCCGCGTCATCGAGCGTCGGGGCCGTTTGTTCCATTACACCGGCACGCCGAACAAACTCACGAGCGGACGCGACGTACCCAACGAAGTCGCAAATCGGCTGCGATCGGTCGGATTCAGGACCAGCATGAACGGCGATGGTGTGCTTGCGATTCGCGAGTGAGCCCGAAGAGCCGAGTCCGGGCTCGGGCCGTGCTGGCGTGTGGCGGGTCGCTACGGTACTTTAGAACTCTCCCAAGCCCTGCCGCGAGCCTCCTCATGCTGCATTCGTTTTCGCGCCTCGTTCGTCTCGCGCTGTTGTTCCTCGTCTGTGTGCCGGTGCCTGCGTGGGCCGCGCCGGCGAAGCCCTTGTTGATGCTCATCTCGATCGACGGACTGAAACCGGAGGCGGTGCTCGAGGCGGATCGCCACGGCTTGAAGCTGCCGAATCTGCGCGCCCTCGTCCGCGATGGCACATACTCGACCGGTGTTCTGGGCGTGCTGCCCACCTTGACCTACCCGAGTCACATGACGATCCTGACCGGGGCCTCGCCGGCCCGGCACGGCATCTTTGCGAACACCACGTTCGATCCCTTCGATCGCAACTTCCGCGGCTGGTATTGGTATGCAGAGGACGTCAAAGTGCCGACGCTCTGGGACGCCGCCGCCGCCGCCCGCTTGACGTCGGCCAATGTCTACTGGCCGACCAGTGTCGGCGCGCAGATCGGCTACAACCTGGCGCAGATCTGGCGCGCCGGTACCGCGGACGACCTCAAGCTCCAGCGTGCCGTGAGCACGCCGGGTCTCGAACGCGAGTTGAGCGTCGCCGCGGCGGCGTCCGGTCGGCCGCTGCCGCCGTATCCCGGCGGCGAGGATGAGAGCGTCGCCGACGACGAGATCCGCGCGCAATACGCGATCCGCTTGCTGGCCTTGAAGCGCCCGGATTTCATCACGGTGTATCTTACCGGGCTCGATACGGAGCAGCACAAGTCGGGTCCGTTCAGCGCGCCGGCCAATGCCGTGCTCGAGCGCATCGACGCGATCATCGGTGCCTTACGGGCAGCGGCCGACCAGGCCGCGCCGGGCAGCGCGACGCTGTGCGTGGTTTCGGATCACGGCTTTGCGCGCATCGAGCACGACGTGAATCTGTACTCCGCGTTTCTCGCCGACGGCTTGTTCACGCTCGACGACAAGCAACACATCGCCAGCTGGAAGGCGATGCCCTGGCCGGCCGGTGGTTCGGCCGCCGTGATGCTCGCGGACCCCAAAGACGATGCCGTGCGCGCCCAGGTGGCGGCCCTGCTCGCCAGGCTCGCGTCGGATCCCGACAACGGGATCGAGCGCATCTGGTCGCACGAAGAAATCGTCGCGGACCGCGGTTTCCCGGATGCCGCCTTCCTGGTCGCATTCAAAACGGGTTATGAGATTGCGTATGCGTTCACGCCGCCGCTGATCAGCGCGCCGGCCGATCTTGGCATGCATGGCTATCCGCCCGAGAATCCCGAGATGCGCTCCTCGTTCTTTTTGGTCGGTCCGAACGTCCCTGTCGGACGATCGCTCGGCGGGATCGACATGCGTCGCATCGCACCGACGCTGGCGCACATCCTGCACGCACCGCTCACCGCAGCCGAATTGCCGCCTTTGGATTTGCGGTAGGTCGGGGCGCATGCCCCTGAGATTCCTGCTGGCGGCTGCAGCGTGCTGCTGCCTATGGGTGCTGCCGGCGCGCGCGGCCGTGCAGGTGCTGGTCGGACCCACGCCGATCATCGGCGGCGAGGCGAAGTCGGCAGCGGATATCACGGTCGTCGGTGAACGGCTGGCGTTCAGCTTGGGGGTGGCAAGCGCAGTGCCCTACGGCGTGCCGCGCGGCGCATTGATCGATCTCGCCGCGGTCACGAACGGGCGCATCGGCGAGGATCGCGTGGTCTTCGCGGATTTCATTCCGAACAACTGGTCGGCCTGGCCCAACACCTATCAGCATGTCGATATCCTCGAGCGCGGGCCCGAGAGAGTCGTCGTGCGCTCGGTCCGCGACTGGGGCAAGGTCACGATCGAGACGGTCTATACGTTGGCTGCGGGCGCCGATGCGATCGAACTGCGGACCACGATGCACAATACCGGCACGGTCGCATTGACGGGCCTGTTGTCGGGCATGTCGGTGTGGCCCAAGGGCGGCTATCTGTTCGCCGTGCCGGGTTTGGCGGGCATCGAGGAGGGCAGCATGACCGGCGCTCTTGCCGATCGCTTCTCCGGCTACGACGAGGACTGGAGCGTGACGCTGCACGCGCCCTATGCCGATCACATCGGCGACGGCTCGCGCAGCCTGTACGAAGCGCACGATCTCGCACCGGGCGAGACGCGCAGCTTCGCAGCCAGCCTGCAGGTCGGCGCGAGCGGCGACCTCGCGCCCGTGCTCGCCGCGGAAATCGACCGCCGGCATCTGCCGTCCGGCAGCGTTTCGGGCGTCGTCACCGCGTCCGATGGCCACCGGATCGACAAGCCGGTCGTGATCGTGGAAAGCCATGGCAAGCCCTACGCCTGGTGCCTCGGCCGCGAGGGTCGCTACGCCATGCGCCTCGCCGCGGGCGATTATTCCCTCTATGCGACGGCGAAGAACCACTCGAACAGTGCGGCCGTCGCGCTGCACGTCACGGCCGGCGCACACGAAGTGCAAGATTTTCACGATGTCGAGCGGCCGGGCGGGCTGCGGTTCCGCATTGCCGATTCCAGCGGCCGGCCCCAGGATGCGCGTATCGCGATCCGCGAGGGCAACAAGCCCGTCGTGCAGTTTCTCGGCAAGCAGACCTTCTTCACCGAACTGGCGCGGCGCGGTGAAGTCGATGTGCCCATCGCGCCGGGCGACTACGCGTTCGGTGTCTCGGTCGGCGGCGGTTTCCTCGCCGCGGACGTCGAACGGCGAGTCCGGGTGACTCCCGGTGCGCCGCAGACGGTCGCCGTGGAAGTCACGCCGCTGTTCGCTCCGCGCGAACAAGGCTGGTACTCCGCCGACCTGCATCACCACGCCGATCAGGCCGAAGCGGTCACGCCGCCGGCGGACCTGGCCCGCTCGCAGCTTGCCGCGGGGCTCGATCTCTTGTTCGTCAGCGATCACGATTCGACCGTCAATCATCGGGCGCTGCAGGCGATCGCCGACGCCCGCGACATCGCGTTCATTCCGTCCGTCGAACTCTCCCCGTCCTGGGGCCATTTCAATGCCTATCCGCTGACCCTGGGCGCGCCGCTGCGCGTCGACACGGGCACGGCCACGATCGGCGAGATCCTTGCCGAAGCACGCCGCCTCGGGGCCATCGCCGTGCAGGTGAATCATCCCTACATTCCCTATGGCTACTTGACGAGCGTCGCCGCGGGGGTCGCACCGGGTGGCTTCGATCCCGGCTTCGATCTGCTCGAGATCAACGCCGATGATGCGGCGGACGATCCGAAGGTGCTCGCACAACTCTGGAAGTTCTGGAACGCCGGCATCCGCTACTACTTGTCCGCGGGTACCGATACGCACGACGTGTGGAACGACGTGTCGGGCCGGGTGCGCGCCTTCGTGCATCTCGACGCTAAACCCACCGCGGCGAGCTTCGCGCGCGGGCTCACGGCCGGCCACGCGTATGTCAGCTATGGGCCTCTGATATTTCCGCGGATCTTGTTCGGCAGCGACTACAAGGCGGCGCCCGGCGCCGCCTTCACGCTCGGTTTTGAGCTCGCCTCCGTGGCCGGGATCCGCAGCGTACAGCTGATCAGTGGCGGCAGCGTTGCACAATCGCGCGATTTCCCGGCGCTGCCGCGCAGCACCGAGGTCGACTTCGCTCTGCATGCCGATCACGCCGCTTGGGCGGCCCTCGTCGTCGAGGACGGTGCCGGGCACAAAGCCTATACCGATCCGATTTGGATCGATGTGGTCACACCGCCGTGACCTTGGGCGCGGCATCGCTCGAATCCCCCGCCAAGCAGGCACCCGTTCCGTGGCGTGTGCTGCCGCCGCTGGTCAGTACGGCCCTGACCATGGTGGGCGCCGGTGTGCTCGGCTCGCTGCTGCCGCTGCGCTTTTCCGCGATGGGCATGTCCGACGGCACGATCGGCTTGATCGCGACCGCCGAGGCGCTCGGTTTCCTGGTCGCCTGCCTCTATGCCCACAAGCTCATTGCACCGGTCGGTCTCGAGCGCGCCTACGCGACCTTCGCGAGCCTCAAATCGGTCGCGATCCTCGGCCTGTACTTCGCCGACAGCGTTTCCCTGCTCATGGTGTTGCGCTTCATGATCGGCGCCAATGCCGCGGGTCTGGCGATCATCGTCGAAAGCTGGCTCAACGCGCTGGTTCCGAACGAGCAGCGTGGTCGTGTGCTCACGATCTACGTGCTGGTCTACGGACTGTTCTTCGGCATGGGCCAATTGCTCGCCCAGAATCTCAATGTCCGCGGTCCGGAGTTCTTGTTCATCGCCGGCATTGCGACGACGCTCGCGCTGGTCCCCATGGTCGCGATCGACGTGCGTGCGCCCGCATTGCCGCGGCGGGTCACGCTGGACATCCCGAAGGCGCTGCGGACATCGCCGGCCAGCGTGCTCGCCTGCCTGTTGAACGGGCTGATCTTGACGGCGTTCACGACCGTGGGGCCGCTGTTCGGCGAGCGAATCGGCCTCGATCAAGCGCACATCGTCCTGAGCATGGCCTGCGTCTCGCTGGGCGGTTTGGTTCTGCAATGGCCGATCGGCTATTTCTCGGACAAGTTCGACCGCCTGTATGCGCTGATCGGCCTCGGGGTCGGCATCCTCGCGGTTGCGGCGGCGCTCGTGATGGTGAGCAAACACTCGCCGTTCGTCGTGTTGGCGATCCTGTTCGGCATGTTCGGCGGTCTTGGCGAAAGTCTCTACGCGGTCGGCGTCGCACATGCCAATGATCGCGCCCAAAGCAGTGATTATGTCGCCCTGTCCTCGACGCTGCTGTTCATCTGGGCACTCGGCGCGGCGATCGGGCCGACCACCGGCACCTACGCAATCCAGTTGACGACGCCGAGCGCGTTCTTCGTCTACGTGATCGTGCTGACCGCGGCCTTCACGCTGTTCTCGAGTTGGCGGCTGTACCGGCGCAAGACCGATCGATTGGTTGAGACTCGCGAGGAGTTTCTCGCGTATCCGCAGACCTCGCCCAACATCTACGAATGGCTGCCGTATCACCGCGACGCGCCGCAGGCATCGCCACCCGCTGCTCCCGAAGCGCCCGACGGGCCCGATGCGCCCGTCGAGCCACCGCGCGGATAGGTGCCGGCTGCGCGCGAGTTTCTGCGCAATCACGCGAGGATTGCTGCTTGGTTGACGATCTGCCGGCTCGCACAATGTGCGTGCGGCGAAGATCAGGATGATGTCTCGAAGATGGAACTTCAGCGCCGCGTCGCGGACCGCACCCGTGCATTCACCAGGGTCGGGTGACACTGGCGGGTGACGGTTCCGCGTCTTCGCGCAGGCCACGGACATAACGCAGCGGCGTCCCTGTCGCGCCTCGGCGACGTCTTTGGACGCATGCGATTCGGGTTCACGATTGCGTGGACCCAGTCACACTCGTGCACGCGATGCTCTCGCTAACCTGCCTTGCGACGTTTCATTTCCACCCAGGAGCACCCCATGGCGGATAATTCGATGACCGGTTCCTTTCAGATCAAATTACCCAAGGACCTGATCACCGAGGCGCAGCGCAGTGCAAAGCCGAAGCAAGACCAATTGCGCGTCGACGGTTGGAAGAATTCTTGGTTGACGCGGCTGTCGGAAATCCTCGTCGGTCACGACTGAGGAACGGCAGGCCGACCGCCGGCCGGCGCACTCAGTCCTCGTCGCCGGCCGAGTCGACGACCTCCGTATCGGTGAGGTCCGCCGCGGTGCGCAGCCGTGGCGTCCTTTCGTCCATGTACATGATCTCGTGCTGCCCGACCACGACGATGTCGCCGTCGTTCAGATTGTAGCGACGCACCCGCTTCGATTGCACATAGATGCCGTTGGTGCTGTTCAGGTCCTCGATGACGCAGGAATCGTGCTGCGTGACGACCTGGCAGTGATGCCGGCTGATGAATTTGCTGTCGATCTGCACATCGTTGTCGGCCGTGCGGCCGATCACGAGCCGGCCCGGCCGAAGCTCGCGTTCATGCGTGGTCTTGCCCTCGTGCGCGATCAGAATCCGGCCGACGACCGTCCCGTTCGCCGAGCCGGGCTGGGTTTGGTCCAAAGGATGGCCCACGTGCAGCCGGTTCGTGCGCGAGGTGTATTCGACCCATTGCAGCTCGCGGATCGCGGCATCGAGATCCTCGCTCGAGACCGTGTCCCGATCCTGCCCGAAGGCGGACATCATCGCCGTATCGCAGAGCGTGTTGACGAGCCGGGGAATGCCCGCTGTATAGCGGAAAATCGTCGGATACGTGTCCTCGGCGAAGATGCGCCGTCCCTGGGAACCCGCGACTTCGAGGCGATGATCGATGTAAGCCGTGGTTTCCGTCTTCGACAGGGCGGTAAGATGAAAGCGCAGCCGCACGCGCTGGGCGAGTTGCACGAGTTCGGGCGAGTTCAGCTTGTCGTTGAGTTCCGGTTGGCCGGCGAGAATGATCCTCAGAGCCTTTTCCTTGGTCGTCTCGATCCCCGAGAGCATGCGGATCTCTTCGAGCACCTTATGGCTCAGGTTTTGCGCCTCGTCGACGATCAGCAGCACGCGCCGCCCGCTCGCGTGCTGCTCGACGAGGAACTCGTTGAGAGTCGTCAGCACCTCGGGCTTCTTCATCTGAAACGGCGAGAATCCGAACTGCACGAGCACGGTCTGCAGGAAGGCCGTGGTCGACAGCTGTGTCTGGTTGATCTGCGCGACCACGACGTTCGGCTGCAGCTCGCGCAGGAAGGTCTCGATCAGCGTGGTCTTGCCGGCGCCGATTTCGCCCGTGATGACCACGAACCCATCGGTGAACCAAATGGTCGACTCCATGTACGCCTTGGCGCGTGCATGCTGCTTGCTCAGGTACAGGAACTGCGGGTCCGGGCTGAGCCGAAACGGCAATTCCGTCAGTTTGAACAGTTCCAGATACATCTCGCCGGCCATCGTAGTTGATTCAGGTCCATTCGATCAATTTCAGGGTGGCCGCGAGCGCCTCGTCACGGTCCGTCGCACGCGGGCGCTGGATCGTGCAGTGGCCGACCTTGCGCCCGGGTCTCGGCTCCTTGCCGTAGTCATGATAGGCGAGGCCCTCGATCGCGAGCAGCCGCCGGCGGTCCGGCAGACCGCCGAGAAAGTTGATCATCGCGCTGTGGCCGAGGGCCCGCGTGCTGCCCAAGGGCAACTCGCAAATCGCGCGCATGTGATTCTCGAACTGGCTGGTGACCGCCCCTTCGATGGTCCAGTGGCCGGAGTTGTGGACGCGCGGCGCCATCTCGTTGGCGATCAGCCGGCCGCCCACGACGAAGAACTCGATCGCCGCGACACCGACATAGGTCAGCGCTTTCAGGACGCGGCGCAGATAAGTGATCGCGAGCCGCTCGAGTTTCGCGTTCACGTAGGGCGCGACGCTGTAGCGCAGGACGCCGCCGACATGGGTATTGGCCGTGAGCGGATAACTGACGATGCGGCCTGCCGGCGAGCGTGCGCCGACGATCGAGATTTCGCGGGAAAAGCGCAAAAACCGCTCGTAAATGAGCCCCGGGCCCCCAAGCAGATCCCAGGCGAGGGCGACGTCGGCCGAGGATCGCAGCACGAACTGGCCCTTGCCGTCGTAACCCAGGCGGCGTGTTTTCAGGACGCCGGGAAACCCGAGCACGCGCGTCGCCTCGTGCAGGCCCGCCAGATCGTCGACCGCACGGTGCGGTGCCACGGGAATGTTCAGGCGGGTGAACAGCGCCTTCTCGTGCAAGCGGTCCTGCGAGACTTCGAGGGCCGCGGCCGGGGGCCTAATGCAGGCCACATGGGCCAGCGGCGCGAGCGCTTTGCCCGAGATATTTTCCCAATCGAAGGTCAGCACATCGCTGCGTGCGGCGAGCGCGGCGAGTTGCCCGGGGTCCTCGAGCTCGCCGATCAGGGTCTCGGCGACCTGGGCTCCGGGCGTATTCTTGCCGCGGTCCAAGAACACGCTGTGCAGCCCAAGCGGATAGCCGGCGAGCGCCATCATCCGGCCCAATTGGCCGGCACCGACGATGCCTACGCGGGATAGGCCGTTTTTCTGCAAGATCGGGCGTGTCTTCAGGACGGCGGGGGTCTTCAAGTCTGTCTGGGATCCGGCTTTGCCAACACGGCAGCCGTTTGTGCCTCCCGGAAGGCATCGAGCGCCGCGCGCACCTCGGCGGACTCGTTGGCGAGGATGGCCGCCGCGAACAAGGCTGCGTTCCTGGCACCCGCCGCACCGATCGCGAACGTGGCAACCGGAACTCCGCTCGGCATCTGCGCGATCGACAGCAGCGAATCGATGCCGTTCAGAGTCTTGGATTGGACGGGCACGCCAAGCACCGGCAGGGACGTCTTGGCGGCCGTCATCCCGGGTAGATGGGCCGCGCCGCCCGCGCCCGCGATGATCGCCTTCAGGCCGCGGGCGCGCGCCGATGCGGCATATTCGAACAGTAAATCCGGAGTTCGATGGGCCGAAACGACGCGCACTTCATGCGCCACGCCCAAGGCGTTGAGAATTTCCGCGGCGGGTTCCATCGTCTCCCAATCGGACGCAGACCCCATGATGATTCCGACCAAGGCGTTCATAGGCGCCTAGTCTACCTTTAACGAAGCCTATTCGAGTAATTGCCGCAAGTAGGCAAAAAGCTCGCGTGCGGCCACGGGCGAGCGCTGTTCGGCTCGCTCGCGGCTGGCTTTCTCGATCAAGCGTGCCAGCGTCGCGTGGTCCGCGTCCGCATGTTCCGCCATGAATTCATCGACCGCGCCACCCGCATCCGAGAGCAAGCGATCGCGCCAGCGCTCGATCTGTTGGAATTGACGGATCTCGAGATCATGGCGCTGTTTGCGCTCGGCAAGTTTCGCCAACACCGGCTCCGGATCGATTTCGCGCATGAGCTTGCCGATGTACTGTCGCTGCCGGATTTGCGCACCATGCGAAGGCAGGCGCCGCAGCGCACGCAGGGCGATGAACAGATTCTCCGGCAAATCCAGGTCCTTGATCTCCTGATCGGGCAATGCAGCGAGTTTCACGCCCAACTCCTGCAGCGAGGCAGCCTCCCGCTTGCGGGCGCTCTTGCTCAGGCGTTGTTGCTCGGTCTCGGCGGATTCGGCCTCCGGCTCGCCGGCTTCGGATTGGGTCGTCATATCCTCCCATGCTACACCCAAGGCCAGTAGAATCATCGTGAAGAATCCTCGTACCCTCGAGATTGGAGACACCGATGGCCGTGAGCCCGAGCAAACCGCTGCGCCTGACCCAAGAAGACCTGGAGTCCATCATCCGTCTATCCTTGGACGATGCCCGGACACGCGGCGCCTCGCAGGCCGAGGCGGCGGTCAGCCAAGATACCGGGCTTTCCGTCGGAGTCCGTCTCGGCGAGGTCGAGACCCTGGAACATCAGCGCGATCGCAGCATGGGAATTACCGTATATTTCGGCCAGCGCAAAGGGTCCGCGAGCACGGCCGACTTCTCCCTGGAGGCGGTGCGATCGACTGTCGCGAAAGCCTGTAGCATCGCCCGATTCACGGCCGAGGACGCCTGTTCCGGCCTCGCCGATCCGGATCTCATGGCCCGCTCGCCTGCGGATCTCGATCTCTCGCATCCGTGGAGCGTGAGCGCCGACGAGGCGATCGAGATCGCCCGAGCCTGCGAATCGGCCGCGCTCGCGTTCGATTCGCGCATCAATAATTCGGAGGGTGCGTCCGTCGCGACGCACCGCGGTTTGCATGTCTACGGCAATACGCACGGATTTCTGGGCGGATACCCCACGACCTCGCACACCTTGAGCTGCGTCGTGCTGGCGGGCAGCGGCGAGGAAATGCAGCGCGATTATTGGTACACGACCTCGCGTGACTGGCGCGAGCTCGAGAGCGGCGAATCGGTCGGCCGCGAAAGCGCCCGCCGTACGCTCGCCCGCTTGAGTCCGCGCAAGCTGTCGACGCGGCGAGCGCCGATCCTGTTTCCGCCCGAGATCGCGCGCGGATTGTTCGGGCACTTCCTGGCCGCGATCCGCGGCAGCAGCCAGTACCGTCAGTCCTCCTTCCTGCTCAATGCCGTGGGACAGCGCGTCTTCCCGGCCGGCTTCTCGATCGCGGAGCGACCGCACATCCCCAAGGCCATGGCGAGCGCACCGTTCGACGAGGAGGGCGTGGCGACGCGCGATCGGGAACTCGTCGACGACGGCATACTCACGGGCTACGTGTTGTCGAGCTATTCGGCGCGCAAACTCGGACTCGAAACGACCGGTAATGCGGGCGGCTCGCACAATCTGCTGGTCGCCCCCACGTTCGATGGCGGCTTCGCGGCGCTGCTCGCGCGCCTCGGCACGGGGCTCGTGGTGACGGAGCTGATGGGTCAGGGCGTCAATACCGTGACCGGCGACTACTCGCGCGGCGCGGCCGGTTTCTGGGTGGAGAACGGTGTCATGCAATACGCGGTCGCGGAGGTCACGATTGCGGGCAACTTGACCGCGATGCTCAAGGGGATCGTCGCAGTCGGCAGCGACGTCGACGCACGCGGCGGCGTGCGCGTGGGTTCGGTGCTGCTCGAGGAGATGACGATCGCCGGGGAGTGAGGCTCACTCGCCGCCGAGCAAGTCACGCAAGCTCTGGCCCGCGAGACTCGCGCGCACACCGGCATCCATGCGCGCGAGGACATCGCGACTGGCGGGTTCCGCGCGCACGGCGAGGTGCAACCGAGTCGATGCAGTACGCCGCAGCGCGTCGACGACGTCGCCGAGCGCGATACCCTCCGGGGCGCTCGTCAAACTCGCCCGCCCATGCTCATCGATGCGCACGATGCCGGCCGCCGCGAGACTATCGAGGACCGGCAACAAGGTGCCCGCCGGAACCTCGAGTTGCGCGGCGAAGCGCTCCGCCGTCCAATCGCCCCGCCCAGCCGCAGCCGCGGCATCACGTCCGATCAGGACCAACATCGACAGACCCGCTTCTTCGCGGGCCACGGCCGAGAGTTCGAGCGGCGATTGGCCGTGACGCAGATAGTGCGGGTGCTGGACATAGAACGCCAGCAGCGCGCCGAACAGGAAAATCAGCCAACTGATATAAATCCACACCAGCGTCGTCAGCACGATCGCGAAGCCGGTATAAATGGCGAGCGTTTGCGTGGAATGGGCGATGAACGTGGCGAAGAATTTGCCGACCAGACTCCAGGCGAGTCCGGCGCACACACCGCCGATCAGCGCCGCGGCCGGGCGTACTCGCGTGTTCGGTACGAGCGCATAGAGTGCGGTAAAGGCGAGTGTCACGACCGCGAAAGGCAGCAGTTTGCCGAGCAGTGAAAAGGTCCAATCCAGCGGCAGGACCGTGCGGCTCCAGCGCGCCACGGCGTCTCCGCGGGTCGAGGCAAGCACTGCGAGGCCCGCGGCGATCAACAGCGGTCCGGCGATGATCGCGATCAAGTACTCCGCGCAACGCCGCGCCAGCGTGCGCGGCCGCTCCACGGTCCAGATGAAATGAATGCTCGCTTCCACCTTTTGAATGGTCGCCACCGCCGTGTAGGCGAGTGACGCGAAGCCGATCGTGCCCAGGACCTCGCCGCGCAGGTTCTGCACGATCTGCATGACGCTGTCCGTCAATTCGCGCGCGGCCGCCCATCCCAGGGGCTTCAGGAACTCGAACAACACGACGGCGAGGTTCGCGCGCGCGCCGATGAACTTCAGGATCACGAACGTGAATGCGAGCAGGGGCACGACCGACAGCAGCGTCGTGTAGGCGAGGCTGACCGCACGCAGCGTGATCTCGCCGCGGTACCAGTCGCGCAGCAGCGCGGCCGGATAGCGCAGCAGGCGAACGGCGGGACCCCAGGGTGAGCCCAAGCGCAACGATCGAACGAACAGGAATTCTTCGAGGCGGAGTACCGGTTTCAGCATCCGTCCACCGTCATCAGGAGGTCAAGAGTCTGAGCGCCTCGCAATAATTGTCGCTGGTGCGCGCCAGGATTTCCGGCGGCAGACGCGGCGCGGGGGGTTTCTTGTCCCAGTGCAGCGATTCCAAATAGTCCCGTACGAATTGCTTGTCGAAGCTCGGCGGACTGATCCCCGGCTTGTACGATGCCATCGGCCAGAAGCGCGATGAATCCGGTGTCAGTACTTCATCGATCAGCGTGATGTCTCCGGCCTTGTCGAGACCGAATTCGAATTTCGTGTCGGCGATGATGATATTACGCGCGCGCGCATGCTCGGCCGCGAACCTGTAGAGATCCAAGGCGATGCGCCGCACCTCGCCCGCAGCCTCGCTCCCGACGAGCTTGGTGATCGCGTCGAAGTCGATGTTCTCGTCGTGCTGGCCGGCCGGCGCCTTCGAGGCCGGCGTGAAAATGGGTTCGGGCAGGCGATCCGCGATCTGCAAGCCGGACGGCAGGGCAATTCCGCAGACGGTGCCGTGGGCGATATAATCCTTCCATCCCGAGCCGATCAAATAGCCGCGGACCACCGCTTCGATCGGCAGAGCGGCGAGGCGCCGCACGACCATGGCACGCCCCGCGAGCAGGGCACGCTCGGCCGGATCCTGTACGACATCTTCGACCGCGAGATCCGACAAATGATTCTTGACGATGTGGCGCGTCTTTTCGAACCAGAACAGCGAGATGCGCGTCAAGACCTCACCCTTGCGCGGAATCGGGTCCGGCAGCACGACGTCGAACGCCGAGAGGCGGTCGGAGGTGACGATCAGCAGGTGGTCCGCATCGACCGCATAGATGTCACGCACCTTTCCCTGGTGAATCTTCTTCAAACCGTGCAACCGTGACTCGAAGAGCGGTGCCGAATGCGAAAGTGGTTCCACGTGTGTGCGGCCTGCCTACTGCTACCATTGCGGAATCGAAGGCCGGCGATTGTGGCCGTGTGGCTCGGATAGGTCAACGCGGATGGCGTGGAAAGGCAAGTTTTTTGGTGCTTTGATCGGTTTTTTGACGCTTCACACGGTCTGGGGGGCGGTCATCGGGGCGATCATCGGGCATCTGTTCGATCAAGGTCCCGTGAGCGCGGCCGGACCCCGGCCGCCGCCGATTTCCGAGGTGTTCTTCCGCTCGACCTTCGAACTCATGGGGCATGTCGCGAAGTCCGACGGGCGGGTCTCCGAGGCGGAGATCGAGGCGGCACGCCGGCTCATGCAGGAACTCAATCTGGGGCCGGCCGAAGTCGGTCTCGCGATCGCGTGCTTTCGTGCCGGTACGCTCGCCAATTTCAATTTCGAACTCACGATCGGGCGGCTGCGCGAGGCTTGCGGCCAGCGGCACGATCTGCTGCGGGCCTTCATCGAATTGCAAGTTCGCGCGGCCTTGGCCGGCAACGGGCTGTCGCCGCCCGCGCGGTCGATACTGACACGCATGGCGGAACGACTCGGCATGTCCGGGCTCGAATTCGCACGCATGGAGGCCTTGCTGCGCGCGCGGCAACAGTTTCGCCCCGGGTATTCGGGCGCCGGCGCCGGCCCAGGCGCGAGCGCGGGTGCGGTTCGCAAGTCGATGGCGGACTATTATTCCGAGCTCGAGATCAACGCTGCAGTCAGCAATGCGGACGTGACCAAAGCCTACCGCCGGCAAATGAGCAGGCATCATCCCGACAAACTCGTTGCGAACGGCCTGCCGGAGTCGATGGCGCAGGTTGCCAAGGAAAAGACGCAGCGGATACAGGAGGCCTACGAGGAGATACGCGCGGCGCGCGGCATGCGTTAAACTGCGCCGATCATGAACACCATCATCGCACCGTCGATATTATCCGCCGATTTTTCCCGCTTGGGCGCCGAAGTCAACGCCGTGCTCGAAGCGGGTGCCGACTGGGTGCACTTCGACGTCATGGATAATCATTACGTGCCGAATCTGACCATCGGTCCGCTCGTCTGTGAAGCACTGCGCAAGGCGGGAATCAAGGCACCGATCGACGTGCACCTCATGGTATCGCCGGTCGATCCGCTGGTATCCGAATTCGCGAAAGCCGGGGCGACGTCGATCAGTTTTCATCCCGAGGCGACGCAGCATGTCGATCGGACCATACAGTTGATCCGCGACGTCGGTTGCAAGCCCGGACTCGTGTTCAATCCGGCGACTTCGCTGGAGTGGCTCGATTATGTGATCGACAAATTGGATCTGGTGTTGATCATGTCCGTGAATCCGGGCTTCGGCGGCCAGAAGTTCATCCCGAACGCGCTCATCAAGCTGGCCCAAGTGCGCGAGCGCATCCGCGCCTCGGGCCGCGAAATCCGCTTGGAAATCGATGGCGGCGTCAAAGTAGAGAACATTGCGGAAATCGCCAAGGCGGGTGCCGACACCTTCGTGGCGGGCTCGGCGATTTTCGGCAGCGGCGATTACGTCGCGACGATTGCCGCGATGCGCGCTGCGATCGACCGGGTCGCGATCGACCGGGTCGCGGTCGACCGGGTCGCGAGTTGAATCGAGCCGCGGCTACTCGTCGTCCTCATCGTCCTCATCGTCATCGATTTCTGCGCTGCGGGTGCTTTTCGCGACGCCGACTCCGGCTTTGACGGGGACGATCAGCGGCCGCGTCTTCACCTTCGGCCGCGCGTTGAAGACGACGATCGTCTTGCCGGTCGCGCGCAGCAATCCCTGCTCCTCGAGCACCTTGAGCACCCGACCCGCCATCTCGCGCGAGCAACCAACCAGTCGTGACAGTTCCTGGCGGCTGACCTTGATCTGCATGCCCTCTGGGTGCGTCATCGCGTCGGGCTCGCCGCATAAATCCATGATCGCGTGCGCGACACGTCCGGTCACATCGACGAATGCGAGATCGCCGAGCTTGCGATTGGTGCGATCCAGGCGGGTCGCCAGCTGCGTCGCCAGTTCGAAAATCAATCCGGGACTTTCCGCAGCGATCTGGCGAAAACGGGGATAGGTCATTTCCGCGAGTTCCGATTGTTGGCGCGTACGCACCCAGGCGCTGCGCGTGGGTTGTTCGTAGAACAAACCCATTTCCCCGAAAAATTGACCCTTGTTGAGATAGGCGAGCACCATCTCGTTGCCGTCTTCATCCTCGATCATCACCTCGACCGAGCCGCTGATGATGTAGTACAGGATGTCCGGTAGATCGCCCGCGTGAATGATCACGGTCTTGGAAGGGACTGTCCGGATTCGGCAGTAGCTCAAGAAACGATTGATCGCTGGGATATCGCTTAAGGCTTTTGCCCCTTCTTCCATGGTGTCTCCCTAAAAATGCAACGCGTCGATTAAAAGATCATGCTGGCGCACGTTTTATTACATAAGTCCTGGAATCGCAAGCAATAACGGCTCGCTCAGACCCAATAGGAGCCGCCGGTCATCAGCCGTGAGGACAGGCGCATGGCCCAGCGCAGCGGAGTCGGCAGGTCGGTGCCACCCAGGGCGGCGGCCTTCTCACCATGTTGCTGTTCGTCGATTTTCATCTGCGCGAGGACCGCGCGGCTGCGCAGGTCCGCGGCCGGCAGGCGTTCCAAGTGGCCACTCAGGTGGGACTCGACTTGTCGCTCCGTTTCGCTGATGAAGCCTAAGCTCGCACGATCGCCGAACGCGCCGGCAAGCGCGCCGATCGCAAAGGAACCTGCGTACCAGAACGGGTTCAAGAGGCTCGTGCTGCCACCCAGCTCTTCCAGGCGTTGCTCGCACCAGGCGAGGTGATCGGTCTCCTCGGCCGCCGATTGACGCATTGCGTCTCGCACCACCTCGTCGCGGGCGGTCAATGCCTGGCCCTGGTAGAGTCCTTGGGCCGATACCTCGCCCGCGTGATTGACGCGCATGAGGCGGATCGATTCGCGCTGTTCCGCCGTTTCGAGCACGAGTTCGCCGTGCGCCGCCGACGGAAACGCCCGGGCAGCGTGCGCGGGCGCAGCTAACACCTTGATTGCCTTATCAATTTCGCCAATGAAGCGATCGACGAGGCGAAACGAGCGAGTGTCCATGGATACATTATATAGTCACCCCCGCTCAGAGTGACAGCGGGACTGGTAACGTGGCCGCGCCTTCTGTACACTTTCGCGCCTTTCGCCTAACACCCAAAGTATTCCGAGTATCGTCATGTACACCGTTTTTTCCAAACCCGAAGAGTCACGCGGCGATTGGTTCGTCGTGGACGCTGCGGGGAAGACACTGGGCCGATTGGCCTCCGAGATTGCGCATCGCCTCAAGGGCAAGCACAAGCCGACTTATGCGCCGCATCAGGATTTGGGCGACCACATCGTGGTGATCAACGCCGGTAACGTCCATGTCACGGGTGCCAAATTGACGGACAAGTTCTATCACCAACACACCGGATACGTCGGCAATCTCAAGAGCATTGCGCTCGGCAAGCTGCTCAAGGAACACCCGGAGCGGGCGATCGAATTCGCGGTGAAGGGGATGTTGCCGAAGGGTCCGCTCGGGCGTCGCATGTACAAGAAATTGCACGTGTTCGGCGGTGCAGAGCACACGCATCAAGCCCAGCAGCCCAAAGTGCTGGCTATTTAGTCTTCAGGGAACTCATTCATGGCACAGAACACAGCCGCCAATTCTTATTACGGTACGGGTCGTCGCAAGACTTCCAGTGCGCGCGTCTACCTCAAATCGGGCACCGGCAAGGTATCGATCAACGGGCGCACGCTGGATCAGTTCTTCGGCCGGGAGACCGGGCGGATGATCGTCCGCCAGCCGTTCGGTGCCGTGCAGCTGGACGGCAAGTTCGACGTCGAGGCGCACGTCGAGGGCGGCGGCATCACCGGCCAGGCCGGCGCGATCCGCCATGGCATCACGCGAGCCTTGATGGCGTACGACGAGACGCTGCGCTCACCCTTGCGTAAGGCGGGTTTCGTGACCCGCGACGCCCGTGAGGTCGAGCGCAAGAAGGTCGGGCGTCGCAAAGCGCGTCGCGGAACCCAGTTCTCCAAACGCTAAGTGCGGCAGTGTCCGCCGGTAGCGATGCGAATTTGGGGGATCGTCTAGCGGTAGGACAACGGTCTCTGACACCGTTTACCTAGGTTCGAATCCTAGTCCCCCAGCCATTACGGGGCCCACGTTCGTGGGCCCTTTTGCAACGGCCCACCAGCAGTAGCAGACCATGTCGGTAGAAAACAGCTCGAGAGGACGCGTCGCGCCTTTGGCGGTCGCAGCACTCGGCGTTGTCTTCGGCGACATCGGTACGAGTCCTCTGTACGCGATTTCGGCCTGCTTCACGGGGCCGGCGATCGCGACTACACCGACGCACGTTCTCGGCGTATTGTCCCTGGTCTTCTGGTCCCTCGTGCTCGTGATCCTCTTGAAGTACGTCGCCGTCGTCTTGAACGCCGACAACAAGGGCGAGGGCGGTGTGCTCGCGCTGACCGCGCTCGTGGTCGGCACCGAGCGGGCAAGTCCGCGCAAAAAGCTGTACGGCACGCTCGGCATCCTCGGCGCCTCCTTGTTCTTCGCCGACGGCGCGATCACCCCCGCGATCTCCGTCTTGAGCGCGGTCGAGGGTGTGCAAATCGCCGCCCCGCATTCGCAAATCCCGGTGCTGCCGATCACGGTGTTCGTGTTGATCGGTCTGTTCCTGATCCAGCGCAAAGGGACGGGGTCGGTCGGCAGGGTATTCGGTCCGGTGATGTTGCTTTGGTTCGCAGTACTCGCAGTCATGGGTTTGAGTTGGATCGTGCGCGCGCCGGGAGTCTTGCAGGCGCTGAGTCCGCTCTACGGTCTGCGGCTGTTCGCCGAACACCAGGTCGGCGCCTTGGCCGTGCTCGCGGGCGTGTTCCTCACGGTCACGGGCGGTGAGGCGCTCTATGCGGACATGGGGCATTTCGGCAAGACACCGATTCGACTGGGCTGGATTTGCATCGTCATGCCCGCGCTGGTCCTCAATTACTTCGGCCAAGGTGCTTTGCTCATCGAGAATCCCGCCGCGATCACCAATCCCTTCTATTTGATGGCACCGGCCTGGTCGCTGTGGCCGCTCGTGATCCTCGCGACCACCGCCAGCGTGATCGCCTCGCAGGCGGTGATCTCGGGCGTCTTCTCCGTGACGCGTACGGCCGTCAGTCTCGGCTTGTTGCCTCGCTTGAGCGTGCTGCACTCCTCCGCCGACAATGCGGGTCAGGTGTACGTCCCGTCGATGAACTGGCTGCTCATGATCGCGGCGCTCGCCCTGGTCCTCTCCTTCGGCAGTTCGGCGGCGCTCGCCGGCGCCTACGGGCTCGCCGTTTCCGGCGCGATGACGATCGTCACCCCGCTGACCCTGAGCTTGATCAAGTCCCGCACCGGCCGTCACAGTCTGCCGCTGCGCACCGGGCTGTCCCTGCTGTTCATCGTCGACATTGCATTCCTGCTCGCGAACATGACCAAGCTAGGCGACGGCGGCTGGTTGCCGTTGGTCTCGGGCCTCGTGATCTACTGGCTCATGCAGACCTGGCAGAGCGGCCGGGCGTCCGTGATCGCGCGACTTCTGCGCGAACAGAAGCCGGTACGCGACTTTCTCGACGACTTGAAGCGCGACCCACCGGTACGGGTTCTGGGGACCTCGGTGTTCCTCGATCCCAAGGCGTCCGGCATTCCGCGCGCCTTGCTCAACAACATCAAGTTCAACCGGGTCATGCACGAACGCGTGGTGCTGCTCACCATCGTGACGCGGGACGAACCGCGCATACCCGCCTCGAAGCGCCTGACGGTCACGCAAGTCGGCGAAGGCATCCTGCGCATCGTCGCGCAGTTCGGTTTCATGGAGAAGCCCAATGTCGTGGAGATCCTGCGCGACGCGGAAGCCCACGGGATCCGCTTCGAACCGGAGCGCACGACGTTCTTTCTGAGTCGCGAGCAGCTCATCATGGGGCAGCGCTCGGATCTCACGCCGCTGCGGCGCACGGCTTTCGTCCAGATGTCGCGCAATGCCCAGGTCGTTGCCGACTATTACGGCCTGCCGCCGGGACGGGTCGTGGAGATCGGGACGCGTCTGGAAATCTAGCGTTCCCGAGTTGGGACGCCGGCTGGGGATCCAAAGCTAGGGCAGGATCTTGCGCACGCCGTCGTCGCCGGCGACCAGCAGTTCGTCGGCACCGCGTCGTGCGAATAAACCTACAGTGACAACACCCGCGATCTGATTGACGGCGAGCTCGAAGGCTGCAGGATCGACGAGTCGCAGGTTATGGACGTCCAAAATCACGTTGCCATTGTCCGTGACCACGGATTGCCGCCACACCGGTTGTCCACCGAGGGCGACCAGCTGTCTCGCCACGTACGAGCGCGCCATCGGGACGACCTCGACGGGCAAGGGGAACGTGCCGAGCACGTCCACCAGCTTGCTGTCGTCGATGATGCAGACGAAGCGCTTCGACGCCGCGGCGATGACCTTCTCGCGGGTCAGCGCAGCGCCGCCACCCTTGATCAATCGCCCCTGTGCCGTCGCCTGGTCGGCGCCGTCGACATATAGCGGCAGATCTCCGGCAGAGTTGAGATCCAACTCCGGAATGCCCGCCGCCTTGAGCAAATCCGATGTGGCCCGCGAACTCGAGACAGCGCCTTGGAGCCGTATTTTGCGGGCTTTCAGCGCATCGATGAATTGATCGACCGTGGAACCGGTGCCGATACCCAGGATCATGCCGTCCTCCACGTACGGGACAGCGGCTTCGGCGGCGAGTCGTTTTTTTTGTTTCGAATCCAAGATGCGACCTCGCAAAAACGCCATCCCAAAAACAACTGTGCCCGCTTACGCGGGCACAGTTGATTACTTGCGAAGGCTTACTTCTTCTTAGCGGCCTTTTTCTTAGCTACCTTCTTCTTCGCCTTCTTTACTTTCGCTGCCATGTTAGAAACTCCGTTGTCGGGTTAGTCCGGGGACCGAGTATATACACGAAT
>Ga0116230_10001262_pt1 | contig 23738 bp, 23 predicted proteins | sample S1TSphfallax_3_FD_88678 | JGI IMG/M metagenome (GOLD analysis project Ga0116230, IMG submission 88678) | Host-associated microbial communities from peat moss isolated from Minnesota, USA - S1T2_Fd - Sphagnum fallax MG | ecosystem: Host-associated > Plants > Peat moss > Unclassified | place... | reverse complement strand
CGCGCGAGCGCGAAGCGCCGGCCCCCCCTAGGGGCCGCCCAATCCAGGTCCTACCACCAGCGAGTAGGAAAGGGCTAAGTTAAGAAAGACGAAGTAGGGATTACGCGATCGATCGTCACAGGGGTGACTTTCACGTGCATTGGGCCGGCAGAGGACAGCAAAATATGGATGCTCGCAGTGCTTTGAGGGGGGAGCCCTGGGAGGGGAGTGCCGTTCGACCAGCCCGCTGCGCAGCAGCCGGGCGCTTCCGCAGCCAACACCTCCTACTGCCCTGTCAACGCCTCATGCTCCAGCGGGACTCCGACGTACCACGCGCCAATGACGCTACCAGCTCGGTTCTTGATCGGCTCGTAACCGGCTTGGTAGCGGCGCCCGAGGATCTCCACGATGCCGTAGTGCGCCGCTCCCCGAGCGAGTGCCTCGAAAGCGGCGCCGCGCGGATCGAGCGCAGTGCCGATGGCCCGGCCGCCTTCGTGGATCACATTGGTGCTGACGCGAATGTAATCGGCACCTTGTTTGACGAAAAATGTTGCAGTGCATCCGAACCGCACCGCGACCCCATCGACGATGGTGTACCTGCCGTTGATTCGGGTCGTGCCAAAGAAGAGGCTGTCTCCTTCGACGCTCGGCGCTCCGAGCAATTCCGAATTTGTGCGCAGGGCTTTCATGGCGGCGGCGATCCGCGTGGCCAGGCCGGGGGCGTCTGACGCCTGGGCTTGGCTGATGGATTGCGCGGGGAGGGCGTGGGTCAGCGCGAGCGCCGCCGCGACAAGGACGAAGAGCAGTCGCGAGGCGACGCTCGAAGGTGTCGAGAGCATGGGGGATTTCATGGAGTAGCGTCTGGGGTCGGGTACTGCCACCCAATCGACCCGCCTTGCCGACACTTAAACTCCATCGCACCGGTGCGACCGTTGCCGCCCCTGATGGTGCAGAACCTCAGCTATAACACTCCAAATACTTCAACCCCGTGCTCGTGTTGAACAGCACCACCTTGTCGTCCCGCTTGACCTTCCCCTCGGCCAGCAACGTCTTCAGCGCCACATAACACGCTGCGCCTTCCGGAGCCACAAACACGCCCTCGGCCGCCCCGATCTCCTTCGTCGCCGTGATCATCGCCTCGTCCGACACCGCGATCGCGCCGCCGCCCGATTTCCGCAGCGCGTCCAGCATGATGAAATCGCCGATGGCTTTCGGGACCCGCAGGCCCGAGGCGCGCGTATGCGCATTCGGAAACTCCGCCGCAAACTTATCCCCGTGTTCGAACGCCCGCACGATCGGTGCGCACCCGTCCGCCTGGACCGTGTACATCCGCGGCCTGCGCCCGTCGATCCAGCCCATCTGTTGCATCTCCTCGAACGCCTTCCACATGCCGATCAGCCCCGTCCCGCCACCCGTCGGATAAAGAATCACATCCGGGAGGGTCCAGTTGAACTGCTCCGCCAGCTCATAGCCCAGCGTCTTCTTCCCTTCCGCACGATACGGTTCCTTGAGCGTGGAAACGTCAAACCACCCTTCGGCCACTTTCCGCCGCGCCACCTCCGCGCCGCAGTCCGTGATCAGCCCGTCGATCAGCGTGACGAACGCGCCCGTCTGTTCGCACTCGATCACATTCGCCCGCGGGGTGTCCCGCGGCATGAAGATGTGCGCCTCCATCCCGCCCCGCGCCGCATACGCCGCCAGCGCGCCCGCCGCGTTGCCCGCCGACGGCACCGCCAGCTTCTTGATCCCAAATTGCTTGGCCATCGAGACCGCGGTCGTCATCCCGCGCGCCTTGAAACTCGCCGTCGGATTCTGCGCCTCGTCCTTGATTCGCACATCGCTCAAGCCCAGCTTGGCGCTCAGCCGCGGGGCCGGCAGCAGCGGCGTCCAGCCCTCGCCCAAGGTGACGATGTCGGCCTCCTCGCGCACCGGCAGCACCTCGCGATAGCGCCAGAGCGACTTGCCGCGCGTCCGCAGCGATTCCTTGGTCAGCGTCCGCGCCGCCGCCGCGAGATCGTACCGCGCAAAGAGCGGCTTGCCGCAGGCGGTGCAGACGTTTTGGGGTTTGCCGGCATCGTGATCGAGTCCACAGGCCGAGCAGGAGAGATGGGTGAGGTACACACCGCCAGCGAAGCATCCTGCGCGACCGGTGCAAAACCTTTCGCGGACTGCCACCGGCTGCGCGGCCCGTCGTCGGCGGCGTTCGCGGTCCCCCCGCCCGGGCGGTAGGGTTCTCCCGGCCGCCCAACGGCAATTTGCACGGAACTCGCCCCGAATGGGGTTGATGGCCCTGGCCGCCTCCCGATTAATCAATCCCCATGACCCTGCTCGGCATCGACCTCGGAGGCACCAAGATCGAGGGCGCGATCATCGACCCGCAGGCCCCCGACCGCGCGCGGTACCGCCTGCGCGTGCCCACCGAGGGCAGCCGCGGCTACGAGCACGTGATCGGGCAGGTGGAAAAGGTCGTCACCCGTCTCGAAGCTGAGTCCGGCGTCCTCCGCCCCCCCGTGATCGGCGTCGGCAGTCCCGGCACCATCGATCCCTCGTCCGGTATTCTGAAAAACTCCAACACCCTCTGCCTCAACGGTCGACCGATGCGCGAAGACCTCAGCCGCCGGCTCGGGGTGGAGGTGCGGATGGCGAATGACGCGAACTGTTTCGCGCTGGCTGAGGCCACGCTCGGCGCCGCGCGCGGGCACCGCGTCATGGTCGGCCTGATTTTGGGCACAGGGGTGGGCGGGGGCGTCGTCGTCGACGGGAGCGTGCTCGAAGGCATTCACGGCATCGCCGGCGAGTGGGGCCACAATCCGCTGCGCGGTGAGCGGACGCCGTGTTATTGCGGTCGCAGGGGCTGCATCGAGACCGTCTTCGCCGGTCCTGCCCTGGAGCGCTTCTACCGGGAGCGCACGGGCGAAGGACTCCGTCTGCCCGAGATCGCGCAGCGGGCCGAGGCGGGAGAGGCGGCCGCGCGGGCGACGCTGGCGCGGCTGCGGAGCAAATTCGGCGAGGCCATCGCCGCGGTGATCAATATCCTCGACCCGGATTCCATCGTGATCGGCGGCGGCGTCGGCAACCTCGGCCTGCTTTACACCGCGGAGACGCGCGCGGCCGTGCTCCGCTACGTCTTCAACGGCGAGCTGCGCACCCAGTTCCTCCGACCCGCGCTCGGCGATAGCGCCGGCGTCTTCGGGGCGGCCATGCTCACCGCCGGGTCCAGCGGCGCAGTGAAGCGAGCAGGAAGTCCTCGAGCGCGGCGGACTCGTTCAAATTGAGCCGGAGCAGTCCGGCGGCGTGTTCCAGGTCGGCGATCGCCCCGGAGAAGGCGCGCCCGGACGCCGGGTCCGCCGCGTCCGCGCGGGCGCGCGCGAAATCCCGCGTGGCGCGCTCGATCTCGCCCAGCAGCCGGGCGCGCAGCGAGGCCGCGAGCCCGACTTCCATCGCGTCGAGCACCTCGTCCTCCAATCCCTCCGGCAGCGCCGCCTTCTGCACCTCGTGGGCGGCGGTCGTGGCCCGCTCGAGGATGAGACTGAACCGGGCGGTCAGTCCATAGACGGTGATGACCTCTGCGGCCGCCGCCCGCGCCTCCAGGCCGCCGGCGGTCAGACGTTCCAGCCAGCCGCGGTAATCCGCCAGCCAGTCCGACCATCCCTCGGCGGCGGTCGGCGTCACCGCGGCGGGGAAACGGAATTGCAGCACCCGGCTGCGAATGGTCGGCAGCAGCGCATGCGGCCGGGTGCTCAGCAGCAGCAGGGTCGTATCCGCCGGCGGCTCTTCCAGGGTTTTCAGGAAAATATTCGCCGCGGACGCATTCATCCGGTCGGCCTCGTGCAGGACGGCGACCTTGCGGGCGCCGATCGCCGGCGAGACCTGCACCTGCGCGATCAGGGCGCGGATCTCATCCGCCCGGATCATGCGCATCTTGCTCACGGGGCGGACCGAGAAGCAGTCGGGATGATGCTCGGCGTCGTACGCGGACCGTGCGCCGGGCGGGTTGAGCAGCCGGTCGGCGATCGCGTAGGCCAGTTCCGCGAGCGTGCCCGGATCGTCGCCCTGGAGGAGCACGCTGTGGGACAGCCGCTGGCGCGCGATCGCCCGCTCGATCACCGCGACCGCGGGCGAGCCGGCCAGCGCGGGCGGCCAGGGCGTCGCCGCCGGAGTCATCCGTGGAGCTGGTCCTTCAACTGCTCCCAGATCTTCTTTTCCGTCGACTCCTCATCGCGGCTGCCGTCGACGACGACGAAGCGTTCGGGCATGCCCTTCGCGAGCACGAGGTAGCCCTCGCGGATCTTGTCGTAGAAATCGATGTTCTCGCGCTCCATCCGGTTGGGCAGATCCGAGGCGCGCCGGCGGATGCGCTCGAGGCTGAGCGCCGTCGGCACGTCGATCACGATCGTGATGTCGGGCATGACATTGCCCACGGCGAAGCGGTTGATCTGGTTCACGGGGTCGGGCGCCAGATTGCGCCCGATGCCCTGATAGACCGTCGAGGAATCCAGAAAGCGGTCGCACAGCACGATGGCCCCGCGGACGAGCGCCGGCGCGATCACTTCGCGCACGAGTTGCGCCCGGGCGGCGGTGAACAGCAGCAGCTCGGTTTCCGCGCACATCTCATCGCCCTTGGAATTGTGCACGATGATATTGCGGATCTGTTCGCCGATCTCGGTACCGCCGGGCTCGCGGACCGAGACGACTTCGCGCCGGGCCTTTTGCAGCCGGGCCGCCAGCCGTGCGATCTGGGAGGACTTGCCGCTCCCCTCAGAGCCTTCGAACGAGATCAGTTTTCCCGTGGGTTTGGACTTTAGCACCATGCCGGGACTATGGGCGGACCGCCGCGGTTTGGCGAGGAAGGTTTCGCGGCGCGGGAATTACCGTTGAAGGCGCCGGAAAATTCCGGCAACGCTCGGGGATGCTTGCGCCGTTTGTTCCCGTTCTCGCCACCGCCGATGTCATTGAGATCTTTCAGCACTGCGATACGGTCGGCCAGGTCATCACGGTCGGCCTGATGATCGCCAGCGTGATCGCCTGGGCGATCATGCTCGGCAAGCACAACGAATTGACCCATCTGCGCCGGATGAACGCCCGGTTCGATCGGTACCTGCGCGACCAGCGCAAGGTGATCGATCTGCCGGAGTCGGCGCGGGAGCAGCGCTCGATCCCTTATGCGGACCTGTTCGCGGACGCGGTCGAGGCCTACTGGCGGGCGGCCGCGATCGGGAAGGAGAAGGGCATCGACCATCCCCGGTTCCGCCTCGAGCAGGCGGAGAATGCGCTGCAGCGCGCGCTCGCGCGGCAAACCTTGCGCTACGAATCGAACATGGTGTTCCTGGCGTCCCTCGTCTCCGGCGCGCCCTTCCTCGGCCTGCTCGGCACGGTCTGGGGCGTGATGGTCGCCTTCAGCGCGATTTCGGTGCAGCAGACCGCCAGCATCCAGACCCTCGCGCCCGGCGTGTCGGCGGCCCTGTTGACCACGATCTCCGGTCTCATCGTCGCGATTCCGGCCGTCTTCGGCTACAATTTCCTGTTCGCCACCACCAAGCGGCTGGTGACCGAACTGGAGAACTTCGCCAGCTCGCTGGCCGACCGCCTCGAGCTCGAGTCGCAATAGGAAGGACGCACCCGTGGCCCGCAACTTCCGCCGCCCGCGTCAGGCGCATCCGATCGCGGAGCTGAACATCACCAATCTGGTGGATCTCGGCTTCACGCTGCTGATCATCTTCATGATCGCGACCCCGCTGATCAATCAGGAGCAGACGATCCCGGTCAACCTGCCCACCACCGCCAAGGTGGCGCAGAAGAAACCGGATCCGGCGCAGCGCTTCGTCGCGGTCGCGGTCGACGCTAAGGGGAACTACTATCTCGACGGCCGGCCGACGCCCGTCCCCTTCGTGGAAATTCAGAGCCGGTTCCGGGCCTATGCGGCCGAGCCCAAACCCCCGGTGCTGCGGATCCAGGGAGACGGCCGGGCCGCGTACGACAAGATCGCCCAACTCTTCGCGGAGATGGCGAAGGACAACCTCCTCAGCTTCACGATCGACACCAAAGTGCCTGAGCGATGACCGCGCAGTCGCCCGGTTCCTACACGCTTTCGCTCGTGATTCACGGCGTGGCCGCCGCGCTGCTCGCCTTGGGCGCGCTGCTCGCCAACCGGCCGCCCACCGATACGCCCAAGATTCTCGAACTCGTGGCGGGCGCAGGGAACAATTACGGGGCGACCGCAGCGCCGGCCCTCGGCTCGCCGGACGGCATCAAGGTCAATCTGGCCGCCGCTGAAGCCGCTGCCGCGGCGCCCCCGCCGCCCGCCGTCCCGCTCGCCGCGGTCGAACCGGCCCCCGAGCCGCTGCCCCCGCAACCCGCGCCGGTCCCCGTGCCGGTCAACCAGGCGGTCGCACCGGCCAAGCCGGCCGCCAAATCCGCCCCCAAGACACCGCCCAAGCCGAACTTTCTCGCGGACCTCAAGCGCCTCGAGAAGAAGCGCGAGGCGCGCATCGAGGCGCGGTACAAGGCGCAGGCGGCGGCGGAGGAGCGCCGCCGGCTCGCGGACGAGCGGCGGCGCGCCGCCGAGGCCAGGGCCGCGGGCGCCGGCGAGCATGTGACGCACATCGATGCCGAAGGGATCGCCGCCGGGGTCGTGGGCGGATCCACGTCGAACCGGACCGGCGGAGCCGGCGGCAAGGCGCTCGCCAGCGAGGAAGGCAGCCTTCTCGACCGTTATTTCAGCCTCCTGCAGAGCCGCCTGGTGACGGCCTTCGAGGTGGCCAAACCGCCGGACGTGAGCGACCGACTCAGCGCGCGGGTCGCGTTTCTCGTCGCGGCCGACGGCTCGATCTCCCACGTGCGGTTCATCACCCCGTCGGGCAATGCCGACTTCGACGAGGCGGTGCGGTCGACCCTGGCCCATTTCTCCTCGATCGGACCGCGGCCCGATCATCGCAGCGACGAGATCGAAACGACGTTTACGGAGAAATCGCCGGACGCTTAGCCCAGGCGCACGAATTTTTCGGGCGAGGGAAGGATGCAGGCGTAGCCTTCACGGGTCAGGTGTTCCAGCAGCAGCGTGACGAACTCCAGCCTGGACGCGGGGTTATGGCCCCCTTCGTGGGCCAGCAGGATGGCTCCGGGCCGGATTTGCGGAGCGATGCGCGCGAAGGCGGCGCGGGCATCCTGCCCGGTGCCGTCGAAACCGCGCGCATTCCACAGGACCAGCGCGAGGTGGCGCGGGGCGAGCTGCGCCTGCAAAAACGGATTTTTCATGCCGACCGGGGGTCGAAACCAGCGGGGCGGCACGATCCCGGCTGCGCGGGCTGCGTCCGCCCAGCGATCGATCTCCCGGCCGATGCGGTTCGGTCCGGCGCACCAGAAACTCAACCCGCGGTGATGGAAGGTATGATTCCCCACGGTATGACCCGCCCGTTCGATCTGCCGGGCGAGGGCGGGGAAGCGGGCCACGTTGCGACCGATCAGGAAGAAGGTGGCGCGCGCGCCATGCCGGGCGAGGAGGTCGAGCACCGCCGGCGTGGTCGCGGGATCCGGGCCGTCGTCCAGCGTCAGCCAGACCTCCCGCCGGTCGGTGGCGAAGGAAGTCACCACCGGGCCAAAGAGCCGTCCGTGCGGAGCGAGCAATTGCCACACGAGCCAGGGCACGGCGGCAAAGGCGACCGCCAGGCACCAAGCCGGGGCGGCCCAGCCGGCGAGCCAGAGCGCCAGTCCGGCGAGCTTGAAGCTGCCGTCGATGATCAACCAGGCGGGCGGACCGCGGAATCTCGCGCGCATGGAGATCCAACCTGAGCGGGGCCGGCGCTCGAACCAAGCCGGAAATGGCTTGTCGGCACCGCGCCGCTCGACGTAGGTCGAGCCGCATGCAGTTCAAGATCGCCTTCGGCGAACCCGCCGCCGCCGGTCTCGCGGCCCTGCAGGTGCCGCTGCCCTGGCTGGGCGGCGAGCGCAGCGAGGAGATCTTCGCCTCCTCGGGCATCGTGGCGCCGCAGGGGCGCTGGACCCTGGGTGAGGCGCCAACCTGGCTGCTGGGGGCGGCGGAGGTCGACCCGGGCGCGGACCTGGCGGGCGCCACGCGGCGGATGTACGGCGAATTGTTCGATCTCACCCGCGGCCTGCAGATCGTCCGAATCTGGAATTACGTGCCGCGCATCAATGCGATCGGTCCCACCGGTCTGGAGAACTACCAGACGTTCTGCCGCGGCCGGTCGCTCGCCTTCGAGGCTGAATTCGGTTCGGGGTTTACGGCGCGGCTGCCGGCGGCCTCGGCGGTCGGCGCAGGGGCCGGTGGTCTCGCGGTGGTGTTTGCGGCCAGCGAGCTGCCGGCCGAGCATCGGGAGAACCCGCGGCAGGTGCCCGCTTATGACTACCCGGCGGAATACGGGCCGCGGTCCCCGAGTTTCGCCCGTGCTACCGTCCGAAAGCGCGGGGCGCTGGCCGACGTGTTCATCTCCGGCACTTCGGCCATCGCGGGCCATGCGACGCTGGCACCCGGCGACACCGCCGCCCAACTCGACGCCACCGTGGACAACCTCCGTTTGATTGCCGAGGCCTGCGACTTGGGCGAATCCCTGGCGGCAGAGCGGTGCCAGAGCCGCCATTTCAAGGTCTACCTCCGCCGTGCGGAGGATTACCCGGCCGTATCCCGCCACCTCAAAGGAGCGTTGTTCCGGGCGGCCGACCGGGTCGTCTACCTGCAGTCGGACATCTGCCGCGAGGCCCTGAACGTGGAGATCGAGGCGACCCTCATCGGCGCGGCACCCTTGGGCGGGGCGGTCCGTTGACGCGGCGAATCACCGCGTCCGATCGGCGTTCCCGCCGGCCGCGAGCAGTCGGCGCAACCGCGCGGTATCCGGTTTACCCCGGGCCGTCGTCGGAAATTCCCGGACCGTCACCCATCGGGCGGGTACTTTCCAGGGCGCCAGGCGCAACCGCAATTCGCGGGTGAGTTCAGCGGGAGTCCGGACGGTGGCGAGCACGGCGGCGAGCGCGCCCTCCCGGCTGGGATGAGGGGCGACGTAAGCGTCCCGGATGCCCGGCAGCGCGCGCAGCCCGGCCTCCACTTCCGCCAGATCCACCCGGCGGCCGGCGAGCTTGAGCACCCGGTCGGACCGGCCCAGCAGAACCAGTTCGCCCTCCGCCGTGAGCCTCGCCCGATCGCCGGGGCGGTGGCGCCCCGCGCCCTTGACCGCCGGGCTGATCACCGTGAAGCGGCCCCCGGCGGCGAAGCGCAACCGCACGCCCTGAAGCGGCGTGCCCACGCTGCGACCGGTCAGCGTGGATTCGCCCGAACGGTCGAAGGTGATTCCGCCCGTCTCACTGGAGCCGTAGAACGTGTGGACGCGCCGCCCGAATTTGGCGGCGAACGCGGCGGCCACGTCCGGCGGCAACGGCGAACCGGCGGACAGCACGAGCCGCCAACTGCCGAAGGCGGCGGGGGACACCTCGCTCGATGCCAGCGCGCGCAGCAGCGGAGGGACCGCGGGAAAGATGGTGGGACGCCAGCGGGCGCAGTCGGCCGCGAGCGCGTGGGGCAGCGGGCTGGCGGGGCAGAGGGCCGGCGAGCCCTGCAGGAGCAGCGGCATCACGACGTTGCCCAGGGCGTACGAATGGCCGAGTGGGATCACGGCGAGACTCAGATCGGAAGGGCCGATGCCCATGGTTCGACTGACCTGACGGCCGTCGGCCGCCATTTGGGCGTGGGTAAACAGTAGGCCCCGCGGCGCCGCGCTGCTGCCGCTCGTCAATTTCATGAGACAGGAGGCGGCGGGATCGCGGCGCCGTCGCGGGGCGAGCGGCACGAGGCGGCCTTCCCGCCACGAGGCCGCGGCTCCGACCCGGCGGGCGGCGGCGCGCTGGGCGTCCCAGGGCTCGGCGGGATCCATTGGAACGGGAACCGCTCCCGCCTCCAGCAATCCAAGGAACACTTGGAACCACTCGAAACCATTCGGGACCGCCATGACCACCCGCCGTCCGCGCAATCGGTCGTCCGGCGACCACGCCTCCCGCCACGTCCGCGCCGCCGCCGCGAGCTCCGCACGAGTCCACGACTTTTGGTTGACGCCATCGATCACCGCGAGCGCGCCGGGGCTCCGGCGCACGGTCGCAGCCCAGTGGCGAAGCAGATGGTCGGCCATGGCTCGCAGCGTGCGCCGGGCGAACCGTCGGGCGAGGAAAAATTCGGGCGGGGCCTTCGCCGCCTACGATTGCGGTTGCCCTTACTTTCCGCCGATCGGATAAAACCAGCGTGAGCCCCGACGGTCCCAGCCATCGTCCAGCCGAACCTTGGGACGCCATCGTCCTTGGCGGCGCGTTGTCCGGTGCGGCGGCGGCGCTGCTGCTCCTGCGCCGAAATCCGGCGTGGCGCGTGCTGATCATCGAAAAGGAGTCGCGCTTTGGCCGGCGGGTGGGCGAATCGACGGTCGAAGTGAGCGCGTTCTTTCTCGGACGGGTGCTGGGGCTGACCGAGCACCTGAACCAACACCATCTCGTCAAACAGGGTATGCGGTTCTGGTTCGCGGACGACGCGACCGACAATCTGGGTGCCTGCAGCGAAACCGGGCCGTCCTACAATGTCCGCCTGCCCGGCTATCAGGTCGATCGGGCGGTCCTCGACGAGGAGGTGCTGGCGCGGGCCTTAGCCGCCGGCGCGCAGCTGCGCCGACCCGCGCGGATCCAGGCCGTGGAATTGATCTCGGGCGGCGAGCAGACGGTAACCTGGCAGGCGGCGGAGGGCGAGAGCGGCACCGAGCGGACCCGCTGGGTGATCGATGCCTCCGGGGTCGCCGCCCTGCTGGCCCGGCGCAACGGCTGGCTGATCCCGAACCGGGCGCATCCCATCGCCGCCATCTGGAGCCGGTGGAGCGGAGTGAAGAACTGGGACTCGCGGGAATTGGCGGAACGATACCCGGCGTGGTCGCTCCGCGCCAAAGGGGTGCGGTTCACCGCGACGAACCACGTGGTCGGTCCGGGCTGGTGGTCCTGGTGGATTCCCCTGAAGGGCGGCGATTTCAGCGTGGGCGTCGTTTACGATCAGCGGCTCACCGAATTGCCGGCGGGCGGGAAACTCGGCGACCGGCTCCGCCGGTTCCTCGAGCAGCATCCGGCGGCGCGCGAACTTCTGGCCGACGCGCAGTGGCGGGAAGAGGACGTGCACTTCCGCCGCGACTGCGCCTACTCCTCGAGCACCTACGCCGGCGACGGCTTCGTGCTGGTCGGAGACGCGGCGGCCTTCCTCGATCCATTCTATTCGCCGGGGATGGACTGGATCAGCTTCACGACGAGCGCGGCGGCGGCCTTGGTCGACGCGGGCCTTTGCGGCCGGCTCAGGCCGGAGCAGATCCACCGCCACAACCTCGAATTTTCGCGGTCCTATCAGCGCTGGTTCGACGCCGTTTACCGCGACAAATACGAATACATGGGTGACCACGAGCTCATGACCCTGGCCTTCCGGCTGGACCTGGGTCATTACTACATCGGCGTGGTTTCCCAGCCGTTCACGAAGGGCGAATCGGCGCTGACCACCCCCGCCTTTGCCCGGTTCGGCGCCGGTCCGGCCGCGGGCCTGATGGCGCTCTACAATCGCCGCCTGGCCGCGATCGCGCGCTCCCGGCGGCGGCGGGGCACGTGGGGCCGGCGCAATCACGGCCAGTTCTTCGGTTTCCGGAGTTACGAGCTGAACCGCTGGCTGATGCCGCGGATCGCGCTCGCTCTGGCGAGCTGGCTCGGACTGGAGTTGCGCGAAGGCTGGCGAAGCTGGTTTGCCGGCCATGGAGCGCGGGCGCCCTTGGGTGAGCCCGGTCTGCGGAAAGTGGTTGAAGCCTGAAGCATCCATCCGCCGTCCCCACGGGGCATCGGCGGAAGTAATTTTCTCCCTCCCGCATGCCCGACCCGCTGAATGCCCGGCTCAAGCTCCTGATCGTCGAAACCCTCCATCTCGAAGATATCGCTCCGGCGGACATTCCGGACGATGAGCCGCTGATCGGCGGCGGTTTGGCGCTCGACTCTGTCGATGCGCTCGAACTGGTCGTAAGGCTGGAGCGGGAATTCGGCCTCAAGATCGGCAGCAGCGAGGAATCGCGGCGGGCGCTGGCGAGCGTTTCCGCCCTCTCCGCCTATATCCGCGCTCAGGGCGACCCGGCTCGGCTGCCGGCCTGACGGGTGGCCGTAGCTCCGCCGTATGGCCGCTCCGCCCCGTCCGGTTCGAGTCGCGGCCTGCGACTGCCTCACTCCCTTCGGGAACGCGTCGGCGACGTATCGGGCGCTCCTCGCGGAGGCGTGCGCCTTGCGTCCGAAGCCGGTGCTCGGCCGGGCGGGCGGCGATGCTGTGCCGTTGGCGCTGCTGCCCGGCCAGGAGCTGGACGAGGTGTTTCCGCCGCGCTGGCTCGCCGAAGTGACCCGGTTGGTGGCGGAGGGGCCCGGCGGTGGCTGGGGCGAATCGCGTCGGCCCGTGTTTGTCACCGGCAGCAATTTCGGCGTCGGCGGCATGTACGCCTATCGGAAGGAAGGGGTGGTGGAGCACTTGGGCTGGGCCAACCCGGGGGCTTGCGTCGAACATCTCCGGATCGCCTGCGGGTGGGGACCGGACGTCACGATCTGTTCCCACGCCTGCGTTTCGGCCCACCTCGGCCTGCTGCAGGCCGCGCGGATGCTGGAGGCGGGACTCGCGGACGAGGCGCTGGTGCTGTCGTTTGATTTTCTCAGTCCCTTCGTCACCGGCGGATTCCATGCCCTCAAGATTTTGAACGGCGGGATGCCGGCGCCCTTTGCGGAACGCGACACGGGGGCGATCGGACTGGGTGACGGGGCCGGTTACGCGGTCCTTTCGCCCGATCGCGGGGATTGGGTGCTGCTGGCGCAAAGCCTGCACAACGAGATGCATCATGTGACGGGCAATCGGCCGGACGGCAGCGGATTCGACGCCTGTCTTGCCCCCCTCGCGGCCGCCGCGGGTGGACGCCGGTTGTGGCTCAAGGGGCACGGCACCGGCACGCTGGAGGCCGGACGGCTCGAGGCCGGCGCCTTTGGGCGGGCCTTTCCCGGGGCTCCGCTGGTGGGATGGAAGGGCAGTCTCGGCCACACGCTCGGGAGCTGCGGCCTCGTCGAACTGGCCATCGCGATCGAGGCCCTGCGGGAGGGCCGGACCCCCGGTACCGTCGGCAGCGCCGGCCCCACCGTCACCGAGTCCGTGCGGTTGGAGGCGTTTGCCAACGGCGATTTTGACGGGGTGGTCTGCGCCAGCAACGCGTTCGGGGGGGCGCACGCCGGTCTCGTGCTCGGTCATGCTTGAACGGTCGATCCAGGCGGTGGCCACCTACGACGCAGGGGCGGAAGCGCCGGCGCTGACCCGCGATCGGCTCAAGGGGCGGTTTCCGCCCGGGTCGACCCGGCGGATGACGCAGCTCGGCCTGTTGGTGGGTGCGACGTTGGAAGACCTGCCGCCGGGCGAAGCGGATACGCTCGTGTACGCGTCGAGCCGCGGAGAGACCCGGGCCCTCGAGGCCTATCTCGACAGCTTTCCCGGGGCCAGCCCGACCTTGTTTCAAACCTCCATTCACCCGAGTTCGATTCAGCAGGATCTCGTCGTACGGCAGCGCCGGGTCGCCGAGGTCTTCCCGCTGGCCGGCGGCGACGCGCTGGTGGCGCAGGCTCTGGCGGTCGCGCTGGTCGCCCCGGCGGCGCGGAGCCTGGTCTGCGGCGGTGAAGAGCGCGGCACCTGGCTCCACGATCTCGGGCTTTCGAGCGACCGCAGCTTCGCCTTTGCGCTGGCACTGGTTCGGGCGGATGCGGCTGGGCCGGCGGCGGTGATCGGCCGGGTTCGACTGGAGCGCACCGCGGAAGGCGGCGGCCTGGGACTCGGCGCCTGGTTCGATCTCCTGCACGGGCGCCAGAAGTTTGCGGGCGCGGTGGGCGCGGGCTGGCGGCTCGACTTGTCATGGTGCTGACGGCGGCGAATGCGGCGAAGACGCGGAATCCCGGGCCCTCGTGGGGTTACCGTTTCCTGCGGCTTTGCCACCGCTGGCTGCCCGGGCTGGTGTTCCGTTGGCTGCAAGCCGCGGGCACCTGGGTGGCGGTGGCGGCCATGCCGCGCCAGCGCGGATATTCCCGGGAATATCTGCGGCTCGCCCTGGGTCGGCCGGCTTCGCTCCGGGACGTGTTCCGCCATTTCTCCGCGATGACCGATTCCCTCGTACTGCGCCTGCGGGTCGCCGATGGCGAGGAACACCGCTGCGTGATGGCCCCCGACGCGCACGATTTCGTCGCGTGGGTCGAGTCCCCCGACCCGATGCTGCTCGGCACCTTCCATTTCGGGAATTCCGATCTCACGGGCTTTGTGCTCGCCCGCCAGGCCGCCCGGCCGGTCTTCATTCTGCGACGACGCATCGGCAATTCCGCGGACACCGATCTGCTCGGCGCCCGCTTTGGCCACTGGGTGCGCTTTGTCTGGGTGAACCAGCCGGAGGATTTCCTGTTCGCGCTCAAGGACGCCGTCGGCAGCGGCGGTGCGGTGGCGCTCCAGTGCGACCGGGCCGATTTCAGCGCGCGCAGCGAGGTCTTCGAGTTCCTGGGCGTCCGCCGGCGGTTCCCCATCACGATCTATCACCTGGCCCTCATTTTCGGCCGTCCCGTCATCCTCACGATCGGTCTCCCGGGCGGCCCGGGCTGGTCGCTGGTGCACGCGTCGCCCCGCTTCGATCCGGTGCCCGGGGAACGCCGTCCCGCGGCGATGGCCCGCGCCCATCGCCATTTCCAGGACTTCCTGAAGCGGGTCGAGACGGAGTTGCGGAAGAATCCGTCGCTCTGGCTCAACTTCATTCCCTTCGAACCGGTCGAATCTCCGGTCTCATGAAGCGCCGCCTCCAGCGCGGTGGGTGGGTCGCCCTCTATTATCTATCCTGGCTGCTCTTCGGTGCGGTCGGCCTGGCCTTGAACGCGGTGTGCGTGCTCCTGCTGCCCTGGCCGCGTCGCGCCGCGCTCGCTCCGGCGGTCCGCGCGACGATTCGCCGCCTCTTCGACGGCTGGCTGCGCTGGCTCCACGCCACGGGGCTCATCCGGGTGTCCTGGCACGGTTTCGATGGCGTGACGCTGCCGCAGGGCGTCGTCTACGTGGCGAACCATCCGAGTTTGACGGACGCGACCTTCCTGTTGGGCCGCCTCCCGGCGGCCATCTGCCTGTTCAAGCCGGCGCTGATGCGCAATCCGGCCCTGGGGCCCGCCGCGCTCATGGCGGGGTACGTTCCCGCCGGTTCCGGGCTCGGGATCGTGCGGGCGGCCTCCGCGCAGGTGGCCCGGGGTCGATCCTTGCTCGTTTTCCCCGAGGGCACGCGGACCTCTCCGGGTCAGGTGCTCAATCCTCTCAGGGCCGGATTCGCCCTGATCGCCGTCCGCGCCCGGGCGCCCGTGCAATTGGTCGTCGTGCGGGCCTCGCCGGGGTTGGGCGCGCGCGGTCGGGGTTGGTGGCCGGCGCCGACTCCGCTGCCGGCGTGGGTGACGCTCACCCTCGATCGCCAGTGGACGTACGATCCGGGTCGAACGGTCGCGGAGTTGACCGCGCAGGTCGACCGTCGGATCCGCGAGGTGCTGACCGCGGCGAACGACCGGCCATGAATTCCGCCACGCACCTCGTCCTCATGCCGGCTTACAACCCCGGCCCGCGCCTGCGCGACACGGTAGCGGAGGTGCTGCGGTGGTGGTCTCCCGTCTGGCTGGTCGTCGATGGCAGCACGGACGGGAGCGATCGGCCCGTGGCGGAACTGGCGCGCCGCGAACCGGGTCTGCGGGTCTGCATGCGTGAGACCAACGGGGGCAAGGGCGCAGCGGTCTGCACGGGGGCGGAAGCCGCCGCCGCGGCGGGCTTTACCCATGCGCTGGTGATGGACGCGGACGGGCAGCATCCGGCCGACCGGATTCCGGAGTTCATGGCCCGCTCCCAGGCGCGGCCGGGGGCCGTGATCTGCGGCCGCCCCGTGTTCGGGCCCGATGTGCCCTGGGTGCGGTTGGCGGGGCGGCAGTTGAGCGTGGGGCTGGTCCGCTGGGAGAGCGGCGGGGCCGCCGCCGCCGATCCGCTGTTCGGCTTTCGGGTGTACCCGCTGGCGCCGTTGCTGGCGGTGATGGGGGAGACGCGCGGCGCGCGCGGGTACGATTTCGACCCCGAGGTGGCCGTGCGCCTCGCCTGGCGCGGAGTGCCCGCCGTGAATGTGCCGGCCGCCTGTCGGTATCCACGGCGTGAGGACGGCGGAGTCTCCCACTTCCGTTACGTCCGGGACAACGGCCGGATGGTGCGGCTGCATCTCCGGCTGCTGCGCGAGCGCTTCTTCCGGTGACGACCTTGACCCGGCTCCTTCAGGCCCTGCGGCCGCGGTTCGCCCCGGGCGGCCGGCTGGCGTGGGCCGTGGTCGCGGCCGGACTGGCCGCCGGGCCGGCGCTCGCGGCGGCGCCGACTTCGCCGGTGCCGCCGCTGGCGCCGGGCCCCGTCCTGGGCCTGGGCGCGGGCGCGGCGGCGTGGGGCGCCTTGTTTGCGGCGCTGGCGCAGCAGGGCGCCATCGCGGCGCCCTTCACGGAGCTGCGCCATTTCCCGTTTCGGCATCTGCCGGTCGTGCTCCCGGGCGAGCTGCGCTTCGACCCGTCCCACGGAGTGAGCCTCCATTATCCCGGCCCCCCTGAGGCCACGCTGATCGTGGACGACCGCGGTCTGGTGCTGCGCGATGCGCGGGGCCGCACGCATGAGCTGCCGCACGACCCGCGGACGGCGGCGGCCGGCGCGGTGCTGCTGCCGGTGTTGCGGTTCGATCTGCCCGCCCTCGCGGGCAACTTTCAAATCCGGGCGGCCGGGGACACCCACGCCTGGCGGCTCGATTTTGAACCGCGCGACCCGGCTCTGACCCGCGACCTCGGCACCATCACGGTTGCAGGGGCGGAAACGACGGTGCAACGCCTGGAATTCGGCCGGGTGGGCGATCAGCGAATCGAGATTCGGGTGGGCGCGGTCCGGACCGGAGTGACCTTCTCCGCGGCGGAGCTCCGGCGGTATTTCCGCTGAAATGGCGCGCAGGCATGAAGCAGGGAACAGGACGGCCGGAGGCCTTTGAGGGTGACTCTGCGACGGCGGCCGAGGCGGCCCGGTCGCGCCAGAAGCGGCTCGCCCGGTGTCTCATCGCGGCGAGCCTGGTCGCCGCCCTCGCATGGCTCGCGCACCTGAACTACCGCCAGAAGATCTCGACCGATGTGCTCGATCTGGTGCCGAACGACGAGCGTTCGCCGGAACTGGCGCTGGTCCGCACGCTCGCCGGCGCGGATCAGGCGCGGGAAGTTCTGCTCGCGGTCCGGGCTCCGGTTCGGCCGGGCGAGGATGCGGCGGGCCGGGACGGGCGGAGCGAACGCGCGGCGCGGGCCCTGGCGGAATCGCTCACCGCGTCGCCGGCCTTCGCCGAAGTCCGCCTGCTGTCGGACCCGGCCGCCCGCAACGCGCTCGGGCTCGCCGTGTTCACGCACCGCTTCGATCTGCTGCTCCCCGCCTGGCTGGAGGCGCAGGCGCGTCTTCACGCCGCGACCGCGCCGCAGGCCGAGTGGCCGGCCTGGCTGGCGGAACGCTCGGCGGCGGAACTGGAGGCGTTTCTGGCCCGACCGGAAGCGGTGGCGTTTCAACCGCTGATCCCGGCGGATCCGTTGCTGCTGGTGCCGGGCCTCCTGCAGCGCATGCCGGGTTTTGCCGACGGCGGCGCTGCGACCGGCCTCGCCCAGGGTTATGCCCTCGTCTGGGCGCGCGCGCGGGAGGCTCCGCTGCGGGAGGAGGGGCAGGGGCCGGTCTTCGCCGCAATCGGTCGGGCCGAGGCGACCGCCCGCGCCGCGGCACCCGGGCTCGAGCTGCGTTGGACCGGGATCGCCCGCTTTGCCGCCGCCAGCCGGGCGCGCATCGAGCGCGAACTTTCCCGTCTGAACTTCCTGTCGCTCGCGGCCGTGCTGGTGCTGGCGGCGATGTGTGTCCGGCAATTGCACCGGGCTCTCCACCTCGCCCCGGTCGTGATCGGCTCGATACTCGGCGCCTGGGTCGCGGTCACCGCCGCGTGGGACCGGGTGCACATCCTCGTCTTCGTGGTCGGCTCGCTCCTGGCGGGCGTGGCGGTCGATTACGGCTTCTACCTTTATCTCCAGCCGCGCCGGACCCCGGACGAAACCTATCGCGAGAAAGCCGGGCGGCTGTTGAAGCCGCTGTTGGCGAGCGCGCTCACCACGGTGCTGGGCTTCTCGCTGCTGCTCTGGTCCGATCTGCCGCTGCTCCGGCAACTCGGGGTGTTCGTGAGCGCGGGGCTCGTCAGCGCGCTGGCGGCGGCGCTAGTCTGGTTCGCGCAGGTCCAGGATCCGTATCTGGAGACGCGACCCTGGGTGCGACGGCGTTCCCGCCACCCGTCGCGCGGCCTGCGGCGCGCGGCCCGCGCCCTCCTCGTCGTCGGCGCGGCGGTCGCGCTGCTCGGTCCGTGGCGGCTCCGCTGGCGGGACGATATCCGCGAATTGGAGCCGCCCGCGCCCGAACTGGCGGCCAATGACCGGGCGGTTCGCGCGCTCTTTGGCGAGTCCGACGGGACGACGGTTTATCTGACCCGCGGAACGAATCCGGCGGAAGCGCGCGCGGCGCTCGACCGCTTCCTCGCGTGGCACGAACGGATGTTCCCTGACACCGCCACGGCCACCCTGGGCTATGCCCTCCCGACCGAGGAAGCGTGGCGACGCCTGCCGGGGGAGGTGGCGGGACTGGATGACTTTCCCACCGCCCTGCGGGGGGCGCTCGCCCGGCACGGCTTCGATCCCGACGCCTTTCAGCCGTTCTTCACCGCCTGGACGCAGTGGCGGCGTGCGTCGGTCCGGCCCGACTACGCCGGGTTGGCCGCCGACCTGGGCGGAGCGTTGCACGGACCTCTGTCGATTCTCTTTCAGACCGGGCCGGGCTATGCCTGGTTCGCCACGCTCGCCCGCCATCCGCCGGGGGCGGAGCCGCCGGCCGGCACCGCGACCGCCAGCGCCGCGCAGCTCCAGACGCTCAATCGGCTGTTCTCCCGCTACCGGGTTTCGGCGCTGCGGCTGAGTGCGCTCGGACTAGGTTTGCTGGCGGCCAGCGTCGTCGTGCTCTACGGCTGGCGCCGGGGTCCCCGCATCTTCGCGCTGCCGGTCGGGGCCTGCCTGTTCGCTTTCGGCGTCTTCGGACTGAGCGGCGTGACCCTGAACCTGTTTCATCTGCTCGGGGCGTTCCTGGGCGTGTGTTTGAGCCACAACTACGCGATTTTCTTTGCCGAGAACTCGCTCCGGCACGAGGAACCCCCGCCTTCGATCCGGCTCTCGGCGGCGGCGGCGGCGGCGTCCTTCGGGGTGCTCGCCCTCAGCCGGATTCCCGTCGTGGCGGCGCTCGGGTCGACCGTGGCGCTGATCGTCGTCACCGCCCTGGCCATGACCGAACTGCTGCCGCTCGCGCGCCTGCGCTCGGCGGACGCCGCCGATCCCTGGTGAGCCGCCGGCGGCGACCGGATTTCCGCCGGTTGGGCGCTCAGGGCAGCTGGACGAGCCCGCTCACGGTGCCATTCGTGAGGAGGGGGCGGCCGCGCGCGGCCTGGATGAGGACATCCTGCAGCGTGATGTCGCGCACGTAGGCGAGGCGCAGACCCCGCGGGGCGTCGATGCGAACGCGATCCAACCGCAGATGGTCGGCCGGCATTTCGGGCAGTCCGAGGATCATGCCCGCGTCCTTGGTGCACCCGGTGGCCACGATGTCGTGGATCCGAATGGCCCGCCAGTGCGGCGTGGTCGCGGTGACGGCGATGGGCTGGTCGGAGGGTCCGCCGGCGCCGATGTCGGTCGTCGAGCCCTGGTAATAGCTGCTGATCACGATGGCCTCCCCGACGTTTTTCATCGTGAGGTCGGAGTACGTGACGTCCTCGACCAAACCGCCCCGCGTACGGTCCGATTTCAGGCGGATGCCGATCTCGGTGCCCTCAAAGGTGCAGTGACGCACCGCCAGGCCGCGCAGTCCGCTGTAGGTCTCGCTGCCGATCGAGCAGCCGTGGCCATGGAGGAAGGCGCAGTGGGTGATCAGAATATCGGAGGTGAGGCCGCCGTCGCGGCCGCCGGCCTTGACGGCGATGCAATCGTCGCCGGTGTCGATCCGGCAGCGGGTGATGAGGACGCGACGCGAAACGGACGGGTCGATCCCATCCGTGTTGGGCGCATCGGCCGGATTGAAGATGGTGATCCCGTCGATCGTCACATCCTCGCAGTCGATCGGCACGAGATTGAAGACAGGGGCATACGTCAGCGTCACGCCCTCGACCCGGACGCGGCGGCAGTGCTCGAACACGACCATGCGCGGACGCGGGCTGGTGTTGCTGCGCAGGTGGCGGGCATTGGCTTCGGCCTTGAAGCGGTGCGCCTCGGGCCACCACGCGTCGCCATGCCCGTTGATCGTGCCGGCTCCGGAGATGACGACGTCCTCGCAATGCGTCGCCTGGAGCAGCGGGCGATAATGGCCGCCGCCGGCATCGTAGTCGGCGAACCGCGGGGAGAAGAGCAGCGTGGCCCCCGCCGCGAGGTGCAGGTCGATCCGGCTGCAGAGATCCAGCGGACCGGTCAGGTAGGTGCCGGCGGGAACGACGAGGCGGCCGCCGCCGGCCCCGGCGACGGCGGCGATGGCGCGCTGGAAGGCGGCGGTCGCGGGCGTGTGCCCATCGCCGATGGCGCCGTACGCGCGCAGGTCGAAGGTGCGGTGCGGCACCGCTGGCTGGACCGGCACGAAATCGGCCAGGCCGTCGGGGCCGGCGGCGGTGGGTGCGCCGGACGGGTCGGCGGCGAAGCCAGACGCCGGCGCAACGGCCAGAGCGGCGGCGAGCGTGGCGAGGAGCGTCCAGCCGTGCAGCCCAGCAGGGCGGCCGAGGCAGCGGGACAGGCGGAGACAGGGTGAGCGTGACATGGGGTAGGGGGTTTAGGACTCGTGTCCGCGCAGTTGTCGTCCGGCGGGGCGTCGGTGTAAAGCCGATTACCAATCGGGGCGGGATCGCGCTTTTGCCCTGACAAGAGGCGTTCACCTTGGTCCAGTGGCGCATGCGTTTTTCGCTCGTCCGGTTCCTGCTGTGGCTGATGGCGTGCGACGGTGTGCTCGTGGGCGCGGTGGCGGTGTCCTCCGCCGGGGGCGCCTCGGTTGCGTCCGCGGCTCCGGCGGCCGAACGGGCGGTGGACGCGGCGAAGGCCGACGACGCGAGCCCCGGCGACGCCCCTGCGCCGGTCGGCGCGGCGGCTCGGGACCGGGACCAAGACAAGGAGAGGGACCGCGGGCGGGAGCCGGCCTCCCAACCCGGGGACGTGGCGTCGCCTCCGGTCAAGGAGCGCCGCGTCGCGACCCACCACCTCCTGAACCTGCCCGGCCGAACCATCGCCTACGAGGCGACGGCGGGCACCCTGACGTTGCGCGACGACGCGGGGAAGCCGATCGCGAGCATGTTCTACGTCGCCTACGTCGCCGACCAACCGGCCGGCGGCGCTCAGGCGCGACCGCTGACGTTTTTCTACAATGGCGGCCCGGGTGCGGCGAGCGTGTGGCTGCACCTCGGTTCGTTCGGGCCGCTGCGGGTGCTGACGGATTCGCCGGCGGCCACGCACAACGCGCCCTTCGTCCTCGCGCCGAACCCGGCGACGCTCCTCGACCGCTCCGACCTGGTCTTCCTCGACGCGATCGGGGCGGGCTATTCGCGCCCGCTGGGCGAAACCAAGGGGGACAAGTTCTGGGGCGTCGATCAGGACGCCGACGCCTTTGCGCGGGCCATCACGCGGTTCCTCTCGCTGTACCACCGGTGGAATTCGCCCAAGTTCCTGTTCGGCGAATCCTACGGCACCACGCGCTCGGCCGCCCTCGTCGACGTCCTGCAGGACCAGGGCATCCAGATCAACGGCGTGGCGCTGCTGTCCTCGATTCTCAACTACGGCATCCGCAACCCGGGCTTCGACCGGCTCTACGTGGGCTATGTGCCCACCTACGCCGCGGCGGCCTGGTACCATCACCGCTTGGAGGCGCCGGCGCCCGACCTGGCGGCCTGGCTGCAGGAGGCCCGGGCCTGGGCGGCCGGCCCCTACGCGGCGGCGCTCGAGCAGGGCGACGATCTGCCCGCGGCGGACGCGGACCGCATCGCGCAGCAGCTGCATCATTACACCGGTTTGACGGTCGCGTTCATCCGCGCGAACCACCTGCGCGTGCCGCTCGGCCGGTTCCGCAAGGAACTGCTGCGCGACGAGCACCGGACGATCGGCCGCTATGACGCCCGCTTCACGGGCATCGATGCGGACGATGCGGGCGAGACCCCCGAATTCGACGCCTCGTCGACCGGCGTCACGGGCGCCTTCATCGGCGCCCTGCACCAGTATCTCGAGGAGGAGCTGCATTATCCGAGCGACCTGCGCTACTGGCCGAGCGGCCCGGAGATCAACGCCCATTGGGATTGGCACCACCAGGTGCCCGGCACGACCGAGCATCAGACCCAGCCGGACGTCGCGCTGGATCTCGGCTCGGCGCTGCGGCAGAATCCGGCGCTGCGCGTGTTGTCCTTGAACGGCTGGTACGACATGGCGACGCCGTTCTTCGAGACCGAGTACGACCTCAAGCACCTCGACCTCGATCCGGCGGTGCGCGGCCACGTGCGGTTCGTCTACTATCCGTCGGGCCACATGGTCTATCTGAATCCGGCGGCGCTGACCCAGATGCGGACGGACCTGGACCGGTTCTACGACGAGGCGGCGGGAAAGTGACGGGGGTCGGATGCGGCGACTTGCGAATCCCGGGAATTCGCCCAGACTTGTTTTCATGAAACGAAGCGCATCCGCGGTCTGGCACGGCAACCTGAAAAGCGGCCGGGGCGCGCTGTCGAGCGACAGCGGGGTGCTCAAGGCGACCCCCTATTCCTTTGTCGCCCGCTTCGGCGACGGGGCCGGCACCAACCCGGAGGAGCTGATCGCCGCCGCCCACGCCGGCTGTTTCACGATGGCCCTGTCCGCCGCACTGGAAGGCGCCGGCTTCGTCGCCGACCAGCTGGAGACGAGCGCCGCGCTGACGCTCGAGAATCTGCCGGCCACGAGCTGGACGGTGACGGCGATTCATCTGACGAATTCGGCCAAGGTGCCCGGGATCTCGCCGGAGAAGTTCGCCGAGATCGCCGCCGGGGCGAAAGCCAACTGCCCCATCTCCCGCTTGCTGAAGGCGGCGGAGATCACCCTGACGGCCAAGTTGGTCTAGGTCCAAGCCGGGCGGGGCTTCGGCGCTCGCGGGCCGCTGCGGCCGCGGTCCGACGCCCGCCTGCTGCGCGCGCCCGCTTTGTCCTCGGCCTGTCCTTTTCATCGTCCCGCCCGCTCGGCCGCGCCCGAGGCCGGGGTGCCGACGGTGGGGGCGCCCGAGCCCTCGGCGGCACCGCCGCACCCGGACGCGCTCCCGCCGGACTTTGACGCCGAGCTCGCCTTCCTCGCCGAAACCGGTCCGGACGGGCGTAGCCCCATCGCCGGGCCGGAGCGCCTAGCCGTTTTTCGGGCGGCACTCGCCGCCGGTCAGCCGGCTCCCTTGACCGCGAAGGAACTCACCTGGGCCGGTCGGGTGGGCTGGCGCAATCATGCGCGCTGCATCGGACGGCTGTACTGGCCGACGCTGCGGGTCCGAGACGCCCGCACCCTCACGCGCGCGGATGAGATCTGCGCGAGCCTGGAGGAGCACCTCGCGCTGGCGACCAATGGGGGCGCGGTGAAGT
>Ga0116230_10001258_pt1 | contig 23746 bp, 21 predicted proteins | sample S1TSphfallax_3_FD_88678 | JGI IMG/M metagenome (GOLD analysis project Ga0116230, IMG submission 88678) | Host-associated microbial communities from peat moss isolated from Minnesota, USA - S1T2_Fd - Sphagnum fallax MG | ecosystem: Host-associated > Plants > Peat moss > Unclassified | place... | reverse complement strand
GGTTGCAACGGGGTCCTGCTTTCGCAGCCAGCGCTTGAGCGTCTGATGGAACCGCTCGATCTTGCCCTGGGTCTGGGGGTGATAGGGCTTGCCGTGCTTGATGGTGATCCCTAAGCCTCACTCCTCCGGCCGGAAGAACTGAGGATTTGGGGGCGGACTCATCTTGAATGTCGGGGAAATCAGTCTGACCTCCAACCGGCTGGACATCGCTGCTAAAGACGGGCTGACGATTTTCACCTACACGGCCGAGCCCGGTTCCCGCTCCGAGGACGCTCTGAAGCGCCTCGGCAGCTGGTCTGCCACTCAGGCCATCCGAACGACGACATCTGACCAGGTAACCGGCGAAGTCGGGGTGGCACTTTGACTGGGATTCCAATTGTCTCTAATTGTGCTGCGCAAGCGCGCGCTGGTCTGCTCGGCTGAGCGTCGCGGCTACACGGTTCGGAGCTGTGCGAGCTGGCCCTCGACCGCGCTGACGGTCGAGTCCGGTACTCCGACGGTCTCATCCCGAGCTGCCCCGATGGCATCTGGTGCGCGGTCGAGGATGTCAGTGACAATCTCCGTGCACCGCTGACCCGGCAGACCCCAGCTCGCTCCTTCGTTGACGAGTCGCTGCGCGGTGACCCGATTGGTTCGGTGGACACCGTCGATGTACATCGCCAGCCGATCGTCGTCATAGGCGAGCGTGCACATCACGTCATAGAGAGGGGCGAGGTGCAGCACTCCGGAGCGTTCGTGGAGGAGCGAGAAGTTCTTTGCATGCGCGTCGCCGTTTCCGACCAAGGTGTTGAGGGTGACCGCCTGGAGGAGGCGCTCCAAGGAGCCTCGGACCGTCACCGCGGCGACGATGTCCGCGATCCTTGCCAGTGACGGCCCACCGTCGTCCTGGTACTTGTCATCCGGCCTCGTCCCAGTCGCCTGGCAGAAGTCCTCTTGGTGGATCCGCTCAACCGTGCCATCGGATTGGACCAAGCGGTCGTAGCGCTCGACGACGATGAGCTTTCGTCCCGCAACCTCCGTGGTCTCCACGGTCGCAACCTGGAGGCCAAGGTGCTTCGCAATGCGCATGCAGAAAGCCTCGTTCTCAACCGTGTTCGGGTAGGCGGCGATCTCGGGCTTGAGGATGTGCGTGGATGGCGTACCGTCCACGGGACGCCCCCACGTTCCGTCCGGCATCCGCGTCAGGAGCAGCTTCTCCTGCACGCCGGCGAGGGAAATCCGGACCCGGCCTCCTGCCCCGAGTGGCGCGTTCCTGAGATTGCGCATCAGGTCGGTGAGTTCCTCGTCGGAGAGGGGCTCGGCGGTCAGTGTCGTTGACGATGGGGGAGTGGATTCCTCCATCGGCTGAATGACGATCGCGCCGGCACAGTCGCGGCCGAGCGCCTTAATTAATGCGTAGGTGTCGTCACCATCAACTCCGAAATGTCGGGCGATGATGCGTCGCGATTCGCCTTCAGGGAGGAGGCCGTCGAGGAACGGCCGGACGATGCCCTGGGGGTAGCGCTCCGCCCGGATGGGAAGCGACAGCGACAGCAGCGGGGAACCTGGTGCATACAGCCTGCAGGCCTCGTCCGTGTACGTAAGGCGCAGTCGGCGTCGTTCGCTGTCGATCGTCGCCACGCACGATCCGTAGAGCCAGACGGCAAGCTCGTCCGCCACTACCAGTCTGCCTTGTCCAGGGTCATGCGCACGCCGAGTTGCCGAAGCACCCGCAGGATCCGGCGGATTTGCTCCGTCTCCTTGCCGCTTTCGAGATTCGAGAGGTAGGTCCGGTTCAGTCCGGCGATCTCAGCGAGCTGAGCTTGGGAGAGCCCCACTTCCTTCCGGTAGTGGCGGATGGCTGCGCCCAAGGACTCCGGGGCGTACACGCGGTATGGCCCATGGGAGGTCGGGGACGGATCGCATGTCTCCATATCCGGACATAGTAGCTCTGTCCGGATTTAAGGACGAGAGCTTTGTGTCTTGATTTCAGGACATCGGAGGTGCTCCCCATGGCAACGAGGACCAGCACCCACAGCACCGAGTCCACTCCTGAGACCACTCCCGAGACCACGGAGAGCAGCGCTACTCGAAGGGAACGTCCGTCAACCGGGTGACCCTCGCAGGCCGTCTCGGTTGCGTCGGTGCTGCCGTCAAGACCGACGCTCGGCGTGACCTTTGTCTGGGGTGGAGTCGCAGACCACGTCGGCCTCGACTGATTCAGTCTCATTGTCGTCTTCCCGCTCTATGGTGGCCATTGGCTTCAACTTGTTATCTCCCTGACCGGACCCCCGTGAACTGATCCACCCGTTGTGCGAGTCCGACGTCCAGTAGTGGGCAGGAGGACAAGCACATGAAACGACGCCGGCACGCGCCTGAGCAGATCGTCCCCAAGCTCGCCGTCGCCGACAAGCTCCTCGGCGAGGGCAAGACCGTCGAGGAGGTCTGTCGCGAGCTCGAGATGACCGAGTCGACCTTCCACCGGTGGCGGAACCAGTTCGGCGCCATGAAGGCCGACGACGCCAAGCGCTTGAGCCAGCTCGAGGCGGACAACGCGCGACTGAAGAAGATCGTCGCTGATAACGAGGTCGAGATCGACGTGCTGTGCGAGGTCTCCCGTGGAAACTTCTGAGCCCGTCGCAGCGACGCCGGGCGGTCCAGATGGCACAGGACCGCTTCGGCTGCTCGCAGCGACGGGCGTGCGAGATCGTCGGACAGCCACGATCCATCCAGCGCCTCTGGCGCGACGATGCCCTGAAAGGCGCCCTATCGCAAGCGGAAGAAGCGCCTCCAGGGCATCGGGGCGACCGTTGGGCCGTTCTGCCCGATCGCGCCGAACGTGATCTGGGCGGCCGACTTCCCGTTCGACCAGACGCGAGACGGAAGGACGCTCAAGCTGTTGAACATCGTCGACGAGTACACCCGTGAGGCGCTGTCCATAAGGACCGAGCCAAACATCGACGCAAACGACGTCGTCGCCACGCTCGACACGATCGCCGGGACTCGGGGCCACCCGCCCTACATGCGCTTCGACCCCGGCCCGGAGTTCGTCGCCTATGCAGTGGCCGACTGGTGTCGCTTCAACGGCGCTGAGACGATCTTCATCGACCCCGGCTCACCGTGGCAGAACGGCTTCGTCGAGTCCTTCAACGTCCCGATGCGCGACGAGCACCTGAACGGCCAGCTCGTCGACAGCCTGCTCGAGGCGCAGGTGATGAACAAGGACTGGCGGATCGACTACAACGCGACCCGGCTGCACAGCTCGCTCGGCAACGTCCCTCCGATCGCATGGGAGTTCAACTACCGTCTGCAGGTCCCTCAAGCCGCATAACCATGTGTCCGGCTAGCGGGGGGAAGGTCACTCTGGCCTTCGCCTACGAGGCCGTCGCCCGTGGCGAGATTCCCTGCATCCGTATCGTCAAGCGCATCCTCATCCCCATCACTGGGCTCAACCGGCTCCTGGAGGGCGCCTGATGAGGTGTGCCTCCGACCAGGAAAATCGAGTCGCTGACAAGGGATTGCATGTAGATTGCATGTGACGTACACTGAGAACATGGGCACCACCAAGTCTCGCAACAGCCGCTCCGTCACTGTCGGCTTCTCCATCCCGGAGACCGAGCAGTCCCGCCTTGACCACCTCGTGGAAGTCTTCAGCGGAGGCAATCGGAGTGCCTTTCTACGGATGGCCATGGACCGCATGGAAGCAGCAGACCGTGCTCAGCGTCTCCGCTCCGTCCAGTCCTACGGAGCCAAGCGCTCTTCTGACCTTGGCATCGCTCCGAGCGAGATCAGCGACCGGGTGAAGCGAGTCCTCGCCCGCCGAGCGGAGGTGTGACCGAGGGGAGATCGGCACAGCCGGTCGTCTTCGACGTCAACGTCTTCATCGACGCTGTCGTCACGGGTCAAGATTCGTTCGAGTCGTGGCCGAGTCCGCCGCCAACCTCCGGGCACTACGCCGCTGACTGTGTTGGCATCGCCAACGATACGGTCGAGTTCAGCCAGTGGCTCAGCCCGCATGTGCTCACCAACATCGAACGGGTGCTCGAAACCCCTGAAGCCGACGGAGGCTTCGAGTGGGACCCGGAGCCCATCGAGGAGTACCTCAGCGTCCTTGTCGTGATCGCTGACGCGTCCGGTGGCGGAGTGCTCGAACCCGACGAGGCCGTCACCGACTGCCCCGACTACGAGAACAACCGCATCCTAGAGCTGGCGCTCGCTGCTCACGCCGTCCTCATCGTCTCGAACGACAGCGCCCTCCTCCACATGACGCCGTGGCGAGGCATCCCCGTCCTCTCCCCTCGTGACTTCGCTGCTCGGGTCGATGCCGCTCGTCGGGCGAAGCGTCGCTGAGCAATCGATTCCCGAACCGCAAATAACCCACACATCTTATTGGAGGTTGTACACTAAACTCCAATAAGGAGCTTCCATGTCAAAGGTTGTAAAGCGCCGCTGGCAGAGCGACTTTGGAGGGTCAGGGCTTCAACGGAGGGACCGTGTTCCCTGTGACTACGAAGCCTTCGTCCCCGATCCGCTCATCGGTCGCAAGATCGTTCTCGACGGCGACGTCGCCGCTGACATCGCTGACGCCGAGGCTGCCATCGTCCGTCTCAACGCCGAGGCACGGGCTCTCGTTGACACCGAGGCCCTTGCCCGCATCCTCTTGCGGGCCGAGGCCGTTGCCTCGTCACGCATCGAGGGACTGGAAGTCGGAGCCCGCCGGCTCCTCCATGCCGAAGTCATCCGTGGGCTACGGGAAGCCTCCTCCGATGTCACCGCTACCGAGGTGCTCGGGAACATCGATGCCATGGTCTACGGCGTCGATGCCATCGAACCAGGGGGACCCATCACGGTCGATGTGCTCCTCGAAGTGCATCGTCGGCTCCTGTCGGGCACCCGGCTTGAGGAGTACGGAGGCCGGTTTCGCGAGAAACAAAACTGGATCGGCGGAAGCAGCTTCAACCCGTGCTCTGCCGCGTTCGTCCCACCGCCTCACGAGTACGTCGAGGAGTTGATGGCGGACCTCTGCGCCTTCTCCAGTGCCGACGACCTCCCCGCTGTCGCACAAGCGGCGATCGCTCATGCGCAGTTCGAAACGATCCACCCCTTCGTAGATGGCAACGGTCGAACGGGACGAGCACTCATCCATCTCATCCTTCGCCGGAGAGGACTGGCGGTCCGTGTCCTTCCGCCCGTCTCGCTCGTACTGGCGACCTGGGCGCAGAGCTATGTCGATGGGCTCACGCAGTTCCGGTTCGTCGGGTCAGCCACATCGCCGAAAGCGGTCGAGGGGATCAACACGTGGGTCGGGCGCTTTGCCGGAGCGTGCACTCGGTCCGTCGCTGATGCCACCACCTTCGAGGAACGAGCTGCTGCTCTTGAAGAACAGTGGCGAGAGCGAGTCGGCAGGATCCGAGCCCACTCTGGAACGGACCGACTTCTGCGGAGCCTTCCAGGTGCCCCGATCCTCACGGTGGACAGTGCTGCTGCATTGATCGGGAGGACCTTCAAGCCTGCGGCTGACGCCATTGAACGACTCGTCGATGCGGGCATCCTCAAGCAGGTCACCGTCGGTCGGCGCAACCGTGCCTTTGAGGCTCCTGAGGTGATCGCTGCTTTCACGGATCTGGAGCGACAGCTGGCAAGTCCCGAAGGCGACACTCGGACGAGCGAACCGGCGCGAACCGTTCCTCGGCGGAAGTAGATCGCGCCGGCCGTCAAACGTACGTGTTCGACCAAAAAGTGCAGACCCGTTGACCGCAGCAGTGGTGCCATTTGATAATAGTTCTGCACTCACGGACTATTCACAAAGCGCTGGGTCACAAGCCTCGTTAGCATCGAGGGACGCAACATGGGAGAGCTTTTGATGTCGAGTTACATGTGTCCGGCATGCTCGACGACGCAGGAGACGCCAGAAGGTGTTGCTGGCTTCCGTTGCCGGAAGTGCCTGGTTGATGTCCAGAGGATCAGCTGTCCAAGGTGCTCACACATCCTGAGTCTCTACGGTCCGGTCACTGGCGGAGGCGCGATGACGTTCCGCTGTGCCAACTGTCGGCGCAACATGGTCGTCTCGAAGCAACTCCTCCGCTCGATCAACACCGAGGCCAAGGAAGCACGCCTGAGGTCGAGGGAGCGCGAGACCGCCAAGCGCAACGCCGACCTCGACAGCTACCTCGCCGAGCTGACCGGGTTGCTGGCAAACGCGCTCGACAACCGTAGGCACTTCAACTTTTCCTCACTCAGAGTGACACCCAAGGTCCAGCAGTTCGTTCCCGCCAAACTGACTACTGCCGAGCCCGCTCCCGACCGAGACGCCTTCCTGCCGCCTGCGCCGACGGGGTTCGGCGCGCATTTTCCGGGGGCGCGGAAACGTTACGACACGGAGTTGGCCAGTGGCGAGGAGCTGTACCGAGCCGCTTTGGAGTCGTGGACGAAGGGTGAGGACATCCGTCGAGCGGCACTCGAGGCTGCCAATGCGGATCACGATGCCGAGCGTGCCGCCGCTACCGCGTCTGCCAAGGCACACAACGCGGCGATTGATGATCTGGAACAACAGTGCCGCGCTGGGGATGCTCGCGCTGTCGCCGGCTACTTCTCCCAGGTCCTTGAAGCGAGCCACTATCCGAAGACCTTTCCTCACGAAGCACGTGTCGCCTACACGCCTCCTTCGCGCCAGCTCGTTGTCGAGCTTGAGCTACCGGAGATGAAGGTGGTCCCAGAGGTGAAAGAGTACCGATACGTGAAGGCCCGCGACGAAATCACCGGAGCACCCCTACCCGCAGCGGCCCGGAAGTCGCTGTATACGTCGATCATCGCCCAGCTGGCACTGCGCACGATCAACGAGGTCTTCCGCGCCGACGTGGCATCGACCACGGATACCGTCGTGCTGAACGGCCGGGTCCACGCGATTGACCAGCGGACCGGAAAGCGGATTCACCCGTGCCTTGTCACGGTTCGCACGACCCGGGACCAGTTCCTCGAACTCGACTTGCACAATGTCGAACCTACGGCGTGCCTGAAAGGGCTGACCGCCTCACTATCGCGAAGCCCTTCGGAGCTCACCCCAGTCCGACCGGTGCTCGAGTTCGACATGGTCGACCCGCGTTTCGTGCAGGAGGCCGATGTTCTTTCGACGCTCGACACGCGTCCTAACCTTATGGAGCTCTCGCCGAAGGAGTTCGAGTCGCTCATCACGAACCTGTTCGAGAAGATGGGACTTGAGACGCGTCAGACCCAAGCCTCGCGAGACGGTGGCGTCGACTGCGTTGCCTATGACCCACGCCCAATCTTTGGAGGCAAAGTCGTCATCCAGGCGAAGCGGTACAAGAACACGGTCGGCGTGAGCGCCGTCCGCGACCTCTTCGGAACGATGCAGAACGAGGGAGCTTCGAAGGGCATCCTCGTTACGACGAGCGGCTATGGCCAGGCGTCGCATGATTTCGCCAATGGCAAACCGCTTGAGCTGCTCGACGGGGGGAACTTGCTGTACCTGCTCCATGAGAACGCAGGTATCGATGCGAAGATTGAAGCGCCAGCGGATTGGGTCGATCCCAGTGCGAATGGTGAGCTCCCTGATCGTGGTTCGTCAGTTTGAGTATCGGTAAAGTCGAGAAGTCCCGTCGGGGAACGCCGTTGAAATGATGTCACGACGCCTCGTGGTGGGAGGATGGCTCACGAGGTGGCGCCATGCGTTGCTCGACAAGCCTCCTATGCCCTATGGCTCGGGCCAGATTCGTGGATGATCGGGCGCAGCACGGGCCGAATGATGCCGATTTCGCATCGATGCGGAGCTTTGCCAGGCAAGGTTGGCGGCGTCGATAGCTAGCGCTGCGGGCTGCGCCTCTGCATCGCTGCTGGAAGTCCATCGGATCCTGGAGGCGTACTCGGCGTTGTAGGTTCGGCTTGTCAACCGAGGCTAAGCAGGAGATGTGACGCGCACTCGTGTGAGTGGTGACTCGGGCAGGGGATGAACCGGGAGGATCATGAGGCCTTCGGCGGGGTCGCCCAGCGTCGAATAGGTGCCTTCCAGTGCAAGAAGTCCCGTCAGTGCAGCCAAAGCGGCATCGACTCGGTCAAGAGTAGGCAATGATGCTGCGTCGACACCAAAGCGATTGAGCACGTGGCTCCGAAACCCCCGCTTCGTTTCGTCAACGTTGCGCAGCCTTCCGGCGAGAAGCACTGCCGTCGCCTCGGGGAACACCTCGGCAGCCGTTCCGAGTACGACTGGGCCACGGAAAAGTTCGTAGTGCGAAGCCAACGCTTCGTAGAGCGAGAAGCCCACCCGCATCCAGCGGTAGAACGGATGAGGTCCCGGATCTGCACCTGTCGAGAAGGCAGTGATTCCGAGCTTTCTCAGCGCTCGCTCGGATTCGCGACTCTTTCCGGACCCCGACCAGCTCGACGGAGCATCGATGCATACGATGCTGGGCCGGATCTCGTCGACGACCTGACGCACCACGTCGTCAATCGTCAATCGACCAGCACTGGCAACTAGTCGTCGGTCGTGGTCGAGCGCGACGAGGTCCAGCCCTTTGCGAGCCTCGGCGACATCGATGCCAAGCGCAACGCCCACTCGGTATCTGTCCGCGCTGTACTTGTCCGCGCTGTACCTGTTTGCGCCGAGGATCATCGCCCCACGCTAGGTCTCAGGGCGGGTCGATCGGGTCGTGGTACACATGGCCATGCTCTCCTACCGGTCCGAAGGCTCACTCTTGTCGATCCGTTCGAAGGGCTCCATCTTGTCGATCGGGTCAGTCGGCTCGGTGCTATCGATCGGGTCGATCGGGTCGTGCGCATCCTTCGCGTCCGTCGGCTCGTTCTGTTCCGCAGCGTCGTTGCTCTCGGCGGTGTCTGTTCTCTCCGTCCTGTCTTGGCGCACGGTCCGAGGTGTCCTGCGAGGTCGCTGATACCCATTCGACCTGTGTCCCTTTGCGGACGAGAAGATCCCGGATAACGTGCTCGGGCAGCATCATGCGACGTTGGCCCGAGCGTCTTGTGGCGACGTGGAAGTCGTTCCCGGTTCGGTTACTGGCTCGGGGTCGAGGATCCGATAGCCGATGAGCTTCACCCGGTCGGACACGAGGAACCACGCGAGCGCATACGCCCACACGAACGCAACCCACTTCCACCCGAGAGCGCTCATGAAGATCCCGAGGCCGGCGAGCAGAGTCGCGATCATCTCGGCGCCGATCACCGCGAGGAGCAGGACACGACGCGGCGGGATCGACCAGAACGGACCGCGGGTGCGGGTCAGGAAGATCGTCATGGAACCGGCTACCGACAACATCAGGTACATGAGCGTCTGCACGTGTGCCCGATCGAAGTGGAAGACACGATCGCCGAGGAGGAACAGCCCAAAGGCTGCCACGGGTCCTACGAGACCGAGAATCGATGCCATGCCGATGACGACGCGCATGTTCCACGTCTGAGGCTCGTCTCGATAGTGCACGTTGTCGTAGGCAATGGAGAGAATCGCGCCATCATTCAGAAGGGCGAGCAGCACGATCATGATCGCGGTGACGGGGAAGAAGTTGAAGATCAAGATTGCCGCCGAGACGAACACCAGCACCCGCAGCGTCTCCGAGATCCGATAGATCGCGTAGCTGTTCATTCGCTGGACGATCCGGCGGCTTTCCTTGATGGCGTCGATGATCACCGAGAGGCCCGGACTTATCAACACGATCGAGGCTGCTGCGCGCGCTGCGTCGGTTGCACCGGACACCGCGATGCCACAGTCGGCCTTCTTCAATGCGGGAGCATCGTTCACGCCGTCGCCGGTCATTGCGACGATATGACCATGCTTTTGCAAGGTCTCGACAATGTGATATTTGTGCTCGGGAAACACCTGTGCGAAGCCGTCCGCCTGCTCGATGGAGGACGCGTCGGCTGCGGTTGCATCGGCCTTGACGTCGCCGAGACCGGCGGCGTCGAGGATGTTCGTTCCCATCCCGAGCGTGCGCGCAGTTTCCCTCGCGATGGCGATGGCGTCGCCGGTCACCATCTTCACCGAGACTCCAGAGGCGACGGCTGTGGCGATTGTCGCCTTGGCGTCGGCACGTGGGGGATCGAACAGCGGGAGCACGCCGAGGAATTGCCACTCGCCATCGCCGTCCGCACGGGCAACGCCAAGTGCGCGATAACCGCGCTTGGCGAACTCGCCGACTGCCTGCTCCACGGCGTGACGAACGCTCTGCTGGTTGGAACAGAGCGCGAGGATGACCTGCGGTGCCCCCTTCGTCACCTTGAAGGAGGCTTTGGTGTCGAGCTTCACCGTCGCCTCGGTGCGCTTGCCCAACGGGTCGAACGGCTGGTAGTCGACGACGGTGTAGGCGTGCAACGTCTTTTGGTCCGTGACCCCGGCGAGCACGGCCAGATCGATGACGTCATTGTCGTCCGCACGCGATGCCAGTGCCCCCGCGAGGATGACGTCGGCAGCTTCGACATCGGCAACCCCGAACGGCTCCCCGAGTGTGAGCTTGTTCTCTGTCAACGTGCCAGTCTTATCCGTGCACAGGACGTCGACCCCAGCGAGCTCTTCGATCGCGACGAGCCGGCTGACGACGGCCTGCTTCTTCGCCAACAAGCGTGCCCCGACCGCCATCGTCACCGACAGCACTGTCGGCATCGCGACGGGGATCGCAGCGACCGTGAGCACCAGGACGAACTGCAATGTCGTGAAGAACGGCTCGCCTCTCAGGCTCGAGACGACGACGATCACCGTCACCATGACGAGCGCGAGCAGGATCAGGTATTGACCGATCTTGAGCACGGCTCGCTGGAAGTGGCTCGCGGTCTTCACATCTTGTACGAGCTCGGCGGTCTTGCCGAAGTAGGTGTTCGTTCCTGTCGCGAAGACGAGGGCGCCGATCTCGCCTTTTCGCAGGATCGAGCCGGAAAATACAGCGTCCCCGGTTTGGCGCGTTGCCGGGAGGGACTCCCCGGTGAGGGCGGACTCGTCGACTTCCACCGGGTCCCCGTCGAGCAGGCGCGCGTCAGCCGGGATGACGTCACCAAGACGCATCCGGATCACGTCGCCCGGTACGAGCTCACGAGACGGCGGGGTTGCCCACGTGCCGTCCCGCTGCACGCGAGCGGTGACGGCGAGCTGGGCCTTCAGGGCGTCGATCGCCTTGCTGGCTGAGCGCTCCTCGGTGAAGCCGACGGTGGCGTTAGCCACGAGCAGGATGAAGATGATGATGAAGTCCGGCCAGTGCTTCAGCACGCCGGAGAGGATCACGGCGATTTCGATCATCCACGGGATCGGACCCCAGAAGTAGGAGAGCAGCTTGAGAACAGGGTTGCTTTTCTTTTCCTCGATCTCGTTTGGCCCGTACTGGACAAGGCGCATGGCAGTCTCGGCCGACGTGAGCCCAGTGGCTGAGTAGCCAAGCCGCTCCTTCACTTCGAGAAGGGGAAGCGTCTTGAGGTCGTCCTTTGACGTAGCGGTCACCACGTGTCGTGCGTCCGGCTCGACGGTCGAGCTTTTTGTACTCATCGTCGCTCCATGGAGGCGGAGTACTCGCCGCTCCTCGCCGCTCGGTTGCAGTGGGCTCGGTGCACGAGCAGGTCCTGCGCGGCCTTGGCGCGTGTTGCCTCGCCACACCACAGCTCGAGGGCGGGCTGCTGGAGGGCACGCCCGTAGGAGAACGAGAGGCTCCAGGGTGCTCCGCCCGAGAAGTGGAGGTTGAGCTCGTTGAGACGGAGAGACGCGAGCTCGGGCGTCTGGCCGCCAGAGAGAAAGACGATGCCGGGGACCGCCGCAGGCACCGTCCGCAAGAGACAGCTTGCTGTCGCGTCCACCACGTCGCTGACACGATCCTGGACGGGACATGTCGAACCGGGAAGCACCATGTTCGGCTTGAGCAGCATGGCCTCGAGGTGAACACCCTGGACGTTGAGGGCCCCAAAGACCACCCGCAGAACCTCCGAGCTCACCTCCAGGCACCGCTGCAACGTGTGTGCGCCGGCCATGAGCACTTCCGGCTCGACGACGGGAACGAGACCCGCCTCTTGACACAGTGCTGCGTAGCGTGCGAGGGACACGGCGTTTGCCTCGAGGCAGCCTCGGCTCGGCGTGGCCTCGCCGATGGCGAACACCGCACGCCACTTGGCAAAGCGGGCGCCGAGCTCGACGTACCCAGCGAGCCGCTCGCGAAGTCCGTCGAGGCCGTCAGTCAGCCGCTCACCTTCGTGTCCGGCCATAGCGCTTGTTCCCATGTCCACCTTGATGCCAGGGACGATTCCGGCTTCGCTGAGCATGCGTACCAGTGGTGTGCCGTCGAGAGCACATTGGTGGATCGTCTCGTCGTAGAGGATGGCCCCACTGATCGACTCCCCGAGTCCTGGTGCGCTCGCGAGCAGCTCTCGATAGGCGCGCCTCGCTTCAACGCTCTGTGGGATGCCGAGCGCCGCAAAGCGCGCGTTGCACGTCGTCGTGCTCTCGTCCATCGCAAGGATGCCCTTGTCATGAGCGACGAGTGCCTGTGCCGTGGTGACGAGCACCGACGTCTCCGAGTCTGGGAGCAGCGTCCCGCCGGTCATGGGCGCGCTGGAAGGGGAGCCGACGCCTTCACGGTCCACATCCAGTCGAGGATCTCCGGCATGTCTCGGCCGTGGACGTCGACGTAGGCTTTGTGCTCGACGAGCTTGTCCTGCATTGTCTGCTTCAGGTAACTCCCCGTGGCCCCGAGCTCGGGGAGCCGGTCGATCACGTCCTGGACGAGATGGAAGCGATCAAGACCATTCTGCACACGTAAGTCAAAGGGTGTCGTGATCGTCCCCTCTTCCTTGTAGCCACGCACGTGCAGGTTCTGGTTCGCTCGTCGGTAGGTGAGGCGGTGAACGAGCCACGGGTATCCGTGAAAGGCGAAGATGATGTGCTTGTCCCTGGTGAAGATCGAGTCGTAGTCGACATCGCTGAGGCCGTGCGGGTGCTCGGAGCTCGGCTCGAGCTTCATCAGATCGACGACGTTGACGACTCGGATCTTGAGCTTTGGGAGGTGCTCGCGAAGGATCGACGTCGCCGCAAGGATCTCCAGTGTCGGCGTATCGCCGCAGCAGGCCATGACCACATCTGGCTCATCGTCCTGGTCGTTACTTGCCCACTCCCAGATGCCGATCCCCTCGGTGCAGTGCACCGTCGCCTCGTCCATGGTGAGCCATTGCGGGAGGGAGTGCTTGCCGGCCACAATGACGTTGACATAGTTATGACTCCTGAGGCAGTGGTCGGTGACCGACAAGAGGCAGTTCGCATCCGGTGGAAGGTAAATGCGGACGATATCCGCTTTTTTGTTGACGACATGATCGAGAAAGCCTGGATCTTGGTGCGTGAAGCCGTTGTGGTCCTGCTGCCACACGTGGGATGCGAGCAGATAGTTGAGCGAGGCGATCTCCCGGCGCCAGGGCAGCTGGGTGGTAACCTTCAACCACTTCGCATGCTGGTTGAACATCGAATCGACGATGTGGATGAACGCTTCGTAGCAGTTGAACAGCCCATGGCGACCGGTGAGCAGGTATCCCTCCAGCCACCCCTCACATTGGTGCTCGGAGAGCATCGAGTCGAGCACCCGTCCTTGCGGGGCGAGGAACTCGTCCCCGTCGACGGTGTCGGCTTCCCACTGCCGGTTCGTCACCTCGAAGACCGCCCCGAGCAGGTTCGAGAGCGTCTCGTCGGGACCGAAGATCCGAAAGTGCCGGTACTGCTTGTTGAGCGCGACGACATCACGGAGGAAGTCACCGAGCACCAGGGTGTCTGCGGCGTTCACCGCCCCTGGTGAGACGACATCGACGGCATGGTCGCAGTAGTCCGGCATCTGCAGTTCGCGGAGAACGCCGGCGTTCGTGTGGGGATTGGCGCCCATGCGTCGAGCGCCCTTCGGTGCGAGCTCCGCGAGCTCCGCGATGAGCCTGCCCTCCTCGTCGAAGAGCTCTTCCGGCCGATAGCTCCGCATCCACGCTTCGAGCAGTGCGACGTGCTCGGGATGCTCGGCGTCGACGAGCATCGGGACCTGGTGTGAGCGAAACGTCCCTTCGATCGCGAGCCCGTCGACGACCTTCGGACCCGTCCAGCCCTTCGGGGATCGAAGGACGACCATCGGCCATCTCGGACGTGTCGTCGCACCCCGCTCTCGCGCTGCGGCCTGGAGCTCTCGGATGTCCTCGATGACCTCATCGAGCGTGCTCGCCATGAGTTCGTGCATGGTCTCGGGGTCATCGCCCTCGACGTAGTGCGGTGTCCACCCGCAGCCACGGAGGAACTGGTCCAGCTCTTCTGGATCGATGCGCGCGAGCACCGTGGGATTCGAGATCTTGTAGCCGTTGAGGTGGAGGATCGGCAACACTGCGCCGTCGCTCACCGGATCGAGGAACTTGTTCGAGTGCCATGACGTAGCGAGAGGTCCGGTCTCGGCTTCGCCGTCACCGATGACACAGGCGACGACGAGATGCGGATTGTCGTACACGGCCCCGAATGCATGACTCAGCGAGTAGCCAAGCTCGCCGCCCTCGTGGATCGATCCGGGCGTCGTCGGTGCGACGTGGCTGGATATACCCCCGGGAAAGGAGAATTGGGTGAACAAGCGCTTGAGGCCGGCCTCGTCCTGGCTGACGTCCGGGTAGATCTCGCTGTAGGTGCCTTCGAGGTAGGTGTTGCCGACGACTGCGGGACCTCCGTGGCCCGGTCCGGCGATGTAGAACATGTCGAGGTCGTACTTGTTGATCACCCGGTTGAGGTGGACGTAGATGAAGTTCTGACCTGGCGTCGTACCCCAGTGGCTGACGACGAGCGGCTTGATGTGGGCGAGCTCGAGTGGCTTCTCGAGCAGGGGATTGTCGTAGAGATAGATCTGTCCCACCGATACGTAGTTCGCAGCGCGCCAGTAGGCGTCGACCTTCCGCAGAAGCTCGGGGGCGAGGGTTGCTCCATCAGCCCCAAGTGCGCGTGCCACGGCACTTCGAGCATCGCCGAGTGCGTCACGGGTGTGGTCCGTGGCAGGTCCTTCGGCCGCTGAGATGGCTGATGAACTGTCAGTGACTGGGTACGGCGAGGGGTTCGACAAGGGTGGCCGCCTCCGAGGATGCAGCGGCTGAGCCGCCGGTGTTCCCTCGCTATAGAAGGCCATTTCGACCCTACACTTCTGCCGTGCGCGTAGCTCGGCACGAGCTGGCCACCGGTGATGGCCCCTGTCGCGAATCAGACCGTAAGCCCGCCGCCGAGCAAAGTACGCACGTGATGTGCGATTTCAATGTCCTCGCGCGCTTCTACCACGAGTACTGCAGGTAACACACCAGTGTGCGTGATACGACGGTCGCCGCTCGACGTCGTGTTCTGGACGTCGTCCAGGTGGACCCCGAGGTAGGCGAGCCGAGCACAGGTGTCCGACCGAAGACGAGATGATCTCTCACCGGCACCACCAGTGAACACCAGGGCGTCGATACCTTCCATTGCTGCGACCATCGACGCGACGTAGCACTGGATGCGATAGACGTAGACGTCGTAGGCGAGGAGTGCGGCATCGTCCCCGGCGTCTGCGGCACCGATCACCCGGCGGAGGTCACCCGAGATGCCCGACAGGCCGAGCAGCCCTGCTCCGGTCTCGAGCATCGACTCCACCTCACCTGCGGATAGGCCCTTTTGTCGTTGCACCCAGAGGACCAGTCCCGGGTCGAGACTGCCGGGACGTGTGGCCATGACGAGTCCATCCATCGGCGTGAACCCCATCGTCGTGTCGACGGAGCGGCCATAGCCGACTGCAGCGAGCGAGGCGCCCGCGCCGAGGTGGGCCGTCACGATGCGAAGCTGTCCACGTGGTTGACCGAGCAACGAAGCCGCTCGATGGCTCGCCCACTCGTGACTGAGCCCGTGGAAGCCGTAGCGGCGTAGACCCCACTGCTCTCGCCACAGGCGAGGAAGCGCGTAAGTGGACGCCTTTGCCGGCATAGTGAGGTGGAAGCTCGTGTCGAAGCAGGCAACCTGGACGAGGCTGGGACGCAACTGCTGCAGGGCTCGCACTGCTGCGAGGCATGGTGGGTTGTGAAGGGGAGCGAGATCGACCAGCGCCTGAAGCGCGACGTCGATGCTCTCGTCGAGCACGACCGGACGGGTGAAGGCCGACCCACCGTGGACGACGCGATGGCCTGCGGCATCCGGGCGAGGCGCGTCGGCGAGGAAGTCGCTGAGTGCGGGAACGAGGTCATCCTGCCCCAGCGCATCGAGATCGGATGTCGCGAGCACCGTGTCGTGATCGTCGAGCACGCGTAGCTTCATGCTGCTCGATCCTGCATTGACGACGAGGGTGTTCACGGCTCCACCATGGCAGAGCGCGATGCGGCCTGGCAGTGCGCGCTGACAAGGCACGCCACCAGCTAGCGTCTGCGCCGAAGTCGCCTTCGGACGTGAGGGCTTGCCAGGGGAGTGGTGCTCCTGCGCTCGTCCGTGGAGGCCACCATGTCCAAGCTCACCGGGTCGGGTCACACCGGGTCGAGTGGCACCGGGTTGCGTCGCACCAGCCTCGGCCTGCCGGACGCGATCCTCGCGTGTCTGTTCGATGTCGATGGTGTGCTCACCGAGACAGCGAGCATTCATGCCGCGGCCTGGAAGGAGATGTTCGATGCCTTCTTGCACGAGCGCGCCGATAGTGGCGGTGTGCAGTTCGTCGCGTTTGACGACGTTGGCGACTACGACAGCTTCGTGGATGGAAAAACGCGGGCTGACGGAACGCGCTCGTTCCTCGCGGCGCGAGGCATTGTGCTCGACGACGGTCGGCTCGATGACGCTCCAGGTGTGCCGACCATCAACGGCCTCGCTAACGCAAAGAATGCCATCGTGCTGGAAAAAATCCGTGAGGATGGCGTCGCGCCCTTCCCCGGGTCGATCCGCTACGTGAAGGCCGTGCGTGAGGCGGGCTTGCGTCGAGCGGTGGTGTCTTCGAGCGCGAACTGCGCGGCCGTCCTCAGCGCTGCAGGTATCACCGACCTGTTCGAGATGTCCGTCGATGGCACGACCGTCGCTAGGGATCACCTCGCCGGCAAGCCGGCGCCGGACACCTTCCTCGCGGCCGCACAAGCGCTCGGCGTCGAGCCGGACCAGGCAGTGGTGTTCGAAGACGCGCTCTCGGGTGTCGAGGCCGGTCGAGCCGGGCACTTCGGCTTCGTCGTCGGCGTCGACCGGGTCGGACAGGCGGTCGCGCTGCGGGCGCACGGTGCCGACGTGGTCGTGACCGACCTCGCCGAGCTCATGGATGAGACGTGATCCAGCATGCGGCGTATCCCGCCGAACCCTGGTGCCTGCGCGAGACGCGTCTGGACCTCGACGTGCTCGCCCAGAGTGAGTCGTTGTTCGCTCTCGCAAACGGTCACATCGGTTGGCGGGGCAACCTCGACGAAGGTGAGCCGTGCGGCATACCGGGCTCGTACCTGAACGGCGTCTTCGAGCTCAGACCACTTCCCCATGCCGAGGCCGGCTACGGCTTCCCCGAAGCCAGTGAAACCGTGGTCAACGTGACGAACGGCAAGGTGATCCGGCTGTTCGTCGACGACCGGCCATTTGACGTGCGTGCCGGTCAGATGCGCAGCCACGAACGGCGACTGGACTTCTCGTCCGGTCTGCTCGAGCGCAGCGCGGATTGGCTCTTCCAGCCGGGACGCTCGATCAAGGTGCGTTCCGAGCGCCTCGTCTCCTTCGTGCAGCGGTCCGTCGCTGCGATCTCCTACGAAGTCGAGGCGCTCGACTCACCGGTGCGAGTCGTGCTTCAGTCCGAGCTGGTGGCAAACGAGCCACTTCCGCCGGGCAACGATGATCCCCGCGTCGCCGCAGCGATCGATGCAGCGTTGCGCCCCCTCGCGCACACGTCGAGCACCACCGGGGTGGCGCTCTCCCACGTCACGAGGACGAGCGGGCTATGCGTCGCGGCGACAATGGACCACCGGGTCGCCGGACCGTCGTCGGCGCGAGTGCGCACGGAGAGCGGCACTGATCTCGGGCGGGTCACGGTCACCGCCACCCTCGAGCCGGGCGAAGTGCTCCGGGTCGTGAAGTTCGTCACCTACGGCTGGTCGGCCGAGCGTTCGGCGTCCGCAGTACGTGACGAGGTGGCCGCAGCCCTGACCGTCGCCGTAGAGACCGGATGGGACGGGCTCGTCGCCGAGCAACGTTGCTATCTCGACGACTTCTGGCAACGATCAGATATCGAGATCGACGGCGACCCGGAGATCCAGCAGGCGGTGCGGTTTTCGCTGTTCCACGTGCTCCAGGCGGGCGCACGAGCCGAGTCGAGCGCAATCCCCGCCAAGGGTCTCACCGGACCGGGCTACGACGGCCATGCCTTCTGGGATACGGAGACCTTTGTCCTGCCGGTGTTGAGGCACATCGCGCCGGAGGTCGTTGCCCAGGCGCTGCGATGGCGTCACAGCACCCTTTCGATGGCGAAGGCGCGTGCCAGTGAGCTCGGGCTTGAGGGCGCAGTGTTTCCGTGGCGCACGATCGCCGGACGGGAGTGCTCTGGCTACTGGCCGGCGGGAACGGCAGCCTTCCACATCGGCGCCGATATCGCAGATGCGGTGGTCCGCTACGTCGACAGCGCCGACGATCTGGAGTTCGAGAGGGGCCCCGGACTCGAGCTCCTCGTCGAGACGGCCAGGATGTGGCGCTCGCTCGGGCATCACGACGCGCACGGAGCATTTCGGATCGACGGGGTTACCGGGCCGGACGAGTACTCCGCCATCGCCGACAACAACCTCTACACAAATCTCATGGCACAACACAATCTTGCGTACGCAGTCGATATCGTCCAGCGCCATGCTCGTGACGCTGCGTGCCTCGGCGTCGACGATCGCGAGGTCGCCGCGTGGCTCGCTGCGGCCGACTCGATGACCATCCCCTACGACGACGTTCTCCGGGTGCATCTGCAGGCGGAGGGGTTCGCGAGCCATGCAGTCTGGGACTTCGCGTCCACGCGTCCTGAGCAGTACCCCCTGCTGTTGCACTTCCCGTACTTCGACCTGTACCGCAAGCAAGTCGTGAAGCAGGCGGACCTCGTGCTCGCGATGCATCTGCGTGGGGACCGCTTCACCGCAGAGGAGAAGGCGCGCAACTTCGGTTACTACGAGGGCTTGACCGTGCGCGACTCCTCCCTCTCTGCCGCCACCCAGGCAGTGATCGCCGTGGAGGTCGGACAGATTGTGCTCGGACGTGCCTACCTGAGAGAGGCGGCGCTCCTCGATCTCGATGACCTCGAGCACAACACGCGTGACGGACTGCACGTTGCGTCGCTCGCCGGAACCTGGAGTGCCCTCGTTGCCGGCTTCGCAGGGATGCGAGATATGCACGGTAGGTTGCATTTCGCCCCCCGGCTGCCTGAGCAGATCGGTCGCCTCGCCATCAGGCTGTGTGTAGGCACGAGACGCTTGCGAATCACCATCACGCCCGAAGACACCCGTTACCAGCTGAGCCAAGGTGACACGCTGGAAATCGTGCACGACGGCGAGTTCATCGATGTCACGAGGGACGAGCCGACAATCCGCCCCACTCGCGCGAGCGCGCCCATCGATGCTCCGAGCCAGCCGCACGGCCGAGCACCGATCATGAGCTGACCCTGGTCGAAGAGCTCAGCGCACTCCCACCGTGACGTGGCAGGCCGCAAGGTGCTCGGGTGCTGCCTCCTCAAGCGTCGGGGCGACGTCCGCGCAGATGGGCTGGGCAAGCGGGCAGCGAAATCGGAAGCGACAGCCAGGCTCGGGATTGACGACGCGTGGCGGTTCACCGACGTCGGACGCGCTCACCTTCGTGCGAGCTCGGGGATCGGGCACCGCAGAGAGCAGGAGCTGGGTGTAGGGATGGACCGGCTCGTGGAGGACATCGTCGGTCGGGCCACTTTCGACGATGTTGCCGGCGTACATGACGAGCACCCGGTCTGCGACATAGCGGGCTGAGGCGATGTCGTGGGTGATGTAGAGGAATGACAGCCCTTGGTCCCGGAGTCCAGCCATGAGATTTAACAGCCCGATGCGGATGGAGACATCGAGCATCGAGACGGGTTCGTCGGCGAGGATGACCTTCGGTCCGTACGAGACCGCTTGGGCAAAGCCGACCCGTTGACGCTGTCCTCCGGACAACTCGTGCGGGTAGCGCTTCAGTACCTCGGCCCCAGGAGCGAGGCCGACGGATTCGAGCGCGCTCACAGCGGCATGGTGACGTGCGTCGACGGAGAGCTCGGGACGGTGGAGTTTCAACCCGCGAGTGATCGCATAGCCGATGGTGTGAACCGGATTGAGCGAGCTGAACGGGTCTTGGAAAACCATCGGTGCTTCACCTCGGTAGTCGAGGACGTCGCGCCTCGATCGAAGTGAGCCGAGGGGACGGCCACTGAAGAAAATTTCGCCCGACGTAGGTGGGTACACCTTGGCGAGCAGGCGCGCTACGGTTGACTTCCCGCTGCCGCTTTCGCCGACCAGCGCCACGATCTCACGTGGATGCAGCTCGAGATCCACGTCGTCGACGGCGTGCAGCCACTTGCCGAAGGCACCGCCGATCCGAAAGTGGCGAGTGAGCTTCTCCGTGCGCAGCAGCGGCTCAGCGCGCATCGAGGCCCCCGTCGACACCAGCGCCCTCGTACAACACGCAGCGAACAAGGGTCCCCGCGACGTTGACGAGCGGCGGCGGCAAGGAAGCACAGTGCTCTGTTGCGCTCGGACAGCGAGGGTGGAAGCGACAGCCAGATGGGAGGTTGGTGATGTCTGGCGGAGCTCCGGGAATCCCGTCGAGATGTACTCGCGGCCCATAGATCGAAGGAAACGCATCGAGGAGGCCCTTGGTGTAGGGATGGCGTGGTTCAGCGAAGATCGTCGACGTTGCACCGATCTCGACGATGGCGCCTGCGTACATCACTGCGAGGCGGTCCGAAAAGTTCGCCACGAGCGACATGTCATGGGTGACGAAGATCACGGCGAAGCCAAGACGTGCCTGCAGCTCTTTGATCTGGACCATGAGCGAGCGCTGCGCCACGACGTCGAGCGCTGACGTCGGTTCGTCCATCACGACGAGCTCGGGAGACAGCAGCAAGGCCATGGCGATCATGACCCGCTGACGCATGCCGCCCGAGAGCTGGTTTGGATAGCTCTTCAGGTGTACCGAGTCGATACCGACGAGCGCAAACACCTCACGAGAGCGCTCTCGGATCTCGTCCTTGTCCTTGTGGCCGTGCGCCCGCATCACGTCCGCGTACTGCGCCCCGATGCTCTTCACCGGATTGAGGGCATTCATCGCGCTCTGCATGACGACCGAGTAGTCACGCCATCGGACCATCCTCAGCTCTTTTGAACCCATCTGCACGAGGTTCTTGCCAGCGAAAACCACTGTTCCCGAAGTGACAGCGGCGGGCGGGGAGAGCAGCTGCGCGATGGCGAACAGCATCGTGGACTTTCCGCAGCCAGATTCGCCGACGACGCCAAGGAACTCGCCCTCTTCAAGCCCGAAGCTGACGCCGTCAACGGCGCGGGCGCCACCAATCGCCGTGGCATAGTCGATGCTGAGATCCTTGACGTCGAGAATCATGCAGCGGGGCTTCCCGTGCGCCGAGGAAGTGGGCGGGGGAGCCCGCCCCGGTTCCTGGCCTTGGCCCTGACCCTGCGCTTTGATCGGACGGGACGAAGTGCCGGGTTGCTCACTTCGTCGAAGGCGTAGTTCAACAGGGCAAAGGCACCTCCCAGGAGCGCGATGCCAAGCCCGGGGGCGATGGCCCAGAGCGGGATACCCGCCTCGAGTGCCTCGTTGTTCTGTGCCCAGTAGAGCATCGTGCCCCAGCTCTGCGTGGTGACGCTGCCAAGTCCGACGAATTGCAACCCTGCGGCGGCCAGCACCGAATAGACCGCCGCACCGAGGAAGTTCGCCACGATGAGCGAGGTCATCATCGGAAGGATCTCCGACACGATGATCCGCCAACGCCTCTCGCCGCGCAGCTGAGCAGCGATCAGGAAGTCCCGGTTGCGCAGCGACAGCGCTTGCGCGCGGAGCTGGCGTGCACCGTAGGACCATCCAGTGATGACAAGGACGGCGATGATGATCGCAATGCCGCCGTTCTTCGAATAGGACGCGATGACAATCACGAGTGGAAACGCCGGAATCACCAGGAAGATGTCGGTGACGAGTGAGAGCAGGCTGTCTGCGATCCCGCCGATGTATGCCGCAGTCACGCCGACGAGCACCGAAAGGATCGTCGCCAGCAATCCGGCAACGATGGCGATGACGAGTGAGACCCTCGTTCCCCAGACGAACTGGGAGAAGATGTCCTGTCCATACGACGTCGTACCGAAGAGGTGACCGGTAGAAGGCCCAAGGCCCGGTTGAAAAATTTCGGCGCTGGGGTTATCGGGGGCGACGACACCTGGAAAGATCGCCAGGAAGGTAAAGATCGCCAAGATGGCGACCCCGGCCATGGCTTTCGGGCTCGATCGGAGCGTGCGGAGGAACTTCATGCTGCGACCGTCATGTCGCCGATCGTGTGCGTGGGTCGAGAAATAGCGTCACGGCGTCGACCACGAGGATAGCGACGAGTACCGCCACGGTGATCAAGAGAAAGAGCGTCTGCATTAACGGGTAGTCCTCGTTCAGCACCGCCTGGAGCAAGAGATAGCCAACTCCGGGATAGGAGAACACGTACTCCACAAGGATCGCTCCACTCACGACGAATCCGAGGGACATGCCAAAGCCCGAAAGATTCGGCAGGATGGCGTTTCTTCCGGCGTAGTCGAGCATGATTCGCCATGGCGCGAGCCCCTTGGCTCGCGCCATGCGGATGTAGTCCTCGGAGAGCGTGGTGATCATGTTGTTGCGCATCGTGAGAATCCAACCGCCGATCGATGTGATGACGATCGTCAGTCCGGGCAGCACCGCATGCTCCAGCATGTTCGCGATGAACGTCCAGGTGAACTGGATCGACATCCCGTCGGTATAGCCCGAGCCCGCGGGAAGTAGCTGGAACTTGACGGCGAAGAGCCAGATCGCCATGAGGCCGACGAAGAAGTAGGGAAAGGCCGAGAGCATGATGAACACCGGCGGTAGGACGCTGTCGAACTTTCCCCCGCGCCGCCAGGCGCTGACGATCCCGATAAGCGTGCCGATGATGAAGGCGATCACCGTCGTCACGCCCACAAGCCCAACCGTCCAGGGCAGTGCCTGAACGACGACACTTGCGACCGTCGTCGGGAAAAAGGTCAGCGACGTTCCAAAGTGCCCGGTGAAGCTGTTTGCAATGTAGGACAGGTACTGCGCGACGATCCCCGTGCTCGAGTTGACGCCAAAGGCAACCTCCATCGCGTGAAGGCTCTGACCACTGAGACGGCCGTGGAATCTGGCCATCATGGCAATCGCCGGATTGCCCGGCATGAGCCGCGGCAGGAAGAAGTTGATCGTCATGGCAGCCCACAAGGTGACGAAGAAGAACCCCAGCCTCTTGGCGATGTAGCTCACGACGCGAACGCAGCCCCAGGCGTCATGCGCAGTCCTCGGCCATCACTTGTAGTACAGGTGGAGAAGTACGACCTCCCAGTCGGGCGAGATGAACGGAGCCGGCTGTGCATAGTCGTCCGTCGGCGTCGGCCAACCACCGATGTTGGCGGTCGAGTACTCGTCCCAATCGGCCTGCTCGGTGACCGGGATGAGCGGCACGTCACTCAGCAGTACCTCTTGCAGCTTGTCGAGGATGGTGTGCTGCTGGGCCGTACTCGTGCTGGTGGCATAGCTGTCGATCAGCGCATCGGTCGATGGACTCGAGTAGCG
>Ga0116230_10001255_pt1 | contig 23750 bp, 18 predicted proteins | sample S1TSphfallax_3_FD_88678 | JGI IMG/M metagenome (GOLD analysis project Ga0116230, IMG submission 88678) | Host-associated microbial communities from peat moss isolated from Minnesota, USA - S1T2_Fd - Sphagnum fallax MG | ecosystem: Host-associated > Plants > Peat moss > Unclassified | place... | reverse complement strand
TCAACATGGACGAGGTGGTTGACGTGCTCGAGCAAGACGGTCAGATCGTGATTAAGCCGATCCGGCCCGACGACGTCGCGTTGACGCGGCTGTTGGACGGGATTACCGCTGAGAACCTGCATGCGGGAGTGGACGCCGGCGAAGCGGTTGGCCGGGAGTTACTCTAGTTGGCGCCAAGGTACGTCCCCGAAGCTGGCGATATCGTGTGGCTGCGTTTCAGTCCACAAGCGGGGCATGAACAGTCGGGGCATCCGCCGGCGAATGTCGTCAGTTCTTCAGCCTACAACGGCCGGACGAACCTCATGATTTGCTGCCCGATGACAACGCAAATCAAGAGCTACCCGTTCGAAGTGATGGTCGCAGCCGCCATCAATTGACGCCCATACACAGCCCATGTATGGTCTGTGTATGCCCACCAAGACGATATCTGTCGAAATCGATGCGTACGAGTTGCTCGCGCGTGAAAAGCGTGATCGAAGCGAGTCCTTTTCGCGCGTCATCCGGCGGTTGTTTGCCGAGCGGCCTGCGCTGACCGCCGGTGAGTTGATCGACGTGATGGCGGAGTTCAAAGGCAAGGGAGCAGGCCCTAGGCGCAAGCCTCGCTAGGCATGCTGCTGTTAGACACGAGCTTCTTGATCGAATTCGAATCAGAGCTTGCGGAAAACCGGTTTGGGGGCGCATCCGCGGTGCTTGCGGCAAGACCTCAGGTACCCGTCGCGGTCAGCATTGTCAGCCTCGGCGAGTTCGCGGAGGGGTTCCTCGATCCGGTGGCGCTGGATGCGTTTTTACGCCCCTTTCGTATCCTCCAACTGTCTCGGATGATTGCCTGGCGGACCGCGCTGCTGCAGACGTCTCTGTCGCGTTGTTTAGGCGAAAACGACGCGTGGATTGCCGGGACCGCGCTTGCCTATGGCGCGAGTCTCGTTGCGCGAGAACGCGCATTTTCACGGGTTCCGCGACTTGACTACGTGACTTTCTAGATTCGTCTACATTGACAATCTGGCGGGTCGCCTTGCTGGCTTTACTTGAGGTCCCGAAACCGCTAGCATTCGCGGCAATTTTCTCAGTGAAATCAGAATATTACGTATGAAAATCACGATTTTCGGCTCAGGCTACGTCGGGCTGGTGACTGGCGCCTGCCTCGCGGATGCCGGGAATCACGTGGTCTGCGTGGATGTTGACCACACGAAGATCGAACGGCTGCGCGCCGGCGACATTCCGATTCACGAGCCGGGGCTGGACGCGGTCGTCAAGCGAACCGTCGCGGCGGGGCGTTTGCGCTTCACCACCGATGCCGCGGACGGCGTCGCCCATGGTCAGTTCCAGCTCATCGCCGTGGGCACACCGCCCGACGAGGATGGCTCGGCGGACCTGCGCTACGTGCTTAGCGTCGCGCGCACGATCGGCACGCACATGAGCGAGTACAAGGTCGTCATCACCAAGTCGACTGTGCCCGTGGGAACGGCCGACAAGGTGCGCGCGGCGGTCGCCGCCTCCCTCGCCGAGCGCGGCGCGGTCGTCGAATTCGACACGGTGTCGAACCCGGAATTTCTCAAGGAGGGCGCCGCGATCGCGGACTTCATGAAGCCGGATCGCGTCATCGTGGGAACCGATAGCGCCCGGGCAACCGAGCTCATGCGCTCGCTATACGAGCCCTTCACGCGCAATCGCGACCGCATGATCGTCATGGATATCCGCTCGGCCGAACTCACCAAGTACGCGGCCAATGCGATGCTTGCGACCAAGATCAGCTTCATGAACGAATTGGCCAATCTGGCCGAGCATTTTTCGGCCGACATCGAGCAGGTCCGGATCGGTATCGGCTCGGACCCGCGCATCGGCTATGCCTTCATCTACCCCGGGGTGGGGTACGGTGGGTCTTGTTTTCCCAAGGACGTCCAGGCGCTGGCGCGCTCGGCCTCCGAGGTGGGCTATGACGCGGCGATTCTGACCGCAGTCGAGGCGGTCAACGGGCGCCAGAAGCAGGTCCTGTTTAACAAAATCCAGGCGCATTTCGGCCCCGACCTGCGCGGCAAGACGATCGCGGTCTGGGGGCTCGCCTTCAAGCCGAATACCGATGACATGCGCGAGGCGCCGAGCCGCGTCTTGCTCGAGGCGCTGTGGGCCGCGGGCGCTCGGGTGCGTGCCTATGATCCCGTCGCCATGCCCGAAACCGCGAGAATTTACGGGCCGCGACCCGATCTCGTGCTCTGTGCGACCAGTCCCGAGGCCTTGGTGGGCAGCGATGCGCTCGCGATCGTGACCGAGTGGCAGGAGTTTCGCAGCCCGGATTTCCCGACGATCAAGGCGAGCCTGACGGCACCGGTGATCTTCGACGGCCGCAATCTCTACGATCCGGTCCAGATGGCGCGAGCGGGCTTCAGTTATTATGCGATTGGGCGCGGTAAGCGAAACAAGTGAGAAATTGGTGTCTGCAGTCATACCGGTGATTTTGTCTGGCGGGGCGGGAACTCGCCTCTGGCCGCTTTCGCGCGAAATGTATCCCAAACAGCTCTTGGCCCTGACCGGTAAACACACGATGCTGCAGGAGACGGCCCTGCGGCTCGCCGGCATCGCGGGCGCCGGCGCGCCGATCGTGGTCTGCAATGAGGCGCACCGGTTTACGGTCGCTGAACAGCTGCGGGCGCTCGGCAGCGCTGCCGCGGCGATCCTCTTGGAGCCGATGGGCCGTAATACGGCACCCGCGGTTGCGCTCGCGGCGCTCAAGGCCCAGGCGATCGATGCCGGCGCGATCCTCGTGGTCGCGCCCGCCGATCATGTGATTCGTAACGCGGCGGCCTTCCAGGCAGCGGCGCAAGTGGGCGTTGCTGCGGCCGAGACCGGCAAGCTCGTGACCTTCGGGATCGTCGCCAATCTGCCGGAAACCGGCTACGGCTACATCCGCCGCGGCGATGGACCGGGCCCCGCCTTCCCGGTGGCCGAGTTCATCGAAAAGCCGCCGCTCGATCTCGCGCGTCAGTTTGTCGAGTCCGGCGATTATTTCTGGAACAGCGGCATGTTCGTGTTCACGGCGAAGCGCTATCTCGAGGAGCTCGGCGTGTTTGCGCCGGACATCCTCGCCTCTGTGCGCGCCGCCTTCGAGGCGGCGAAAAGCGATTTGGATTTCGTGCGCATCGACAAGACGGCGTTCGCGAGCTGTCGCAGCGAGTCGATCGACTATGCGGTCATGGAAAAGACGCGCGATGCGGTCGTCTTGCCGCTCGATGCGGGCTGGAGCGATGTCGGCTCCTGGTCGTCCTTGTTCGATGCCTTGCCCGCGGACGACGAGGGCAACGTGCTGCAGGGCGATACGCTGGTCTATGACACGCGCGATTGCTATGTGCATTCGACCAGCCGCCTGGTTGCCGCGGTCGGTATGGAGGATCACATCATCGTCGAGACCAAGGATGCGGTCCTCGTCGCCCCCAAGGATCGGGTTCAAGACGTCAAGGAGTTGGTCGGCAAGCTCAAGAAGTCCGGCCGACCGGAATCCTCGCTGCATCGCGAAGTGTTTCGTCCCTGGGGTAGCTACGACAGCATCGATTTCGGCGATCGCTTTCAGGTCAAACGCCTCTCGGTCAAGCCGGGCGGCGTGCTGTCCTTGCAAATGCATCATCACCGCGCCGAACATTGGATCGTGGTCGAGGGGACGGCGCGCATCACCTGCGACGACAAGACCTTCCTGCTCTCCGAGAATCAGTCGACCTACATTCCCGTAGGCTCCACGCATCGCATCGAGAACCCGGGCAAGGTGTTCCTGCACATCGTCGAGGTGCAATCGGGTTCCTATCTCGGCGAAGACGATATCGTCCGCTTCGAGGATAACTACGGCCGTCAGGGCACGAATACGTGAGCGCCGACAATTCGAGCGTTGACGCGGGCACTGTCCCCGGCGTGACGACCGGCTTTCGCTCGATCACGGGTTTCAAGGCGTACGACTTGCGCGGGCGCATCCCGGACGAGTTGAACGAGGACGTTGCCTATCGCGTGGGCCGCGGCTACGCGCAGTTTCTCTCGCCTAGGAGGGTCGTGGTCGGTCGCGATATCCGTCTCTCGAGCGCAGCACTCACGGATGCTTTGTGCCGCGGCCTCGTCGACAGCGGCGTGGCGGTCGATGACATCGGCATCTGCGGCACGGAGGGTGTGTACTTCGCGACCTTCGACGGCGGCTACGACGGCGGCATCATGGTCACGGCGAGCCACAACCCTTCCGATTACAACGGCATGAAGTTCGTGCGCGAGCAGTCGAAGCCGATCAGCGGCGACAACGGGCTGCAGGACATCCGCCGCTTCGCGGAACGCGGCGACTTCCCGGTTGCGGCCCAGCCCGGCATCAGGCGCAGCGTCGATACGCGCGCGGCCTACGTGCGGCATCTCTTGTCCTATGTCGACGTACCTGCGCTGCGGCCGTTGAAGATCGTGGTCAATGCCGGCAACGGCGGCGCGGGCCTCGTGGTCGATTGGCTCGAGCCGCATCTGCCGTTCGAGTTCATCAAGGTTCATCACGAACCGGACGGAACCTTCCCGAACGGCATCCCGAACCCCATGCTCGAAGAGAATCGCGGCTCGACCATCGACGCGATTCGCGCCTCGGGTGCGGACTTCGGGATCGCGTGGGACGGGGATTTCGATCGCTGTTTCCTGTTCGACGAGAGTGGCGGTTTCATCGAGGGGTATTACATCGTGGGGCTGCTCGCCTCCGTGCTCCTACGCGGCGAGCCCGGCGGTCGCGTCGTGCATGATCCGCGCCTGACCTGGAACACGGTCGAAGTCGTCGAGGCGGCAGGCGGCTCCGCCGTGCTGTCCAAGTCAGGTCATGCCTTCATCAAGGAACGCATGCGCGAGGTCGACGGGGTTTACGGCGGCGAGATGAGCGCGCATCATTATTTTCGCCGCTTCGCGTACTGCGACAGCGGCATGATCCCCTGGCTGCTGATTGCACAATTGGTCAGCGAGACCGGCACGCCGCTCTCCGAGCTCGTGGCAGCCCGCATGGCGCTGTTTCCGGTCAGCGGCGAACTGAATTACCGTGTTCCCGATGCCAAGGCTGCGATCGCGAGCATCGAGGCGCGCTATGCGCCCGCGGCTTTGCGTGTCGATCGCACCGACGGACTCTCGTTCGAGTTTGCCGATTGGCGCTTCAACCTGCGCAGCTCCAACACCGAACCCCTGCTGCGCCTCAATGTCGAGGCGCGTGGCTCCGACACCTTGATGCGCGCGAAGACGGCCGAGTTGCTGGGCCTCTTGAAGGCCCAGGGCGCGGTCGCTGCGGATCATTGACGGTTCCCGTTTATGACCACTCCCTCACTCAGCGTCGTCATCCCGGTCTATAACGAAGAGCTCACGCTGCCGGCGCTGTTCGCGCGGCTCTATCCCGCGCTCGATGCCCTGCACGTCAGCTACGAGTGCGTCTTCGTCAATGACGGCAGCAAGGATCGCTCGGTCGCGCTGCTGAGGCAGCAGTTCCAATCCCGCCCGCGCGAGACCCGGGTCGTGTTGTTCCATGCGAATTTCGGTCAGCACTCGGCAATCATGGCGGGCTTCAATTACGCGCGCGGCGAGTACGTCGTCACGCTGGACGCCGATTTGCAGAATCCACCCGAGGAGATCGGCAAGCTGCTCGACAAACTGCGCGACGGCTACGATTATGTCGGCACGATTCGTCAGCAGCGTCAGGATACGCTCTGGCGTCGTTCGTTCTCTAAGGCGATCAACAAGCTGCGCGAGTGGATCACGCCCGTGCGCATCACGGACCAGGGCTGCATGATGCGTGGCTATGCGCGCTCGGTCGTGGTCGCCCTCAATCAGACGCGCGAGGTCAACACCTTCATTCCGGCGCTCGCGTCCCTGTATGCGATGCGCCCGATCGAGGTGCCGATCTCGCACGAGGAACGGCATGCGGGTCAGTCGAAGTATTCGATGTACAGCTTGATCCGCCTGAATTTCGATTTGATCACGGGTTTTTCGGTCGTGCCCTTGCAGCTCTTCTCGATGGTCGGCATGGCGGTCGCCTCGCTATCGGCGCTCCTAGTCGTCTACCTGTTCGTTCGTCGCTTGATCGTGGGTCCGGAGGCCGAGGGCTTGTTCACCCTGTTCGGCGTGGTGTTCTTTCTGATCGGCGTGGCGCTGTTCGGCATCGGGCTCCTGGGCGAGTATGTCGGGCGCATTTACGCGCAGGTGCGGGAACGTCCGCGCTATATCGTCGAGGCGGTCCTGGAAGCCGATGAGCGACCCGCGCCGGCCGCCCTCACGCGGGATGCCGGAGTTGCGGCCCAGTGACGCGTGCGATCGTGTTTGCCTACAGCGAAGTCGGGGTTCGCTGTCTGCGGATTCTTTTGGCACGAGGCTTGGAGATTCCGCTCGTATTCACGCATGAGGACGATCCGGGTGAGAGCCAATGGTTCGGCAGCGTCCAGGCGCTGAGCCGGCAGCACGGTCTGCGCGTCGTCACACCCGCGGATCCCAATGTGCCTGAGTGGCTTGCCGAGGCGCGGAGCCTCGCGCCGGATTTTCTGTTTTCGTTTTATTACCGCTACATGCTTAAGCCCGCGTGGCTCGAAATCCCTGCGCGCGGCGCCTTGAACATGCACGGTTCGCTGCTGCCAAAATACCGCGGCCGCGCGCCCGTCCACTGGGCGATTCTCAAGGGTGAAACGGAGACCGGCGCGAGCCTGCATTACATGTTGGCCAAACCCGACGCGGGCGCGCTCGTCGATCAGCAATCGGTGCCCATCCTCGAGAACGACACGGCACTCGAGATCTCGATCAAGGTCGCCGACGCCGCGGCTCTGGTCTTGCAGCGCAGCCTACCGGGCTTGATCGCGGGGACCTCGGTCGCGCGGGAACTCGATCTGGCGCAGGGCTCGTACTTCGGCCGGCGCCGTCCCGAGGATGGTCGGATCGACTGGCGGCAGGGTGCCCGGCCGATCCACGACCTGGTGCGCGCTGTTGCGCCGCCGTTTCCAGGTGCCTTTACCGAGGTCAACGGGTGTAGGCTTGCGATCCTGGAAACGCGTCTCGATGCCGAGCCGCCGCGTTATGCGGCCTGCGCACCCTGTTTGTACGCGGTGGGGGATACTTGGTACGTCGACTGTGCCGATGGCCGGCGCCTGCGCATTACGCAGATGCAATGTGACAACCGGGATGTGGCGGCGAACGCGCCGCCTCAGGCCCTGTCGAAACAGCCGGTCGCCTTGGCTTGAGCTCATGAGGTTTTGAGGGGTTTATCTTGAAAAATATTCTAATTCTCGGCGTCAACGGCTTCATCGGCCATCACTTGAGCAAGTACATCCTTGCGCACACGGACTGGCATATCTACGGCATGGACTTGCAGTCCGAGCGCGTGTCGACGCTGCTCGGCAATCCGCGCTTCCACTTCGTCGAAGGCGATATCACGATCAATCTCGAGTGGGTCGAATACCACGTGCGCAAGTGCGACGTGATTCTGCCGCTCGTGGCCATCGCAACCCCTGCGACCTATGTCAAAGCACCGCTGCGCGTGTTCGAATTGGACTTCGAGGCGAACCTGCCGATCATTCGTCACTGCGTCAAGTACAAGAAGCGCGTCGTGTTCCCGTCGACCTCGGAAGTCTACGGTGCCTGTCACGACAAGGAGTTCGACCCCGAGACCTCGGAGCTCGTACTGGGTCCGATCCACAAGCAACGCTGGATTTATTCCTGCGTGAAGCAACTCTTGGACCGCATCATCTGGGCCTACGGCCAGCAGGGCCTGCAGTTCACGCTGTTCCGGCCGTTCAACTGGATCGGTTCCGGACTCGACAGCATGGACGATCCGAAAGAGGGGAGTTCGCGCGTGCTGACGCAGTTCCTCGGCCACATCGTGCGCGGCGAACCGATCAAGCTCGTCGATGGCGGCAGCCAAACGCGCGCCTTCACCTACATCGACGATGCGGTGGAGTGCCTGACGAAAATCATCGACAATCCGGGCGGAATTGCCGACGGCAAGATCTACAACATCGGCAACCCGGGCAACTCGTATTCGATCCGCCAGCTCGCGCAGATGATGCTCGAGATTGCGCTCTCGCGGCCCGAGTATGCGCCGACCGCGAAGAACACCAAGCTCATCGAGGTCACGGCGCTCGACTATTACGGCAAAGGCTATGCCGACATTCCCGCGCGCTTGCCGTCGATCAAGAATACCGTGGCGGAACTCGGCTGGACGCCGAAGACCGACATGCGCCAGGCGCTCTCCGCGATTTTCGATTCCTACGCGCAGAGTCTGCCATCCGCCTCCGCGCTGCTATCGCACGATGCTTGACAAGGCGCACATCGGCCTCAAGGTCGATGTCGATACTTTGCGCGGCACGCGGGAGGGTGTGCCGCGCCTCGTGGCACTCCTCAAGAAGCACGGCGTGGACGCGACGTTTTATTTCTCCGTGGGGCCCGACCACACGGGGCGCGCGCTGCGCCGCGTGTTCCGACCAGGTTTCTTTCAGAAGGTCGCGCGGACCTCGGTCGTCAAGCACTACGGTGTGCAGACCCTGCTCTATGGCGTGCTATTGCCGGGGCCGGATATCGGCCGGGTCGCGGGTGAGGTCATGCGCGGCGTGCACGAGGCCGGCTTCGAAGTCGGCCTGCACACCTACGATCACGTGCGCTGGCAGGACTCGGTCGCGACAGCTTCGCCTGCGTGGACACGGGTCGAGTTCGAGCGCGGCATCCAGGCCTTCGAACGCATCTTTGGATTCCCGCCGACCAGCCATGCGGCCGCGGGCTGGCAGATCAACGATGCCGCCTTGGCGCTGGAGGCGGCGCACGGCCTGCAGTATGCGAGCGATACGCGGGTAGGCGCGGTGGGGGGGTCGGGCCGGCAGGGTGCGGATTCGCAGGCCGCCGATCCTTTCTTCCCACAGCTCGGCGCCGCGGCGAGCCCCTGTCCGCAGTATCCGACGACTTTGCCGACCTTCGATGAGCTCATCGGTGTCGACGGGGTCGATGAAGCCAACGTCGGGGCGGCCGTGTATCAACACTCGCTGCAGGTTCCCCCGTCCGGCTTGCACGTGTTCACCTTGCACGCGGAGCTCGAGGGGATGCTGCTGATCGACGCCTTCGAGGACTTGCTGGTGCGCTGGCATAAGGCGGGCGCTACCGTGACTCGCATGGCCAAGATCCACGCGCTCGCGTCGGGGCGCCGCTGGCCGACCAGGGCCGTCGTCATGGGGGAAATACCCGGCAGGTCCGGTCGCTTGGCAGTCTCGGTCGCGGTAGCCGCAGCGGGGACGTCGCCGAATCCGGTACCGGCAGACTCCCGGTGAGCTTGCCGGCACGGCCGGCCCTGTCGCCTGCGCTCGCCGCGCGCGAGCGCTGGCTCTATGGTGGTCTCGCCACGCTGGTCGCGGTCCTGTGGCTTGCGATCCTGCCGACGCGACCCTTGTTCAACCCGGACGAGGGGCGCTATGCCGAAATCCCGCGCGAGATGCTCAGCGAAGGCGACTGGATCATTCCGCATCTGAACGGGCTCGCCTATATCGAGAAGCCGCCGCTGCAATACTGGGCAACGGCTCTGAGCTTGCGCGTATTCGGTCCCACGGCGTTCGCGGCCCGCCTCTACATGGCGCTCTGCGCGCTCGCGACGCTAGTCGTGATCGGGTGGGTGGCCTGGAGGATCGGGGGACCGCCGACCGCTTGGCGCGCGGTCGCCGTGCTCGCGAGCCTGACGCTGTTCGTCGTGCTCGGCCAACTACTTACGCTCGACATGAGTCTGACGTTCTATTTGACGCTCGCCTTGGCGGGATTTCTCGCGGCACAGCAAGGCACACAGGACGCCGCGCGCTACATGCTGATTGCCTGGGGCGCCGCTGCTGCCGGGGTACTCACGAAAGGACTCGAGGCGATCGTGATCCCTGCGGCGGTCTTGGTCCTGTACACGGGGGTGAGCCGCGATTGGGGACCCTGGCGGCGTCTACACTGGCAATGGGGTCTACCCCTGTTCCTCGCGATCAGTGTGCCCTGGCATTTGCTCGCGGCGCAGCGCCAGCCGGAATTTCTCGAGTTCTTTTTCGTGCACGAACATTTCGCGCGTTATTTGACGCCGATTGCCGATCGCGAGGAAGCTTGGTGGTTCTTCGGCCCGGTGTTTCTGCTCGGCACCTTGCCTTGGACGGTGTCGGCGGTGCGTGTGCTCGCGACCGGCTGGCGTCGACACTCGCCGCCGGGCGACTTCGATGCGCGCCTGTTTTTGTGGCTTTGGGTCGCTTTTGTGCTGGTGTTTTTCTCGGTCTCGGATTCGAAGCTGGTCCCGTATATCTTGCCGGCATTGCCGGCGCTCGCGCTCTTGATCGGCGCCTTGCCCGTGGCGACCTTGCGCCGTGACGTCTTGCTTGCGGCAGGAATTGCGCTCCTGCTGGGGGTCGTGCTCGCTGCGGCGAGTCTGGCCTTGCCGCATGTCCTGCACCCCTCGCCGCGGAGCCCGTATTTCCTCGCGCTGGGGCGGCCCCTGCTGCAAGTCGCTGCGGTCGTCGGCGTGTCCGCGGCCTTCGTCTTGGCGCGCCGTGAGCGCGAAGCGACCGGCGCAGCCTTGATTCTGGGTGTGGGTTGGTGTCTTGGCGTGCTGCTGCTGATGCGTGCGGCGACGGCGGTCGCCCCGATCTACTCCGGGGAGAGTCTCGCCGCCCTGGTTCATGACGTGGAGGCCCGTTCGGGCAGGAAACTACCTATTTATAGCTTAAGTACCTATGATCAAACCCTGCCGTTTTATCTGCAGCGCACGGTGACGCTGGCGGCGTATCGCGGTGAGCTGGATTTCGGCTTGCGCCACGCGGCGCCGGTCGGGCTCGATACGGTCGATCAATTTCTTGCCCGCTGGTCTGCCGGCGGCGACGCCTTGGCAGTCATGGAGCCGGATATGTTCGATGAGTTGCGCGCGCGCGCGGTGCCGATGCGCGAAGTAGGCCGCGACGATCACCACGTGCTGGTGGCGCGCCAATGAGCGGTGCCCCCGTCATCAGTTGGGTGACCTGGGTGCTGATTCTGACGGGCGTGGGGCTTAACGCTGCGGCACAGCTGCTGCTGAAAACCGCGACGCGGCCGCTCGCGCACTTCACGCGCTTCGATGTCGATACCTTGCTCGCGAGCCTCGTCGTGCTCGCCAAGAGCCTGCCTTTTTGGGGCGGGATGGTTTGTTATGGCGCGAGTGTCTGTGTCTGGCTCGCCGCCTTGTCCAAGGCGCCTGTAAGCGTCGCCTACCCGATGCTCTCGCTCGGCTATATAGTTGTCGCCTGGGCATCCGTGACTTGGTTGGGTGAGACCTTGTCGCCGGCGAAGGTGTTGGGAATTGCGCTGATTTGTGTCGGCGTCGTGCTCGTATCGAGGAGTTCTGCATGAAACCGTTTCTTCCCTTTACTCGTCCGCACATCGATGCCGAGAGCATTGCCGCAGTCGCCGAGGTGTTGCGCTCCGGTCAGCTTGCGAGCGGTCCCAAGGTGCTGGCCTTCGAGGCGGCGCTCGAGAAATACATCGGCGGCGGCCGCCAGGTACGCGTCCTGACGTCGGCCACCGAGGGACTCGAGATCGCGCTGCTCGTTGCGGGCATTCGCTGCGGCGACGAGGTGCTCGTGCCCGCGATGAGTTTCGCGGCAAGCGCGAACGTGATCGCGCGCATCGGCGCCATCCCAAAATTCGTCGACATCGAACTCATCTCGCGCAACCTCGACATGCGCTTGCTCGAAGCGGCCTTGACCGAAAAGACCCGCGCGATCATGCCCGTGCATTTTTCGGGCCTGCCGGTCGATATGACGGCGCTGTACGACTTCGCCAAGCGGCACCGCTTGCGCGTCGTCGAGGATGCGGCGCACGCGATCGGCTCCCGCTACCAGGATCGCATGATCGGCAGTTTCGGCGATCTCGTCGTATTCAGCTTTCATCCGAACAAGAACATGACCTCGATCGAGGGCGGCGCGATCGCGAGCGCGAACCCTGCCGAGATCGCCCTGATCGAGCAGCACCGCTTCCATGGCATCAAGCGCAATGCGCAGGGCGAGATCGACGTGATGTTCCCGGGCTCGAAGAGCAATCTCGCCGATGTCGCGGCCCAGGTTGGGCTCGACCAGCTGCGCCGTCTCGACGGCTTCAACGAGCGGCGCCGCGAACTCGCCGGTCTTTACTTCGAGACCTTGGCGGACTTTCCCGGCATCGTGCTGCCGGCGCGCGGCGATACGGGTCATAGTTGGCATATGTTTCAGCTGCTCATCGACTTCGCGGCGCGCAAGACGACGCGGCCGGCGTTCCAGCAGGCGATGGCGGCGCGCGGCATTGGTATCGGTGTGCATTATCCCTGCATCCCGGGGTTGCGCTATTACCGCGAGCGCGGCTATCAGGCGGAGCGCGATTACCCGGTCGCTGCTCGTGTCGGCCGCGAGACCGTGACCTTGCCCTTGTTCCCGGCCATGAGCGATGCCGATGTCGCGCGGGTTTGCGACGCGCTGCGGGCGGAGTTGGGGGCTGAGCGACTACTCGTCGGTCGGACTGCCTGATCGCGGGGCGAGCGTCGAACCTTGCCCGCCGATTTGGAATGGCGCAAACTCTGCTGCCCTGAAAAACCCCATCCGACAGGACACCCACATGAAGCGTTTGATGACTCTCGCGATTGGCAGCTGCGTTCTGGCTTCGCCTCTCTATGCGACGCTCGCGCCCGGCACTCAGGCTCCGGATTTCACGACGCAGGCAAGCCTCGCCGGCAAGCCGTTCGCGTTTTCTCTGGCGGATGCTCTGAAGAAGGGTCCCGTGGTGTTGTATTTTTATCCGGCGGCTTTTACGCCTGGATGTACGGTCGAAGCGCACGACTTCGCCGAAGCGACCGATAAGTTCAAAGCCTTGGGCGCGACCGTGATCGGCGTCTCGCATGACGGCATCGACACGCTCAACAAGTTCTCGGTAACGGAATGCCGCAACAAATTTGCGGTGGCCGCCGACGCGGACCAGAAAATCACCAAGGCTTACGATGCCGTGCTCGGCGCGAAGCCCGAATACGCAAACCGAACCTCCTACGTGATCGCGCCGAACGGCAAGATCATTTATGAGTACACCGACTTGAATCCCGACCAGCACGTCGCCAATACGATGGCGGCCGTGCAGAAATGGCAGGCGAGTCAAAAACAATAAGGTCGACGCATCGTCGCGGCTTCTGGCTGGTCACGGCCTCGGCGGTCGCCTGGAGCGCAGGCGGCCTTTTCTCGCGGCTTCTGCCGCTCGATAACTGGACCATGGGGGTGTGGCGCGGGTTGTTCGGCGCGCTCGGCCTCGCGATTCTGTTATGGATCCTCCGGCAGAACGAGGATTGGCGCGCGCTGCGGTTCATGGGCTGGGCGGGCTGGCTGTACGTGCTGCAATCCGCTCTAGGCATGACCTGCTACCTGGCGGCGCTCACGCATACGACCGTCGCGAGCGTGGCCATCATCTATGCGACCACGCCGCTGCTCGCGGCTGCCTTGAGCTGGTTTTTCCTGCGCGAGAAGCCGGCAACCAGTGCGGTGTCCGGCACCGTGGTCGCGTTGGTGGGCGTTGCGATCATGATGGGGCTCGGTCGCGAGACCGGTCTCCTCGGGGATCTGCTCGCCTTCGGCATGGCGCTCTCGATGGCGGTTGCCACCGTGGTCGCGCGGCATTTCCCGAAGATTCCGATCTTGTCGACCGCCTGCCTATCCTCGCTCTTGAGTGGTCTGTGGTGCTGGCCCTTCGGCACGCCGTTCGCGGTCACGGGCCACGAGCTCGCCATTTTGGCCTTGTTCGGCTGCGTCAATTTCGCGATCGGGCTGCCGCTGTTCACGATGGGTGCGCGGCTCTTGCCCGCGATCGAGACGGCGCTGATCGGATCGCTGGACGCGCCCCTGGCGCCGCTCTGGGTATGGCTCGCATTTCAGGAGACCCCGAGTGGCAGCACGCTCTTAGGCGGCGCCATCGTATTTACGGCGGTTGGCATGCACTTGCTTGCGGCGTCGCGCCAAGCCGTCCCCGCCTGAACCCGGGCGACGTGCGAAAGATCCCCGCGCACCCGTCGCTTTTGACCGACGGCTTACTTTGTAAGCCCGGCAATGCGAGGCTCGGGCTCATGAGGGGACGAACGGAATGGATTCTTTCCTGCTTGGCGGTCACCGTCTTGGCGACTGCCTGCGGCAAGTCCAGTCCCACCGCTACGACGACCGTGCCGCAGATCACCAGTCAACCGGCGAATCAAACCGTAAGCGTCGGTGCTGCGGCGACGTTTGGTGTGACCGCGACCGGCACCGCACCTTTGCAATATCAGTGGCAGAGGAACGGTACGCCGGTCGCCGGAGCCGTGAGCGCGAGCTACACGACGCCCGCGACCACGAGCGGCGACAACGGGGTGAGCTTCACCGTGCTCGTCAGCAATGCCGTGGGTAGTACGACCAGCGCCAGCGCAACGCTCACGGTGTTGACTGCGCTCGCCGGCACCGACGTCGTGACCTATAAGTACGACGTGATGCGGACCGGACAAAATCTCACGGAAACGATTTTGACGCCTGCGGATGTCGTCGTCACGGGCTTCGGCAAGCTGCGCAATCTCAATGTCGACGGCCTCGTCGATGCGCAGCCCCTGTACCTCTCGAAACTCTCGGTGGCGGGCGTCGTTCACAACGTCGCCTATGTCGCGACGGAGCACGATTCCGTGTACGCCTTCGACGCGGATACCGGTGCGATACTCTGGCAGGTCTCGCTCATCGGGGCCGGTGAGACCACGAGCGACGACCGCGGTTGCGCCCAGGTGACACCGGAGATCGGCATCACGTCGACACCGGTGATCGATCGCGGCGCGGGTCCTCACGGAACGATTTTCTTGGTGGCGATGACCAAAGATGCCGCATCGAACTACCACCAGCGCCTGCATGCCTTGGACATCACGAACGGACAGGAACTGTCCGGGAGTCCAACAGAGATGGCGGCGACCTTCGGCGCGACCAGCTTTGCACCCGGACAATACAAGGAACGCGCCGCATTGCTCCTGAACAAGGGCACGATCTATACGACTTGGGCCTCGCATTGCGACAACGGCTCTTACGGTGGTTGGGTGATCGGTCTCAACGAAGCGACGCTGAAGATCACGACGATTCTGAATCTTGCGCTGGGCGCGAGTGGCAGCGGTTATGCGAGCCAGGGGCCTTCGATCTGGATGAGTGGCGGTGGTCCAGCGGCCGATAGCGCGGGCAATGTGTATGTGCTGACCGCGAACGGACGCTTCGAGACAACGCTGACCTCGGGAGGGTTCCCGAGCGGCGGCGACTACGGTAACTCGTTCGTGAAGATGTCCGCGTCGGGCGCGACCCTCTCGGTAGCGGATTATTTCACGATGTCGGGCGAGATTGCCGAGTCCAGTGGCGACGTCGATCTTGGCTCCGGCGGCATCATGCTGCTCCCTGATATGGCGGATGCTCAAGGGACCTTGCGGCAGCTCGCGGTCGGTGCCGGCAAGGACGGAAATCTCTACATCGTCGATCGCAACAACATGGGCAAATTCACGTCGGTCGGCAACAGTATCTGGCAGCAACTCAATGGCGTTTTGGGCGCGGGCGTATGGGCGACGCCAGCCTACTATGCGTCCACCGTTTATTACGGGCCTCAAGGCGGACCGTTGATGGCGTTTTCGATCACGAAGGCCTTGCTATCGAGTTCGCCGACGTCCCAGACGGCCACTCAGTTCGTCTATCCGGGAACCTTTCCGGTCGTCTCGGCCAATGCCACGCAAAATGCTATTGTTTGGGCTTACGAAAACACATCGCCCGCGGTACTGCATGCGTACTCGGCAAGTAATCTTGCCAACGAGCTCTATAACAGCAATCAGGCATCCAATGGGCGTGACCAATTCGGCGCCGGCAACAAGAACATTGCACCCGTCGTGGCCGACGGCAAGGTTTTTGTCGCGACGACGAACAGTGTCGCGGTATTCGGTCTATTGCCTTGACGGCCCTGCGGCTCCGGCGGATTTAATCGATGGTTAGCGAATCCCGCGGCCTGGGCCGAGGTTTAGGCGCGCTCTTGGGCGCGGTACCGACCGCGAGTGCGAGTCGTGGTGGCGGGACCTTGCCGATTGCGTTGATGCAAGCGGGGTCGTTCCAGCCGCGCCGCGAGATTCATCGGCAGCCGCTCGAGGAACTCGCGGCCTCGATTCAGGCGAACGGGGTCATCGAGCCCATCATCGTGCGCCCACTGCCGACGGGCGCTCCCGGTGGCGCTCGCTATGAGATCGTTGCCGGTGAACGGCGCTGGTTGGCGGCGAAGCTCGCCGGGCTCACCAATATTCCGACGATCGTTCGGCAGGTTACGGACCAACAAGCTGCCGCAATTGCGCTGATCGAGAACATTCAGCGCGAGGACCTGACCGCGGCCGAAGAGGCGCGGGCGCTGAAGCGCTTGATCGAGGAGTTTGCGCTGACGCACCAACAGGCCGCGGACGCAGTGGGTCGCTCGCGCGCCGCTGTCTCCAACCTGATGCGTTTGTTGGATTTGCCGGATTCCGTCGTTGCGCTGATCGACTCCAAGGCTTTGAGCATGGGGCATGGCCGCGCGCTCTTGGGGCTCGCGGATCACGCCGAGCGCGAGCGCCTTGCGCAGCTCGTGTTGGAACGCGACTTATCCGTGCGCGCGACGGAAAAGCTCGTCGCTAACGCCTCGCGTGATCCCGTGAGCAAGCCCGTGACGGCGACTCGGCCGGAGCTTGCCATCGTGTCGCAAGTGTTGAAAACCGCGCGCGTGCGCGTCGAGCTGCAGCAAAAGGCGAACGGCGCCGGCAAGCTGGTCGTGGAGTTTGCCGATTCGGAGGCGCGCGATCGCATCTTGGCGGCCCTACGACTGGCTGCACTCGATTGATCGCCATATCGCGCGGCAACCGAGTCTCCGTCAGCGAAATGACAGGACTATCAGCACGGTCAGCCCCAGCAAGGCCGCGCTCTGATAGCGGTAGTCGCGCCAAATGGGCAGCTTGCCGAGACGAATTTGGTCCTGGCGCCAACTCGCTGCTTGCCACATGACCGCCGCACGGGTCGCCGTGAGTGTCTCAGGCGCGCGCAGGCTAACGACGACCAAGACCACGAGCGCGAGCAGAAAAATCATCGGTGCGGCGTACAGGAAATGAAAGTCGGTGAGCCCGAGAACCACATTGCAGACGAACAAGATCGCACCTCCGCAAAAGCCGATTCGTAGCGCCGCAGCGGCAGCTTGGGCGCTCGCCTGGCGCCAAAACAGACCGCAGAGGAACACCGCGACCACGGGCGGCACCGAATAAGCAAGCACCGCCTGTAGGTATTGCCACAGAGATTCGAAGCGATGCAGTTCCGGCGCCCAGGCGACGGCAAAGATCATCAATGCGGTCGTGCTGATTCGTCCGATGCGCACGAGCTGGCGATCGGGTAGCTCGGGGCGCAGGATCTTCATGACGTCCATTGTGATCAGCGATGCCGCGGAATTGAACATCGACGCGCAGGCGACCATCGTTGCGGCGATGAATCCGGCGACCACCAGACCGAGCGTGCCGGTCGGCAACAATTCCAGGATCAGCGTCGGGTAGACCTGGTCAGACTGCGGCAGGTGCGGAAACAACAGCAGGGCGCAGGTCCCCGGCAACACCATCAGAAACAAGACCGGCAGTTTCAACACCCCTGCGAACAGGTTGCCCCAACGGGCTTCGTCGATGTTCTTCGCCGAGAGTACGCGTTGCACGATGTATTGGTTGGTACACCAATAATAGAAACCAAGGATTGGAATGCCGAGCGCGAGGCCGGGCCAGGGTACGCCGCGGTCGCTGGCCGGGCGAATCAAGGACACGGCAGCGGGTCCGACGCCCTGCATCACGGCATGCCAACCGCCGGCGCGTGAGAATGCCGTGACCGATATCAGGACGGCGCCGGCGATCAGCACCACGGCTTGCACGGCCTCCGTGTAAATGACCGCGCGTAGGCCGCCCAGGATGGTGTAGATGCTGGCCGCGCCCGCGAGCAACAAGACGATCACGGTGAGCGGCCAGCTTGGAAAAATCAGTTGGCAGACCAGCGACCCGCTATAGAGCACGCCCGCCGAGTCCACGAAGATGATCAAGAACAGACTCAAGATCGCAAAGTACAGGCGCGCGCGCCGATCGAAGCGGCGTTCGAGAAACTCCGGCATCGTGTAGCTGTGGCTGCGCAGGACGACGGGCACCATGAACACGCAGAAGAAGACCAAGATCACGCAGGCCGTCCACTCGTAGTCGTAGACGCAGATTCCGATCGCATAGGCACCGCCGGCAAGTCCCACGAGCGCCGTGGGCGACATATTGGAGGCGAGCAACGCGAGTCCGATCACGGGCCAGCGCGTCGAACGGGAGGCGAGAAAATAATCGACCGGCCGCACATTGCGACGACTGAGCAGCAGGCCGAGCAGCAGCAAGCCCGTCGTGTAGATTGCGATCACCGCCCAGTCCGCTGGCGCCAAGGTATGCGCCAATCCCGTACTCACGAGTGCCACCAATTGACAGCGCTGACATTTGGAGCTTTAATTCGCAGCGCTATCGCAAGCTGCCGCGGCGGTGCGGGTAAGTGCCGGCTGTAGTGCGGCGAATTACTAGAAATATAAGGTTTTACCATGGGCTGGATGGAACTGCGGGGCACCTTGATTGCCGATCCCATCATTGGCAGCGCTGTCGGCTGCGCAACAATCTCGTGGCTGCGCGCGCCGCATTCGCGAGTACCCGTTAACAATTTGAGCCCGGCATAATCGTTGTGAAAATACAACGTTCTTGGTTGCATTGGCGCCATGTGCTGACCATCGCTGCGTCGTTATGGATCGTTTTACCGCCAGATACGCTGGCAGCGCAGACGGACGGCGCCGCTTGCGAGGCCGAAGCCTGGCCGGCAGCCGTGCCGCGTCCCCCATTACATCCTGACACCGAGGCCTTGGTTAATCGACTCCTTTCGCAACTGACGCTCGAGGAGAAGGTCGCGCAAATGATCCAAGCCGATATCGGCTCAATCACGCCGGCCGACCTGACGCAGTACCGCTTGGGCGCCATCCTTGCCGGCGGCAACGCCGCCCCGAATGGCAATCTGCGCACGACTCCGCAGGCCTGGCTGGATCTCGCGGACGCCTACTACGGCGCCTCGCAAGCGCCGAGCGCTGCGACCCATGCGCCGATTCCGATTCTGTTCGGTATCGATGCCGTTCACGGCGATGCGAAGATCGTCGGCGCCACCATCTTCCCCCACAACGTCGGCTTGGGCGCGGCCCACGATCCAGACTTGGTGCGTCGCATCGGCGCGGCGACTGCCGCCGAGGTGGCAACGACTGGGATCGATTGGACGTTTGCGCCGACCGTTGCGGTGGCGCGCGATGTGCGCTGGGGACGCGCCTACGAGAGCTACTCGGAAAACCCGGCCTTGGTCGCGAGCTACGCCGCGGCGATGGTCACGGGCTTGCAGGGCGCCGTCGGTAGCGCGGATTTTCTTGGTCCCGGTCACACGCTTGCCACGATCAAGCATTTTCTCGGTGATGGGGCGACACGCGACGGCCGCGATCAAGGTGAAGATGCCGCGACCGCGGCGCAATTGCGGCAGATCCACGGCCAAGCCTACGGCGCCGCGCTCGACGCCGGCGCCATGATCGTCATGGCATCTTACAACAGCTGGCGCGGCGTCAAGATGCACGCGAACCATTGCTTGTTGACCGACGTACTCAAAGGCCGTTTGGGCTTCAATGGCTTCGTCGTCGGCGATTGGAACGCGCAAGAGCAGATCCCCGGGTGCACCAAGTACCGCTGTCCGGCGGCGATTCTCGCCGGCGTCGACATGCTCATGGCCCCGGACAGCTGGCGCGAGCTGTACACGAACACCTTGCAAGACGTGCGCGACGGTACGATCCCTCTGACCCGCATCGACGATGCGGTGACCAGGATCCTGCGTGTCAAAGCGCTCGCCGGGCTTTTCACGCGCGCGAACCCGGCGCAGCGGCCACTCGCCGGCGAGTTCGCGCAACTCGGCAGCCCGGAACATCGAGCCATCGCCCGCGAGGCGGTCAGACGGTCGCTCGTGCTGCTGAAGAATGTGCACGCGACACTGCCGCTGCGGCCGCAGGGCCGGTATCTCGTGGTCGGCCGGGATGCCGACGACATCGGCGCCGCCGCCGGCGGCTGGACCATCGATTGGCAGGGCGACCATAACGTCAATGCGGACTTTCCTGGCGCCACCTCGATCTATGCCGGCATCGCAGCGGCGGTACGCGCGGCCGGCGGCACGGTGGAGCGCGGTCGCGATGACTGGTCCAGTTCTCGGGATCCGTCCGGCCACAAACCGGACGCCGCGATCATCGTGTTCGGCGAGTCGCCGTACGCGGAATTCGAGGGTGATCGGGAGACGCTGAATTTCGCGGCGAACGATGCGGCCTCGCTTGCTCTGATGCGTCGCCTGCGCGCGCAGTCGATCCCGGTCGTCGCGGTGTTTCTCTCGGGTCGACCGCTGTGGGTCAACCCCGAACTGAACGCCGCGGACGCGTTCGTCGCCGCCTGGTTGCCGGGCAGCGAGGGCGAGGGGATCGCCGACGTCTTGTTTCGGGCTGCTGATGGATCGATTCCATTCGATTTCACGGGCAAGCTCGGCTTTTCCTGGCCGGCCACGGCGCTGCCCGTGCGCTATTCGGACGACGGCAAGCTCGGCGGCGTTTTATTCCCCTACGGGTACGGTTTGACCTACGCCAATGCCGGGCAGGCTTCGGCACGCTGGGCGCCGCTGAGCGAAGACGCTGGTATTCCTGACCGGCGCGGCGACCCTGACCTCTTGTTTCATGCGGCGCATGTCGTCGCGCCGTGGTCGCTTTTCGTCGCCGACCAACACGATCAAGTCAGACTCACAACCCAAGAGCAGGCGAGTCCGCATGCCGCCTTGCGCGTGACGCTGGGCGCCGCCGGCGCGCTGGCGCGCTGGGATGGGACGCAAACGGCGTTGCTCACGATCGCCGGCAAACCTGCCGACCTCAATGCGCGTGCCGACGCGGGGTGGGGCATCACGCTTCGCTACCGCATCCTCACGGCGCCGACAGCACCGGTGTTCGTCGGGATCCGTTGCACGGCCGCGTACCAGCGTACCGGTCCGGCGACCGATGCGCCAAACGGCGGGACGAAGCCCAGCGCAGCGCCAGCCGATCCCGCACTGTGCGGGACGCCGGACGGCGCCATGCTCGATCTCACAGCCGCTTTCGCGCGGCGCGCGACGGGCGCCGCGTCGGCGTCGGACGGTCAGCCGCAGATCGCATCCGCTTGGCGCAGCCTGAGCGTACCGCTCGCCTGTTGGCGCACCGAGCACGCGGATTTGCGCGACGTCGAGGCGCCCCTAGCGATTGCGACGAGCGGCAAGTTTGCACTCGAGATCGGTGCCGTGCGCTTTGCGAAGACCGCGACCCGCAGCTGTGATGTTGCTTCAATGCAACAATTCGGGCGCCGGTAGCGAGCCCCGCGCGGCGGCAGATGGCACATAGAATGCGACAGGAGGCAGCCATGGATAGTTAAGCAAATTGACAGCGCTGTCTTTCAGTGCCACAGTTGGTTCAAAGCTATGGGTCGCGAGCGATCGGTAGCAAACAACGATGATTTTATTTGGGGAGTTTCAAACCATGTCTCACAAGAGAGAAAAGCGCGCGCGCCAAGCGGCCCGCCTCGCGCTCATGACGGCCGTATCCTTCGAGGCGGCGCTGTTTGCCCAAACGGTGCTTGCCGACACTCCAGCCACGACGCCCACGACGACTTCGAGCGACGACGGACTCCAAGAAATCGTCGTCACCGGCTTCCGCGCCTCTCTGCAATCTGCCTTGGATGCCAAGCGAAACTCGAACCTGCCGATCGAATCGGTGGCGCCCGAGGACATCGGCAAGCTGCCGGATCAGAACGTGGCCGAGGCATTGCAACGCTTGCCCGGCGTGCAGATCGATCGCTCGCAAGGTCAGGGCACGGCGGTCTTGATCGACGGTTTGCGGCAGAACCTCACGACCCTGAACGGTGATGTGTTCTTGACCGGCAAGGAATTCTACGTCTCGGGTGAAGGTTCCGGCGGCGGTGCCGGCGGCAACTCCCAGTACAACTCGCTCGAAGGGATACCCAGCGAACTCGTCAGCGGTATCGACGTCTACAAGAACCCCAACGCAGCGATGACCGAGGGCGGTCTTGGCGGCACGATCAATCTCAAGACGGCCGATCCTCTGGCCGCACCCGACGGTCTTTCCTTGGGCGGTAATTATCGTGAATCGACGGCGCAGCGGGACAGCGGCTGGACGCCGAGTGCGACCCTGGTCAGTTCGTTCAAGGTCAACGATCGGCTCGCCTTCAGCGCGAGTGTCTCGATGGACCGCGAGAACACGCACACCGAAGAGTTCCAGGACCAGAATCGCAATCAGTGGTTGATCACGAACTCTGCGACCAAGCCTTACTCGGGCGTCTTGACTCCCGCCGGGCTCTCGACGCTGTCGCAGTACTATATCGATCCGCAGCTCGGGTATTTCTCCGACATCTACGACCAGCGGTCGACTGACGGCGTCTCCTTGGGCGCGGCCTTCAAGGTCACGGATGCGATCACCTCGCGGCTCCGATGGTTCTACTCGCGCGAGGATGACAGGACCTATACCTACAGCGACAAGGCTTGGTTCAACGGCCAGGGGACCGCACCCGGGACTCTGCTGCCCGGCATCGATCCCACTCAGTCCTACTCGATCGACGGCAACGGCGTGGTTCAGAACGGCGTCTTCAATGCGCTCGGTGCGGAGACCGCGAGTCTCTTCCAAGAGAACATCTCGCAGGCGAATAACTTCCAATGGGTCACGGATTTCGACAACGGGGGTCCGCTGCGCGGCGTGCTGGATGGGTCATTTGCGCGCGCCACGTCGAACCTGCAGGCGGCACAGGCCGACGTCGAGCATGGCATGTACCAGACGAGTGCCGGCGTCGCGACCTCACCGTCCGCGCCGGGCTGCAACAACGGTAGCGTGTCGAGCTGCGCTTCCGGTCCCGCGAATCCGGGCTACACCTTCAGCTATGCGAATGGTGGGACCTCGGGCTTGCCCTCGGTCAGCTATCTCGGCGCGAACTCGAACATTCTCAACAACCCCAACGACACGACTTTCAAGTCGAACTGGGCCTGGGCCAACCTCACGACGCAGGAGCAATATGCGATCCGGCTAGACGGCTCCTATGACTTAGGGTCGGGCAAGGACCTTAGTCAGACGCTGTCGGGCGGCATTCGCTTTGGTAGCCGCAGCGTCGATCAGGTGTTTGGCCGTTATTTGATCAACGGCACGCTCGCGGACGGGCAGGTGGCCGGCAATGTCGGCGGCGGCGCCTCGTCCGGACCCTGGCTCTACTATCAGGATCCCGGCTATGGCACGCCGAACATCCCGTACTCGACTGCAGTGTCGAATCCCGGTTTGGCTTTGACCGTACCGAACTTCGGCGTGGGCAACATCATCGTCAAGAATCCCAGCACCTCGGGTCTGAGCAATCCCTCGACCTTCCTCAACCAGGTCTGGGCCGGCGCCGGTGTGCCCAACAATACCGAGCGCTTCTTCGTCGACGGCTTGAGCTCCTTCAACGTCACCGAGCACACGACGGCGTTTTACTTGATGGACGACATCGGTGCCAAGACCGACCCGTATCATCTGAACTTTGGTCTGCGCTTCGTGCACACGGAACTCACGATCGACAACGGCGAGGCTGCCCAGAATCCGACGTATTACGGCACGGCTTCCTGGAACGGCGTCGATTCCAACGTCGT